>Ga0080064_1003151_pt1 | contig 25105 bp, 17 predicted proteins | sample Subgrocontami54m_FD_69260 | JGI IMG/M metagenome (GOLD analysis project Ga0080064, IMG submission 69260) | Subsurface groundwater microbial communities from S. Glens Falls, New York, USA - GMW46 contaminated, 5.4 m (SPADES assembly) (version 2) ...
TGTCTTTCCGTCCAATGCCGCGGGGCTGGCCGCGCCCGTGCCGCGCCGCAACTTCATCGACGAGTTCCTCTTCTCCAAGATGGACCGCGATAAGATACCGCACGCGCCGCTCTCCTCCGATGAGGAGTTTTTTCGCCGTATCCACATCGATCTCACCGGCCGCATCCCGGACCACACCGCGCTCGGAACCTTCCTCGCCTCCACCGATCCGGCCAAGCGCGAAAAGCTCATTGAATCAATCCTCAATTCCCAGGCTTTCAAAGCCAAGTGGACCTATTGGTTCATGGATCTATCCAAGACCGCCGCCAATCGCGTCGGCGGCGCGGGCAAGAACATCTATTACAACTGGGTCTATGACAACTTCCACATCAACCGCCCCTACAACGAGATGGTCGAGGATCTGCTCACCGCCAACGCCGTCAGCAACTGGAACAACGGTCCGGCCAGCTACGTCGCCCGCTGGGTGGTGATCGGGCTCTCCTGCGAGGATGAAGTCCACGAGGATACCTCCGACGAGCTTGCCATTAACTCCGTCAAGCACTTCCTCGGCGTGGATCTGCAATGCGTCTCCTGCCACGACGGCGCTCATCACCTGGAAAAGATCAACCTCTACCTCTCCCAGCGCAAACGCGAGCAACTCTGGCAGACCGCCGCCTTCTTCGCCAAGACCAGAGTCCTGCGCCGCACGGAAATCGCCGTCACCCGCGACGAGTACTCCATCGACGATGAGGGGCCCGGCTATGACGCCTCGGCCCGTACCGTGGTCCGCGTCCCGCGCCGGGGTAAGGGCTTGCTCGACCCGGTCTTCCTGTTCACCGGCGCACGGCCCGACCCGTCGCGCCCGCTCCGCCCCCAATACGCGAAGATGATCACCTCGCATCCGCAGTTCGCCCGGACCGCCGTCAATCTCTTCTGGGACGAGTTCTTCGGCGCGGGCATTGTCGACCCCGTCCTCGACTTCGACCTCGCCCGCCAGGATCCGGCTCACCCGCCTCCATCGCCCTGGACCATACAGCCCACTCATCCTGAACTGCTCGACGCCCTCGCCGCTGATTTCCGCAGCAACAATCACGACCTCAAGCGTCTCTTCCGCCTCATCACCAACTCCAGCGCCTATCAACTCTCCTCCTCCTTCGGCGCGCCTTGGAAAGAGTCCTACACCCCCTACTTTGCCCGTAAGTTCGTCCGCCGTCTCAAAGCCGAAGAGATCCACGACTCGCTCCTGCAAGCAACATCCCTCTTCACGCCGATCCCCATTCGCGGTACCGACATCAAGGCGCGCTTTGCCACCGAAACGCGCTCCCCGGAAGACTTCAAAGTTGAAAAAGTCCCCGGCCTCATCGAAGCCAACTTTTTCCTGGAATCCTTTGGCCAAACCAATCGCGAATACTCCGAACGAACCAATGAAGGCGACATCACCCAAGCCATCCTGCTCATGAACTCGGCCTTTGTCCTCAATCGCACCAAACCGCTCCCAGGCAGTTTCCTGAAGGATCTGCTCGCCAGGGATTCCATCTCCGATACCGATCGCATCACAACCCTGTTCCAGCGATTCCTGGTCCGGGCTCCGCGGCAGGAGGAGTTGGCCCAGGCCAAGGATATCCTTGCCACCAGTGGGGCACGGGGATGGGAAGACCTCCAATGGCTGCTCATCAACAAAGTCGAGTTCCTGTTTAATTACTGAGAGACACCATGCTTACTCACTTGACCCGCCGCCAGTTGTTCCGCCTCGGTAATCTCTCGCTCGGCGCTTACTGGTTCGCGCCGCTGTGGAAGCCTCTCAACGTCCGTGCCGCCTCCAAAGTCAACCCGCGCGGCTCGGCCCGCTTCTGCATCTTCGTCATGCTCGATGGCGGGCAAAGCCATGTCGATGCCTGGGATCTGAAGGAAGGCGCATGGACTCCGCCCGATTTCGACGTCAAGCAGATCCGCCCCGAAATCAAATGGCCCATGGCGCTCTACCCCAACCTGGCCAAACAACTCGACCGCGTCTCTCTGGTGCGTTCGGTGGAGGCATGGGACAGCGTCCACGGCCGCGCTCAATACTACATACAGGCCGCCCACGCGCTCAATCCCGCGCTCCAGAAAGAGATTCCGCCGGTTGGCTCGCTGGTGGCCATGGAACTGGAAGGCCAGCGCCGCGCTACGGACACCCTTCCGCCCTACGTCGCCCTCAACGTTACCCAGAACCAGGCCGGACTTATTAAGTCCGGATTCCTCCCGGCCACTTACTCTCCTTTTCACATCGACACCTATACCGGACTGTCCGCCTATCAAGTGGATGACCAGGGCCGGGCCGAATTTGAACGCCGCTGGCAGTTGCTCAAGGGCTTCGATTCGCGGCTCCGAAACGATGCCTCGCCCACGGCCAAGGCCTTCCGCGATTACAACGACCATTATCAGGGCGCAGTTCAGATGATGTCGGACCCGCGCACCGGCAAAGTCTTCCAAATCTCTCCGGAAGACCACACCAGGTACGGCGCATCCGTCACCGGCGATGCCTGTATCCTGGCCCGCAACCTGGTGGAGGCCGACTCCGGCACGCGCTTCATCTTCCTCCAGCAAAAAGGCTGGGACCACCACCAGAACATCTACCTCAAGAACAACCACTACGACCAGTCCACGACTATCGACGCCGCGCTGAGCCCGCTGATCGATGACCTCGCCTCGCGCCGCCGCCCCGATGGCAAGTCCCTGCTGGAGGAGACGCTCATCATCTGCATGGGCGAGTTCGGGCGCACTCCCGGAGCCCTCACCGCGCTCAAAGGCCGCGACCATTATCAATACGCGATGACCGCCCTGATGGCCGGCGGCGGCGTCAAAGGCGGACAAGTCATCGGCAAGACCGATGAGACCGGAGCCAAGATCGTTCAGTCCGGCTGGAACATCCGCCGCTCCATCTTCATGGAAGACATCGCGACCACCATCTACTCCGCGCTCGGCATCGATTGGACGAAAACCATCAAGACCACGCCGTCAGGCCGCGAGTTCTACTACATCGAACCATTCACCGCCAGCACCGTCATCGCGAGTCGCGAAATCACCCCATTGTTCGGCTGAAGCAGGGTCATTTCGCGCATCTCAGGTTGCCCAACGGCTTTCCTTTTCAACGCATATCGAATGGCACTCCGGTTGCTCCCATCAGGCCGGAGCGTGGTTTATGAGACTGATTCCTGCGCTGTTGTTGTCCGCCTCCCTTCTTCCCGCGCAATCAACGGCCGATCCGCCCGAGCAGGCCGTTCGCGGCGCCTCTACGTTCCTGCAGTCCTGCGGAACCTGTCATAGCCTGGAGGGCAAGGGCACCGCCGTCGGCCCGGACCTCACCCGCATCGCGCGTGTTCCCCCACGCGGCTTTCTGGTTGCCATCAAGAGCACTGTCACCCAGTACGTGGCTCTGGTAAAACCCAAGGACGGCGACGCCTTCCCTGGCATTCAGCCAGAGGGCCAATCCTTTTGGTGGGATCTGGACAAGTCTCCCCCGGAAAAGCGCCTGCTGAAGCCCGATCAGATCTCATCCAAGGCCACAAACACGAAGTGGAAACATCCTCCTTCGCATACTGAATACACCAGCAGCCAGCTCGCCGACATTGTTGCCTACGTCAAGTGGGTCAGCTACCACAGCCGCGAAACCGTGGATCCGGCCACACTCGAATAGATCCAACCCGTGTTTCCTTGTACACTGTATGGTTCAGGAGAAACACACCACCATGAATTGGATCATTTACGTAGTAGGCGCTTTTCTGTCCTGGGGTATGTACGGCCCCGCTCTTCATAAAGGACAAGTCGCACTGGCCAGCCCGCTCCGCGCGCTGCTCTGTGTCGGCGTTGCCTATTTCTTGATAGGAGTCCTGGTCCCGGTGATCATGCTCGGCTCCCAGGGCCAGCTCAACGGCTTCAACTTCAATGGCACTATGCTTGCCACAGTTGCAGGCGGACTCGGCGCGATCGGAGCGGTTTGCATCATCCTGGCCTTCCGCGCCGGCGGCAGTCCCACCATCGTCATGCCCCTTGTTTTTGGTGGAGCGCCTGTGGTGAACGTCCTGGTCTCGATGGCCATGCATCCTCCCAAGAGCGCACCCAATCCCATGCTCTACCTTGGCTTCCTCATGGCGAGCCTGGGAGCCGGACTCGTACTCTATTACAAGCCCGCCGCATGAAAAGTGGCCCCAAAAGTTGACCGCGCCCACCCCGGAGCGCTAGGATAGTTCTGCGGGGTGGAGCAGTCTGGTAGCTCGTTGGGCTCATAACCCAAAGGTCGAAGGTTCAAATCCTTCCCCCGCAACCAACCCTCTCAGTCGCGGAAATCCGGTCACCCGCAAATTCACAGCACGAATGCCGTCGTCAACGAGACTCCGGTTGTCATGCGCCTTCATGCCGTTGAGGAATCGCTGTTGAAGCGCCTCCTTGGTCGGACCAGGTAAGCCGTTCCACCACGCAGGAGAGAAGTAGCTGTTCTCACAGAAGGAGAACACAAGCCGCGTGATGGCGTGAGGGATTTCACCCGCCGGTAGATTCCGCAGCGAATCTGCAAATGCCCGACAGGCCTTGTCGTGTTGCTTGTGCCATGCGAAAACCGCAGCACCGGCATCGCCGGGAGTCGCGATCAACGAGAACGTCAGGACGTCAATCGGCGAACCGATCCCAAGGGATTGGAGTTGGGCGCCGGTGAAATTGCACGGTGGAAGCAATACGTTGCTACCGAGAATGTCAGGGACCTTGCCAAGCTCAATTGCGAAGAACCCGACCTCGCCGAAGTTCCTTGCCCGGAGCACATCATCGTAAAGTCTCTTTGCCCGCTCGAACACTTCTTTTTGTGCTTGCAGTCTTTCTTCGCTGTCGCTTACCGCACTTTGAATTTGGTGCTGTTGCACAACGGGTTTGCCACGATCTAGCTCGCGAAAAAGAGGAACGGTCTTGAGCTGCTGGCGAGCGAGGTAGACGCCCCTGCAGACTGCCCGATAGCCGATCAGGAAGCACTGCTCCTGGGTCAACTGAAAGTCTTGCGTCTCGATCGGCTTGAATGCTTCGCGATCATGGTCGCCGCAGAAGCACCTGTAGGTGGACGCTTCATTTACGCCGATGGGCGCGAACGGCGGGCGGCCTTTCGAATAGTTCAGGTAGCTGCTTCGGTCAACGCCGATGACGAGACCATTCTCGGAAATTCGGTCGAGTTGGCCGTGGTTCTGAACCGTATGCGCTTTGATGAAAGTTGGGCCGCATTGGCCGGGGGCGTCGGCGTGCAGACAGTATTCCTCTGAATAGATCTCTCGGAATCCCTTGTCAATCTCGTCTGCTCGCAGAGGCTGCATTTTGTCACGATCGCGATGGCAGTGCTTGAGGTTCTTCTCGGAGCCGCACCAGCACTTGTCGTTCCGCCCGGGATTTGGATTCGCCATGCTTACCTCTTTGAGGCGGCGTCTTGAAGCCGCTAATTCTAAGTTAGCATGTCAATATGTGGGTTCTCGCATTAGGTTCCTGGAAGCATTCTAAGTTATCTATTATCTGTCGCTTATGGGGGACTGCGTTGCTCACTCAACCTCTGAATTACTGCGAGAAATCGTCGCTCAATGGCAGCGGACGTCTTCAAGGGAAAGTCCAGTTCAGCAGCCAGTGCCTCCAACTCCGGGCTCCACTCCGCGGGCATGACAAACTGGGGCGGGTAAGCGTGGGTCGCCCGGCCCTCGAATACTCGCTGTGCCGTACTGGCGATCTCGGCGTAGTCGACCTGCCCGAACGCGTCGATCAGCAGGATGTCCAGAACATCTCGCGCTCGTCCCGTGGCCGCTGGGCCCGTGCACGCGTGGAGTTTCTGCGCAACTTGATCGGCAAGGCCCAAGCATCTGACTGGCGAAGCAACCGGGATACCCAACTCCACCAAACCTTGGACCCGCGGCGCAATCAGATCGACTTGTCCCACGCTGACTGGCCCAAGATCGACTTCTACGGTCTGCCAGGACCGGGTCCCGATGCTGAATGGCGACCTGAACGCGCACGGTGTCTGCCTGATCCATGTGGCGAACTTGAGCCTTGACCCGAAATGTGAACTCGTCGAAACCGAGGCCCAGCGCTTCGGACAACCTCTGTAGGCGAGTCGCGCGGGTTCCTTCGATTCCCAAGTCCAGGTCTTTTGTCGCGCGAGCACGGAGTGCAAACCTCAGTTCCATCGCAGCGCCACCCTTGAGGTAGTAAGCGTCCAACATTCCCTGTTGAACCGCTTTTTCGAGGGCGCCACAGATGGCGAGGAAAGAGACCCAGCGCCTCAGTCGTTCCTGATCGAGACCCTGCTTCCGAGCCACGCGCGCCAGTCTTCTCTCCAGGCGCTCCGGTGTCCTACGCATGGAGTCCACTTGGCGGCGGCGTTCCCTCGCGCAAGGACGAGACATGGGCCTCGACTATCCGCCGGAGCCGTTTCGCTTCGGCGTCGCGGACAAATCCCTCGCGTCGGGCGTCAGAGATGGCTCGGCGCACGAAATCCAGCCGCGCGCCGGAGTTGAGAAGGTCCGCCACGGTTCTGCTTATGGTCGTGAGCGGAATCCCCTCGTGAGTGGAGATATCCTCCGGTGTGAGGGTTCCGCGGTGAAGGACAACCACCTTTGGCTTCTGACGGCGCAACCGCGCCGACTTTGGGACCGTAAGATGAATCAAGTGCGGGTTAGCATCCGAGAGCCCGTAGACGGCGAGGGCTGTTGAATGCGACAGAGCCACGTTCTCCGGACCGCGGTTAGCGGTAGCCCAAAGTACAGCTTCCCGGTATTGCGCGAAGCGGCCAGGCGTGAGGTAGGGAACACGATACACGCCTCGCGCCGTTCGCTCGATGCGCCCTCGCTGTACCAGCCTGGCGAGCACCGAGTCCGTAAAACCGGCCCGCCGAGCTTGGTCCGCGGTCACCAGGCCGTCATTCTCCTCGGCAAGCGTCGCGAGTTCGTCAAAGCGTGATCGGGGCACAGCTGGCCCTCCTTCGGCCGCGCCGGGGCGCCCTGTCAATATCTTTCCATAGTGGAACTATATTGGCAAGCCTTTTGTTCATGGGCAGCGTCCAGCGTCGGACGAGCCGAACGCTAAGTGCGTTATGAATAGCGTCAAAATCCTTCCCCCGCAACCAACCCAATCAATCGTTTACGTCCCGGCCAGGCTAGGGCAGAGGGCTCTTTCCTGGTGCGATCCCGGGAGTAACTCTACTCCGTGGGCGAATTCTGCTAGGAATCCAGGAAATCAACGCGGCCACTGTGGTGTGTCGCTGCTTTCTGGTTTCTCCCAACCCGCTGCATGGCGCGAATTTCGCGCTCGACCGTATCGACGCTGAGACCCGCAAGACAGGATACGGCTCCTGCGCACGATTCCAGGCGCCTGCTGTTCCAGCAGGGTTCGCACGGAAGGCCCAACCTGAGAACCCGTACGTGGGGTGGAAAACTGCCCAATACCACCTCGCTGGTAGGGCCGAACAGCATGAGCAGGGGCGTTCCGGCCGCTCCAGCAATGTGGGCAAGGCCAGAATCGTTGGCGACCACCAGGCCCGCGCTGGCGAGCAGTTGCGCCGTTTCAACCAACCCAATGCTGCCGATGAATGACCGGACATGGGGCGGGAAAGGTTGGCTTGGAATGTCGTCGGCGGTGCCGACAACCGCAACATCGGGGAACCGGGCGGCTAACTCGGGGAAATATGGCCATCGTTTAGCGGCCATGATTCCCGTCTTACAGCCCGGCGCAAGGACAATAGTCTCCGCGGTAACGCCGAAAGTTTCCTGGGGGACCACGGGAAGTTCGTAGTACGGGAACACGCCAGTGTGGAATCCGAGTGCAACGGCGAACTGGAGATACCAGAGCTGTTCGTTTGAGGCGAACAGCGCATCTGAGGGGCGTACGGCTACGTTATTCTGGCGTCGATATAGGCCCGCAAAGCGGCTCCAATAGAACGGAGGCACCGCCGGAACCAATAAGTCATACGTCTCCAGGCGGGCCGGGAAAGCCGACTCCCCGATCCGGCGAACAAGGCACCAGGATCGGAATAGCCCGGCTGCGGCCGGATAGTCGGCATCGAGACGCAGGTCCACCGTGCATCCCAGTTCATGCAGGGCGCGCAGCAGAGGCGTGGCAAGCACCAGGTTGCCGATGCCGGCGGCCAAATGAACTAGGACGGACTGGGGCTTCATGGCAAAGAGTGCGTGCGGCGTTCTTCGGGGAGTACATATGGGTCATTGAAGATGTGCCACTCGATGGCTGTGGGCGCGAGCCAGGGCCGCGGCTGCAGCATCCCTGTCTTGTTCCAGCGAAGAATCCCGTTTTTCCTCCCATCCAGACGTTCCGCGAAGAATGCACCAAGGGCGCGGTCTCCGATCAGGCTCACCTTGTGCGTGCGGAAGAGCTTGTCACGCATGACGCCAAAGAAGCGTTCGATGTTGTGATACTCCCCGACGATGAATCGGATTGCGTTGAGGGTTTCCTTGGAAGCGCAACCCAGGCAGGAGTGTTCACATCCTTCACAATCCATTTTGAGTACATCCACCTGGTTGGCGCGCTCGCGGCGAAGGATCACTTTAACGAGGCGATCCAATGTCCAGGGCCGGAGCGGCGGACCGGCGTTGACGAAGCCGGACAAACGGTGCTCGTCGGAGGCCTCGTCTGTATTGAGGATCATGGAACCTCCACCCCAACCTGGCCCGGCTTCAGGCAGGGCTTTCCAAACGCGGAGAGCGGGCGGGGTGGAGTACTGTTGCGCCGCCAGATCGTCCGCATAGATGTGGCGTGATGTCACGGGACGGGGGTACAGGTGAACTCCCGCGCATCCGGCGGTATTGTAGCGCGCCATTTCGAAGTATTCGGGAACGGGTTCAAATCCGTAGACGGAGGCCTCGGGAAAATACTGCTTCATCAACTGGGTGACCAGTCCTACGTTGACTCCGATGTCCATCATGACCCGGACTGGCTCGGCGCCAGTGACCTCTATGAAATTACGAATCGTGGAGAATTTATAGCAATCGTTGCCTTCCATTTGAGATCCTCTTCCTCAAGAGCCGGGGGCAAACAGAAATAGATTCCAGCCCATGCGGCGAGTCAGGTCATGCTGCGAGAGCATGTGAAGTAACGCAGCATGGAGACAATCCTGGCGCCAACCGGCTTCGCGAAAACGGTGGTTCCACCAGTCGAGCGGCTTCCTGGTTATGTGCGAGAGATCACGATCTTCCGCCGGAGGCGACTCCGAGTCGAATACCGGGATCACAACGAGCAGGCCGACCTTAACATGTTTCCGGGCCCGAATCAGAAACGCGTCGATCTGATCCGTCGAAAGCTGGGAGAACAGATCGAAGGCGAGCAGCATATCCCAGTCGCGGTCGAACCCGTAGTCTTCGGTGGTAGCCAGCGTTACGAACTCCACCGCCTCCGGCTCGGCATGCTGTATGGCCCATGGGCTGGAATCAAACCCGTGCGCGTCTTTGCCGAGCTCGCGGAGGGCTTTCACCAGGAATCCTTTGGCGCACCCGGCGTCGAGGAAGCTATGGGCGGAAGGGAAGGAGTTAGCGAGAAAACGGGCCAAGTCGTGAAACAGACCGTGGAAATTGGTCCACCTGTAGCCGTGAGCCCAGTTGGACTTAATACCGTGCTCGAAGTAATCCGCGTCATACCACGAGCCGGGAATTGGAGCTGAGGGTGATTGGACCAAGCGAGCCGCACGGCGCCGGATTTCGGAGGAACGCTGGGGATTGGTTCGGTCCAGCAGGTCCAGAAGGGAGTTTCTGGCGCGGAAGCCGACCTCTTCCAGGGAATAGCGAAGCCGCAGAGTGCGGGCGGCGGTTTGGGCCTTATGGCGAGCGGTCTGGCGGTTCTGAAAGACCCACTGCAACTTGGCGACCGCGTCCTCCAGGTGAGGCTCGGCCCATTGCATGCGCGAATGGTAGTAGAGGTAGGGCTGGCGGACGGGCGTGAGGCTGTAGGAGACCAGTTGATGATGATCGCTATCGAGATACTCCAACGGGCCGGAGAAAGCCGTGGCGACCACGGGCACGCCTTGGCAGGCAGCTTCGAACAAAGGGTAACCCCAACCTTCGCCTCGATGCAGGGAGAGATAGCAATCGCCGCGTGCGTGAAGCGCCGCCATTTTCGATTCGTCCCAGCCCTCGGCCCTGAGGAGAAGCCGGGCTTTGGAGGGAACCCGTTGCTCGAGTCCGGCTATTGCTGTACGGGCAACGGCTTCGGCGCCGGGATTCACTTTGACGAGATAGGCGGCATGGCTGTCATCGGCGAAAGCGCGTAGGAAGGCTTCCAGTTGCAACTCCGGTGACTTGCGGTCCTGCCACTCGAAGATGCTGTAGACCAGGAAGTCCTCAGGCGCGACACCCAGGATCTCCTCCGTCGATTGGGGATTTTCGAGCTCCGGGCGCGGAATCACAGGATGGGGGAGCTTGACGATAGGCCGGCGGAGCTGGGGCCTAAAGGCGGCGACGTTGAAATCGCAAGGCAGCCAGACTTCGAGGGCATGATTCAGAGTGTTGCGCCACTGAGTTGGCATCGTGTCGGTTTCCCAAACGGTCATGGCGATGGCGTTGCGGACCGAGAAGGCACGGTTGGCCCAGACGTGTGGGATGCCGTGGAACAGGTGGAAGTCGGATTGAACGGACTTGCCTGCCAGAGACTCCACCAGCGGGTCGCGCACCTGGGGCGCGTGGCCGGAGAGATCGACGGCACTGATGTCCACGCCCGCCGAGTGAAGCGCGTGTATGTAGGCGCGAGAAGCGTTACCGTAGCCGGAAGCATCAAAGATGTGGCCGTAATATGTGAGTCCGAGCGGACGGGTTCCGTTAGTCAGGTTAAGTGTCATTGCGGGTTTCTCCAATTGGATTTTGTGGAGGACATCGCCGGGAGTGAGCGATTTGAGGCACTCTAAGTGGTGCTCACAATCGCGGCGTCCCCAGCTCTGCGTGCGGCAAGCGGGCTCGCAGTCCAGACCTTTGGTGACCGGGAACATGTTGGGAGCCGGAATAGCCTCACGCCGCGGGCTGGTGATTCCGAAGATGCCGTAGGTGGGAATTCCCAGCGCAACGCCCAAATGCATGATGCCGCTGTCGTTCGCCACGAGCGCGGAGCATTGCGAGAGCAGCGCGGCCGTGTCCTTAAGATCGAGTTTGCCGATGAAGCTGAGGACGTGGGCTGGCCAGCGGAACTCGCGGGCGAAGTAGGTCTGGGCGTTATCGAGATCGGCCGGTGTACCGATGAGGGCGACGTGAGGAAGTTGAGTGGCCAGTTCGTCAAAACCGTGCCATTTCTTCCAGGGCCAGTCCGGCTTGCAGCCGGTGTGGATGGCCACGGTACCGTGCGGAAGATCGAAGTGGCGGCCAGAGCCGGCGGCAAAGGGAGCGGGCATCGGTCCGGCAAAGCCGAGGGCTCGGGCAATTTTCTCCACCTGGTGACTGTCGCCTTCCCGAAGCCATTCGTTGCGATCGAAGGTTAGGGTTTTTCGCGCGCGGACCTGCGAGGCCAGTGACAGGCTCCAGAAAGTGGTGGCTGCGACATCGTAGGTATGCGCGGTGAGCCCAGCCAGGTTGCCTGGCGGATGAAAGACTCGGCGCACCTCGGGCGCGCCCTCGATAAGCTGAATGGTCTCCGGGTAATCAGGCTCAAGTAAGAGATCTACGGCGTACCCCAACTGATGCAAGACGCGAACCAGCGGTGTGACTCGCAGGATATCTCCAAGGCCCCGGGAGGCGGCCACAAGAGCCGTTGGCTTGGGCGCCGCCGGTTCCGGGTGATATCGCGCGGTATCATCGCCAAGCAACTGGTAAATGTCCGATGCTGGCTTGGGGTGCCAGTAGCAGCCGCTCGTGATTTTGGGGCTGACGTTAGAATCGTGAATCATGGCGACAATGAAACGCGAGTCCTCCAGGCGCGCCACCTGATTCGGCTGGGCCTGCCATACGAACTGGGAATCCTCGGCGACATCGATTTCGGGGAAGGGGTGATCCTGCCAGAAGGATTTGCGGTAGCAGAGGGTGTTGCCTGCCACCCAGGGGCGTCCGGTGGCTGTGTAGACGTACTCCCAGCCTTGACGGGTCTTGGGTTCGTAGTAGTGCAGCCGGTCGAGCCCGCAGATCTGCGCGTCGCGTCGAAGCAGTTCGTTGACCTGGTAGGAAATGCGCCACGGCGCATACCAGTCGTCGTCATCCCAGTGAAGGATGATGTCCCCACGAGCTTCGCGGCAGGCGATGTTGCGCTTGGCGCCGATAGTGTGGCGGGAGTGGAGGCGGATGTAGCGGATGCGGGGGTCGGGAGGTAGGAGGTCGTGGACGGGGTCGGTGCCGTCGTCGATGATGAGGAGTTCGGCGTTCGGGTAGTCTTGGACGACGAAGAGGGAAACTGTTTGGGGCACAAAGATACCCCGGTTGGCCGTCGGTGCGATTGCGGAGATGATGGGAGTTTTCACGCCGGATAGTGTAAGGCAGCGTCTATAGCTGGGAGAGTATGCTTAGATGTTCCTTTAGCTTCACCTTGTGCGCGCTGGCTTGCTGCAGCTCGCCACCGAGTTGGATTGCAGGGACAAATCCATAACACTCGTCGGGACCAAGCGGGCCCAGGCGTTTGAGAATGTCTCGAAACAGGCTCGCAGCGAGCGCTTTCTCCAGATACGACTCTGTGGTGAAGGACGACTCAAACAAAAGGGAGATCTCCGAGGTCATCTTGACGACCTTGCCGGTCCAGACATGCAGCACTTTGGCCATGCCATCCTCCCAGAAGTACAAGCCACCCCAGGCCGTCCGGGCAAACACAAGAGGCGCCTTGGAAATGTCCATCCACTCTTCCAGCACATGCTCAAAATCCGTCGGGTCAGTCACCCAAAGCAAGCCGCCACAGTATGAGGAGAATCCCTGGGATGCCCAGAACTTCAACAACTCGATGGGCAGAAGACCTTCGAATTTTCGGAGAGCCTCGCCCGAAGACCGGTATTGCCGCCCCGGGCCATGCAACGCTGTAAAGTTGGGATAGGGGTTCAAAATAGCTCACCTCGATATGACCGAAAAGTAGACTCTCATGTTGATCTTGCGGCGGACTTTCTTTGGTATGTGATTTACAGCCTTCATAATCGTTGGGACGTTGTTACCCCACTGTGCGCCGATGGAAGAGTTGATGGACGTGTCGCCCATGAACTCCACATCGGTCGGGTCTCCGCCACCAATCTTATCAAGTGTGTGTAACGCAGCCTTGCTGCGTGCGGCTATCCTCGCCGCATCCCGGAGTTTATTCATTGTGTCCGCGCGTTGAATCGGGGACATGGCCTGGCGTTGAGCCTCTGGAATCAGCATGAATCGCGCCAGGGTCTCGGATTCTATGTATTCTTCGCGCAACGCCTCTCTTGCGTCCCGGTCCGATTTCTCCAACTTGGCTCTGAGCTTGGGATTGAGAGGAATCTTCTTCTTGCTGCCGGCAACTTTGGTTGATGCCTTCGCTTCCTTGAGCTTGGTCTTATTCTGAACCCACTCAAAGACAGTGAGGTTGTTAATGTAGCCCTCTTGCAGTTTGGCCTGGCGTTCATATTCCAAGATGTCGTGATAACGTTGCCGCTGGAAGACCACGCGCACCGTTTCCATACCGGTCGCAATCCATTCGTCCGGCGACTTCTTCTTAGGATTGATGATCGCCTCGACATAAAAGCGCTCTTTGCCTTCCTTTGAGCCCGCGCTTACGAGACTGATGGTTGTGAGCTTGTACTTCGTCCGTATTCCGGGAAGCTTCTCCTTCACATCCTCTGGCGCCGTGTCCGGTGTTTTGAGAAGTTGATCACCATCGGCGACCGCGCGATCAAGATCCTTCTGCTTCTGAGCATCGGAACGCTCGTCGGATTTAGCATCCTTGCCCTTGCCACCCTTCCCTACTAACTTCTTCACCACCGCGACGACCTTGGCGATCACTTTGTCGATGGCGGCGTCCACCTTGCCCTGCACCTTTTGGATGAACTCCCTGATCTTCTTGCTCACCTTGCCTAGGCCCGCGAATTGGGCTAGGAAGCCGATCACTACTGGGATGGCGCGCGCTAATGCCTGCTCGATCCAGGCAGCGGCGCCGCCTATGGCGCCTGTCGCGATAGCGTGGACGGAGTTGATCACCGCCTCCACCAGCGCCATGATCTGGCTGGCCTTCTCAATCAGGAAGGTCACGGTATCGTAGATGGCCAGCACTGCCTGGATGATCGCGCCGGCGGGGTTGAACATCGAGATCAGCTTGATGGTGGCGCGCTGCACCACGGTGGTGACGATGTAGTCCTGGATGGCGTCGATCACCATCGCCTTCAGGCTCCCCAGATCCCCCTTAATCTGTTCCCACAGCTTGGCGGGACCGCCATCAATCAGCGCCTTGACGTACTTGCCCAGCGTTTCAAGCACGGTGACGGCCTTCTCGCCAATCAACTTCACCGCCTTGGCGCGCATGCGCTCATAGGTGATCCCTAGAACCGCCAGAACCAGTTGCAGAATGGCCGGTAGCGAAGGCAGCCCGGAGGGAATAGCGATTCCCGCCTCCGCCAGTGCGCCGAAGAGCCAGGCGAAGAATCCCTTCTTGAGGTGGGTCCAGATATTGGCGACGAAGCCGGCGATGCCCGCCTTGATGGCCGCGATCAGGTTGCCAAGGAAGCCGATAGGATCGGCGAGGATCAGCTTAATGGTCTCCTCGCCTTTCCGGAGGATGCCCATCAGCTTGGCCTTGAACTCGGTGAGGATCTTGATGAGCTCGCCGACGGCCTCCGCCAGCTTGTCCACCAATCCCTTGTTCTCGTCCTGAATCTTCTTGAGGGCCGCGTTGGCCTTGTCCAAAGCCTCTTTGTACTTTTCCGCTAGTGCCGCCGCGAGCTGGCTCTTCTTGTTCTCGATGTCTCCCTTCAGCTCGTCGAAACGGCTAGTGAATTCGGCGGCGGTGCGCTCGCCCTCGGCCCGCAGCGAAGGGCTGAGCCTGGCGACGCGGGCTTTGATCTGCGCCTGTCCTCGCGCTACGATGGCTTTGGCTTCCGAAAGCCGCCGTTCCACCAAGTTGTTCACGTCGGTGAACACCACTCGCATGGCGGATTTGAACATCCCGAGGCCCTGATCGTAGAATGGCTTCACATCGTCGGGGAGCCCCAGCAATGCGTCCTTGGCCCACAGCAGGAGGCCGCCCGGCATCAGCAGATAGCGCTTCAACTTCCACTTGTAGATCTTGTCTTCGACAAACGTGGTCATCGCGGTGATGGCGCCGTCCACGCCCTGGTCGAACTTGGTATTGACCTCACCATCGAGCGCCTCCAGCTTGGCGGTTACACCGGCCTTGGTGGCATCGTAAATGGTCTCGAGATCGGTCTTAAACTGAGTGCGTTCCTGGTCTTCCTTCGCTTTGGCGGCTTCCTGCTTGGTCCTGACGGCGGTGTTCTTCCCGCCGCGAACGCCCACCATGACCGCAGCGCCTCGCGCCGCTAAACCCACGGCCTGAGCCGCCGCCGGACCGGCCACGGCTTTCTCCGCGCCGCGATACTTTGCCGGACCGGCAGCGGCATTCTTGACCACGGCATCCTTGGCGCCGCCCACCGGCTTGCCGATCTTGTCGTTCATCTGCTGCGGCGAGAATTCTTTGGTCGCCTCGTCGGCGGCCTTTGTCGAATCCTGCAAGGAGACGTCGTCGTCCGATTTCGGCGCGGGCATTCCTTGGGCGGCGGGAACGGGAGCGGCGGTGGGAGCCGGTTCGCCGGGAATGGGCGTAGCGGTTTTGGCGTCCCCGGCGGGCGCGGGCGCTTGTTTGTTGGCCGACGCAACGTCTTTGGTAACGGTTTCCTTCTGCTGTCCGGCGTTGCCCTTCAGGGAGCTTTTCATCCCCCCGGAACTGCCGCCCTTCATGAACTGCTCGGTCTCGCCCAGCGTCTTGGGCATGATCTTTTCGATCTCCGCCTCAAGCATCGCGATGAAACTGGAAGGTTGCGCTTTTCCAGCGGGCGCTTCCTGGACTTTGTCGACCTGTTTCGCCTTGCCCTGCGCGAGCGTGGCGCCCGGTGGATCTTTAGAAGCGGCGCTGGCATCGGCCGCTTTTTTGCGTGGCGGCTCGTGCCTTTTTAGGCGGGTGGCGTTGTTGTTGACGGCGCCCTTCAGACGCTGAAATCGCGCATCCGCCTGCGGGTTCGCCTTAGGCAGAGGTTTGCGTCTGAGGACTATGGCCGCCATTTTATCTGCCGGTCCATACGCCCCGGAGGGGGCAAGCAGCTCCCGACTTGCGATACTCCCGTCGAACGCCTTCCTCCAAATGGCCGGTGGTGACGGCGGGCTTATGATCCTGCACCGGCTGGTCCATCGCTAACAGAGCCGCGTGGAGAACGGCATTGCGGATTTGTCCGCCGGTCAGGGCGCAACGCACCGAGACGCTTTCCAGCCACGCAATGTCTACGCGGTGGTTGGCGGGGAGATGCAGTTGCCAGATGGCGAAGCGTTCCGCGGGCTCTGGCGGCCGGAACTCGACCACAAAATCCATGCGGCGCTGGAATGCGCTGTCGATTCTCTGGGCCGAGTTGCTGGTGACCAGGAGAATGCCCTGAAAGCTCTCGATGCGTTGGAGCAGGAAGTTGGTTTCGAGATTGGCGTAGCGGTCGTTGGAAGTCTGCACGGCCGTGCGGGCGGTAAGCAGCGCGTCGCCTTCGTCAAGCAGCAAAACAACGTCCAGCTCTTCGGCCAGGTCGAAGAGCTGGCTGAGGTTCTTTTCGGTTTCGCCGATGTACTTGTTTACGACGGCGGCCAGGTCGACGCGGTAGAGGTCGAGACCGAGGCAGGAACCGAGAAGTTGGGCGGCCATCGTCTTGCCGGTTCCGCTCGGGCCGGAGAACAGCGCCCGGACGCCTTGGGGCGCGGAGCAGGCGGGACCGAGGATGCCATCGAGGGATTCGCGATGGCGGCAACGGCGCTCCAGCCCGCGCAGCTCCACGAAAGTGCTTTCCTCCAGCGCGATGCGTTCCCAGCCGCCGGAAACGGGAACGCGTGAGGCAAGCGTTTCGAGTGGCCGCTCCAGCGCCTGCCGGGCGGCGCGAACGTCGTCCAGCTTGATGTCGTCGCGGCTGGCCAAGCGCGCGTGAATGGCGGCTAGGGTAGCGCAGTCGCGGATGGCGCCGGAGGCCATGCGGAATCGGCCCCCGGCGAGCGCGGCCTGCCGTCCGCCGAATTGCTCCCAGAGACGAGTTCGCAACGTAGGCGACGGCAACTCCAGGTTCCAACTAATGGTCTTCGGGATCAGAGGGCCTTCCAGCGAACCATGACGTCCGGCAGCGATTCCAAACGGGCCGGTGTAAGGGCCGAGATCAGGGAGACTCATGATCTCCCCGGGTCCGGCATCTATGGTCAACAGAGGCATGGCGTGAAGCGCCGTGGCGAGCAATGATAAGGTCCGCCAGCGATGGTCTTTGCAGGCGGTTGGATCCGTCACCTCCAATACAGCCGCACCGATCCTTTTCGCGACAGCCTTCAGCAGGGTTCTTCGGCCGTTCCGCCGCGAACCTCGGATAACAATGCCCGTCGAGGAGTTGGCCTCAATTAAAGCGGGCACTCTGGCCAACCAGCATTCGGTGGCCTCGTCCATTACAATGCTGTGTGCTTCCGGCAGAGTGTCCGGCCGGTGAAACCGCAACCAGGGGGTGGGCCTGGGCCGAACATCGCCGCGCAGCACATCCCAGACGGCCTGGTTTACTTGGAATGCCCACTGGAGGCGCGGTAGGGTGGTGTCCACGGGTTCAATCAGGCCGAGGCTTGAGAGAGTGTCGAGACTGGCCCGCACGGAGGCGTCTTCCGGCTCTTCCCGCCACCAGGCCAACAGAAGAGCCAGCGTTGGCCGATGCTGTTCCGCGGCCATCGGCTGGGCCCAGGAGAAGAGGACACCGAAGCGTGGGTCTTCCTCGATGAGGCCGATGGTTTGGAATAGCGTGACCGCCAGCGGATCGAGATCACAAGCAGCGATCAGGGAGTCAAGCGGATTACATGCTCCGTCAATGGGTTCAGCCGGCAGGGCTGCTTCGTCGATCGAGTCGAAGTATTCCCGGACAAAGGGAAACTGGCCGAGAAAAACCTCAAAGGTTTCAAACTCGCTGGATGCTCGATCCACCACTTGGCGTATGGCTCCCAGCAAGGCGCGCCGGAACGGCGTCATCGGGCGGGTCCGGAAATCAGTCGAAGTGAAAGGTGACATGTCGGCCTGCCGAGGGAATCCAGCCCGGATCGCGATCCAGCCCGGCGAGGCGGATTTCGATTGGGTGCGATTCGAGAGAGAAATGAATGCTTACATGTGCCGGCGTGACCAATACACGCGCGGGATGTTGAACATAGCGGCACAGTAATTCCCGCGCGCCCGCGGCGCCGGGCGTGAGGCGCGCGGAGAGATACGAAATTAAATGCGCGATCCACAGGCGTCGTCTGGCGCGACGCGGCATGGGTCCGTCATAGAGTGCAAATCCGGCCGCATGCGTAATGGTGTAACGGTTCCGCCGCTTGCGCCACCGGACGATTCCGTCTGGATCGAATGGTTCCAGCCATTTGGATGGAACGTTCCAACCGGCGGGGTTCCAACCGGCGCCGGGCGGGCTTGAGACAGCGCGCCCGGCAAGTTCTGCTAGAAGATGGTGAATCGGGTCGCTGGCATACGCTGGGACCTCAAGATTCTCAGCGAGCAGTGCCAGTAGATCCCAGGGGCTGATGGGAAGCTCCCGACGTAGTGGTTGCGAGAAGTCGCCGTAGAGATCCAGGTGGAGGGCGGCATTCAGCAGGAAAAAAAGGCCGCCGAATTGAGTGCGGATGGGTACGAGGCTCGGCGCTTGCGATGTTTCCACAACATGTTGCGAGGGTTCGGGGGAGGAATCCGAGACGTAGGGAGGCTCGATATCCGGCGATCCCAATGGAGCAGCGGGCGCGGATGGAGTGGATTGCGAAGCAGGGCCCGTGATGGGATAGGCCGGAGGCGCCTCAAAGTGAGGATCGGATTTCGGCTCTTCGATGGAGCGCGTCTTCGGTGGCTGCTGGCGATCGGCACGGGCCGGAACCGACGGTGAGGCTTCGCGGATATCGGCTACGTTCGGGACGGGGGCCCGAGGAACCAGCCAATCGACATCCGGAGCCGGCTGGGCGGCCTCGATCGAATCGGGGAGAACCGGCACAGCTGGCGCCGCGTATGTGCTGCGCCGGCGGGTCGCGATAACTTCGTGAGCCTTCGCCTGAGGCGCGGCGCCGGTCTGAGATTGTTCCGGTGGCGGCTCGAAGGCGATTTGCTCCTGTGGCGGCTCTGGCGGATCGGGTTTGCGGCTGGGCAGTAGCGGGATTGGCGACCCATCCTGACTGAGCGTTGTTGGGGGCCTCTCTTCGGGTAAGAGGCGTTTCAGAGCGGCGGGAATGGGCTTTCGCGGATGAGATGCCTCTTGGACACTCCGGACCGGCGATGAATCAGGGAGCCCGGAGGTTGGGCCGGCCGGGGCGCGCGGCATAGGAGCCGTACGCGTGGACAGGGCGGATTTCGCAGCCTGAAGAAATTCCACCGGCACACTCCCGGGCAGCGCGGCAACGAAGTCCGGCAGGCGGCAACGGGCATCAAGGATCAAGAATGCTGGAACCCAATACGAGGTATGTTGCAACCATTGAGGCAGCCACAGAGCATGAGGGGACGAGGAACCGAAGTAGGTCCGCCACCACCATCGCGAGCCTAGCGAGTGATCCAGCCAATCCAGAGCGAGGGCGGCGAGGAGTTCAGCCAGATCGGCAAAGCAAACCGCCTCCGTTTCCGATCCGGGAGATTCCCAGGCGGGTCGAGCCGCGCGGCGGGCGATCCCATCCAGAGCCCCGCGAGCGGCCGCCTCCCAAGACAGGACACGGGAGGCTGGTCGCACTCCGGCAGGCAAAGTGCGCGGTAGAGGGTCGGTGAGGCGGCGCACGATGAGAATGGCTGAAGCGGGCAAAGCCGGCGGATGCAGCCGAAGGTCGCGAAGGTGCGCCGCGATGCCGATTCGCGTGGACAAGGGATCGCCGCCAGAGTGCCGGATGGCGGCTCTCCGAACGACGGTCTCCTGTCCCGCGAGTGATGGCGTCATGGGGAACCCCGGCTCCTTTTAAAACCGGATTCTCAATCCGACCTGTAGCGTTGACATGTTAAACGTTGAGCCAGGGAGAAAGATGGAATGGAAGTTGTATGCTCCCTCCACCGCGGTACGCCCCAGAATGTCCCGCTGAATACCGATCCCTACGTTTGTTCCAGGCCGGTTGACTCCCGGAGTAAAAAAGTATCCGCCGAATCCGGCCTGTAGATAAAGGCGCGTGACGCCGCTGGAGGCATACTGCTTGAAGTTCGCCGAAAGCTGGTGGATGTCGGCGCTGGAGGCCTTTCCTCTGAGGTGGTGTTGTCCGTACACAGCCTCGATGGCGGTCAATGGCGTGAACTTGTGTTCGAGTCCGAGATTCACACTCACGCCGGTCCCAAATCCCTTGCCGGCGGTCCCATGCGGGAAGTTCGGGCCCACATGAATGAAGAAAGAGTGTTTACCCGCCAGTACCGGGCCTCCTTTCGGCGGGATGTTGACGCCATCGGCGATGACGCCAATTCCAGGTGTTGTCCCCGCTGGAACACCGTCAATCCGGAAAACGTAGGTTCCATTGAGTTGATCCACTGGCGGACCGGCCACGAAGCCTGCGGTAGGAGTGACACGGATGACGCTCCCGAATCCCGGCGCAATGTAATTACCGAAGCGATCGCGTGGGGTGACCGTCACCTGGAATGCGCCGGGGCTCGCGGCTATGGGCTGCGTTGTTACCTGCGTGGAGGCAGGATCGGGCAGCAGGCGAACGTCGCGTTCGATCTTCTCCTTGCGCTTCACCACTCCGGTTTGCGGAGTGTTCCAATCCATCGTGATAAACACACGGTAGAGGCCGGGGGTAGTGGTATTGGCAAACCGGCCGGAGTAGATGCCATCGTTGGGGCGCAGGTCGCCGTTGGTACCGTCGTCGCGGAGGACAATGGTTCCAGGCACGTCCTGCGGAGTGAGCCTGGAGAGGTTATCCTGCACCACTTTGGCGATCTTCTGATCGGCGGGCGTGAGCGGATCGGGGCCTGTACTGGGCGTTGGGTCAAACCCGGCCGTTCGGGTCAGGTTGCCCAGCGCTTCTCCTGGCCGTTGCACGCGTGCCTGGACACCATTCAGAAGGCCTGTCAGCGGTTTCCCATCGTATGAGATCTCGGCAGTGACCAGGAGGTCTTCCCCTGTGCCGGGCCGCGGATTGCTGACTTCGGTGCGGTAGGCGAGTGAGTCGTCCACCGCGAAGATGGAAAGCTGATACCGGAAGGACTCCCTGGTTTGGCCACGCGCTACCTGGAAGGTCCAGTCACCGAGTGCAGGTTTGTCGAAGATCAAGTGACGCCAAGAAGCGCCGCCGCGCTGGAACTCAGGAGCAGCCGTCACCCCGGACGGATTCCGAGCGGTGACAAAGCCAAAACCGTCCTTGCCGCCGTCTAAGGTAAGAAGTTCGATGACGATGCGGCTGATGGATTTGTCGACCGTGACCGTCACCGGCGGAGAGTTATTAACGCCGGCGGCCATCGTAGCAACGTCGCGCGAATACAGACCGATGGTGTTCCCTTTCAGGGCTTCCACCAGCGCGTCCTTGAATCCGTTGATCATGGCCAGAGAATCGAGAGCGATGGTGGCTTTTCCAGCGGATTGCTTGGAGATTTGATCCAGTTTTTGCGTATCAATGGTGCCGCCGGGAGCTCCAACACCGATAGTGAGGATGGGGATTCCGAGAGTCGCAAGCTTTGGACCGGCGCCGATGCGCAGGTCGCCGGCCATGTCGGTTGCGAAGAGCGGCGCGACGTTCTGCATGCCGTCGGTCATCAGCACGATGGTCGGGTCATTCCTTGTTATGGGCAAAGCTGTCCAGGCGTCGATGGCCAGTTGGGTGCCAGGGCCCATGGCCGTAGCGCCGCCTGGGCCCTGGCCGTTGACGGCGGTGTTGATGGGCGCCCAGGGATTCATGGCACAAGGCAGCACGGGACAACGGCCTACGAAAGTCAGGCCAGCTGGCAGGGCCGGAATGGTGGTGCTACCGAAAAAGGCCACTGCCATGGTGTCGTTTTGCAGGTTGGCGGCGAGTCCTCCGCCTGGCGTGATGACGCCGTCGGCCGCCTCCCAAAGGCTGATAAATTGCTCAACTCCTGGGTCCAGAATCTGCCATTTCGTGTCCGGACCACCCCCGGGAGGGAATCCACCCATGCTGCCGGATTTGTCCAGGACCAGCATGACATCGAGCGGATGGCGCCCCAGAAACGTCCCTTGCGTCGATGTGACGGAACCGACCGCGGTCTTCACGCGCCGCGGCGCCTGGCCGCAATCACGCGCATTGGCGGCAATGTCGGCGGCCACCGTGTAGAAATTGGCACGGAAGCCGCTGACGGCTTGGGCGCTGGTGAATGTGATGGTGACGTTTTGCAGCCCCGACAAAACTGCGGGCTTAAGCGCGCAAAGGCTGCCCACGGCCAGATTGTTGTTGGGATGGAAAGTGATCCGCGCTTGATTCGGCAGGCCCACCAAGGGATCGAAGTCGATCTGGTCACCGTTCACAATATCGCTGTTGCCGATATTGATAAGGGTCCCACCGATGGTTATGGAGGAGCCCGCGGCGGGACCGCCTAACTCAAGAGTGATTTTGACTTTGGCTACTGGTACCAGAGGCGTACGATCGGGAATTGTCACGCTGATCGTGGCATTACCGAAAAGTAGTGGCGCAAGCACAAGGCCGCCAAAGACGACGGCCCACAAGCGGTTGGTCAAGGTTGGAAGCATGATGGATCTCCTCAATATTGGGTGTTTCAAGGTTGGCGGACGATTTGAGTAGCCGGCGCCGACGTCACGCCGCCTACAGTCACCGTGACCGGTACATTGTTGCGCTGGCTTCCCGATGCGGATAATCCAGTAATACCCGTGGGAACGGTCACCGTAATCGTGGTGGACGTTATGTTGGATGGAACAACTGCACCGACGTTATCAAAGGCGACGGTGGCTCCAGCAGCGAAATTGGTCCCCGTGATGGTGATTGAATTCCCGACACTTGCGATTGTAGGGGTGATGTTGCCGATGGTGGGCACGCCCGCTATCGCCGGTGCGACGTTCACGGTGGTAGTTGCCGGGGTTAGCCCCGCCACGGTCACCGTAACGGGCACGCCCAACCGCGTGCCGGGACCCACGCCGGGAATGCCAGGCGGCACAATCACGTTGAGGACGCCGACGTTGCTGTTAGACTGCACAGTCGCGAGTACTGTGTCGATTCGAACTACGTTGTTGGAAAAGACCGGAGCAAAGTTGTTCCCGAAGATCTGCAAGACTGCGCCGATGTTCACCGTAGTTGGATTTGTGCTGCTAATGGTGGGAGGCAGTGTGACAGGCCCACCTCCTCCGGTGCCCGATACGGTCAGATTCACCGACGAGCCAGGGGACACTCGCACTCCGGCCCCGGGGGTCTGCGCAATAACCAGCCGGCTGGCGTTTGCCGCCAGGTTCGGATCGAGCAAGGCGCCTCCGGCGTCGAGCACAGCGTTGAGCAGCAATTGTGCTGATGGCGCCATGATGATGGTGCGGGCTTCAGCGAGAGTGCGCCCGAACAGGCTGGGCACAGTGACCGAACCCGAACCCACGGAGAGCCCGGCTAGTGCCGCCTCCAGATCGTTGACCCTGGTGATCACCTCATTGAAACGGTCGGCGGTAATCAGATCGCCGGCCTGAACGGTAGTAAGGGCAGCCATGCGGGTGGTCTCCTTTCAAATAAAATTGCTGTAAGTCCAGTGCGATAGGTTGTAACGCGGCTCTCCTAAATACGGGAGATGGCCGGAAGCGAAAACCATGTACGGAGCAACAGCCGGGTTCGACTGGAAGGCCTGAATATTTTCGCGCACCCAGAACGCCCAAATCATTTCGGGCTTCTGAAGATCTATGGGCGGAAACGCCGCCGCTGTCCGGAAGAGATGCTGGACGCGGCTGCCTTCAATGTACAGCGGGTCCGCACCGGTCAGACCGCGGGTGGTGCTGCTGAAGAAAGTCAACGGATCAAAGCCGATGGTGGCGCTGCCCGCCATGGGGACAATGCCGGCTGGAGGCAGATAGCGGAAACGGTCTTTGGCGCGAATGCTCGCGGGGGCTGGTTCCAGACGCAGAAGATCGTCCACCTGGGCCTGGAACTGTTGGGACATGGCCTCGTGCACAGCCAGGTCGGGTCCGGAGGCGATGGGCGCAGCGCCGAAGTCAATGTTGGAGCCCGCAACCCTGCGCCGAACTGCCCAGTTATCGACAAACTGGATGCCTCCCGTGGCCGTCCAGTAGAACACGCACAATGGCACGTCACAGTCCGTGAGCTTGTCGGGCCGCAGACTGTCAAGAGTGTTGGGGGTGGCGGGTAGGAACGGCCGAACCACGGCATCCGGAGTTGCCACCGGACCCAGGCAGTGGTACGCCACTAGATTCCGCCGCAGATTGGCGTTGCTCAAATCGGCGGAGGGCACCGGCAATTGAATCAGCCGGAAGATCACCGAGTCGGCGCGGAAGCGGATGTTGCAGGTGGACTGTACATTGCCAAGGCCGGTTACGTTCGCCAGCCCGCGGGGAGTGCTGGCCGGGGCCACCGTCAATATATACGCTCCACCCGCGGCCACGTAATCTCCTCCGGGCGATTGCTGGCACACCTGGAATACCTTTTCCGCCGCCTCGACGCTCACTGGAGGAGTCAACGCCAGTTGGACGTCTTGATCCATCCACAGAAGGTGACCGATCGCATTAAGAGCAACACCGCGGGAGACGGTCACCACAGGAGAGGCGTTGCTTCCGGCGCCGGTGTTGTGCCGGACTTCGTAGCCGCGCACGATCCCGGGACCGATCGCTCCTCCAAGATTGTTCGCGAGCGCGCGATTGGCGGCCTGTTCCGCTGACAAATCCTCCGCCGAAATCACCCGGCCGTTGAAATAGTGGACGGCCACCGCTTGTGTATTTGCCACCGGGTTGCCTGGATAGACGGGCATCGGTTACCTCCTTATCCTCTTGACTTCCACCATAAAGCGCATGCCCTGCAATTCCAGTTGCGCGACATTCACCGCGGCGCGTGTCACGCGA
>Ga0080064_1003152_pt1 | contig 25089 bp, 23 predicted proteins | sample Subgrocontami54m_FD_69260 | JGI IMG/M metagenome (GOLD analysis project Ga0080064, IMG submission 69260) | Subsurface groundwater microbial communities from S. Glens Falls, New York, USA - GMW46 contaminated, 5.4 m (SPADES assembly) (version 2) ...
CTGTAGATGATCCAGGGGGTACAAAAAAAATCGTCAGGGCATTGTTAAAAGATTAAAAAATCGGACTACTGTAGTCCGATTTTTTCTTTTACTTCCAAAAGGGTGGCGGAGGCAACTTTGCCGGCTTTTTCCGCGCCTTCTCTTAAAATTTTTGCCAATTTTGCCGGTTCTGCAAGCAGGGCTTTTTTCTTTTCCCTAAATTCAGCAAAATATTCGGAAATATTTTTTGCTAAAGCTTCTTTAAGTTCACTGTATTTTAAATTCCCGCTTGATTGCTGGTCGGCAAAATAAGCAATTTCTTCTTTTTGGCCAAAGTGGGCGAGTAGGAGCATTAAGTTTTCCTCGCCCGGAGATTTTTTGCCGGATTCCGAAGCTGTGACAGCTTTTTTTAATTTGCGGTGGACTTCTTTTGGGTCGTCATCCAGCATTAGTGCCTCATCGCCGGTTTTGCTCATTTTTTTTGTGGGGTCGGTGAGCGACATTATGCGCAAAGGTTTGAGCGAGTAATTTTTAGGTTCCGGAAAAGTTTGGCCGAATTTTTTGTTGAATTTTCTGGCTAAGCCTCTAGTCAATTCCAAATGCTGGGTTTGGTCTTCGCCTACAGGGACAAAATGGGGTTTGTATAGCAAAATATCGCTGGCCATTAATGTAGGGTAGCAGAGTAGCCCGGCATTAATATTGGTTTCATTTTTTGCAGATTTGTCCTTAAATTCCGTCATCCTTTTTAATTCACCCAACGGAGTAAGGCAGTTAAAAATCCAGGCTAAGGTTGAATGTTCCAGCACCTGGCTTTGAACAAAGAAAGTAGATTTATTTGGGTCAATTCCAGCGGCTAAATATTCCGCGGCCACTTCCAAGGTATTTTGTTTTAGTTCTTTTGGGGTAAAAGGGGTGGTAAGGGCGTGCAGGTCCGCAATAAAGAAAAAGCAATTTTTTGTGGAGTCGTCCCGCAGTTCTACAAACTGCTTTAAGGCGCCTAAATAATTGCCAATATGGAGCCTGCCTGAAGCCCTAATGCCGGAAAGGATGTTTTGCTGTTTGATCATGTGTGTATTATAATAAAAAAATGCGTTGTTGACCATACACCAAGGAGGAGCCTGATGAAAAGACCGAAACCACAAAAACCCAACGTTCGTTTGGTATTCTGTAAAACAGATTCTTCGCAGTCCTGTCATTGTTCGCCCGCGCCTGGAGTTGAAAGAGATAACGTTCAGTTTTTAGTGCTTTTGGGAGGCTAAAAGTGTTAAACAAAATTGTTTCAAATTAGGAATATCCAATGAATACACATGAATTGAAATTCAATTTCAAGCTATGTGCGTTTATTGAGAGTAAATCAACTAGTCGGACCACGATTTTAAATGGTTTTCTTGCGAAAAACAGCGATTCTGAAGCACTAATAACCGAACGGTAGGGATGGCTACGAGCAGGAAGGGGTCATTACGAAACCAGAGGCCGTGACGCTCCACAAGCAACTGGCAGCTCTGAAGCTGCCTGCTGGCATCCAGAGTCTGGATACTTTGGCCGTCGCGCAGCAGTGGTGATAACGAAGGGCCGCACACTTATTAAGTTAAGTGTGCGGCCTCTTCAGTCATTGCTACACTTCAATGACTACAGGAAGTATCATTGGTCTGCGCTCGGTGCGCTGGTATAAATATTCTCCAACTTCATCACGTATTACATTGCGTAAATATGCCCAGTTCGGTTCCAGTTTTTCTTTGCCTTTGCTTTCGCAAAGTTTGCGCACTTCGTGCTTGACTTCCCGAATCAGGTCGTCGTTGTCCTTCATATAAATGAAGCCGCGGGAAATAATGTCCGGCTGGTTGACCATTTTTCCGTTTCGCCTGTCTAAAGTCATAATAATTACGAACATCCCGTCTTTAGACATCACCTGCCGGTCGCGGATGACTACTTCGCCGACGTCGCCGACGCCGAGCCCGTCAATAAACACGTAGCCGCTGGCGATTTTCGGGTCTTCCACCACGCGCGCGGCCTGGGCGGAATTGACTTCCAAAATTTGTCCGTTGTCCAGGGCAAAAATATTTTGGTCCGGGATGCCCATTGTCCTTGCCAAGTCCGCGTGGGTGACAATCATGTGGTGTTCGCCGTGGATTGGCATAAAGAATTTGGGCTTGACTAGAGCCATCATCAATTTTAATTCTTCCTGGTGGGCATGGCCCGAAGTGTGAATGTCCAGGTTTTTATTGTAAATGACATGCGCGCCTAAGCGAGCCAAATTGGAAAGCACGGCGGAAATGGCGCGCTCGTTGCCCGGAATAGGGGAGGCGGACACAATGGCCGTGTCGCCTTTTTTAATTTTTATGGTTTTGTGGTCGCCTCTGGCAATCCGCGCCAACCCGGCCGCGTCTTCGCCCTGCGAACCCGTGGTTAGAATTACCACTTGATTGTCGGGATATTTTTTTGCCTGTTCGGACTTGATAATAATTTTTGGCTGGATTTTTAAGTAGCCCAAAGACAGCGCGATTTCAATGTTATTGACCATACTTCGCCCCGTGACTATGACTTTGCGGTTGTATTTGGCCGCGGCGTTAAAAACCTGCTGGATTCTGGAGATGCTGGAAGAAAAGTTGGCAAAAACAATTCGCCCCTTTATTTCCGCAAAAGTCCGGTCAATGGTAATGCCAAGCTCGCGCTCGCTTACGCAGTAGCCAGGCTTAATGGAGTTGGTAGAGTCGGACATTAAAAGCAACACGCCTTCGGCGCCGAACTTGGCGATCTTGTCGAACTCCGTGGGCTTGCCATCCACGGGCGTGTGGTCAAACTTCCAGTCAGTGGCGTAAATTACCTGCCCGACCGGCGTGGTAATGGAAAGTCCGACGCTGTCCGGGATGCTGTGGTTCAGCCGGAAAAAACGGATTTTAAAATTGCCCAAAGGCAAAACGTCGTCTTTGGTTAAAACATTTATTTTGGAGCGCGACAGCAAATTAAATTCTTCCAAACGTTTTTTAATAAAGCCGGCGGTGAGCGCCATAGTGTAAATTGGCGGGTCGCCGATTTTTGGCAGAATGTAAGGGATGGCGCCAATGTGGTCCAAGTGGCCGTGGGTGATAATTACCCCGCGGATGCGTTTTTTATTCTGTTCCAGCCATTTGGTGTCCGGAATAATGTAGTCAATGCCCGGCATGGTTTCGTCCGGAAAGGCGAGGCCCATATCCACTATTACAAGATCGTCGCCGTATTCCAGCACGGTCATATTTTCGCCGACTTCTTCAATACCGCCCATGGGAATGACCCTTAAATTTTGGCGCGAGGCGGTGTAGTGGCTGGTGTTAAGAACTGTCGAAGGTTTTGGCACAGCAATTCCGGTTGCCTGGTCAATGGCATGATTAAATCTGTCCAGGTCGCTGCCCTGGCTTTTTGGATGATGCTGCTGTCCACTGTGTCCGGTTCTTTGGAAAAAACTTCTGCCTTGCGGCGCTGTCTGATTGGAAGTGCCTGAAATATTTTTTTTGATCATACTAGTTTAGTGATTAGCTATTAGTTTCAATTATGAAATATGAAATATGTAGTGTGCCGATTTATCGGCTTGTTTTATTAGGCTTGATAAATCAGGCAACTACAGAAACATCGGTAAACCAAAACTAATCAAAGCTATTCGGCTCAAATTAAAAAGAGCCATTAATTATTATTTGTTCCGCCTAAGGCCAGTGGCTTCTGCGGCCGACTGGGTCAAAAGCAATTAACAAATGAAAATAAAGGTATAAACCTGTATTAGCTCCTCGGCTCGGAAAGAAAATGGAAACATTTTCTTTCGCTCGCTCTACGTCGCTAATAAAATCTAAAAAACTTTACTTTCACCTGTCAACTGCGAATTTGCTTTTGTTTCTGAGGAATTTTTAACCTATATAGTAATTATAGCACACCCTTAGATTTCCGTCAAATTTTTTGGTGCCGCGGGAGGCCCGCCAGAGCCGGGTAAAGACTTGCCTGTCCGCCTTTGGCGGAAATCCTCACGGGCTTGATTTATTCGATTGGTGGGCACGAGAGGATTTGAACCTCCACGGGATTGCTCCCACTAGCTCCTGAAGCTAGCGCGTATGCCAGTTCCGCCACGTGCCCTTGTTTTTAGTATAAAACATTTTTCGATTTTTGTTTTTGGTTTCATATATCTGTGTTATCTGTTCCCATCTGTGCACCTGCCTGCCGCCTGCCTGACGGCAGTCAGGGCAGGCAGGTCTGTGGAATTACTTCCATTTCCGGTCTTCCTGCATATACCAAGAGGGCAGGTCGTACATTCTTTGGCTGGAATCATAAAGCTTATGCAAATTCACATTTTTTATATTTTTGTCCAAAGCGTAAACATAAATGGTCTGGTCAAGAAAAATTGCCGGAATATTTTGGGAAAATAACTTATCAAATTCCAAATATTTTTGTTCCCGCACCTTTTGGTCAGTGGTGGTGCGCGCTTCCGCAATTAGCTTGTCCGCGGCCGGGTTGTTAAAACCGGTTAAGTTAAGCCCCGGGTCTTTAATCTGGCTGCTGTGCCAGAACAGGAACGGGTCGGGGTCGGTGTTGAACTTTTGGGCAAAGAGCAAAATGTCAAAGTTTCTGGAGCGGATATTATTTTCCGTCAAATTTTTGGTAGGAACGACGTTCAGGCTAATTTTAATTCCTAAGGCTCTATATTGGTCGGCTAAATTTTGGGCGGCCTTGGAATTCATTTCCATATCGTTGGTGTACATGGTCAAAGCCAGATCCTGGGTTTTTTTACGCCTAAGGCTGGTTTTTGGGTCAACAGTCCAGCCCGCGCTATCCAGGATTTTTTTGGCCTGCTCTAAATCTTGCCCTTTCGCTATTTCTGCGGGATCGGTTTGGCTTGCAAAAAGAAACGGGGATGAAGGCAGGACCGCTTCATTTTTAAAGACCTCGGTAATAATTTTTTGCCTGTCAGTGACTAAGGACAATGCCTGGCGCACTTTGAGGTCGGAGAGAATGGCGCTTTGTAAGTTAAAGAAAACCACTTGATACTGGGGCAGGGGTATTTTAAAAATTTGGTTTTGTTCCGGATTTGACTCAAGGCGCAGGCTGCTGCTGTAAGGAGAGTAGCTTAAGCCCATTATCTCCTTGCTGTGAAAAGCATTCAGCAAATCTTGCTCGTTGTCATAGAATTTAAATACCACAGTGTCAATTTTGGGTTTACCCCCATAATAATTGGGATTGGATTGTAAATTAATGCTTTGAATTTTCCCGCTTTGCAGTTTTTTAATTTCTTTAATCGTGTAAGGGCCGCTTCCTACCGCTTCCAGATTATATTTCGAGAGTAGGGAATTTTGCGCCTCCACCTTGCTCCAAACAAACTTGGGCAGAATGGGCTGGGTAAGGTTTTGAATAAAAGGGCCGGAGACGTCTTTGGTGGTAAATTTAACTTCAAAGTCTGAAAGCTTCTCCACTGTGGTATAGAGCCAAAGGTTTCTTAGCGGGCTTTTGTAGACCGGATCTTTAATGGTTTGGATGGTAAACACCACGTCGTCGGCGGTAAGCTGGCGGTCGTTATGCCATTTGACGTTATTTTTGAGCTTGATGGTATATTGTTTTTGGTCCTGCGAAATTACCGGCAGGCTTTCCGCCAAGTCAGGAACCAGCTGGCTTTCCGGCCCGTATTTGTAGAGCCCGGAAAAAACCAATTTGATTAAGGTTAAGTCAGGTTCCTGGTGTCCCAAGAGGGGATTAATATAAGTTGGCTGGCCAATAAGGCCTTCGGTGTAAGTGCCGCCAAAGCCGGGGATGGGAATGGTGTGGTTAATGTAAAAATTTCTTAGAGACCAGCAAAAACTAATTACTGCCAGGATCGTTAAGGAGACTAAGGCAATTTTTTCTTTTTTCCCCATTAATGAAAAAACTTTTCCTAAGGAGGAAAAGCGCAAGGTCCTAAGCTCTTTGAGTCCGGTGTAAATTTGCCTGTATAGAGCTTTTAAATTTTCCAGATAATTGTTCATGACACATAATCCCTGCCTACCGGCAGGCAGGCCAATGACCTCTCTGCACAAGCAGGCAAATTTGGATTATTTGATAAACAAAAACGCTATATTTAATGCTACAAAAATTATACCCACCACAACGGTGGCATAGAACAGCCATTTTTCAAAACCGCGCCGGGTGGAGACCACGTTGCCGCCTCCGCCGAAAACACTTCCCAACCCCGAGGACTTGTTTTGCAGGGAAACGATAATTATTAAGAAAACCATCACTGCAATGTTGGCAAACTGTAATATTTGGCGCATTTGAGGGTATTTTTCTAATACTAAATTGCTTGCAGTATTATACTAAGAAGGGGAGGGGGTGTCAATTGCGCTAGGGTTGTCATTGCGAGGAGTCCAGGGCTTTATCTGGACGACGTGGCAATCCCTTAAGCCCAGAGATTGCTTCGGATGCACTCGCAATGACAGACAAAAACCCGTTTGACAAATGTTCTGGCTATGTTAAGATATTCGCAAGTTCATTAAACGCAGTTTAAATATGAGTAAAGCAGTTGTTTTGCAAAAGGTAAATGCGAACCTCGCAGCGGCCAAGGCCCTTGCTATTTTTGCCTTGGCCATTGCCACAAACAATCGCGGAACTTGTGTTTAAAGAACTAGGAAAAGCTTCAAAAGCAAAACACAACTTCCGCACAAAAGGCGGAATTTTTTGTTAAGTAGGATATTTGCTTTTGTAGTTAGCCGATTTATCGGCTGTTTGAATTTTTACCGGAGCGACCCTTTGGGAGGAATTTTGACGGCACAAGAGTGGCGGCAAAATGGTGGTTCAATTCCACTCGTTCCGAAGAACACTAAGTAAGAAACCGTCCCGACTGGCGCCGGGACATTGAGTGAACGAACAATGCGTGCCCTGCTTGGTGGGGGCATAGGAGGAGAGGGATGACCAAGGCAGGGGCATTGCAGGTGTTGCAAGAATGCGGCATAAATAGAGAGCCGCGTCAGCACAATTGGAAGCCGGGTGGTTACTGCGTCAGGTGCATGACCGCGAGGCAGAGAGATCATGACCCGCAGGATAATTATTGTGATCCCGCGGCGGACGTCAACACTAAGCTGGAGGTCGGCGCGGCTAGGGAGAAATCCAAAGCCAAGGCGGTGCGCGACTCCCACAGTGGCGAGCTGGGAATAGCCCCAGCTTAGCCAAAGAAAACAACATTGTGCCTTTTCGCAAATATTCCCGGTGCATTGGGAAAGATTGCAAGAGGCACGGAAAGGGGAGGACCTGATGGATAAGAAACTCGCCGAAGCCTACGCACAGTGGACCGAGGCCGTTCGCGCGGCTGTTGCTCAGATCAAACCTGAGCACGAACCGTATGAACGACGAGCCATTCTGATGGGCTCATTTTGAGCAGCGAGAAAGGGGACATAGCCGAAGCACCGTCCCCTTTTCCCTTTTATAAAGACTCTTTTATTTCTTTAGCCAGTTTATTTCCTACCAGTTCTTCCAAATCCCCCAGGGGGGCTTTTTTTATTTCTGCTACAGTGCCGAATTTGGCTTTGAGGAGTTTTTTGGTCTTTGGGCCAACGCCTGAAATATCATCTAACGCTGACTTAACCGCTTGCTTGCTGCGCAGGGAACGGTGGAAGGTTATGCCAAACCTATGCGCTTCGTCGCGCAAACGCTGGAGAAGTTGCAGGGCAGGATTGTCATGGCCAAGAATAATTGGATTTTTTTGATGAGGGAGGAATATCTCTTCAATACGCTTTGCTAGGCCGATGATTGGGATTTGGACTTTAGAATTTGGTGATTTTTTAGAAATTAGGTAATTAGAATAATTAGAAATTCTTAATGCCGCCAAAGCGGCATTGAGCTGTCCTTTTCCGCCATCGATGACTATTAAATCCGGCAATGGCCAGCTGGGTTTATTGGTTTTTGTAGCGTGTCCATTTGTGGGCTTTTCCAATAGCCGATGAATCGGCGCACTACCTAAGTGAGCGAATCGGCGATTAAGCATTTCTTTCATCATTGCAAAATCGTCGGGAGTGGTTTTGCTTTGAATTTTAAATTTGCGGTATTCGGATTTTGCGGGCATTCCGTCTACAAATACCACCATACTGCCCACGGGGTTGGTGCCTTGGAGATTGGAAATGTCATAGCATTCAATTCTTTTTGGAATTTGAGGCAAGTTCAAAATTTCTTTTAGTTTTGAAAGCGCGGTTTGGATTTTATCTATACTGTCCGCTTTAGACGAGATGTGATTTTTTAAATATTCTTCGGCATTAGTCTTGCCTAAAGTAACAAGTTGTTTCGCTTTGCCCCTTTCTGGGGTTTTAATGCTGACCTTTTTGCCAAAACGTTCTAGGATTAACTTTTTAACTATATCTTCATCTTCAATTTTGCTCTGCAAAAAAATTGTTTGGGGTGCACTATTTGTTTCTGAATAATATTTTTCAAGAAAAACTTGGATAATTTCAGATCCGTATTTAATTTGTAGATCAGGATTATACTCATATATAAAGTTTTCCTTGTCTAAAAGTTTACCTGCGCGGATTTTAAAGAGGTTAATGCATGCTAAGCCATCGCCCTCACCCCGGCCCTCTCCCCCAAGGGGAGAGGAGGGGAAAAGGGATAGTGATACAACATCCCAGTCCACTTTTTTGGTTAAAATCGCGATTTGTTTTTCTTCTAAAAGGGTCAAAGAGTTAAGCTGGTCGCGCAAACGCGCCGCGCTCTCAAATTTTTTGGCTTTGCTCGCGGCAAGCATTTCTTTTTTTAGCTCGGCTTTAACCTTGGCCGTATTGCCGGCCAAAAACCAGGCAATTTTTTGCAGTTGCTTATTGTATTCAGCAAGGCTAATTTTGCCAATACATACTCCCGGGCAGCGGTGGAGGTGAAAATAAAAACACGGGCGGGTCGAAATTTTGCTTGCGGCGCAATAAGGAAAAATTTTTCTAATAAAGCGCAAAGTGTTTTTTATTTTGTGAGCAGAAGAGTAGGGGCCAAAGAATACTGAGTGAGTAGTGTGTAGTGAGTAGTGTGTAGAATTTAGTTTTCCTAAACCATCTTCTTCAATTTTTCTCGCCATGATGAGTTGGGGAATTTGGGTTGAGTAGTCTATTTTAATAAACGCATAGTTTTTGTCGTCGCGGAGGTCAATATTGTACTTTGGTAAATATTGTTTTATCAGAGAGTTTTCCAAATACAAGCTTTCCAGTTCGTTATGAACAATTGTAACATCAAAATCGGTAATCTCCTTTAGCAAATATGGGATTTGCGGGCGTTCATCATTCCCTTGAAAATATTGCCTTACCCTTGAGCGCAAATTTTTGGCTTTGCCAATGTAAATAACCTTCCCGGCTTTGTCTTTAAAAAAGTAGACACCGGGAAGGCGGGGAAGGTTTTTTAATTTAGAAGTTAAATTATGGATTAATGGCATACTCTTTACTTTGTTTGTGAATTTCTAATTATTCTAGTTCCTAATTGACCTAAAAAAGCTCCAATGACCAAATTTAGAAATTGAGTATTGGGATTTATTTACCTGCCCGCCAAGGTATGGCTCTATAAAACGTTTTGATGTTAAGGCCGCATTATCTTTCTTAAATATTTAGCGTTGGCAGGCGGGGAAATTAGGTCAATTAGATTAATTAGGTTAATTCTTTGTAACTCTTTACATTATAGTATTTTTTAGTATAATTATGAACAATGTGTGGGTCCAGATGCATCTGGACTAAATCTCTAGAGAAAAAACTACGGAGGAAGGAATGACGATTGAGCAAAGAATCGCTAGGGTTAGGCGGCAGGATGCTTTCTTGTCCACTAGGCTGGAGTTGATATTGGCCTTCTGTGGCGTGATCGCGTCTCTGGCCGTAATTGTGTTTACGGCCTACGACATCACCAAGAATAATCCTGTTTGGAGAGTGTGCGTCGACGGGATGTTTTTGGGCCTTCTGATCGGTGTCCCCATTGGCCGGTTTGTGGTTCCGTCGGTCATCGAGTATTGCCGTGATCTGACAGCACGCATGGACGTTGCCCTTAGCGAACCCCCCCGAGAAGAGTAGGGGGAGTAACCCGGCTCGTGGCCGAGGTTGTCTCGCTTTTCAAGCCCTTGGGGCTGACAGTATTCGCATTTTTCTAGCGAATCTGTCAGTCCCGGGGCTTGATGTATTTATAGAGGCCCTTAGGCTCTTGCCTGCTATTGACATTCGTGATACAATAGCAGGCAGTTTGCATCTATTTTTTGAAATCTAAAATATTTATGTCTAACGAAGAAATAAAAATCCGCGGGGCGCGGATGCACAACTTAAAAAATATTGACGTAGATTTGCCGCGCGGCAAGTTGATTGTGTTTACAGGTTTGTCCGGCTCGGGCAAATCTTCTTTGGCGTTTGACACTATTTATGCGGAAGGCCAAAGGCGTTATGTGGAATCGCTTTCCGCCTACGCGCGGCAATTTATTGGTTTAATGGATAAGCCGGACGTGGACAAGATTGAAGGTTTAAGTCCCGCAATATCAATTGACCAAAAGAGCGCTTCGCATAACCCGCGGTCCACCGTGGGCACGGTAACGGAAATTTACGACTATATGCGCCTTCTTTGGGCGCGCGCTGGCACGCCGCATTGCCCGGAATGCGGCAAAAAAATTTCTGGCCAAACAATTTCCGCAATGGTGCAGCAGCTTTTGCTGCTCCAGGAAGGAACTAAGCTCGCGCTACTCGCCCCGTTTATTAAAGACCAAAAAGGGGAGCATAGGCACATTTTTGAGCAGATCAAAAAAGCCGGATTCGCGCGGGTGCGCGTGGACGGCACTATTATGGACTTAAGCGAGGCTGCGAATTTGAATTTAGACAAACAGAAAAAACACAGCATTGACGTGGTGGTTGACCGGCTTAGCATCAACAAAGAAGAAAAAAATCGCTTAGCGGAAAGCTTGGAAAAAGCTTTAGACCTTGGCGACGGCATTGCTGTTGCGATAAAAGTTGATGACGCTAAAACCTCTCAAGCATCACGATCCCAAGAAATTTTGCTGTCCCAAAAATTCGCCTGCCCGGACGGGCATTTTTCCCTGCCGGAATTGGATCCGCGGGATTTTTCTTTTAACAGCCCGCACGGCGCCTGCCCGGAATGTAAAGGCCTTGGCACTAAGCTTACCGTAGAAGCGGATTTGGTTATCCCTAACCGTAAATTAACTTTGGCAGAGGGCGCTATTCGGCCCTGGAGCAAAACTACTTCGCGCCTTAGTTGGTACAGCCGAATTTTAGACGCCGTGGCCAAAGAATACGGCTTTTCTATTCACGTGCCGGTCAAGGATTTGCCGGAAAAAGTTTTGGACGTAATCTTGCACGGCACCGGCGGAAAAAAAGTCAAAGTTTCGGGAGAATTTTCCACGCGCGAAGGCGCCTTTGAAATGATGACGGCCTTTGAAGGCGTGGTGCCAAATTTAGAGCGCCGCTACAATGAGACGGACTCGGACTTTATGCGCGGCGAAATAGAAAACTATATGCGCGTGCGTTCTTGCGCTGTTTGCGGCGGAAAACGGTTAAAAAAAGAAGTTTTGGCCGTTACAGTGGGCGGCAAAAGCATTGTGGAAGTGTCCGAACTTTCCGTGGAAGAGGCGAGCGAATTTTTTAAGGGTTTGCCGAAAGAATTGAGCCAAAGGGAATTGGCTATTGCGAAATTAATTTTAAAAGAAATTGGCGCGAGGCTGCAGTTTTTGCTTAACGTCGGTCTTAGTTATTTGTCCATTTCCCGTACGGCAGACACCCTCTCCGGCGGGGAAGCCCAACGCATCCGTTTGGCCACGCAAATTGGCTCGGGGCTCACCGGCGTACTCTATATTTTAGACGAACCTTCAATTGGGCTGCATCAGCGCGACAACAAAAAACTTTTGGAAACTTTAAAAGACTTGCGCGACCTAGGGAACACCGTAATTGTGGTGGAGCATGACGAAGAAACCATCCGTGAGGCGGATTTTGTTTTGGATATTGGCCCGGGCGCGGGCAAGCATGGCGGGGAAGTGGTGGCTTTAGGCAGCCCTAAAGACATTGAAAAAAATAAGAACAGCCTGACCGGGCAGTATTTGGCAGGCAAGGAATTTATTGAAGTGCCCTCTAGGCGCCGCCCGGGCAACGGCAAAAAACTTTCCATTGTTGGGGCCGAAGAATTTAATTTAAAAAATATTAACGTGGATATTCCACTCGGAAAATTCGTTTGCGTGACCGGCGTTTCCGGCTCAGGTAAGTCCACCATCCTTAATGAAATTTTGGCAAAAGTGCTTTATAAACATTTTTTTAGCAGCAAGGAAGAGCCGGGCAAACACAAGAAAATTTTAGGAATAGAGCACATAGACAAAATTATTAACATTGACCAAAGCCCGATTGGCCGCACGCCGCGCAGTAACCCGGCAACGTACACCGGCATTTTTGGCCCAATTCGGGACTTGTTCGCCGCCACCCAGGAAGCGCGCATGCGCGGCTATAAGGCCGGCAGGTTCAGTTTTAACGTGCGCGGCGGGCGCTGCGAAAAATGCGGAGGCGACGGCGTAATTAAAGTGGAAATGAATTTTTTGCCGGACGTTTACGTGACCTGCGAAGAATGCCACGGCAAACGCTATAATACCCAGGCTTTGGAGATTCATTATAAAGATAAAAATATTTCCGACATTTTGAATATGACGGTAGATGAAGCCAAATTGTTTTTCAGCAGTTTGCCAATTTTGGCGAGGAAGCTTCAGGTGCTTCACGAGGTGGGTTTGGGTTATATGAAGCTCGGGCAAAATGCCACCACGCTTTCCGGCGGCGAGGCGCAAAGAATTAAACTTTCCACGGAACTGTCGCGCGCCCAGACCGGCAAGACTTTGTATATTTTGGACGAACCCACCACGGGTTTACATTTTGCGGACGTGAAAAGATTGGTTTTAGTGCTGAATAAATTGGTGGACAAAGGCAATACCGTAGTGGTAATTGAACATAACTTGGACATGATTAAAACCGCAGACTGGATAATAGACCTCGGCCCCGAAGGCGGGGACAAGGGCGGACAATTAGTGGCCTTTGGCCCGCCCGAAGACGTGGTAAAAGTTAAAGCCTCATACACCGGCCAGTATCTTAAGAAAGTTTTGTAGGAAAGCTTGCCCCCGTAGCGCGCCGATTTATCGGCTGTGATTTGGGGAGCTATAAATAATATGGATTCAGACAAACAAACTATTTTGCTCAAAAAAACCGCCAATCTTTTGGTGGGGACTCATGACTTTCGTAATCTGGCCCATCAGGCTGCGGATTTGGTAGTTAAAGAACTGAAAGATAAAAATTTAATCGGCGCGTCAGTTTTTCGTCTGCATGAGCAGGAAAATTTGGTTTACGCTTATACTTATGCCAATAAATATCGTAAGTTAATAGACGCGCTGTTGCCGGCGAAATTTTCGCAACTGAATATTTCATTGTCAGCCACAAACAATTTGGTAGTAAAAACCATTTTGACAAATCAAATCCAGCAAAGCCAAAGCCTGGCTGATTTTTCTAAAGGTGCATTACCAGAGAGCCTTACGGACAAAATACAAAAAATTATGAGGGCGAAGCTGTTTGCTACCCTGCCAATTCGTCTTAAGTCCGGTAAGGTGGCGGGAGTGATTTTGTTGGCCCTAAACAATCCCCAGCTCTCCGGCGAACAACTGGTTTTGTTTGAAGTTTTTGCCGACCAATTGGGACTGGCTTTTTCTAACATTATGGAGTTTGAAAGGCTGATGGCCAAGTATCAGAATTTAACGAAACGCTTTTTGGCATCGGAAGAAGACGCACCTTCCGTCAAATTTACCTTGCGCATCACCCCCAAGGAGAACGAGAAACTAGAAAAATTGGCGCGGGACAAGAAAAGGACAAAAGCGGAAATTATTCGGGATTTTTTGGACGAGGTTTAATTTTGTAGCGCCGACCTGTCCGCTATAGCTTTAGCAACGGTGGATTCATCGGTTTTTGGTTTATTGGAGACGTTGTCATCCGGCAGCGTTTTTTTATTTGACAGCCCTCTCGTTTCTCCCTAAACTGCGGTGCTTTTAGGCACCGCAGAAGTCTGAGGTGGCTATGAGGCACCTTAAGGAGGTGGAAAATGAAGGAAAGATCATCTATAGCGAAGATACCCAAACATATTGCGTTTATTCCTGATGGCAATAGACGCAAGGCCATCCGTGATGGTATTTCTATCCAGGATACATACTTGGTAGGAGCCAAAAAGGGACTAGAGGTAATAGGCTGGTGTCGTGAGCTCGGAGTAAAACATTGGACCGGCTTCGGGGCGTCCCATGAGAACATTCTTAAACGTTCTCATGAATATATGATCCCATTCTTTGGTGGGACACTTCAGCTGTGTCTTGATGTTGCAAAAATTCCAGGTGTCACGCTTCACATTTTTGGAGACATCGTCGGGATCAGTAACGCTATACCATCGGACTATAAGAGGGAATTTTTGAAGCTTCAACGGCAGGGACGACCAGAAGGAAAGTTCGTCGTGCACGTCGGCATAAATTATTCGGCCTCGGCTGATCTTAGAGCGTTTGCCGGCAACGCGCGACGAACCACTCAAGATGTTATGTCAGTGGGGCTCCATGATTTGCTTATGTCCGCAGGCGTTCCGGATGTTGACCTTCTTGTTAGGACAGGCGGCAAACAAAGGCTTAGCGGCTTCTTGACGTATCAGCTCCGGTACTCAGAGCTTTATTTTTTACCGGAGCTATGGTCGGATTTCTCAAGAGCAAATTTCGATCGCGCCCTGGAGTGGTACGCGGAGCAAGATCGCAATTTCGGGGAGTGATTTGGGTGAAACTCGTGGGTCGCGCAATAGTGCGTCGGCTCACGGTTTTTTTATTTTAGACTTTACAAACTATTTTAAAACGCTCCGGCACCGTTGGGACTGCCGAGGCCGGTGGGGCCGTCGTATTTGGTTTTGCCGGCGCAGAGATAACCGGGACTGCAGTCACCGTTGCTGCCGCCGACAACGTCGTGCAAATTATTTTTTGTTCCTAGGTTGTAGGGCAGGCTTGAAAAATATCCGTTGTCCGGAATATTGTCCGAGAGGGCATAGACCGCGGCAATCAGAGGAGCGGCCAGGCTGGTGCCGCCCACAGTAAACCATCCCTTTTGCCCTTTGGGGGTTGTGCTGCTGTAAATGGCCGCGCCTGTGGCCGGGTCAGCCACAGCCGAAACATCAGCCACAGTCCGGCCGCCGCATAATTTGTCTTTTTGCCACGAAGGCTTTGGTTCAAACTGGCTGCAGCCGCTGCCGGCGCCGCTCCAGGCATCTTCGTTTTTATAACTTCCATCATTTTTAAGATAAAGCGAAGTGCCGCCGACTGCGGTTACAAAGGGCGAGCTGGCGGGATACTCTGTGCCGTAGCCGCTGTCGCCGGAGCTTACGGTAATGGCAACTCCCGGGTGTTTAAAGTGAGCATCGAAAGACGTCTCCGCGGCAAATTCCCGGCCGCCCCAGGAATTGGAAATTACAGTGGCGCCGGCAACAACAGCCGCATCCTCCGCGGCCAGCAAATTTTCCATATTCGGCGAGTCGGCTTCCACCAAAAGCAGGCGGCAATTTTCGCACAAAGCGTGAACGGCCTCTACGTCTAAAGCAATTTCCGTAGCCCAGCCACCGTTGGGTTTAGGCGGCGTTGTTTTACCGCGCTGATTGATTTTGGCAAAGCAGGGGACTCTGGACTTATCAATCGAGCCTTGGCAGTCCGGCAAAATTGGCAGGCCAAATTGTTGGCTGTAAACGTCTAAATCTTTTTTTACAGTCGGGTCATCGTAGGCGTCTATAATTGCCACAATTGGGTTTGATTTTGCCCGCCCGCTAATGTTATAAGCGGAACGCAGCTCTCTAGGGTTAAGGCCCTGCGGTGTCGTAGCCATCAAAAAATTACCTTTGGCATCGCTAAGCACATGGGCATGGCAGCTGGCCATGCCTTCCTTTTTTGCTATGCCGCAAACACGGGAATGATGCCCGGCCGCGGCGTGTGCGCTAACAGGCAGGGCAAGCAAAACGAACAAGAAACAGAGGATGTATTTTTGTGTCATTTTTTGTAGTTTAGTTATTACTATAATATAGTATACGAGCGTTCACCTAATGTCAAGTTTGCTAAAAAGTTGCCAAATAGCTAGCATTTTGTAGATTTACTGAATTGACAACAAAGTTTGGTTATGAGAAAATCAAGCACTGCCAAAAACACTATCCAAAAGGAGGACAGCAATGGCAAAGCGGATGATCATACAGATGTTGGTTGCTCTTATTTTTTTTCTCGCTGCCTCTTTTGAAGTTAAGGCACAGGAAAAGAAACTAAACGTTACTGGCGAAAGTGAAGCGCAGATCAACCAAGACGGTGAGAAACTTTCGTTCTCCCAGTTTTTGTATGAGGAGTACGGCCGTTTCTCATTCGTCCAGCGCTGGTATCCGTCAGAGGGGCGGATGCCGCGGTATGAGATCGGTGGAGGCCCAGTCTTCCGGTCCAAAAAGGGCAAGGGCCCTTTTACCGAAGTGGCCTTAAAGCTACGGGCCGGTTGGTGCGCTGAAGGTTCCCAGTACATAACCACCGGGGCGAATTTAAGTTTTAAAGCCTTCGGGCACCCGGTTACTCTCAGCGTTGACCGCAAGAACTTGCTGGTCGGCCAGAAGCGGGGAACCTTTGAGTTCCAAAAGGTTCGGGTCAATCTCTGGAAGTTTGTTTGGGCGAGGTGGGAGGGTAATTTTAAAGAACCACCCCATTCATCTGCCCATGGAATAACCTGGAACTCCTCACAACCCGGATTGGAAGTCCAAGTGCCAATTGGCAAGCGGTATAAGCCGTTTGCAACTTGGCAGTACGATACCCCAAGCGGGAAGTGGCTTAGCCACTTTGGATTCCGGTTTTAATCCAGACAGCCAGATTTGCTTAAGCAGGCGGAAGCTATCCAGCTCCGCCTGCTTTTTCGTAAGGTTTTGTAATTTTTATTAAATTGTTTTATGATACCACTATGATACTGCGACGTATCGCAGTGGTAATTAAAAGGAGAAATCAAATGACAAAAATATCACGCAAGCCAATGGATCCGGAAAAGTTTGGCCATTATATCAATAATCTTTGGTCGGCTTTTACTTTAATGGATTCCAAAGAGGATATTCGTTTATTATTCAAAGACCTTTTTACCCACACGGAATATAAGATGTTTGCCAAGCGCTTGGAAATTGCCAGGTTGTTAATGCAGGGGGAGAGTTATGAGAATATCGAAAAAGTTTTAAATGTGACATCAGGAACTATTTCGCGGGTTAGCAATATTCTCACCGAAAAAGGGAATGGGTTAAGAATGGCCCATGAAAAATTAAATCTGCTGGAAGACAAGCATTTAGCAAAACAGAGGGAGATTACAAAAAATTTGGAGAATCCTTTCAGGCAAAAAATTATCGGAGGAAAGAAAGCTCTATTGAGGGGGGTTTTGAAAGCGGGGGCTAGTGCGTTTGATAAAAAAATTAGCAAAACTTTAAAACAACGGACCGCAAAAAAAGTTCTTGAAGCCTAATCACTCTTATACTGCGACGTATCGCAGTGGCTGATTATAGGTCTTAAAATCGGTGCTATTATCACTTGACACCTTAGAGTGCTAAATGCTAAAATGGATTTAGTATTCTTTTTTGAATGAAGTTATGCCCGAAAATACTCAAATTACCCCTCGTCAAGCCAAAATTTTGGCCGCCATTGTTAAGGAAAATTGCGAAACAGGGCAGCCTGTGGCCAGCAAGGATTTAAGTGAAAAATATAATTTTGGCGTGTCCAGTCCCACCATCAGAAACGAAATGCAGGCTTTGGAAAAGTCGGGCTTCATTTCCCAGCCGCACACTTCGGCCGGCAGAGTGCCCACGGACAAGGGTTTTCGGTATTTTGTGAACCAGCTCATGGACCGTGTGAAGTTGAGTTTGAAAGAACAGGAAAATTTAAAACGCGAAATGATGAAGCTCCAAATGGCGCACATGGAAATTGGCCGCCGGTTGTCTAAGATGCTTTCCGAACACACCAGCCAGGCTTCGTTTGCTGTTTTTCCGGAACAGGCCATGCCTGCCGGCAGGCAGGTTTCCATCTCCGGCATATCTAACATTGTAAACAACCCCGCTTTACCGGCCGAGGATGCCAAAGAGATTGCCAGGTTTTTTGACGACATTGACCAGTACGCAGAAAAAATGATTCAGGACTACGGGAACGAAAAAAATCCTAAAGCCTTTATTGGCAAGGAGCTGGCTCTGTCCAAAAATTCCGACTACTCTATGATAGTCTCCGGCCTGACTCTGCCTAGCGGCAAAAAAGGCGTGGTAGGATTAGTCGGCCCGAAGAGTATGAAGTACGAGAAGAATTTAAGTTTGATGGAATACATTTCTAAGCTAATTGGCACCGGAGCGGCAGTAGCAATATTGCTTATTATTAAATAAAATTTGGAAATTATGAGCGACGAGATTCAGCAAGACGATCAAAATCAGAATAATCAAGTTTCCGTAGAGAAGCTTCAGGCTGATTTAGACTCCGCAATGAACGGATGGAAGAGAGTCTCAGCTGATTTTGAAAATTACAAGCGCCGGAAAGAGGAGGAAATAAAAGACCTAATTCAATTTGCGCGTGAAGTTACGGTAGCGAAATTGCTCCCAACGCTGGATAGTTTAGAACAGGCTTTGAGGCATATGCCGGAGTATAAGGAACTTGATGTAGCGCGCCCATTTATGGGCAACCAAGGCCAAGAAGCCGATGAATCGGCACGCTACAATGACTTCGATAAACGGTACGAAAACTGGCAAAAGGGGATAGAGGTGTTGCTGGCGCAGTTGGACAAGACTTTGGCGGAAATGGGTGTGAGTAAAATTGAAGCCCTGGGAAAAAAGTTTGACCCAAACTTTCACGAGGCCTTAAGGGAAGTGGAAAGCGAAAGAGACGAAGGAATGGTTGTGGAAGAGCTTCAAAGTGGATTTATTTTAAACGGTAAAGTTATAAGGCCATCGCAAGTGGTAATTAGTAAGAAAAAGTAATTAGTAGAAAGGAACTTATGAATATCAAAGACATGTTTGAAGTAGGAGAGATAATGGAGTCGGAAGAAAAGTCTAACAAGATTAAGGTGCTAAGCGGCGACGACTGCGAAATTACCGGCAAAGTCTTAAACAGGCACAAAATAATTTTGCATGTCAAAAGGCTAATAGACGGCTCGGAAGGAAATGTATTTGTCCGGCTGAAAGACGCGTTTGAAGGCGAATTTGACACTTCAAAAAAGCTTCTAGCCAGCAAGAAAGTAATTGGTATTTCTTTGAATGAGTTTAAAGATTTCGCCATAGAGAATTTGTAAAAATTAGTAGCAAGTAGAAGGTATTAAGTAGCAAGGAATAAAATTCAATCATCAAATTATCATCAATTACCCTCACCTAGCCTTTCCCATCCAGGGAGAGGAATAGAACGGGGAAAGGAGAAAATTTTATGTCAAAAATTATAGGGATAGATTTAGGAACGTCAAATTCTGCCGCGAGTGTTATGGAAGGTGGCAAGCCGGTGATTATTCCTTCGGCTGAAGGCACTTCTATGGGCGGCAAGGCTTTTCCGTCTTATGTGGCTTTTACCAAGGAAGGCCAACTTTTGGTGGGCGAGCCGGCAAGGAGGCAGGCCGTGACTAACCCCGAGGGCACCATTTTTGAAGCCAAGAGAAAAATGGGCACGGACTTCCGTTATAGAGTTAACGGCAAGGAATACAGCCCGGAGCAGATTTCGGCATTCATCTTACAAAAAGTAAAAAAAGACGCGGAAACTTTTTTGGGAGAACCGGTAAAGAAGGCGGTAATCACGGTGCCGGCTTATTTTGACGACAGTCAGAGGCAAGCCACCAAAAACGCGGGCGAGATTGCGGGACTGGAAGTCGTGCGCGTCATTAACGAACCCACGGCCGCGGCTTTTGCCTATGGGATTGATAAGAGCGAGGCTAAGGACCAGAAAATTTTAGTGTTTGACCTTGGCGGCGGCACGCTGGACGTAACAATTATGGATTTTGGCGAGCACGAAGGCCAGGCGACTTTTGAAGTGATTTCCACTTCCGGCGACACCCAGCTTGGCGGCAAGGATATGGACGCGGCGCTGATTAAATATATTGTTGATAGTTTCAAAGTAGACAGCGGTATTGATTTAACCGGCGACAAAATGGCTATGAATCGCGTGCGTGAAGCGGGAGAAAAAGCCAAGATTGAACTTTCCACTACAATGGAAACGGATTTGAATTTGCCATTCATCACGGCCGACGCTTCGGGCCCCAAGCATTTACAAATGAAAATTACCCGCGCAAAATTGGAAGAATTGGTAAAGCCAATACTGGAAAAAATGCGCCAGCCGGTACAGCAGGCTTTGTCTGACGCAAAATTAACACCCGCAAACATTAACAAAATTATTTTAATCGGCGGGCCAACCAGAATGCCGAGCGTTAAGAATTTTGTGGAAACTTACATTGGCAAACAGGTGGAAGGCGGCATTGACCCAATGGAAGCCGTGGCTAAAGGCGCGGCAGTGCAGGCCGGCGTACTTAGCGGCGACGTCCAAGGTAAAGAAATTTTGCTTTTGGATGTTACTCCTTTAACTTTGGGTCTTGAAACTTTAGGCGGGGTGAGGACGCCGTTAATTGAGCGCAATACAACAGTGCCTACATCTAAATCGCAAGTATTTTCCACGGCCGCGGATAATCAGACTTCTGTAGAAATTCATGTTTTGCAGGGTGAGCGCGAGTTTGCTACTGACAACAAGTCTTTAGGTAAATTTATTCTTGACGGCATTCCGCCGGCGCCAAGGGGCATCCCGCAAGTAGAAGTTACTTTTGACATAGACGCTAACGGGATTTTGACCGTGAAGGCCAAGGACAAGGCTACCAATAAGGAACAGCATATTACCATTCAGGGTTCTTCCAATCTTTCCAAGGAAGACGTGGAACGGATGAAAAAAGAAGCCGAAGCGCACGCCTCAGAAGACAGAAAACGCAAAGAAACCGTGGAGATGCGCAACCAGGCCGACACACTGATTAGCGTTTCTGAAAAAACGATTAAAGATGGCGGCGACAAAGTTAAGGCCGAAGATAAAACCGCGGCAGAAGAAAAAATTAAGGCTTTGAAGGATGTTAAAGACAAGGACGATATGGAAGCAATTAAAAAAGCTATGGAAGAGTTGTCTAATGCCATCCAGAAAGTCGGTGCGGCAATGTATCAGGGCAGCCAACCAGCGGATCAGCAGTCAGGAGGTCAGCCCGGACAAACCCCGCCGGGAGATCAGCCATCGGCAAATGATAAAGGTCCTGTTGACGCGGAGTTTAAAGAAGTAAAGTAATTTAAGATTTTAGATTGCTGATTGCTGAATTAATGCATTCAATTCAAAAATCTAAAATCAGAAATCATAAATTAATTATATGGACAATCAAAATCAGCAACAACAGATACAAATTAAGATGTCCGATGATGTTTTAAAAGGCAGTTACTCAAACCAGGCCATCATCAGAAACACAAAAGATGAAGTCATAATTGATTTTTTCAATTATTTTCCCGGCGATCCGAATGCGATAGTAAATAACCGCGTTATTCTTTCGCCTGCCCATTTTAAGGGGTTGATAGTTGCCTTGCAGGACCATCTAAAAAAATACGAAAGCCAGTTTGAGCCTATTAAATCTGCCGCGCCGCCGGAACATAAGTTTGGTTTTGACACAAACAAAGCACAATAAATGGCAAAGAATTATTACGACATTTTAGGTGTTTCAAAAGGCGCTTCGGCCGAGGAGATTAAGCGCGCCTACCGCAAAATGGCGCATCAGCACCATCCGGACAAACAAAGCGGCGGCAACGCGGACAAATTCAAGGAAGTTAACGAGGCCTATCAGGTGTTGAGTGAGCCAGAGAAACGGAAGCAGTACGACACTTATGGTCAGACCTTTGAGCAAGCGCAAAGGCAGGGCGGCGGCGGTTTCAACTATCAAGGTGGAAATCCTTTTGGAGATTTTAGCGGTTTCGGGCAGGGCGGAGTGGAATTTGACTTAGGTGATATTTTTGGTGATATTTTTGGCGGCCAACGAGAACGTTCCACCCGGCGCAACCGCGGCGTGGATTTGGAAATGGAAATTGCGGTCAAGTTTGAAGAAGCGGTTTTTGGAGTGACTAAAAATGTGACTTTGGAAAAGCAGGATTCATGCAAAGCCTGCAAGGGGAGCGGAGCCGAAAATAACGGCAAAGTGGTTACCTGTCCTAAATGCCATGGAACTGGGCAAATGGCAACCACGCGCCGGACAATTTTTGGCGTGGTGCAGTCGCGCGTGGTCTGCGACCAGTGCGAAGGCACGGGAAAAATTCCCGAAAATCCTTGCCGGGTTTGCGGGGGTAGGGGAATACTGCGCCAGGAAAAAACCATTGAAGTAAAAATCCCGGCCGGCATAGACGACGGCCAAAGAATCCGCCTTCAGGGCGAGGGCGAGGCCGGGTACCGCGGCAGCGGCTTTGGGGATTTGTATTTGGTTATTCGCGTAATGGGTTCCAAAGAATTTCAGCGCGACGGTTTTAATTTGCTTAAAAATTTGCCTATTAGTTTTGCCCAGGCGGCGCTTGGAGCAAAAATAATTGTAAAAACTTTGGACGGCGAGATTGAATTAAAAATTCCCAGCGGCACGCAAAGTGGCAGCGTGTTTAGGGTAAAAGATAAAGGTGTGCCCCGCCTAAACGGCAGGGGCAGGGGAGATTTAATGCTTACTTTGCGCGTAGTAGTACCCAAGAAACTTTCCAAAAAAGAAAAGGAACTTTTGTCCGAAATCGCCAATGAGCAGGGTGAAGTAGTGGAAGTGGATAAAAATTTTTGGCAGGAGATCAAAGACAGTTTTTGATTTTTAGGACCGGTTTATGCTATAATTGCTTGAATCGATATATATCCAAAATATTTTAGGATAACAAAAAGAAACAAAAATGCTAACTTTAATTTCAGTTTCCGACGCCAATAATTTAGTCCACAATTTTAACTGGCACAGCCCGAGTTGGGACTTGTTCATTATTTTGGCGTGGCTCGTGGTGGCGGTAATTTACGCTTTTACCGCGGGCCGGGGAAGGATAATAAATATTTTGGTTTCGGTTTATATGGCGAAGCTCCTGACTTTGCAGGCGCCTTTTTTGACCAATGCGATTTCCGGGCGACTCCCTGGTTCTTTAGCTTCAATCCAGCAATTGGCAGTATTTGTTTTGCTGTTTATTGTGCTTTTTATATTTTTGGGCCGCTACGCTTTTCGGGCTTCGGTGGACACCCGCCATATGGTTGGCTCCTTGTTTTTTAGCTTAGTGTTTGCAATTTTACAAGTAGGCTTGCTCATTAATATTATTATGACTTTATTGCCCGCCGCGCTCCAGAGTAATTTTAGCTCGCTGATTCAAATTATATTCGTAAAAGACCCGGCGAGCTTTATTTGGCTGGTAGCGCCGTTGGTATATTTAATTATTGTGGGCAAACATATTGCGGACACGAATGAACTCTAGAAGAGTTTAAGTAGACAAGGATGTAAGTATTTAAGGATGCCAGCGTGCAAAGATTCCGGTGGATATCATCCGCTGGTTTTTTTGTTTTAAACACAATTCTCCAAATTCGATTTTGCCGTTTCTGCCCCGCACCGCATCTTCTAAAAGGTTATTCAAAGCTATGGCCGAGGAGTTGGTGGCGTAACCGTTGATAATTAAAAAACGCGCATCTTGGGCAAGTAGTTGCACACAGTCGCTAAGCAGTCCGGGTAAGTCCTGATTAAATTTCCAAGTTTTACCTGTCGGGCCGTGGCCAAAGGCCGGCGGGTCCATAATAATGCCGTCGTATTTGGCGCCTCTTTTTAATTCGCGTTTAACAAATTTTACCGCGTCGTCGAGCATCCATCTTACCGAATCAGTTGGTAGGTTATTTAGTTTATGATTTTCATTGGCCCAAGTTATGGCCGGTTTGCTTGAGTCCACGTGGGCAATAAGGCATCCCATTTTCGCCAAAACCATAGTCGCCCCGCCGGTGTAAGCAAACAAATTCAAAACTTTCAACTTTTCACTTTCAACTTTTAACTTATCCAGCATCCATTGCCACTGCGCGGCCTGTTCGGCAAAGAGCCCTGTGTGTTTGAAAGGGGAGAGCTTGAGGAGGAATTGAACATTTTGATATTTTACAGTCCACGGGTCGGGTATTGGTTTTTTTATATCCCATCTGCCCCGGGCTTCATCGGACGGCGAATGAAATATCGCCCAAGCTTTATTCCATTCGCTTTGCGGCAAAGATTTGGGCCAAATAATTTGCGGATCCGGCCGCGCTAAAATAACCTGATTCCATTTTTCCAGGCGATATCCTTGCCCTGTATCTAAAAGTTCAAAGTCGGAAAAATTACCGGGGGTTTCTAATAGCATTACTTTGCGACAATATTATCTAAAGTAAAATTATCCAGCGTCCCGTTGTAGGTTACTGTTACATTTTTGTCTAAGAGGCTGCTAAAGTCGCGGCTGGTAAATAAATATATTGTGCGCTTGCCGGTAGAAATCATTAAATTGCCTTTTTTTAAGTTGTCGGAAGTTTTTAAAGTTCCTTCCAAAGTTTGACCGCCCGATTTTGACTTTTCTGTCTCTGCCTGTTTGCCGGTATTTTTATCTTTGGATTTGTCAGTTTGGCTTGGGGCGGAAGTTTGTTTATAAATAAAAAATCCCGCTAAAAGCACTACAACCACTCCCGCTAATATTTGGTAAGTTTGTTTTTTCTTATTTGCCATGTTTGTTTGATTAATTAATATTGGTGGAGCTTTACAACTCCGCTCGTACCTATTTTATCACAAATTCCTCCCTTTAGGGAGGAATTTTTAGTGGTAGAACTGGCGACTCTGCCTGTGCAATGACCTGTGCAATCCGGTTGCACAAGTAAACCTTAGGAAATAGCTGTATTTATTGATTATTCTTTAAGGCCATAGTGGTGACTACTATACCACCAGGTAATCAACTGAACGACCAAAGTACTACTTAACTACTAATACTAACTATACTTAAAACTACTATACTAAATTAACTAAAATATATATCTAAAAATACCAATATCTGAAACAAAACCCAAAAAACAAAAAAATATCAAAAATCACAAAAAAAAGACGGAAAAGAGGGGGGGTG
>Ga0080064_1003155_pt1 | contig 25059 bp, 16 predicted proteins | sample Subgrocontami54m_FD_69260 | JGI IMG/M metagenome (GOLD analysis project Ga0080064, IMG submission 69260) | Subsurface groundwater microbial communities from S. Glens Falls, New York, USA - GMW46 contaminated, 5.4 m (SPADES assembly) (version 2) ...
CCCGCCGCTCCGCCCCCTCCGCGCCCGCCCGCCGGCAGCTCGCGCAACGCACCGGGTCCGAACACGAGCTGGGGGGCCGGCCTGGAGGCGAACGGTTCGATCATTTACGGGGCGAAGGACGCGGGGAACGACAGGAAGGTGACAGCGAATCCGCGGGTCGGCGGCGACGCCAGCCCGACAAATTACCTCGGGGCGGACAAGGGTTTTTCGCGGGCGCGGGTCGTGCGTCGCCGTCGCATGCGGGCCGGGTTTTTCTAAGAGCGCGTCGAAAAAGCTCCGAGGTGGGACCGCTTCTCCGAAGCGGCTTGGGTTCCCGGGCGATCCGCGTCTGCAGCAGGCAAGAGTATGCCGGAACTCAGGCCGGCTCGGAGAGCCAGCCCCACCTTTTTCGACTTCTTACCGCATCGTAGACGTCCGTTGCCATCGGCAAATGTTGCACGAGCTCGCCCCTGTCATGATCCAACTCACTCGTTGACGGCTGGCAGCACGACCGTTTGCGTCGTCGGACCTCGTTGCCCCACCTAACGCTGGTCCCAGCTCATGACCCAGACTGTTCCCGTCTCCCCTGATGCCATCAAGAACGCCGCGCAGCAGCTCGACGCGCACGTCCGCGAAATCGTCGACTGGCATTTTTCGCCGGACACCGGCACGCCGTTCTGGCTCGAGTGGGCGAAGCAGGCGGGGTGGGATCCGCGCCAGGAGGTGAAGTCGTTCGGCGATCTGGCGCGCTTCGGCCACTTCGAGGACGACTGGCTGCGCGGCGGACCGGTGCGACGGTGGATTCCGAAGGCCTACGCGAACAAGCCGTGGTTTGTGTTCGAGACCGGCGGCACGACCGGCATCCCGAAAAGCCGCGTGGTGATGGACGACTTCCGGATCGACTACGAGATGTTCTCGCGGACGCTGCCGGATTCGCATTTTCCGAAGGGCGCCAACTGGCTGATGCTCGGGCCGTCGGGCCCGCGGCGGCTGCGGCTCGCAGTCGAGCACCTCTGCCAGCATCGCGGCGGCATCTGTTTCTGCGTCGACCTCGATCCCCGCTGGGTGGTGAAGCTGATCAAGCGCGGGAAGATGGACGAGTTGAAGCTCTACTCCGATCATGTGATCGATCAGGCGCTGACCATCCTTTCGGCCGGACACGACATCAAATGCATGTTCGTCACCCCGAAGCTGCTCGACGCGCTCGCAGCGCGGCTGGAGGCGCAGGGCAAGAGCATCGAACAGGCGGGCATCACGGGCATTTTCTGCGGCGGCACCGAGATGACCGCGCAATGGGCGCGCTTCGCCTGCGAGGAGCTGCTCGGACCGAAGGTGTATCTGGCGGCCTGCTACGGCAACACGTTGATGGGCCTCGCCCGCGCGCGCACGCTGCGGCCGGAAAACCAGTTCAAGATCATCTACCACGCTCCACAGCCGCGCGCCGTGATCCAGCTCGTCGACGTCGACGACAACGAGCAGCTCGTCACCGAGCCCGGCCAGACCGGGCGCGTGATGATCACGACGCTGACGAAGGAATTCTTCGTGCCCCGGTTCTTCGAGCGCGACGAAGCGGAACTCGAGCCGCCGTGCCCGGAGTTTCCCTGGAACGGCGTGAGCGGCGTGCGGCCGTATCGCGTCTTCGCGGCGACGACCACGGTTGGAGTTTACTGAATTGTGGTCTGCTTTGATTTTTTGACACAGAGGCCACCGAGGAGGCACAGAGGCCACAGAGAAACGCTTCTGCTCTGTGACCTCTGTGCGCCCTCTGTGAACTCTGTGTCTCAACAAACCAGTTTTTCGTCATGATCCATTTTCCCATCCTCCGCTGGGGCGAGCCGTACAAGAGCCTCGAAGTCGACAAGGTCTACCATCACGCCACGGGCGAGCTGATGGCGGAGGTCAGCCAGGCGAACGCCGGGCTGATCGCCCGCGACATGCGCAACGCGGCCCGGGCGCGCGAGGTGTTGCGCGAGATTCCTTGCAAGGACCTGCTCGCGATGTGCCGTAAGGCCGGCGACCTGTTCATGAATGCGTCGCTGCCCGCGGGCGACGGCACGCAGACTCCCGACGATTTCGTGAAGTGCCAGTCGGCCACGACCGGGCTGCCCGAGCACATGTGTCGGTTCAACATGGGCAAGCTCGCCTACGTGCTGCAAAACCTCGAGGCGATCCTGGCCTCGTTGATGCGCGGGCTGGATTTCGACATCCTTACGCGCGGCTTTGGCATGGAGAACGGCGTGATGCGCAGCTACCAGGCGCTGACCCCCGTGCTCGGCATGGTGCTGCCCTCGAATTCGCCGGGCGTGCACGGTCTCTGGCTGCCGATCATTCCGCTGCAAATCGGGCTCGTGCTGAAACCCGGCCCGCAGGAGCCATGGACGCCGTGGCGGATGACGCAGGCGTTTTTCGAGGCCGGCATTCCGAAGCAGGCAATCTCGATTTACCCCGGGGCGGCGGAGGTCGGCGCGGCGGTGCTCGCGCATTGCCCGAAGACGCTGATCTTCGGTTCGACCGCGACGGTGGAACGTTACCACGGCAATCCCGCGGTGCAGGTGCACGGCCCGGGCTTCAGCAAGATTCTCCTCGGCGACGACGAGGTCGACCGCTGGGAAACGTACGTCGACCTCATGGCGACGAGCATCGCGATCAACAGCGGCCGCGGCTGCATCAACTGCTCCGGCGTGTGGGCGTCGCGGCACACGAAGGAAATCGCCGATGCGCTCGCGAAAAAACTGGGTCCGATCGCGCCGCTGCCGCCGACCGATCCGAAGGCCGCGCTGGCGGCGTTCACGGTGAAGGGCCAGGCCGAGGCCATCTACAAGGACATCCAGTCCGCGTTGCAGGAAGCCGGCGTCGAGGACGTCACCGCGAAATACCGCGGCGGGCCGCGGCTCGTGAAAATGGAACGCTGCGACTACGTCCGGCCGACCATCGTGCACTGTGCTTCACCGGATGTCGCGATGGCGAAAAAGGAATACATGTTTCCCTTCGCGACGGTGGTGGAGTGCCCGCAGGAGCAGATGCTGGCGAAAATCGGATCCACGCTCGTGTGCTCGGCGATCACGAAGGACCAGAAATTCAGCCGTGCGCTGCTCGATGCAAAGCACATCGATCGCCTGAACATCGGCGCGATTCCGACCGTGCAGCTGAACTGGTTCCAGCCGCACGAGGGCAGCATCGTCGATTTCCTGTTCCGCGCGCGAGCGTATCAGACGGTGTAAGGATGTAGGGCGGGGTCTCCCGGCCCCGCCGCAACTTCACGTCGACCTGCCGTTCGGCGGGGTCAGGAGACCCCGCCCTACATCGATCATCGCCATTCGGCGCGTCATTTACTTTTGAGGCTGCCCGCCGCACGCTGCTGGTCGGCTCCGCCGAGAGACGCGTGACCGCGAATTGGCGCGGGACCGTTGCAATCCTTCCAGCCATGCTTCGCTTCCTTGTCGCTCTCATCAGTACAACTGCCGTCACGGCGTTGTTCGCCCAACCTGCCCCCACTGGCGCAATCGAGGGCCGGGTGCTCAACGCCACGAGCGGCAATTACCTCAACAACGCCCGCGTCGCGGTGAAGGGCACGCTGCTCGAAGCCGTCACGAACGAAAATGGCGAATTCCGTCTCACCGGCGTCCTCGCCGGGCCGGCGGCGCTGACCGTCGCGTACACGGGCCTCGACGTGCAGACGCGGGTGGTCGACGTGCCGGCGGGCCGGACCGCGCGGGCCGACTTCGAATTGACGCTCGCCGGCACCGCCCGCAACGCGTCCGACGTCGTCCAGCTGGCGGCCTTCACCGTCGAGGAACGCGAACTGACGGCGCAGAGCCAGGCGCTTCACGAGCAGCGCAGCGCCGAAAACATCAAGAACGTCGTCGCGATCGACGAATTCGGCGATCTCGGCATCACGAATCCCGGCCATTTTCTCACCTACCTGCCGGGCGTGAGCAACGTGTACAACACGACGGGCGAGGTCGAGGGCATCGGGCTGCGCGGGATGGCCTCGAACGGCACGCTCGTGATGTTCGATGGCGCGCAGGCGGCCAGCAATGACCCCGCGTCGCGCTCCTACAACTTCAGCGGCACGGCGGTTTCCAACCTCGATCGGATCGAGGTGACCAAGGTCCCGACGCCGGACCTGCCGGCCAATGCGGTGGGCGGCTCGATCAACATGATTACCCGCAGCGGTTTCAACCACCGCGCACCCATCGGCCGGTTCAATCTTCTGGCCACGATCCAGGCCAAGGGGAAGCCGGGCAATTTTCCGGCGGTGGGCCGGAAGCTCGCGGGCACCGATCCGCAGACGACCGACTACGGCATTCAGCCCGGCTTCGAGTTCAGCTACAGCCGGCCAGTCGGCCGGTCGCTCGCGCTCACATTGAACGCGGGCCGGAACGCCCGGTACCAGGACCGCGAATACATGATCCCGACCTGGGACCGGATCCGCGGCGTGCAAACGGCGGCGACGCTGAACTCGGTGCTCAACATCTTCTATCAGGATTCCGCGGCGCTGGGCGTCGACTGGCGGACGAACCGCGGCTTGCTGCGGGCGCGGGTCGACGTTTCGCGGTACAACGCCGTCACGCGGCAGAGCCAGTTCACGTACAATTTCGGCGCCGGCGCCACCGGGGGCGAGAATTTCACCCAAGGCGCGGCGACCGGCGTGGGTACGCTGACGCACAGCGCTGGTCCCAACCCCGATCAATACCGACGACTGGTTAACCTGCGACTCAGCCACACGTACACGGGCGAATGGTGGAAATTCGACTGGATGGCCGGCTATTCGGAAGCGCGCCGCCGTTTCCAGGACTTGGAGGAAGGCATCTTCTATTCGGCCTCGACCACGCTCTCGAATGTCATGCTCGCGGCGGACGGCCTCAACGGCATCTCGTCGATGACTCTGCCGCGACTCACGGCGAGGTCACGTACCGGCACCGGGCTGAATCCGTACGACACCACGCAGTACACCCTGAACAGCACGACGACCGGTCGAATGAGTTTCGAAAACCGGATCGGTCTCGCCAATGCCAACGTCGCGCGCTCGTTCGCAACCGCGCTGCCGCTCTCGTTGAAAGCGGGCGTGGCCGTGTCCACGACCGAACGCGACAACTGGACGCATAGTGCGACGTGGAACTTCCGGCCGCCGGGCGGCGCCGCCGCCCAGCTGGCCGGCAACTACGACTTGCGGGCCGACGGCTACGATGCGCGCCGGACGTTCAAGGGCGGCGTGAACATCGGTTTCCTCAGCCCGGCCAAGCTCTACAACTTGTACCAGCAGCACCCCGATTACTTTCAGTTCAACGAAGTCACGGCGTACACCAATCGCGTGAACAACTCGAAACTGCTGCGGGAAACGATTGCCGCCGGCTACCTGCGCAGCGATGTAAAGGCCCTCGAAAACCGGCTCTGGATCGTCGCCGGCGTGCGGTTCGAACGCACCGCCGACGAAGGGCACGGACCGTTGAACGACATTCGCAACACCTACCAGCGCGATGCGGCCGGCCGGATTGTCCTCGGCGCGAACGGCCGGCCCGTGGCAATCGCGACGGATGCGCTCAGCCTGGCGAAACTCCAGTTCCAGGAGCGCGGCGCCTACAGCGAGCGGACGTATCAGGGCTATTATCCCAGTATCAACGCCAGCTACAACCTCAGCCGCAACCTCGTGGCCCGGGCGGCGTGGGCCCGCACCATCGGCCGGCCGGACCTGAGCTTCATCACGCCGGGCACGACGATTTCGGATCCGTCGGCGGCCGCGCCGACGATCACGGTCGTCAATACGGGGCTGCAGCCCTGGACGGCGGACAACTACGATATCACGCTCGAGACCTACGAGTACAAGGGCGCGACGGTTTCGGTGAGCGGTTTTCGCAAGGAGATCAGCAGATTCTTCACCTCGGTCCGGGTGCCGTCGACGCCCGCGTTGCTCGATCAGTACGGCTTGCCCGACGATCTCGGAGGCTCGAATTACGAGATCATCACGCAGGCCAACTCCGACGAGAGCGCGATCATCAACGGCTTCGAGTGGAACTGGCGGCAGTCGCTCCGGCCGTTCGCGATGTTGCCGCCATGGGCGCGTTCGTTCGGCCTGTTCGCCAATGCGACCTACCTGCGGCTGAGCGGGCCCGGTGCCGACAACTTCTCGGGGTATTCGACGCGCACCATCAACCATGGCGTGGCTTACACCCGCGGGAATTTCGCGTTGAAGCTGAACGCAACGTACGCAAATGGTCCGCGGAATGCCGTCGTGGCCGCGAGTGCGACCACGCCCGCCGGCACTTACTCCGGCCTGGCGCCGCGCACCATGCTGGCGGGCTCAGTCGAGTACCGCATCCGCAAGGGCCTCACCTTGCATGCGTCGGGCCAGAACCTGACGAATGCGTACTGGCGCAACATGACCTTCGCGCCCGGTGCGCCGGAATACACGCGGCCGACGCAGTTCCGCGACAACGGCATCGCCTACGTCGTCGGCGTGAAGGGGGAGTTCTAGGAAGAACGCGAGACACAGAAGAACGCGAGGCGCTGGAAGACGCGGAAGAACGCGAGACAGGTCTTACGGTGTCTTCCCAGTCTTCCGATGTCTTCCGCGTCTTCGAGTCACTTCCCAACCGCGAACAGATGCGTGTGCGTCGTGACGAACAGCGTGTCGTTCGCGATCACCGGCGTGCAGTAGATCGGCGTGTAGAAGTCGGGCTTGGCAATGAGCTGCTTCTCCCGGCCCGCCTTGAGAATCACGAGTTCGCCGTCCTCCGTGCCGCAGTAGACCTTGCCGTCGGCCACGAGGGTGGACGACCAGATGCGGCTGTTGGTCTGGTGCACCCAGATATCCTTGCCGGTCTTGGCGTCGATGCAGTGGATGTCGCCCTTGTATTCCGCCTGGAAAACGAGGTCGCCCATCACGCTCGGCGTCGAGATTGAGCGGCCGATCCCTTTGTTCACCCAAACGGGTTTGCCGGAGATGTTGCCGCGCGCCGATAAATCGACGCAGCTCATCATGCCGACGCCGTCGCCGTGTTCCGGATCCTGGCCGATGACCATGTAGGCGCGGCCTTTTTCCGCGACAACGGTCGCGATGATTTCGCTCGGGCCGTCGTGCGTCGCATACTTGATCGGCTCGCCGTTCTTCTTCCGATATTCCGGCGGATCGGCGTCGTAGCGGAGGAGTTCCTTCAACACGTCGCCGTCCTTGTCCTTGACCGGCTCGGGCTCGAAGCCGTAGGCCCAGCCATCGCCGCCGCCCCAGACCAGAATGCCCTTGCCGTTGACCGTGGTGAAGGACGGCGAACTCCAGCACGCGTGCAGGATGCGTTCCGAAACCTTCGACGCTTCTTCGCCGATGATCTTGCCGGTGTTCTTATCGAGCACGGCGAGCGCCGGGGCGAAGGGCGCAGGGATGTTCAAGTGCGACCAGTCCACGCCGTTCGACGTGGCCATGTAGATTTTGTCGCCGACGATCAACGGCGAGCAGCTCGAGACGTTGTGCGGGAAGATGCCGAGCTCCGTGCGGACGTCCGTCACCCAGAGGATGTCGGCGCTCTTGTCGGTGACTTCGATCGGCTTCCCGTCGGGCGACGAAAACTTCGCCTCGTCCATGAACGGCCCCTGGTTGCCGTCCTTCATGCCCTTGACGTCGAAGCACACCATCTCGCCGCGGTTCGTCACGACATAGCCGCGGTCGCCCTCGATGTTCACCGAGGAACAAAGGCCGACGTATTCCCAGTCGCTCACCTTGCCGGCGCCGACTTTGGGAACGACGAGCTGCCAGAGGAACTCGCCGGTCTTCTCGTCGAAGCACATCAGCACCGCGCGGTCGCCCTTCTGCGCGGGATCGCGCGGCGCCTCGTTGTTCGTCCCGACGAAAACGCGGCCGCCGGCGACGACGGGGCTGCCGTAGGCTTGCGAGCCGAGCTTCGCAATCCAGCGGATGTTCTTGGTGGTCTTCGGATCGATCGTCTCGCTCTTCGGCAGGAATTTTCCGCTGTTGATATCGTCCGGGATCCCCTTCGCGTCCGCGACCATGTTGCGGGAGGGCGTGCCGCCCCACATCGGCCAATCCTTGGCGGAGGCGAGGGGCAGGGCGAGGACCAGAGTGGCGAGAGCGATTGCGCTGTAGCCACGAGCGCCAGCGAGTGGAAATGCGTCGGCTCGCTGGCGCTCGCCGCTACGGGGAAGAGGGTGCTTACTCATTGGCGGTCAGGGAGAGGTTATCGATGAAGACGCGTTTCTGGCTCTGGGGAGAAAAGGCGAACACGCCCGGCGCGCCTTCCTCGTGAATCTGTTTCTGCTTCACCTCGATCGTCCATTGAGCGGGCTCGGGCTTGCCCCGCTCCCACAGTTTGGCGCGCACCACGCCGCCGGGGCCGTTCTTGTCGTGGTCGACGCGGGTCTTGAGGTGGTACCAGACGTTCGGCTGCACGTCGAAGGGCACCGATTCCTTCACGCGCTCGTGATTGCTTGTGACCTCGAGGATCCGACTGTTGCCCGTCAGCGCGATGACGTAGCGCTGGTTCACGAGTCCGACCGTCGACATGATCCGGCGGGTGCCGTCGGTCATCACGTCGGCTTCGAGCGTGTAGTTCTTTTCGTCGCCCTTGCCGATGAAGTTCATCGTGCGCTGGAACAGGATCACATCGAGCCGGTTCGCGGCGACCTTGGTGCCGTCCTTCTCGAGCACGTGCCACTTCACCCGGGCACCGAGCCACGGCAGCGGCGGAAACCCGACTTCTTCGCCGGTCGGGCTCTTCTGGCCGAGCGGCATCGCGTCGAAGTTTTCCTTGTAACCCGGGCCGGCGACCACGCGACCGCGCGCGGTGGCGCTGAGGTTGTTCCAGGTGGCCTTGAACGCGCCGGCGGAAATCTTCGCCGCTTTCGTGGTCTTGAGCACGTTGCCTTCGATCGTGCCATCGACCTCGGACTTCACGAGCGCCGTGGGCGGGATGAATTTTTCGAACTTCGTCTCCTCGCTCACCTTCTTCACGCGCCGGCCGCTGGCATCGAGCCCCCAGACCGTGAACGTGACCGATTCTCCCGGGATGATGGCGAATTCCGCGGGCACCACCTGGATCTGGGTGATCGGCGCGGTCGAGGGTTTGCGCGCCGGCATGAGCGGCGAGGGTTCGATGCTCGCCGCGCTCGCCTTCGGCCCAAAGCAGTGGAGCGACTCCTTCGTGAAGATGAACACCGCATCGCCGTAGAACGACGGTGCGCCGAGGCAGAGGCCGTCCAGTTTATTCACCGAAAGAACCCTCGGCTTGTCACCGGCGACGTTGAGCACGTGGACGGTGCCATCGTGCATCGGGACATAGAGTTTTCCGTCGGCGTAGGCGGGCGACGCATGCAGTTGATCCGGACCGAGCTTTTCCGACCAGAGCGTCTTGCCGGTCGTCGCGTCGGCGCAGACCAGGCTGCCCGTCGCGATGGTGCAGTACACGCGATTGTCGACGAGCAGGGGCGAGCTGCTGAACGAAACAAAATCGTCGTTGCGCCAGATCTCCGCTTCCTTGCCCAGCACAACCGGCTTCTGGCCGGCGGGGTATTCCGTCGGAATCTTCAGCTCGACCAACCGGCCGTGATGCGTCGCGTCGATGTTTTCCTTGCCGTGCACCGCGATGAGCTTGTCGGGTGCGGCGAGAATGACGTCCGCATTCACCCCGGAGCCGGAGAGGCGAAACCGCCACACGGGCTCGCCGGTGCGCGCGTTGACGCACACGACGTTGCCGCAACCGGTGCCCTGATAAAATACACGCTGGTTGCCGACGTTGCCGTAGACGGGCGTGGCAAACGTGCTGTCGATCGGCTGAATCCCGGGCGTGGAATACCACACCAGTTCGCCGGTCTTCTTGTCGAAGGCATAGAAGCGATTGCTCGCCGGTCCGTCGGTGCCCCAGTTCGCGGTGATGCCGTCGGTGATGACGAGATCCTCCTCGACGACGAGCGCGCCGGTGCGGCCGTTGGGGAAGGTGAGCCGGCCGAACTCCTCCTGCATCGAATGTTTCCAGAGCAGCTTGCCGTCGCGATTCCAGGCGAACAGCTCGCCGCAGGTCGACTCGAGATAGACGTTGCCCGTCTCGGCATCGATCACCGGCGCACCGATCGCGTAGCGATTGTACGTCGTGTCACTGAGGTAATCCCGGAAGCGATGTTCCCAGAGCTTCCGGCCGGTCTTCACGTCGAGGCAGATGAGTGTCTCCTCGACGTCGGTCGTTTGGCCGTAGAAGCCGAACGCATACACGCGTCCGTCGGCGATGACCGGTGTGCCGGCGCCCTTGACCTGGTAGGACCAGCGGTGATTGGGGCCGGTGAGCTCGAGCTTGTCGGGCAGCTTGACCTTGGCGGACGAGACGCCGTTTTGATTCGGGCCGCGCCAGTTGAGCCAGCCGGAAGCGGCGCTGACGGAGGGAAGGTGAAGGGCGAGCGTGAACGCTGCGACCGCGCCAAGACGGACGGCAAAATTCATGGGTGTTTATGGGAACGGGGTGGGATCGGACCTGACAGGGAACGCGGGTCTTGACGTTGGAAATGTTTTTGCCGGGCGCAACATCATCCTAACGTCAAACCGCGCACCTTGCCGCCATGACGCACGGCGGCGCCGAATGTTGCGCGGACTCGTTGGCCAATCTCGCCAAGCAAGTGCACGCAATTTTTGCACTCCACGTGATGACGTTGCGCGGGGCTAATAAAAGCCGGCGGTGCGGCGCGCAGTATTAGCGGGCGTCGAAAAAAGCAGTTCGGAGAAGTGGCGGAAGCCGGGAGGCTTTCGCGCGTGCCCCCGCGAAACGCTCACGCGTTCCGCTACAGGGATGCCGGTCATCGCTGCTCCTGGGATACAGCCCGCCAGGTGGCGGCGAGCGCCAGCGAGCCGAGAGCACGCAAACGACTCGCTGGCGCTCGTCGCTACGAGCCTGTCTCTCCCCGCCCGGCGCAAAACGCGTTTGGCGTCGGGAGTGCACGTGCCGGGCGGAGCATCATTCATTGACCCTCGGCGGACTCCCGAATGTCGCGCGACGCGTCAGAGCGCCAGGTGGCCGAGCGCGAGCAGGCCGTAGTAGGTGTATTCGGCATCCACATACTCGTCGGCCCAGTGCCCGTGAAACCCGCCTTCGCCCGCGGTCCAGAGCGAATCGACGAAGTCGAGGCAGCGCTCGTGCCGCCCGCTGGAAAGCCGGACGTCGAGCGCGGCGAGGGCGTGCAGCGCGGTGGCGGTGGACAGCAAGTCGGGCAGGGGCGCGCCGGGCACCGCGATGAAACCGCCTTGCGGGTGGGCCTGGGCGAGCAGCCAGTTCGCCACCTCGGCGTTGACCGGAAAGCCGAGGTGCCGGATGAGAATCACGGCGCCCGCGGTGGCGTTGAGCGAACCGAACTTCGCTCCGGCCACGTTGCTCCAAGCGCCGTCAGGAGTTTCCAATCGCTTCAACGCCTGGATGAGCTTGAGCAGGTGCGGCGGCCTGTGACCCAAGTCCTGATAAGCGCCGAGCGCGACGAAGGCGCCGTAGGCCGTGCCATGGGCGGCGTTTCGATCGCCCTCGTAGCCGCCGTCGTCCTTGCGAAAAGCTTCAATCCGCCGGAGCAGCGTGGCGCCGAGATCGTCGGGCATCCGCTCGAGGCCGATGCTGGCCCAGCAGCGGGCGAGCGCCGACACGTGCACGAAGTCGAGCGACTCCCCGCCGCCGAAGCGGCGCAGGTACGATTCGACCGCTGCCACCGGCAGCGGCACGTCGAGCGCCTGCATGCCGGCGAGCGCGAAGATCGTGTAGTAGAGGTCCGGCTGGCCGGCGCGGTCGCGACCGCCGCCTTCCGCCGTGATTTGGCGTCGAAAGAAATCGCGGACGAGCTCCGTCGAGTCGGCGAGCAGCCGCGGTGCGAGCCGCGCGACCTGGAGCAGCTGGAGCCGGAGGCTCATAGGATCATTTTCGATTCTCGATTTGGGATTTTCGATTGGGACGGAACGACCGGCTCAATCGAAAATCGAGAATCGAAAATCGAAAATCCGCGCGCGATTGCGCGCTAGGCCGGCACCGGCTCCGCCATCTTCGTCTCGATCGCCCGCTTGAGTTGTTCGTGCTCCTTGCACCAGCCCTTGATTTCAACGTCGTTGAAGATCTTTCCGAGCGTCCGCCGCAGCAGGCCCTTCAGATTGTGATTCTCGAGGTCGTGCAGCGATCGGATCGCCTCCTCCTTGTAGGTGCCCAGCAGCACGTCGGCGCGGTGGGTGGCGCCGAGCGTGTGGTACAACGCCTCGACTTGGGCCGGCGTGACGTCCGCGGGCCACGTGCGCCGCCAGATCGCCGCCAGCCACTCCTTCTCCGTGTCCTGCGCCTTCTCGTGGGCGACCGCCAGCAGCAGGCTGGGCCGCATCGCCGCCAGGTCGTTGGTCTCGCCGCCGAACCCGAGGTCGCTCAGGTCATCACGAATCTGATACGCGATGCCCAGCGCCTCGCTGTACTTGCCCAGCACGTCCGAGACTTCGTCGTGGGTCGCCAGGCCCGCGTAGAGCGCGCCGAGCCGCAGGGCGACCTCGAAAGCCGGCGCCGTTTTCCGGCGGAAAATATCGAGCACCTCGTTCGGCCGCAGCGGCGTGGGCCGGCGCGTCCAGCACAGCTCCGCGCCCTGGCCGCGGCAAAGCTGCCGCTGGGCTTCCGCCGCGACCTGCAGCATTCGCACGCGCTGCTCGGGCGTCGCCCGGCAACCCGCCAGCAGTCGGTAACCTTCGCCAATCAGCAGGTCGCCGACATTCAGCGCCACCGCGACGCCATGCTCCTCGTGCAGCGTCTTCTCGCCGTAGCGCAGCGCGTCGTTGTCCTCGATGTCGTCGTGAATCAGCGACGCCTTGTGAAAGCATTCCACCGCTACGGCCACCTTGCGCAGGTCCTCCGGCAGCGGCGCGCTCGTGTCGCCCTGCAAAGCCTGGTAAACGGCCACGGTGAGAAACGGCCGCCAGCGCTTGCCGGCGCGGCCCAGCCAGTCGCGGGCGATTCGCTCGGTCTCGCCTTCCGACTTGCCCATGATCAGCTCCAGCGAGCCGGGCGAGAACCAGAAGTCCACCTCGTCGCGCAGCGCGCCGAGATCCATCCGCCGCGTGCGATCCTCGCTGCTCAGGTGGATGTAGTCCCACACCCAGTCGAGGTCGACCGTGGTGTCGATGCAGTCGTCCTGGAGCAGCGGAATCGCCACGCCGGGAATCGCCGCTGCTTCCATGTAAGGGAATGCCTGCTCCAGCACGCTGAGACAGCTCACGCCCACGATCGCGTCGATCTTGCCGGTCTGGATGATTGACATGACGACCGCGCTGCCTTCGGCGACGAGCACGGCGTAGCCGAGCCGCTCGGCTTCGGCGGTCAGGTCCTGAATCGTGCAGAGTCCGCACTGCTTGCAGAGCAGCCCGAACTCGTCGAACGGCGCGGGGCACTTGCTCTCGACGCGCATGCATTTCGGCAGGAGCAGCAGCCGCCGCTCGTACGGCACGGCGGCGAGCGACTCGCGCCACATTTCGTTGTTCAGCAGGACGCCGATGTAGTCGCGGTAAATCGGATCGCAGCGCAGCAACGCCACGAGCCGGTCGGCGTGCACCTTCAATTCGTCCATCGGCGTGGGCGGCACCGGCGCATGCTCCACCACGTACGCGCGCACCGCCTCGAGCACGCGCGTCCGTTCGAACGCCGTCTGCGGAATGTTCTGTTTCGGCGCGCGGAACCGCTGCTGCACCGCGTGGCGCGGCACGACGAGCGGGTCGAAACGAGGGGCGGGCTTCAACTCGGGGGAGGGCATGTGATGAAAGCGTTAGGCGGCTACCTGCCGCGCGGCAATCCTGTCGTGGTGGCAGATGCGCTTTCGCGCGGGGGTCTGGTCGTGGCGCGGTCAACCTGACCGCGATCGGCCGGTTCCGCGCAAACTGTTTCGAGCACGGGTCCGGTGGTGGCGCGGTCAACCTGGCCGCGCTCGGCGGGATCGGCGGAAGCGGATGCAAGCCCGGGCAGGTTGCCCGTGCTCCGGGCGGCCGACCCTCCCGGCTGCAGCGCACCGCGCAATTCGCGGGCCTTGGCCTCGGCGTCGTAAGCGGCGTTCCGATACGCGCCGAAGTCGTGGAACCAGTATTTCTTCGCGAGGCGGTACATCCAGTGTTTCTCCGGCACCTCCTCGCCCGGCAGCCACTGGCTGAAACGCGGCGTCAGCGCCTCCAGCTCCGCCATCGCCGTGCCGCGGGCCGTCGTGTCGTGCGCGCCGTGTTTCAGCACGATCTCCTTCACCAGGTCGGGCCGTTCCAGCACGACGCAGCCGCGGGTGTGGCGCGCGCTGAGCTCGCGAAAATCCCTCAGAAACGCGCTCGAACGCATCGTCTCGTAGATCCCGCGCGGGTCGTGGATGTCCTCCGCCGCAAATTGAATGATCGGGCAGGGCTCGATGTCGCCGCGCGGACCGATGTGGTGGCTGATGCCGGTCGACATCGGGCAGAGCGCCTTGCCGTCGTGATCGTAGTACGCGTCAATGATCGCGATCGGCACCTTCGCGCGCATCTCCGTCACGAACCTCCGCACGCGCACCAGTTGCTCCGGCGTCAGTGCCAGGTCGAAATTCGGCTTCGGACCGACCGGCCGATAGCCGTGATACCACGCGTAATGCACGCCGCGGCGGATCAGTTCGCGCAGCCATTCCTCGGTGAGCAGTTCGTCGATGTTCGACCGGCAGATGCTCGTCGCGACGCCGGTCAGCAGCCCGGCGCGGATCGAGTTCTCCAGTCCGCGCATGGTGCGCGCGAACACGTCCTTCTTTCCGCGGCGTTCGTCGCTGACTTCCTTCAGTCCCTCGATCGAAATCAGCGGCGTGGCATTGCCGAGTTCGCGCAGCCGCGCGGCGATCTTCTCGGTGATGAACTGGCCGTTCGTGAAAATCTGAAAATAGCAGTCGGGATGCGCCGCGAGCAGATCGAGCAGCTGCGGGTGCATGAAGGGTTCGCCACCGAGAATCCCGAAGAACACGTTGCCGTGGCGCTTCGCGTCGAGAATCGTGCGGCTGAGCGCGTCGAGATCGATGGCGTCCTTCGCCTCGACGTCGACCCAGCAGCCCTGGCAGCGCAGGTTGCACGAATTGATGATCGAGAGGTAGAGGAAGGGCGGAAAATATTCACCACGCGCGATTCGCCGTTTGAACCGCTCGACCGAGAGCATGCCCTTCCAGCCGAAGTTCCACGCGAACTTCCAGAGACAGCGGGGTGCCGCCGTGCGGACCGCGCGAAAGGCCATTTGCGGAAGGATCATCGCGGTGCCGGAGTAGAACGCTCAACGTTTAACGCTGAACGCTTAACGCTCAAGTTTGGGGTTCGTGGCGGGCGGTTTGATTCCGCTGTGCGAATGCTGGCGGCGAAGATCCGGATCAATTCGTCGGCCTCCGTGAGGATATCTCCAAGGAGATCCGGTTTTGCGACCAATGGCGTGCGCTGCACGAGGCGCAGCCAACGACGAGTCTCGCGGAGTTCTTTGTAGCAAACTCGCAGTTTGTGCACGAAGTCGTCCCGTGATTCTGCCCCTTCCGCTTCGCCGTGGTGGCCATAGGGCGATGTTCCAGCACGGAGAAGTTGGTCAGCGATGTGCACCCCCGCGCGCGATCGATCCATGGATTTCGTCACGCGAATGACTCGCACGGCGAAATCCAACAATCGCTCCTCGAGATCATATTTTTGGGATGCGTCCACTTGAGCGTTAAGAGTTAAACGTTAAGCGTTGAACGTTTGGCCGCCTTGCACCGCCAGCGCGGCCTGCGCTTTCGCCTTCGCCTCCTCGGCGCGGCGCTGAATTTCCTCCGGCGTCGGCAGGCTCATCAGCACCTCCGGCGGAATATCGCCGGCCTGCGCCAGCTTGATCAGGCACTTTTGCCGTTCGGTCAGCGCCTTGCCGGAATCACGCTCCTTCGAGAAGCGCGATTGCGCGCGTTCGCTCCGCAGCCGGAGCATCGAATAAATGTCGCCGCCGAGCAGGGCCGAGATGTCGACCTTCATCTTCTCGCGCGCGAGGTCCTCGTCTTTCACGATGTCACCATTGATGGGCCCGGCCTTGTATTTGGGGAACATGATCGCCGCCTCGGGGCAGACGCGCGAGCAGGCGGGGCAATTCGTTTTGCAGTTGTCCTGGTTCTGCACCTGGATGTGCCCGACGCGGTCCGCGCCGTACACGCCGAACAGGCAGAAGCTCAGGCACTGCATGCAATTCGTGCACCGATCGTAATCGATCACCGGAAACCACGGTTTCCACGCGCCGGGCTGCGCCGCGGATTTTTCCGCACGCACCGCCTCCACCTTTGCGACGATCTGCTCGTCGGTGAGGCCCGCAATATCGGTCACGCGCACCCGTTCGCTCGCCAACCCGTCAACGGGCTGACGGAAGCGTCCCAATACGACCGCCGGAATCTCGTCCGCCGGCGCGGTGCGACCCTCGTTCGCGACCCGCGTTACCACGAACCCCTGTTTCAGCAGCCGTGACATGGCCTGGAAGCGCTGCTCGCTCTCGAGCGCATCGGCATCGCGGCCCTCGTAAAGGACGACGCGGAGGTGGGATTGATCGCGAAGGGACATGGGGAAAATCAGGCGACTGCGCTGGCTGTCAGTGCGAGCGGTTCTAACGTAGCGCGGTCAATCTGACCGCGCTGGAGCACGGGCAGGTTGCCCGTGCTACTTCGAGGTGCGGCGCGAAAATTCGGCTCCATCTTTGCGTTAGGACTCGACGGGCACCGTGGCAGCATCACGCCCGGTCTCCGCCGTCGGCGCATCAGTCGGCCGGGCTTTTCCCGCCGGCAAATTCGGCTGCAGTTCGGCCGCCAGCAACCGCTCGGCCGCCGGCCCCGCCGCGAGTTCGCGCAGGTTCACGACTTCCGTGGCCGCCGCGTTGAGCGGTGCACCGGCCGACGCAAACAGCCACTTGACCGCCCGCGGATAACAGGCGGCGATTTTGACGCAGGGGGAAGCGGCGAGTCGCTGGAGCGCGGGGTCCTTGCGCGCGGCCATTTCACAGAGGTCCGCCACGGCCTCGAACGATTTTCCGGAATCGCACAGCCGCCGCAGCACCGCGGCTTTCACCGCCGGATCAATGATCTGCGCGTACGTGCAGTTGCAGTAGAGGATCGCGGGCGGTTCGGAATTCATCGGTTGTAGGGCGGGGTCACCCGACCCCGCCGGACGGCACGTTGATCCTTCTTCGGCGGGGTCGGCGACCCCGCCCTACATGCGACGCTGGTTTCGTGGCAACGCTGCATGCTCATACGGGTGTCAGCATCCGGTGCGTCGGCTGCGGCTTGCCGGGCCGGAAATGTTCGAGGTGTTCCAACGCCACGCGCAGTCCGGGATGGCTGACCGGCAGAGCGGCGACGCTGGCCTCGACCGCGCTTTTCAAGAGTTCCGGCGCCGCTTCCGCGCGGAGGTTCAGGATTAATTGACCGCTGCTGCACGGCTGTTCGAGCCGCAGCGAAAGCTCCGGCACGAAATCGCTGCGCACGAGATTCACCGCCGCGAGGTCGTTCAATCCGCCATCGGGGCTGAAGGTCATTTTCAGGTGCGCGACCTCGCTGCCGCTGCCCGCCAGCCGCGCCTGGATCTTGCCGGCGAAGTCCTCGAGCAGCGCGTTGGCGTCGAACTCGCGCTCGCCGGTGATGGCCAGCGTTGCGTTCAGCCAGCCGAGCCGCGCCTCACCGTCGGCGTAGACGGCGTAATCGACCGCCATCGCCTGGCGCGCGACCTGGTCTTGCGCGAGCAGCCGCTCGAACCACGGGTCCAAACCGTCGCCGCGTCGCGCCGAGGCCGCGAGCACCTCCGCGTGGGGAAATTCCCGCGCGAGCGTCGCGCGCAGCTGCGTCAAATCGCTCTCGGCCAGGGTGTCGCATTTGTTGATCACGACGAGGTCCGCCTCCTCGAGTTGCTTCCGATAAATGTACACGACCTTGTCGGAAAATCCGCGGCCTGCACCCAGCCCGAAAACGCGCAGCGCCCGCTGGGGATCCACCAGCACGCTGAGCGGAGCAATCGCGAACCGGTCGCCGTAAATCCGCCGGAGCGGATACGTCACGGTTGCAACCAAATCCGTGCAGCTGCCGACCGGCTCGGCGATGAAGACGTCCGGCCGCGTCGCCGCGGTCAGTTTCGCCGCGGCGTCGACGAGCGAGTTGAACCGGCAGCAGAAGCAGCCGCCTGGAATCTCTTCCGTCGCAAATCCCCGCGCGCGCAACACCGACGTGTCGACGAGTCCGCTGCCTTGATCGTTCGTGATCAACCCGACCCGCCGGCCCCGCGCATGCAGGGTCGACGCGAGTCGCGCGACGGCGGTCGTCTTGCCGGCGCCCAGAAAGCCGCCGATCATAATGTACCGCGCCGGCCCGGGCGGGGCGACGCTATGGGCAACGTGGGTCACGGGGTGGGGTCCTGATCCTTCTGCTGCGCCAGCATTCGGTCAATCGTGGCGTTGAGCAGATTCACATAGTCAGCGGCTGGCATGCAGTTGCCGTCGGGTTCGCCTGTCGCGCGATATAGCCAGCCGGCATCATAGGGAGCATCGTTGATTTGATTGAGCTGACCCTTGAGAGACGGATTCCCGCCGCAAAAGACACCATCGATGACACAAAAGATGTCGCTGATCGCCTTGAACCCTTCGATCCAGCCGAGAATCGCCCCCGGTTGCACGCGCGCACCCTCGGCCACATCGAAGCCCTGGTCGACGAGGTCACCGAGCATCCGGACGGCGAATTTCGAAAAACCCACCCGCCACGCGCCGTCCGGCTCGCGCCTCAGCCAATAGTGGGAAGGGGAGTACAGCGCATCGGCCGGCAGCTGCGTCGCGAAGTGCGAGCGCTTGAAGAAGATGGTCTTGGGAATGCCGTCGGCCATGGCGTGGCCGGCGAGTGTCGGGTCGCGACGCCGGATGGCAAGGAGGCACTGCGGCGCTCGTAGCTACGAGCGTGAGCGAGTGGACGCCGGAGATACGGCCTGAGCGAGTGGATTTTGCCGTCAGGTACCGTCCAGCGACGTCGCCTCCCCGCACTCGACTTGTTGAACCGACCCGCCACAAAGCAACGCTACATCGCGATGATCTACCTCGATCACAATGCCACTTCGCCGCTGCTGCCGCAGGCGCGGGCGGCGTGGCTCGACGCGGAGGAACGGTTTCCCGGCAACCCGTCGAGCCCGCACCGGATGGGTGCGCGGGCGGCGGGTGCACTCGATCAGGCGCGGGAAAAACTCGCCGCGTGGCTCGGGTGTTCGCCCCTCGATCTCGTCTGGACGAGCGGAGCGACCGAGGCCGCCAACACGGTGCTGCAGCACGTGGCGGCGTCGGTGGGCCGCGATGCGTGCGGGTGGGTCAGCGCGGTCGAACATCCCGCGGTGCTCGCGACCGCGCGGCATTATTTTGGCGATCGGCTCCGCGTGATGCCGGTCGATCGCAACGGGGTCGTCGATCTCGGCTGGTTGATCCAGCGGCTGAGCCGCGAGCGGCCGGCGTTGGTCGCCCTCCTGGCCGCGAACAACGAGACCGGCGTGCTGCAGCCCTGGCGCGAGGCGCAAGCTTGGTGCGCGGCGAACCAGATTCCGGTGCTGTGCGACGCGACGCAGTGGTGCGGCCGGCTGCCGGCGCGCGGGCTGGGCGCGTGCGATTACGTCGTGGGCAGCGCGCACAAGTTCGGCGGACCGCGCGGCGTGGGATTCTTGCGGGTGCCTGCCCGCACCGCGTTGAACCCGCTGTTGCGCGGCGGAAAACAGCAGGAGGGTCACCGGGCCGGAACCGAGAATGTCCCGGGCGTGCTCGCGATGATCGCCGCCCTCGAGTGGTGCGAGCAGCAAATCGCCGCCGGCGCGAATCAGTCGTTGCGGCTGACCCGCGATCATTTCGAACGCGAGCTGCGATCGGCGCTGCCCGGCGCGCGGGTGAACGGTGGCGCGGTGGAACGGCTCTGGAACACCACGAGCGTCGTCATGCCGGAAATCGACTGCCGGCAGCGGTGGGTCGTGAAGCTCGACAAGGCCGGTTTTGCGGTGTCGACCGGTTCGGCCTGCGCGAGCGGCTCCGAGGAGCCGTCGCACGTCCTGACCGCGATGGGCCTCAGTGCGAGCGAAGCGGGCCGCGCGCTGCGTTTCAGCGCCGGCTGGCTGACGCCGCCGAAGGCCTGGGACGATTTGTTGCACGCCCTCGTGGGCATTCAGCGGGAACTGCAGCCGGCGGCGGCAGCACGGCCTTGATTTCACCTGGCGCAACCGCGGGGGCTGCGGTGAACTCGCTGCAGTCGAGGCACGACGCCACGCGGTGGGATTTTGACGCAGCCTTTCGGACCCGGATTGAACAGGCGCGTGCGCTGGCCACCGAGGCATTGCTCCGCGCGCGGAACGCGGACGGCACGTGGACGGGCGAACTTTCAGCGAGCGCTTTGTCGACCGCGACGGCGGTCACCGCGCTCACGCTGATGATACGTTCGGATCCGGCCGCGGCTGCGCGGCTCGGACCGCTGATCGAGCGCGGCTACCGGTGGCTGATCGCGCACCAAAACGCCGATGGCGGCTGGGGCGATACGGTGGAGAGCCGATCGAACATCAGCACGACCACGCTCGTGTGGGCGGCGTGCGGATTGAAAGAGCTCGCTGCTGAAAATGTAGGGCGGGGTCTCCCGACCCCGCCTTCACCGGAGAAGCGGCGGGGTCGGGAGACCCCGCCCTACATCGAGACAGCGGAGCGCTGGCTCACGCGCGAGTGTGGCACGCTCGATCCCGACGCACTCGTCCGGGCGATCGAGCAGCGCTACGGCGAGGATCGCACGTTCTCGATTCCGATTCTCACGATGTGCGCCCTGTGCGGACGATTGGGCCGCGGCGCCGAGGCGTGGCGGCACGTGCGACAATTGCCCTTCGAGGTGGCAGCGCTGCCCCAGCGCTGGTTCGGCGCGCTGCAACTGCCGGTCGTGAGTTACGCGTTGCCCGCGTTGATCGCGATTGGCCACGTCCGGCACGCGCTGCGGCCGACGCGAAATCCTCTTGCGCGTGCGCTGCGCGATCGGTGCCGCGCGCGGACGCTGCGAAAGCTGGGCGAACTTCAGCCGCCGAATGGCGGGTTTCTCGAGGCGACGCCGCTCACGAGCTTCGTCGTGATGAGTCTCGCGGCAGCCGGGCTCGGTCCGCACGAGGTCGCGCAGCGCGGCGCAAAGTTCCTCGAGTTGTCGGCGCGACCGGACGGCAGCTGGCCGATCGACACCAACCTGGCGACCTGGGTGACGACGCTGTCCGTCAACGCGCTCGCACCTGTAGCCACGAGCGTGAGCGAGTGGACGTTGCCCCATTCTCGTGCGATCGCCGACTGGCTCCTCCGCCAGCAGTTTCGTGCGGAGCATCCTTATACGCTGGCGGCGCCCGGTGGCTGGGCGTGGACGAATCTTCCCGGCGGCGTGCCGGACGCGGACGACACGGCCGGCGCCATTCTCGCGCTGCAAAATCTCGCCGGCATCGATCCCGCCGTGCAGGAGGCCATCGCGGCCGGCGTCACCTGGCTGCTCGATCTGCAGAACCGCGACGGCGGCATGCCGACGTTTTGCCGCGGTTGGGGCCGGCTGCCGTTTGATCGCAGCAGCCCCGACATCACGGCGCATGCGATTCGGGCGTGGACCGCAGCACGCGGCATTTTGCCGCAGAGCCTGCAGGCCCGCGTCGATCGCGCGCGGGTTCGCGCCGTCGGATTTTTGCGGCGGGAACAGCAGCCGGACGGCACGTGGATTCCCCTGTGGTTCGGACACCAGGAACACGCCCGCGAGGAGAACCCGCTCTACGGCACGGCGCGCGTGGTGTCGGCGCTGCGCGATTTGCCGCAGGACCTCTCGCCCGGCGATTCCATCGCGCGCGCAGTTCGGTGGCTGATCGCCCAACAGAATCCCGAGGGTGGCTGGAGCGGGGCGACGGGGGCGCGATCGTCGATGGAGGAAACCGGACTCGCCGTCGAGGCGCTCGCCGACGCCTGGCGATCCGTCGCATCGACGCCGGAGGAACAGGGGCGGCTGCGGGAAGTCCTGGCGCGCGGCGGCGCATGGCTTTGCGCCGCCGTTGAACAGCCGCAGTGGGACAAGCCCGCGCCGATTGGTTTCTATTTCGCGAAGCTCTGGTATCACGAGCGGCTCTACCCGCTGATTTTCGCGGCCGGCGCGCTGACGCGATTGGCGGACGCTGTCGCACCTCGCCCGTAGCAGCGCCCGCTCTTTTCGCATGAGACGCTGCCAAGACCTCGACGGACTTTTTGCGGATCGCCGGCGTAGCACGGTCAATCTGACCGTGCTGGAGCTTCCCCCGGTGAGCGCGCGCGGTCAGGTTGACCGCGCTACCCAAGACGTGCGTTCGCTCCCCCGGCCGCCGATCACCGCGGTTTCTAGGATTTCGGGCCGACGGCCACGAGTTTGTCGCGCGTGCGGAAAAACAGCGCGCCGTCCGCGATGGCCGGCGTGGCGAGGCACGTCTCGTCGAGCTTGTTCGTTGCGACGACCGAGAACTTTCCGGTCGCGGGAATCACGAACACGTTGCCGAGTTCGCTCGTGAAATAAAGGTGCCGGCCGTCGGACACCGGCGATGCGGTGTACCCCTCGCTGTTTTGCGCCAGCCGCTCGCTGTAGCGGACCTGCCCCGTCTTCGCGTCGAAGCACGTGAGGAGTCCGATGTCGGCGCAACCGTAAAGCAGCCCGTCCACGACGATCGGCGTCTGCATGTAATTGCCGCGTTTTTCCTGCTCCCACGCGACCGCCGGGTTCAGGCTGCTCGTGTCGGTTGGCGTAATGTCGCCGCGGGCGTTGACGCGGACCGCGCGCACCGGGCGCGACCGGCCGTGCGCACTCGTGAAGAAGATCAAATCCTCGAACCCGATCGGAGTCGGCACGGGAATGTCGCCGCCGCCGTCGTGTTTCCAGAGTTCGCGGCCGGTCGCGAAATCGTATCCGCCGCTGTGATGCCATCCGTTCGCCGCGATTTGCACGCGATCGCCGGCGGTCACGACCGTGGGCGTGCTCCAGGTCGGCACGTCGCTCCGCGCCGCCCGCCAGAGCTCGCGTCCATCGGCGAGATCGAACGCCGCGATGAACGAGCCCTTCAGCACATCGCATTGCACGACGACCTTGCCGTCGTGGATGATCGGCGAACTTGCGAAGCCCCACAGCGCGCTCGGCGACGCGAAATAACCGGCATCCATCGGCCCGAGATCCTTCTGCCACTGCAGCTTTCCGGTTGAATCGAAACAGAACAGGCCCTCCGAGCCGAAGATCGCGACGATCCGCTCGCCGTCCGTCGCCGGCGTCGAGTTGCAGTGCGTCGCCTTTGGGTGGCGCGGGATTTTCGGCAGGCCTTCGTGCGCGACGACGTTCCAGATCACTTTTCCCGTCGCGCGATCGAGTGCGAGCAACCGCCATTGGTGGGAATCGTTGTCCTTCGCCGGCTCGATGTTGCCGTAGAGTCCAACCTTCAAGTCCGCTTTCTTCGCGCCGACGGCCGTCGCCACGTAGAGGCGATCGCCCCACACGATGGGGGACGAGTGGGCCAGTCCGGGAATCGGCGTGGTCCAGCAAATGTTTTCGCCAGTGGCCGCGTTCCACGTCGTCGGCAGCGCGGCGGAGTCGTCGACGCCGCTCGCCCGCGGCCCGCGGTACTGCGGCCAGTTCGCGGCGGGGGATTCATTGGCGCCGAGTGCCATAACGAGGGCGAAGACGGGGGGCGGGATCTTCATGGGCGCAGTGCAATCGGAACCCGGCCCCGGCGGCAAGCGCGCAACCCGCATGGGGACGAAGCGCGGGCAGGTTGCCCGCGCCACGTGGCACGGGCAATCTGCCCGTGCTCGGCGGGGTCAGGTGACCCCGCCCTACATCGGGCCAAGCCGCCGCAAGCTTGCCGCACGAGCACGCGGCATCCACTCTGCACGCGTGACCCCGAAATTGCCCCTTCACGCGCCTTGCGCCGCGCTCCTCGCGCTCGCCCTGGCCCTGGCCGTCTCCGCCCGCGCCGCCGAGTACACGCTGCACACCTTCAAGAAGCAGCACCTCGAGAAATTCTATTGGAGCGAAGGCGCGATGCTCGGTGACTTGAACCGCGACGGCAAACCCGACGCGATTTACGGCCCGTATTGGTGGGAGGGCCCTGCTTTCACGAAGCGGCACGAAATCTACCCGGCGACGAAGACGACCACCGTGAAGGAGCCGGACGGCACCAGCCGGACCTTCGCCGGCTGGCACGGCGGGATGGGCAATGCGAACGCGTACTCGACCGACAACTTTTTCGCGTTCGTCCATGATTTCGACGGCGATGGCTGGAACGACGTCCTGACCTACGGGCTGCCGCACACGCCGGCGTACCTGTACCTCAATCCTCGCGGGAAGGAGCAGCATTGGGTGAGGCACACCGTACTCGACGAAGTGGACAACGAGTCGCCGACCTTCACCGACCTCGACGGCGACGGCAAACTGGAGATCGTCTGCGTCAATGGCGGCAATTTCGGCTACGCGACGCCGGACTGGAGCAATCCCGGCGCGAAATGGAAGTTCACGCCGATTTCGCGCGGCGGCACCTGGCAGCGCTACACGCACGGACTCGGCGTGGGCGACCTCAACGGCGACGGGCGGCTCGACGTGTTGTTCAAGGACGGCTGGTTCGAGCAACCGGCAACTCGCGGCGGCGAATGGACGTTGCACAAATACTTTTTCGCGCCGGCCAGCGCGCAGATGTTCGCGTACGACGTGAACGGCGACGGTCGCGCGGATGTGATTACGGCGCTCGCGGCCCACGGCTACGGGTTCGCGTGGTATGAACAACTCGCCGGCAAGACCCCCGATGGCGGCCCCGATTTCAAGCCGCACATTTTCCTGAACAAGGAACCGCGCGAGAATCGTTACGGCGTGACGTTCTCCGAGATTCACGCGGTCGAACTGGTCGATGTCGACGGTGATGGGTTGAAGGACATCGTGACGGGGAAATGCTTCTGGGCGCATGGTCCGCCCGGGACGAACATCGCCGCGCCGGACGCCGGCGCACCGGCCGTGCTCTATTGGTTCAAGCTCGTGCGCGGCCGCGACGGCAAGGTCGACTGGGTGCCGCACTTGATCGACGATGACTCCGGCGTC
>Ga0080064_1003156_pt1 | contig 25052 bp, 20 predicted proteins | sample Subgrocontami54m_FD_69260 | JGI IMG/M metagenome (GOLD analysis project Ga0080064, IMG submission 69260) | Subsurface groundwater microbial communities from S. Glens Falls, New York, USA - GMW46 contaminated, 5.4 m (SPADES assembly) (version 2) ...
GGCCATGAGCCTCGAGTTCGTCGTTCGCATCATCGGCGGCATCGTCGCCGGTGTCACCGCGTACCAGTTCTCCTCGGCGCTGGTGGACTTTTCCCGCGGCACGTTCGTCGACGTTCTTTCGATGTACGCCATGAGCTGCGCCGCGTTCGGTCTGGGTTGCCTCGTTACGCCCGCGTTGACGACGCGACCCTTCTTCTGGCTCCGCCACACGATCTACAGCGCGACCGCGATTGAGGTACTGGCCGGCGGTGTCGGCCTGGCGTCCGGCCTCCTCGTCGGTGCCCTCCTTGCCTTTCCGATGTCATTTCTGCCGGGATACTTCGGGCGGATCTTCCCGCTGGTTGGCAGCATCGTGTTCGGCTATTTCGGCGTCATGACGCTATTGATCCACAAGCAGAGCCTGCTTTCCCTCTTTGGCCTGGCCAACCGCGCATCGGAAGCCGGCGCGCGGCCGGATGGCCGCGTCGTCCTGGTCGATACGTCGGCCATCATCGACGGGCGAATCGCGGATATCGGGCGGACTGGTTTCCTCGGGGGAAAGCTCGTCGTCCCTCGGTTTGTGCTCGAGGAGATGCAGCACATTGCGGATTCGCCCGATCCGATTCGCCGGAGCCGTGGCCGGCGCGGCCTCGAGGTGCTGAATCGGCTCCAGAAGGAAGCGACCTGCCCGGTGGAGATTTCGGACGTGGACGTCGAGAACGCGGTCGGCGTCGACGCGAAGCTCGTTCGGTTGGCGCGGATGCACTCCTACGGGATCATGACGACGGACTACAACCTCAACCACGTGGCTCAGCTCCAGGGCGTCGAGGTTTTGAACGTCAACGCTCTGGCAAACGCGGTTCGGTCCGCGGTGATCCAGGGCGAGGACCTCTGCGTCCGCATCATCCACGAAGGCAAGGAGGCCGGTCAGGGCGTCGCCTACCTCGACGATGGCACCATGATCGTCGTGGAGAACGGCCGCAACCACGTTGGCGCCGAGGTGGACATCGCGGTCACGAAGGTGCTCCAGACGGCTGCCGGGCGCATGATCTTCGCGCGGATGAAGCTGAACGGATCACCCGACCGTCCCCACAATGGTCACGAGTAGCGCCACGGCTGACCAGCGCAACCGGTCCGGACGAGGCCGGGTCGCGGGCATCATCGTCGCGGGCGGCTCCTCGACCCGCATGAGTACTGACAAGCTCTGGGTGGACCTCGGCGGTGAGCCGCTGGTCGCACGTTCGTTGCGCGTGTTTGCGTTGGCGGCTTGCTGCGATGAGCTGATCGTCGTGGTCGCTGCCTCGCGGCTGGACCAGATTCGGCGTTTGCTCCAGGAGATCAAGGTTGACGCCCGGATCGCAATCGGCGGCGCACAGCGCCAGGACTCGGTGCGGGCTGGGCTGGCCACCGTTGGAAACGTCGAGTGGGTCATCATCCACGACGCCGCGCGGCCCCTGGTGACGCCGGATCTCATGACCCGAGGGCTGGCCGCGGCCCGCGAGTCCGGCGCTGCGATCGCCGCGATGCCGGTTGTGGATACGATCAAAGCGGTCCAGGATGGCCGTATCGTCGGAACACCGCCCCGGGCGAGCTTGTGGCACGCGCAAACCCCACAGGTCTTCCGCCGCACCCTGCTCCTTGACGCGCATGGGGCAGCCGCTACCTCGACAGCGACCGACGATGCCGCGCTGGTCGAAGCCTATGGAGTGGCGGTCTGCGTGTACGAGGGCTCCTACAGCAATCTGAAGGTCACAACGGACGTCGACCTAGTCATCGCCCGGGCGTTGCTAGCATCCGAGGAGAACGCGGGATCGGCGATGCCGGTATCGCCGGCGAATTCAACGTGAGGTAAGGCAGTGCCATCTCGTATCCGCGTTGGGATCGGCCATGATGTCCACCCGCTCACCAATGGGAAAGACCTGGTCATCGGGGGCGTCCACGTGCCGCACCCGCGAGGGCTCGATGGCCACTCAGACGGCGATGTGCTGGTCCACGCCGTGATCGACGCGCTCCTGGGAGCCGTGGGCGAGCGCGACATCGGCGTTTGGTTTCCGGACACGGACGCGCAGTACCGCGGTGTCGAGAGCCTCGTCTTGCTGCGGCGGGTGGGCGCGGCGCTCACCGAGCGCGGGTGGGCCGTGGGCAATGTGGATGCGTCCGTCGTGGCGCAGCGTCCGCGCCTCGCGGCGCACCTCGATGCTATGCGAGCCAACCTCGCCGGGGCTCTCGACGTGGAGACCGAGTGCGTCAACGTCAAGGCCACGTCGCCCGAGTACGTTGGCGCGCTGGGCCGGGAGGATGGTATCGCCGCCTACGCCACGGCGCTCATCGAGCGAACCTCGGTACAATAGCGTCAACCAAGTCCGCACAAAGACCGGTCGCTTGGACACGATGGCGCCATGTCCAGGCAATCGGCGTTGTGGACTCTCCGCAATGGGTGGCGACAGTATGTTTGAAACGGTGCGCGCCGACTTTCGGGCGGTGTTCGAGCGGGATCCCGCCGCTCGCCACTGGCTGGAGATCGTGCTCGCCTATCCCGGGTTCCACGCGATCCTGATCCACCGGGTCGCCCATCGCCTCTGGGTGATGGAGGTGCCGGTCGTCCCGCGGGTGCTGTCGCATCTCTCGCGGTTCATCACCGGCATCGAGATCCACCCCGGCGCGCAGATCGGCAAGGGCTTCTTCATCGACCATGGCATGGGCGTCGTGATCGGCGAAACGACCCAGGTGGGCGATGGGGTGACCCTGTATCAGGGTGTGACGCTTGGGGGGACGGGCAAGGAGCGCGGCAAGCGCCACCCGACGATCGGAAGCAACGTGCTCGTCAGCGTCGGCGCGAAGGTGCTCGGGGCGATCCAGATCGGGGACAACGTCAAGATCGGCGCGGGCTCGGTCGTCCTCCGCACCGTGCCACCGAACTCGACGGTCGTCGGCGTGCCAGGCTGGGTCGTCGCGACCCATCATCCGGACACAGACATCCACGAGCGCGTCGAAGTGCTCCCCGACCCAGAGGGCGAGACGATCCAGGCGCTGCAGGAGCGGGTGGTCCTGCTCGAGGCGCGGCTGGCGGCGCTCGAGGCGGAGCTCGTGGCTGAGCGGGCAACTCGCTCCAGCGAATCCCTGGCGGAATCGACGCTGGGCTGAGCTCGGTTCTTTCACTTCGATTCATGCCCGGCGCGCTGGGCTGCCCAATCTGGATCCTTGGGGGATCATGTGACCATTCGGATCTCAAACACGCTGACCAGCCGCAAGGAGGAGTTCGTTCCTCTTGGTGAGACGGTCAGCATGTACGTCTGCGGGATGACGCCAAAGTTCCACCCGCACGTGGGGCACGCGCGCCTGTTCGTCGCGGCGGATATGATGCGCCGGATCCTCGAGTGGCGCGGCTTCAGAGTCGAACACGTCCAGAATTTCACGGACATCGACGACAAGATCATCGCGCGCGCCAATGAAGAGGGCATCAGCGCCGCGGAGTCCGCGAAGCGGTACACGGACTCGTACTTCGACGCGATGGATCGCCTCAACGTCCAGCGGGCGCACGTGTATCCGAGCGTCACGGCGTTCATGCCGAAGATCATCGAATTTGTGCAGGCGCTCGTCCAGACTGGCTACGCATACGTCGTTGAAGGCGACGTCTGGTTCGACGTGAGCCGCTTTCCGGAGTACGGCAAGCTCTCCGGTCGGACGGGCGAAGGCGATCTGGTTGGTGCCCGGAAGGAGCTCGAGCCCGGCAAGCGGGATCCGCGGGATTTCGCCCTCTGGAAGAGTGCCAAGCCCGGCGAGCCGGCATGGGACAGCACGTGGGGCTCCGGCCGCCCCGGCTGGCACATCGAGTGCTCCACGATGGTGCGCGAGACGCTTGGCGACCAGATCGACATCCACGCCGGTGGCCAGGACCTCATCTTCCCCCACCACGAGAACGAGATCGCCCAGAGCGAGGCGCTTACCCACAAGGCGCCGTTCGCGCGTTACTGGCCGCACGTGGGTCTGGTCATGACCGGCAGCGAGAAGATGTCCCACTCGCTCCTCAACTTCACGACGATCCACGACGTGCTCCAGCACTACGAGCCGGCCGCCCTGCGTCTTGCCCTGCTGCAGGTGCACTATCGGATGCCGATGAGCTTCTCCCAGGAGTCGTTGATTGACGCGACGCGCAGCCTGCGCCGGCTCCAGCTTGCATACGGTGAGGTGCCGATCGCCGATCCGCCCGAAAGCACGGAAGCCGCCGCGCTCATGGAGCGGTTCACTCAGCATCTCGAGGACGACTTCAACACCCCGGGCGCGCTCGGCGTGCTGTTCGATACGGCGCGCGAGGTGAATCGGCGCGGCGGCGGAGAGGACGGCCGCGCGCTGCGCCACGTCTTCCGAGGCATGATCGATGCCCTCGGACTCCCGCTCATGGCGGGCTCACGCGCGGCGCCACTCGAGGACGCCGCGCCGTTCATCGACCTGCTGGTCGAGGTGCGAACGGCACTTCGGACCGAGCGGCAGTGGCAGCTCTCGGACAAGGTTCGCGATGGGCTGAAGGCGCTCGGCGTCGTCCTGGAAGACTCGCCCGCGGGCACGGAATGGCGATTTGAGGACCCGGGCCGGGATGCTGGTGACGATGCGAAGAGGGGCTGAGCCCGGGCGCTCGATGACCGGGTATGTGGCGGGGCGCCATGCCGTAATGGAGGCGATCCAGGCAGGCCAGCGGGTGCGCCGCGTGCTTGTCGACGCGCGCGCTCGCGAGGGCGACCCCGCCATCGCGGCGATCGTGCGGGCCGCGGCCGAGGCGCGGGTTCCCGTCCAGCCCATTCCGCGGCAGCGGCTGGATGCCATTCACCCGCGTCACCAGGGCATCGTCGCGGAGGTCGAGCCCTTTCGCTACGCGGCGCTGGCCGACGTTCTCGGGCGGGCCAAGGCGGCCGGGCCGAATGCGCTGGTGCTGGTCCTCGACTCGCTCCAGGACCCGCAAAACTTCGGGACCCTGCTCCGGACCGCGCTGGCGGTGAACGCGAGCGGCGTCATCTTCCCCGAGCATCGCGCCGTCGACGTGACCCCCGCCGTGGTGCGCGCCTCCGCGGGCGCGGCGGAGCGGCTGGCAATCGCCCAGGTCGCGAATCTGGCGCAAGCCCTCGATCAGTGCAAGGCGAGCGGGCTTTGGGTGGTGGGGCTGGACGCGCACGCGAAGGCGTCCTACGACCAGATCGATCTCGGGGGGGCGATGGCCGTCGTGGTGGGCTCGGAAGGATCCGGCTTGCGGCGGCTGGTCGCCGAACGATGTGACCTGCTGGTGCAGCTCCCGATGGCGGGGCCGACCGAATCGCTCAACGCCGCGGTCGCGGGCTCAATCCTGCTCTACCACCTTTTCCGACAGCATCCCGGGGCCGAGGCCGCGGCACCGCGCGGTTAGTCTGGGCTGGCCGGCGCCAGGCGGCGCAGCCGCAGCGCGTCCGCAATCGAGTCTGATCGGATGGGCTTGGTCACCATCGTGAACAGTCGATCCGAGCCGAGCGCATCCTGCGGGTAGCCGGTGACGATGATGACGGTCGTTGACGTGTACCTTTCGGCGATTTCGGATGCCAGCTCGATGCCACTGCCTGGCATGCGGAGGTCCATAAAGATGTGGCTGTATTGGTGCTGCAGCAGACTGAGCGCCGCCTGCGCGCCGTTCTCGACGACGTTCACTCGATAGCCCATGCTGCCGATCAGCGCAGCCAGGGCGTCGCGGGTCAGGGGGTCATCGTCGGCGACGAGCACGTGGGTCCCCGTTCCGTCGGGTTCTTCAGCCGCGGTCGTCGCCACCGCGGAGTGGAGGCTGGGTGCCGGGAAGACGAGGGCGAGGATCTCCTCGATTTGACGCATGCGGAACGGCTTCGGAATGACGAGCACCGGCCATTCGTTGCTGCCGGTGAGAGGGGTGAGATCCTGCGGAAAGCCGGTCAATGCGACTAGCGGCAGAGCGCGCCACCGGCGACGAACCTCCCGGATGAATTCGACCCCGTCCTCGCTCTCGGGCATCCGCACGTCCGTCAGAACGAGGAGGATAGCGTCATCGCTCTCGAGGATGTTGATCGCTTCGCTCGGACCTGGGGCCTCGACGACTTCCAACCCCGGCTGTTCGATCATGTTCCGGAGGATCTCCCGCACGCCGGGCTCGTCGTCCACCACCAGGATGTGTCTGGCGGTGACGGCGCGGACGAAGGTGCCGCGGCCGTGCTCGCTCGCCAGCAGCCCTTCGGCCTCGAGGAGCTTGATCGCCTGGCGCATGGTGACGGGGGACACCCGGAACTGGGCAGCCTGCTGGACGTACGAGGGGAGCTGCGTCCCTTCTGGTAGCTCACCCGAAAGGATGCGCGCCCGGAGCGTCTCGTACACCCGCCGGGTCCGCGGACCGAGCGATGCGCCGTCCATATGTCCTCACCGCGGGAGCCGAGGCTAAAATGCGGACCAATCGCAGTTTAACGTAATCCTACGGTGACGTAACAAGCAGAAACCGAGTGGCAAGCCGGGTGCTCATCCTTTCAGGCAGCGTGACGATCCGCCGGACGAGCGCAAAACTGCGGAGTTCGTGGCTAGACATTGGCGCCCCCGGCAGGGTTCGAACCTGCGACCGTCGGATTAGAAGTCCGCTGCTCTGTCCACTGAGCTACGGGGGCATTGGGCAGCTATTTTACAGCCCGCATGCCGAGGAGCTGGACTACACCGACAGCCATTCCCTCGAAGTGAGCACGAAACCGCACATAGACGGCGTCGCAGCGTCAGATCGCTACCAGGTCCTGCTCCGGCCGTTCGACCGGGCCTGACTCGAATCCGACGAGGAGGCGAGCATCCAACGCCCGTGCAATGCGACGGAGCGTCTCCACACTCGTCTTATGCCGCCCGCTCTCAATGCGCGATATCGCTGAATGACTGGTGCCGACAAGTCTGGCTAGCTGTTGCTGGGTGAGACCGCGCTTGGCCCGTAACCTGATGACCAAGCGCGCGACATCTTCAAATTCGCGCAACCGATCACGCTCGGCTCGATACTCGAGGCTACGCGCGGCCCAGCCTGCGGCAGCCTCGGTCGCGGTCATTCCAATTGGGCTTGGGTCTGATCGATGCTCGGGAGTCATCTCACGCTAAGTCTACAACGCAGTTACCAGAAATGGTAAGGTCGTGCGTTGTTATGGAGGTGGGTAAGCGGGTCGTCGGTGTACAGGGAGTTCTCAGTTGGCAGTGTGTTTCCAGAATACAGCAGCTTTCCTTTTAACAGAAAACAGCTATATTCTGGAAACACTATTTTCATCACGTCACCAAACAGCAAAACTAGTAGGTGAACACTTGTATGCCAGCTACACAACTGTCAGCCACCCTAAATACACATCCACTGCCCATCAGTAGAGAGCCTCGTCACACGGCAACAGAATCACGAACGAGACAATGAAGAACGAGACAATGAAGAACAACAGTAGCCCAGGTTTATCTCAACGAAAACCTAGTCGTAGCGAACTAATCGATTCCTTCGCCAGGGCAATAGGCGCCAGCCTCCCCGCTACCTGGAACCTTGTTATACGGGCCGGTCAAGAACAAATCCGGCAGACGAGGGTTGACGCAATCGCCGAAATCCAGGCACCTGACGGGAACCGTGCCGACATACTCGTCGAAGCCAAATCAGCTCTCTATCCCAGGGACATTCCAAAGATCCTGGCCCAGCTCCAAGAAGCAGCAACGCAGCTTGGAGCTGACGCGGTCGTTGTTGCCGCGCCGTTCATCAGTCCTCGAGCTCAAACGCTGCTCGCGCAAGCCAACGCCGGATACGCCGACAGCACCGGCAACCTCCGTCTGCAGACGACTACTCCTGCTGCATTCATCGTCCTTCAGGGAGCCAAATCGGACCCATGGCCTGAGAACGAACCGCTCCGCTCGCTCAGAGGGCGCTCGGCTGGCCGCGCGGTTCGTGCCTTCTGCGACTTCCGCCCACCGTTCGGAATTGAAGAGTTAGCCGTACGATCTCAAACCTCGATAGCCTCGGTGTCGAGAGTCGCAGCACTTCTGGACCGCGAGGGGCTCGTCACGAGGGATACTCGGGGCAAGATCCTTGCCGTTCAATGGCAGGACCTGATCGAGCGGTGGACTCAGGACTACGCGCTCTTGAAATCCAACACGGCGCGCATGTACCTGGAGCCGCGTCAATTCTCGGACTTGCTCAGGAAGCTCAGGCGGACTGACAGACGATACGCCGTGTCAGGATCATTGCCGGCAGCGCTCAAGGCGCCGGTTGCGGCGTCGCGTCTCGCCGTGATCTTCACACCTGATCTGGGACGGATGGCTGAGGACTTGCGAATCTCGCCCGTCGAAGAGGTGGGGAATGTCTATCTCCTCGAGCCGTTCGACACCGTCGCGTTTGACCGGACCTGGCAAAAAGATGGCGTAACGTACGCAGCGCTGACCCAGGTGGCGGCTGACCTCCTCACCAGCCCGGGCAGGGGGCCCGCGGAAGGACGCAGCCTGTTGGACTGGATGGCAAAGAACGAACATGCCTGGCGAAGTTGATCTTGCCTATGTCCGAGCTCGAAGAGTTCTGTTGGACGTTCTCGAAGCGTTGGCCTCGCATCGGGATGCGATCGTCTTAGTAGGCGCCCAGGCCATCTATCTCCATACCGACGCATCCGAGCTCGCCGTAGCTGAGTACACCACCGATGGCGACCTTGCAATTGACCCTAGTGCGGTCTTGCCGGACCCCGAATTGGCGACAACGCTTCGCGCTGCAGGGTTCGTTGGAAATCGTTCGCATCCTGGTGAGTGGGTGAAGACAATCGCGGAACATCGTGTCGTTGTCGATCTCATGGTGCCCGAGTCCCTCGGGGGTCGTCGTGGCCGAGCCGCGAATCTGGATCCCCATGACCGCTCCGTTGCCCGCCAAGCTCGCGGACTGGAAGCGGCGATAGTGGACAATCAGAAAATGATCGTCCCTTCGCTTGAATCCGAAGACCAGCGACAATACGCTCTGAGGGTCGCAGGGCCTGCGGCCTTGCTCATTGCTAAACCGCACAAGCTGAACGATCGCCAGTCATCTCCCTCCCGCCAGGATGACAAAGACGCGCTCGACGTCTACCGACTCTTGCAGCTTCCTATAGAAAGGCTCAGTGTCGGCCTTCAAGCTGTGCTGATCGCCGCCCTATCGGGCGAAGTCACTCGCGCTGCGCTCGTCTTCTTACGAGAGCTTTTCGCCACCCCCGACAGCGAGGGATCGGGAATGGCGGCGCGCTCGTTGGAAGGCTTTGCCGATGCCCGCCAAATTCGGACTTCATGCAGCGCGCTGGCGCAGGAAGTGCTCGCCGGTGTTGTGGAACTCGGTTAGATTCCTCAGGTGGCGCCTTGCCTGCACGGAACCGGCCGACTACGATTTCGGCGCTTCACTTGAGACCAGGAGTCGAATTGTTGGATTTGGTTTGGATGGCTGAGCGTTGAAGACTAATGGCGGGAATCTCGGGTTCGAGGCGAAGCTCTGGCAGGCGGCCGATGCCCTCCGCAACAACATGGACGCCGCCGAGTACAAACACGTGGTCCTTGGCCTGATCTTCCTCAAGTACATCTCCGACGCCTTCGAGGCGAAGCACGCGGAGCTGGAGGCCGAGCAGGCGCAGGGCGCCGACCCCGAGGACCCCGACGAGTACCGGGCCCAAAACATCTTCTGGGTGCCGAGGGAAGCCCGCTGGGCGCATCTCAAGGCCAGCGCTCCGCAACCCACAATTGGCACGCTGATCGACGACGCGATGACCGCCATCGAGCGCGACAACCCAACGCTCAAAGGCGTGCTGCCGAAGGACTTCGCCCGCCCCGGCCTCGATAAGCAGCGCCTCGGGCAGATCATCAACCTGGTGAGCGACATCGCGCTTGGCAGCACCGCCGACCGAGCCAGGGACACCCTCGGGCGCGTTTATGAGTATTTCCTTGCCCGCTTCGCGAGCGCGGAGGGCAAGAGTGGCGGCCAGTTCTACACCCCGTCGCACGTCGTGCGCGTGCTGGTGGAGATGCTCGCGCCGTACAGGGGGCGCGTCTACGACCCCTGCTGCGGGTCGGGCGGCATGTTCGTGCAGAGCGAGAAGTTCATCGAGGCCCACGCCGGCCGGATCGGCGACATCTCGATCTACGGCCAGGAGTCGAACTTCACGACCTGGCGGCTCGCCAACATGAACCTCGCGATTCGGGGCATCGAGGCGAATCTCGGGGAGGGGGCAGCCGACAGCTTCCACCGTGACCTGCACCCCGACCTCAAGGCTGACTACGTCCTGGCCAATCCGCCGTTCAACGACAGCGACTGGCGTGGTGCTCTGCTCAAGGACGACAAGCGCTGGGCGTACGGCGTGCCGCCCGCGAGCAACGCCAACTACGCCTGGGTGCAACACTTCATCTATCACCTCGCGCCCACTGGGCTGGCCGGCTTCGTCCTCGCCAACGGCTCCATGTCCTCAAACCAATCGGGCGAGGGGGAGATCCGGAAGAACATCGTCGAGGCGGACCTCGTGGACTGCATGGTGGCGCTGCCCGGTCAGCTCTTCTACTCGACCCAGATCCCGGTCTGCCTCTGGTTCATCGCCCGCAACAAGCAGAACGGCCGCTTCCGCGACCGGCGTGGCGAGACGCTTTTCATCGACGCGCGCAAACTCGGCACGCTGGTCGACCGGGTCCATCGCGAGCTGACCGACCCGGACATCGCCAAGATCGCCGGCACCTACCACGCCTGGCGCGGCGACCCGGACGCGGGCGAGTACGCCGACGTGCCCGGTTTCGGCAAGGCCGCGAAGCTCGATGACATTCGCAAGCACGGCCATGTGCTCACGCCCGGCCGCTACGTGGGAGCGGAGGCCGCCGAGGACGACGGCGAGCCGTTCGAGGAGAAAATGCAGCGCCTTGTGGCCACGCTGGACGAGCAGCTCGCGGAGAGCACGCGCCTCGACACAGCGATTCGGCGCAATCTGTACGAGCTGGGCTTTGGTGCCAGGGCGTGATCCCCGAGATCGTTGCGCAACGAGCTGAGATTGAGGCGCTGTGCCACCGCTACGCCGTGCGGCGCCTGGAGGTCTTTGGGTCGGCGGCCACAGGCGCTTTCCGTGCCAATGCGAGCGACCTCGATTTTCTGGTCGAGCTTGACGCAGCGTCCCCGGGTACGAGGACCGCTACTTCGGTCTCCGGGAGGCGCTGGCGCAGCTCTTCGCGCGACCCGTCGACCTGGTCGTTTCCTCGGCCATTGTGAACCCGTACTTCCGTCAGTCGGTGGAGCAGACGAAAGCCTTGCCCTATGCAGCCTGACGTGCCTCGGACGGTTCCTGTGCTCGGTTCCATTCCAAGTCACTGGCGTCTCGTGCAATTCGACTCAGTGCTAGATGGAGGCACGCGAACCGGTGTTTACAAGGCGAAGTCCTTTCATGGCCATGGTAGCAAGATGGTGAACATGGGCGAGCTATTCGCATATTCGCGCCTTCGTGCCGTGCCCATGCGAAGAGTCCAACTCAACACGATTGAGCAAGCTCGGTTCGACGTCCGACGAGGCGATTTGCTATTCGCTCGGCGGTCTCTTGTCGCTGAGGGGGCCGGTAAATGCAGCGTGGTCATGGAGGTTGATGAACCAACGACCTTCGAGTCATCGATCATTCGGGCACGACCAATACCGGAGGAGGCCGATAGTCTATTTCTCTACTATCTCTTTGACTCCGCCTTTGGCAAGTACATCCTCGGGACTATTCTTCGCCACGTCGCAGTTGCCGGAATAACAGGCTCGGACCTGGCTAGACTGCCAATCCCACTCCCGCCACTCTCCGAACAGCGCGCCATTGCGCACATACTGGGCACGCTGGACGACAAGATCGAGCTGAACCGGCAGATGAATGCCACGCTGGTGGCGATGGCGCGGGCGCTCTTCAAGTCGTGGTTCGTGGACTTCGACCCCGTCCACGCCAAGGCCGAAGGCCGCGACCCTGGCCTCCCGAGGGAAATCGCCGATCTCTTCCCGGATTCCTTCGAGGAATCGGAGTTGGGGGGAATACCGAAGGGGTGGGAGGTCCGAGGGCTCGATGAGATCGCACGATTTCTAAACGGGCTGGCTCTTCAGAAGTACCCTCCGGACGACGGAAGATCGCTCCCGGTCATCAAGATTGCCCAGCTACACTCGGGCAGCACCGCGGGAGCTGACGCAGCAAGTGCCGATCTCGAAGCAGACTATATTGTCCAAGACGGGGACGTTCTCTTTTCCTGGTCGGGCTCGTTGGAGTGCGTGCTGTGGGCGGGGGGAAGGGGCGCACTGAATCAGCACCTTTTCAGAGTCACTTCGCCCGACTACCCGAAGTGGTCTTACTTCTTGTGGATCCATCAGCATCTTGACGACTTTCGGCATATTGCCGCTGGCAAGGCAACCACGATGGGCCACATACAGCGCCACCACCTATCCGATGCCAAGGTGGTGATGCCACCTGCGCCGCTGCTGAGGCCGTTTGATGTTGTTTTTGGGCCGCTCATCGACGGGCTTTGGCATCGGCGTGTTGAATCACGCACCCTCGCCGCGCTGCGCGACACAGTGCTGCCCAAGCTCATCTCGGGCGAGCTGCGGGTGAAGGACACCGAGCGGTTCATCGAGGCTGGCCCATGAACTCCTCGGGAGTTTCCACCCTGGACCTTCGGGTCATCGAGCGTGTCCTTGAGATGGGCGGGGGGTATGTGCTCGACTTCACGGATCGCACGTTCTCCGAGTTCTTCAGCGAGCATGGTGTCCCGATCGACGACCCACGCTTCAGCAGCAAGGGAACGTCGAAGGCAAACCGGCTTCGGTACTTCCTCGGTGTCACCCAGCCGCCTCTCACGGGTCGCGTCCTTGCGGCGCTTCTTCAACATCGGTTGGCGTGGAAGCCGGATGTTGCGCTGAACGACCTCGGCGCATACGGGCGCATCGTTGTGCGGTTCGGTGGGGAGTTGCCGCAAGACACCGTGGCTGCAGCCGCGAGCACGACGGACACCGCCGAAGCCGCGCTCCTTCGACGCGTCTTCCGTCCTGAAGCGTTCGCGCAGATGTCCTTGGATGACGCAATGACTCGTGCACTGGTCGAGCGCATGGAGGAGGCCCAGCGATGCATCGAAGCCAATGCGCATCTCGCGGCAGTCATCCTTTGCGGCAGTGTTCTGGAGGGCATGTGTCTCGGTTTCGGCTGCCGCCACCCAGAACGCGTGAACCGCGCCTATGCAGCGTGCTACAACAAGAGCCCGGGCAAGTTCCACGAGTGGACGCTGCGAGAGTGGATCGACATCTTGGGGCGACTCGGCGATCTTTCGCCAAATATCGAGGAGTTCGGCCATGCGCTCCGTGACTTCCGTAACTATGTGCACCCCGCCGAACAACTCGACCACCACTTCTCGCCTGATCAACACACTTCGCGCATCGGGTTTCAGGTAGTCGTTGCCGCAGCCGATGACCTCGCCCGTGCGGCAATCGCGGTCGCAGCGGAAGCCACCACATGACTTCAGAGCAGATCGCCAACTGGGCCGCCGCCGGCGAATCCGCGACGCTTGAACTCAAGCGCACTACTGGCGAGCGGCGCGATACGCTGCTGCCCAAGCTCATCACCGGCGAACTGGGGGTCAAGGACGATGACCAGGTTACGGTAAGGATCGCATGATGAGCGCACCTAGAGCTGGTAGGCCAAGGATTGCGGGGCTGGATCCGTCGCGCATCACGTACCTCCGTGTCCAGAACTTTCGTGCCCTCAAGTTAGTCGAGATGAAAGACATAACCCCGCTCACGGTGCTCCTCGGCCCAAACGGAAGCGGCAAGTCCACGATGTTCGACGTCTTCAACTTCCTCGCCGAGTGTTTCCAGTCAGGGCTGCGCCATGCCTGGGACCGACGAGGCCGGGCCAGAGAACTGAAAACCCGGGGTCAGGATGGACCGGTGGTCATCGAAATCAAATATCGTGAGCGTCCCAGGCAGCCACTCATCACCTACCATCTCGCCATCGACGAGCGGCGAGGCGCCCCGATTGTCGTCGAAGAGTGGCTCCAGTGGAAGCGCGGCCGATACGGTCGGCCGTTCCGATTCCTCGAATTCCGAGAGGGAAGCGGCCGCGCAGCCAGCGGGGACGCGCCCGATGAGACGGATGCGCGTGTCGAGTCGCCCCTTCGATCCCCGGACCTGATCGCGGTAAACACCCTCGGCCAGTTTGCCCAGCATCCGCGAGTGGCCGCCCTGAGAGAATTCATTACCGACTGGTACGTTTCTTATCTGGCTGTCGAGGATACGCGCGGGCAGCCCGAGGCGGGACCCCAGGAGCGCCTCAGCAAGACGGGTGACAACCTGCCAAACGTCATCCAATACCTCAAGGAGGAACACCCCGAACGTTTGGACAGGATCTTCGACGCCCTTCGCAGACGCGTGCCCCGGCTGGAGACGGTCGTAGCCGAGCCCATGCCCGACGGTCGCCTGTTGCTTCAGATCAAGGACGCGCCGTTCGATCAGCCGGTGCTCTCGCGGTTCGCATCCGACGGAACTCTGAAACTGATGGCGTACCTGGTAGTGCTCTACGATCCAGATCCACCCCAGTTCGTAGGAATCGAGGAACCGGAGAACTTCCTGCATCCGCGGCTCCTGCCAGAGCTCGCCGAGGAATGCCGGGCAGCGACCGAGCAGTCCCAGCTCCTGATCACGACGCATTCACCCTTCTTCTTGAACGCGATACGACCGGAGGAGGTACGCGTGCTCTACCGGGATGAGCTGGGCTATACCCAGGCGACGCGCACTTCCGACATCCATGGCGTGCTGGAGTTCGTGCAAGCCGGCGCCTTGATGGGAGACCTCTGGGTGGAGGGGCACTTCGGGTTGGGCGATCCGCTCGTCAACGCCGGCGCGCCGCGCCCCCGGGCGACCCGCCGTTGATCGTCGAGCACCTCGAAGTGCTCGTCGAGGAACCTTCGATGGAGGCGTTGCTCCGCGATCTCCTCCCCAAGGTGGTCGGCAACCTAACGTTCCAGGTGCACCAGCATCAAGGGAAGCAGCACCTCTTGAAGCGTCTGCCTTTCCGTTTACGGGGCTACGCGGGCTGGCTCCCGCCCTCTTGGCGGATCGTCGTGATCGTGGATCGCGATGAAGCAGACTGTCTGCGGCTCAAGGCGGACCTGGACCGGTTGGCGGCGGGTGCGGGGCTGTCGACCCGCTCATCCGCGGCTGGGGGACCATATGTCGTTTTAAACCGGCTGGCGATCGAGGAGCTCGAAGCTTGGTACTTCGGCGATTGGGACGCGGTCAGGGCCGCGTACCCGAGGGTCCCCGGACATATCCCGCAGCAGGCAAAATATCGGGAGCCCGACGCGATTGCCGGTGGAACCTGGGAGTGCTTCGAGCGGATTCTAAGGCGGTCGGGCTACTTCACGACCGGCCTTCGGAAGATCGAGGCTGCTCGCGCCATCTCTCCACACCTCGATCCCGAGGCCAACCGGTCCCGCAGCTTCCAGGTTCTCCGGAGCGCCCTTCTCGAGATGGCCCCCCAGCCGATGTTGGGAGGGTAGCGTGGCCTTCACTGAGTCCGTCGTCGAAGACGCCGCCCTCGCCTGGCTGGAGGCCCTCGGGTACCCGGTGCTGCATGGGCCCGCCATCGCGGCAGGTGAGCCGGCCGCTGAGCGGACCGACCCGAGCTATCACGGCGTGGTGCTTGAAAATCGTCTGCGCCAGGCGCTCGTGCGGCTTAACCCTGGTCTCCCAGCCGAAGCGCTGGAGGACGCGTTCCGTAAGATCAAGCGCGCTGATGCCCCCTCGCTCGTTGAGCGGAATCGCGCGTCACACCGGATGCTTGTGGATGGCGCCACGGTCGAGTATCGCCGCACGGATGGCTCCATCGCGGGCGCGCAGGCCTGGTTGATCGATTTCGATACGCCCGACAACAACGATTGGCTCGCGGTCAACCAGTTCACGGTCGCTGAGGGCCAGCACACGCGCCGGCCGGACATCGTGCTCTTCGTGAACGGGCTGCCGCTCGCCGTGATCGAGCTGAAGAACGCGGCGGACGAGAACGCGACGATATGGTCCGCCTTCCAGCAGCTCCAGACCTACCAGGCGCAGATTCCGGCGCTCTTCGCCACCAACACGGCCCTCGTCGTCTCGGACGGCGTGGAGGCGCGCATCGGCACGCTCGGCGCGGGCAAGGAATGGTTCAAGCCGTGGCGTACGATCGCGGGGCGCGAGGATGCTCCCGCGACGATGGCCGAGCTGCAGGTGGTCCTGCAGGGGGCCCTCGACAAGCGCCGCTTCCTCGACCTGGTCCGACACTTCATCGTGTTCGAGGACCTGGGCGGCGGAAAGCTCGCGAAGAAGATGGCCGGCTACCACCAGTTCCACGCGGTGAATGTTGCAGTCGGGGAGACGCTGCGGGCAGCGCGGGTGGTCGTCGCTGGGACGCGGGAGATGCCTGGCCGGTACGAGGCGGGGCGCACGCCCGGCGGCGACCCCGGGGACCGCCGGGTCGGCGTGGTCTGGCATACCCAGGGGTCGGGCAAGAGCCTGACGATGGCCTTTTACGCGGGCAAGGTGATTCTGGACCCGGCGATGCGCAATCCCACCATCGTCGTGCTCACCGACCGGAACGACCTCGACGATCAGCTCTTCGGCACCTTCGCGCGCTGCCGCGACCTGCTGCGCCAGCCGCCGGTGCAGGCTGCGGACCGCGCCGATCTGCGGGCGAAACTGGCCGTCGGCTCAGGCGGCGTCGTGTTCACGACGATCCAGAAGTTCTTCCCGGAGGCGGCAGGGGACCGCCATCCGGTGCTCTCCGACCGGGACAACATTGTCGTCATCGCCGACGAGGCGCACCGCAGCCAGTACGATTTCGTCGATGGCTTTGCCCGCCACATGCGGGACGCGCTTCCCAACGCCTCGTTCATCGGTTTCACCGGTACGCCCATCGAGCTGGTCGACGCCAACACGCGGGCCGTGTTCGGCGACTACATCAGCATCTACGACATCCAGCGTTCTGTGATGGACGGGGCGACCGTGCCGATCTACTACGAGAGCCGGCTGGCGAAGCTCGAGCTGAAAGACTCCGAACGCCCGACGATCGATGCCGAGTTCGAAGAAGTGACCGAGGGCGAGGAAGTCGAGCGCAAGGAGAAGCTCAAGAGCAAGTGGGCCCAGCTCGAAGCCGTCGTTGGCTCCGAGAACCGCGTCAAGCTCATCGCCCGGGATCTCGTCGATCATTTCGAGAGCCGGCTCGCGACGATGGACGGCAAGGCGATGGTCGTCTGCATGAGCCGGCGCATCTGTGTCGACATGTATCGCGAGATCGCCGCGCTGCGGCCGGAATGGCACAGCGACTACGACGACCAGGGTTCGCTGAAGGTTGTGATGACCGGCTCAGCATCGGACCCGTTGGACTGGCAGCCGCACGTCCGGAGCAAGGCGCGGCGGGAGGCGCTCGCCCACCGGTTCCGCGATCCTGCCGACCCATTCAGGATTGTTATCGTGCGCGACATGTGGCTCACCGGCTTCGACGCGCCGAGCCTCCACACCATGTACGTCGACAAGCCCATGCGGGGGCACGGCCTCATGCAGACCATCGCCCGCGTGAACCGGGTGTTCAAGGACAAGCCGGGTGGGCTCGTCGTGGACTACCTAGGGCTGGCTCAGGAGCTGAAAGAGGCGTTGGCGACCTACACCGAGAGCGGCGGGACGGGACGGACCGCGCTCGACCAGGCCGAGGCGGTGGCGCTGATGCTGATGAAGTACGAGATCTGCCAGGGGCTCTTCTATCGGTTTGATTGGTCGCTCTGGACCGCGGGAACGCCCCAGGAAAAGCTGTCGCTGCTCCCCGCGGCGCAGGAGCACATTCTCGCCCAGGACGACGGCAAGAACCGGCTCTTGCATGCCGTCACCGAGCTGTCGCAGGCATTCGCCCTCGCCGTCCCCCACGAGGACGCGATCCGCATCCGGGACGACGTGGGATTCTTCCAGGCGGTGCGCGCGGTTCTGGCGAAGAGCACCGGCGGCGAGCATAAGACGGACGAGGATCTGGACCACGCCATCCGCCAGATCATCTCCAGAGCGGTGGTCTCCGATGAGGTGTTCGACATCTTCGCTGCCGCCGGGCTCAAAAAGCCGGACCTCTCAATCCTCTCGGACGAGTTCCTGGCCGAGGTGCGCGGTATGCCGCAGCGGAACCTCGCCGTCGAGCTGCTCCAGAAGCTGCTCGCTGGGGAGATCAAGACGCGGTCGCGGCGCAACGTGGTCGAGGCCCGGTCGTTTGCCGAGCTGCTCGAACGGGCGCTGCGTAAATATCAGAACCGGGCTATCGAGACCGCGCAGGTGATCGAAGAGCTGATCCAGCTCGCCAAGCAAATGCGAGAGGCGAGCGCGCGCGGCGACGAGTTGGGCCTATCGGAAGACGAGCTGGCGTTCTACGACGCGCTGGAGGCCAACGACAGCGCCGTCCAGGTTCTCGGCGACGACACGCTCAAGACGATCGCCCGGGAGCTGGTGGCGACCGTGCGCAAGAATGTCACGATTGACTGGACCATCCGCGAGAACGTCCGGGCGCAGCTCCGGGTCTACGTCAAGCGCATCCTGCGCAAGTACGGCTATCCGCCCGACAAGCAGGAGAGGGCGACCCAGACCGTCTTGGAGCAGGCAGCACTCCTGGGCGATCAGTGGGTAGTGCAGGTCTAATGCCTTCGTGTGCCAATTTCGACAGCGCGGGTACAGCCGCTGATTTCAGCAGCCAAACCGAGGCGCAGGCGGTGCTGCGGACTCATCCAAGCGACCCCAACGGGTTGGAGCGGGATCGTGACGGTATCGTCTGCGAGAGTAACCGAGCACCGCGGGACACCGTGCGGGTACCCCGGTGATGGAGCTACCCGGGGTACCCGAAATGCCACAAGACGAAGAGTTCGCGCAATTCTTAGCGGCACTCATCTCAGAATTCCAGCAGAATCGACCGCGAGATCGGATCTACGCCGATTCGGAATCCTTGCATGACCCGACTCAGGTATCGGCGCTGTCGGTCGTCGTAGGACAGTTTATCGCTACAGCATTAGAGATCCGCCACGATCCTGCCCAATCAAATGCGCTCGTTGATGCCGTGCTTTTTCGTTCATTCGACGACCTTGCCGGGTTCTTGGAGGCAACCGAACAAGAGCCGCCACCTCTATTCGTGACGGTGGCTCGGGAAACAGAATTTCGGATCGCATTTTCGGACATTGCCGGGCGCGCTTTAAGGCTCAAGAGTCTGGCTGAGAATTCGCCGACCTCCCTTCAAGAGGGCTACTTTACCTTTGGATCCGGCGGGTCGGACGGCCCTTCCCGATCAGCGTGGACGCTTTGGCGGCGTCCGCCACTTCCGGCGCCTGCATCCGTGCTCCAAGGCATGGGGTTCCTCCGCGCGGGGCCGGCTCACGGTGCGGTCGGAGAGTCAGCGCAGGGGGTTTCCCTACCCGAAATCCGATTTTCTTACGCAGCCTACCGTGACCCGGCGGTCTGGTTTGGTGATCCTCCTCTAGCTAGCGCACCCCAACGCTTAAGGGGCACGAACACACGCGACCGCGCGGGCTGGACTCCTGATCAGATAGTTGCGCGGTCGCCGCTTGCGGGAATTGACGTCTTCATCACACAGAAGGGACGGGTCACTGCCGTTTGTGACAATCAACCCCTGGCTCGTGACCTGATAAACCAAGTTCTCGCAGCACTAATGCGCGGTGGACTCAACCAGTCGTCCGTGAGCGATGAAGAATTGATCGAGGTCCAAGGCTTCGATCCGAACTCCGGGCAGATTCGCGGATCGGTACTTACTCCTCTGTATGAGCGGAACGAGCGGCTAACGCCCGGGTGGCATTTTACGAGTGGGCAGCTCCGAGAAAGCACCTGCTTCGTACTTCCATTGGAGTACGCGCAAACGCTCCTTGATGTGGCGGCGGCGTGTCTGGCGGACGATTCCAAGAAGGTCCGTTCGCTTCGTCTATTCGACTCCTACACTTTGCTCATGAAGGGACACCCAACCGAGAGTTTCATCGTTTCGTGGTCCCCGATTGAGAAGTGGATTCAAGACGCTTACGAAACGTATTGGTTGCAAATGGGACGCTCACGGAATGAAATCAAGGATGCCCGAGGGCGGCTCACCGCAGCGCTTCGTAGCGACGTGCTCCTCGCTGCAAATCGAGTCGACCAGCAAGGGTTCGATCGCCTTGCGAAGCTCCGTGGGTGGCGGAACGGAATCGTTCATGAGTTGCGCTCCGCTACCAGGGACCAGGCCACCGAATGTCTAGAAATGGCGGCTGTCCTTTGCGACCTTCCATCCCCCGAAAGAATTGTGATGCCCCGGTTCGACCTGGAACGGTCATAGGCGCCTGCCGCAAATCGTAGTCTGAACATTCTGGGAGTTACGATGCCGTATTTCTTTCCTGGTCCGGTCCCCGGGGTAATGCCGTTGTTTTCGTCCTCAAGGCGTGGTTGAAGAGCGTGCTAACCCCGCTCGACCCCTTAGGTTTCAGACGAGGACATCTACAGCGGCGCTCAGTGGCGAAAGGAGATCGCGACCGAGATCGCCAACTCGGAGTTCGGAATCATATGCGTTACACCTGAGAACATGAACCGCCCGTGGGTGCTCTATGAGGCGGGTGACGCCCGCGAGCTGGCGGGCGATGGGTGGATGGCGCGCGGCCTCGTCTTCACCAGCCAGGTCGGTACGGCGTTCGACGGGACGAACCTCACCCACAGCTTTCAGCGCAAGCTCGTGCAGTTGGGCCTTCCTCGGCAACGCTTCTATGATCTTCGCCACTGCTGCGCGTCGCCGCTGCTGTCCCAAGGACGTTATGGATACGCTCGGCCAAGCCCTTGGTGGTCGCGTGGTAATCAATCGAGGTCGGAGCGAGGAATCAGGACAGCTCCGAGCCTCGGATTAGCAAAGTCTAGGCAGGCGAAACATACCCTCAACTGGGCGCCCCCGGCAGGATTTGAACCCGCGACCGTCGGATTAGAAGTCCGCTGCTCTGTCCGCTGAGCTGCGGGGGCGGGTGTGACCTGCCTAATATCCGGCGCGCGTGAAAACAGCTGCACGGTGAGGGGGTGCTGCGGGGTGCCTCAGTCTGGAGTTTCGCGAAGGGTCTTGACGAGCAAGGCGAGGCTCTCGACGGCCGCTCGGCGGCGCAGGTCGAGGAGCGGCATGTTGAAGCGCGCGCCCTCACCTGTCGCGACGGCGTCGCGCACGTCGACCGCGAACTGCGTACTTGGGCGTTCCCCGTCCGTCCGCAGCGCGGCGCCAATGCCGACGTCCGCGCCGGTTTGTTTGCGGGCGTAGCGCGCGAGCGCGATGGGGTCGTGGATCTCCAGGCCCGCGGGCGCGCCGACCTTCGTCACGACCAACCCGCCCAGGTATCGCTCCGTGAGGCGGTCGTGGGTGCCGATCTCAGTGGCAAGGGTCCCGGCAGTGCCAAACTCGGCGGAGGCGAGCATCCAGCCGCGCTCGGCGAGGATTGGGCCGGCGATGCTCGCAAGCGTGTCCAGATCGCGCCCGTAGACCCACTTCCCGACCACGCCCATGACCGCGTCGACCGTCGGCGCGAGAAGGGCCGAGGCGGCCGCATCGGTCGGTGCCTTCGCCGTGACCCGAACGTAGACGCCGTCGGGCTTGGCGTAGGTGGCCACCGTTGGGTTGGTGCCGTGGATCAGGTCGCCAAGCTCCTCTTCGACCTGGCCCTCGCCCAGGCCGAGAATCTTGAGGTTCGTCGTCAGCAGCACGCTGCCGGAGCGGCCGACGAGTCGCGGGCGAACCTGGTTCTCCCACATCAGCTTCATCTCGGATGGAACGCCGGGCATTGCGGCGATGATCTTGCCGTCCCGCTCCACCCACCAGCCGGGCGCCGTGCCGACGGGGTTCGCCAGCGATTGCGCCGAGGGGATCAGCGTCGCCTGCTTGATGTTGCGCTCGGGCATCGGCCGATTCCGGCGGGAGAAGTTCTCGCGGAGCTCGCGCTCGAGCTGTGGATCAACCGCCATCGTCTCGCCCAGCATCTCCGCGATCGCCTCACGCGTTAGATCGTCCTCGGTCGGCCCAAGGCCTCCGGTGACGATGATCACGTCGCTCCGGGAAAAGCCGCGCTTGAAGACGTCCGCCACGCGGCCGAGGTTGTCGCCGACCTGGCTCACCCAGAAGACGTCGATCCCAAGGTCGGCGAGCTGCTGGGCGAGGAATTGGGCGTTCGTATCGGCGATCATGCCGAGCAGCATCTCGGTGCCGACGGAGACGATCTCAGCGCGCATCGGGTTCCTCCCGCGTCCCTTGCTCAGGCGCCATCATGATGGTCTGGGTCGATGATTCGGGACTCGCTTCGGTGAGCTCGACGAGCACGCCGCCGGTGGATCGGGGATGGACGAAGGCGACGCGCCCATCCGGCCCCTCGCGGGGCTGGCGGTCGATCAGGTCGATCCCTCGCGCCAGCATCGTCCGCATCTCAAGCTCGATGTCGTCGACGTCGAATGTCAAATGGTGAAGCCCCTCTCCGCGCCGGGCGAGAAACGTTGCGACGGGTCCGGCGTCGTCGGTGGGCTCCATGAGCTCGATCAGGGTTGAGCCCAGCGCGAGGCGCACGATGCGCAGGCCGTGTTCCGGCAACTCGAGCTGCTCCATCACGGTCAGGCCAAGCGCATCGCGATAGAAGGCCAGGGCGTCCTCGAGGCTATGCACCGCGACGCTCACCCGCTTCAGCTCTCTGAACATGCCCTCACCTCGCCCGACCACGGGATATGGTACACCGCCCGGGTCCCTGTCCCCGCGCGCGGGACAGCGCGCAAGAAATGCCTGCTCAAGCACGATTCAGGCGGGTTGAAGTTCTCACGCCTGCCCCGTATAGTTCGGAGGCCCCGCCCCACTTTGTGTCGTGGAGAGGAGATCCCTGTGACGTACACCATCTGCGAGCCATGCATCGGCGTGAAGGACGCGTCTTGCGTCGAAGCCTGCCCGGTCGATTGCATCCATACCACCGACGCGGATCAGCAGTACTTCATCGATCCGGACGTCTGCATTGAGTGCGGCGCGTGCGAGCCGGTCTGCCCGGTCAGCGCCATCCGCCAGGACAGCGACGTGCCCGACGAGTGGAAGCAGTACACCCAGATCAACGCCGACTTCTTCAAAAGATAGCGCCCGCGAAGTGACAGCGGCCGCGGCAGCTCCGCGCCGCTAACAGAGCGCCGGCTCCGTCAGCCTTCGGGCTTAGACGCGCGCCGGCGATTCTTTTTGTCGGCGGCGCGCGACCGGTCGGGCGGCCGCCACAACGGCGACGCGCCCACCGGCCTCGAGTGCTGGCTTCAGATACTGACCGGTATATGACGCCGCGCAGGCCGCGATCTCCTCAGGGGTCCCCACCGCGAGCACCCGTCCGCCGCGCTCGCCCCCCTCGGGACCCAGGTCGATCACCCAGTCCGCCGTCTTGATCACGTCCAGATTGTGCTCGATCACCAACACCGTGTTGCCCGTTTCGACGAGCCGGCCGAGCACCTCCAGGAGCCGGCTGACGTCCGCGAAATGGAGGCCCGTCGTCGGCTCGTCGAGGATGTAGAGGGTCTTGCCCGTCGCGCGCTTGGACAGCTCGGTGGCGAGCTTCACCCGCTGCGCTTCCCCGCCCGAGAGGGTCGTCGCGGGTTGGCCGAGGCGGATGTACCCCAGTCCGACGTCGTTCAGTGTCTGCAGCTTGTTCTTGACCGCTGGCACGTTCGTGAAGAGCTCGCACGCTTCCGCGACCGTCATCTCGAGGACGTCGGCGATGCTCACGCCGCGGTAGCGGATCTCGAGCGCCTCGCGGTTGTAGCGGCGCCCCTTGCACTGCTCGCACGGCACGTATACGTCCGGCAGGAAGTTCATCTCGATCTGGATGATGCCCTCGCCACGGCAGGCTTCACAGCGGCCGCCCTTCACGTTGAACGAGAAGCGCCCAGGGCCGTAGCCTCGGACCCGGGCGTCGGGGACGGAGGCGAAGAGCTCGCGGATCGGCGTGAACGCGCCCGTGTACGTCGCCGCGTTCGAGCGCGGGGTCCGCCCGATGGGCGACTGATCGATGTTCACGACCTTGTCGATGTACTGAATGCCTTCGACGCGCGTGTGCCGGCCGGGGCGCTCGCGGGAGCGATAGAGGGACTGGCTCAACGCCTTATGAAGCACGTCGTTCACGAGCGTACTCTTGCCGGAGCCCGACACGCCCGTGACGGCGATGAATCGGCCGAGCGGAAACTCGACGTCGCCCCCCTTCAGGTTGTTCTGGGCGGCGCCCACGACCTTCAGTGCTTTGCCGTTGCCGTCACGGCGCGTGGCCGGAACGGGGACCCGCTCAGCCCCGGAGAGATAACGGCCGGTCACTGAGCGCGGCTCGGCCAGCAGGTCGGCGACCGAGCCCACCGCCACGACCTCGCCGCCGTGCTCGCCGGCGCCGGGTCCGATGTCCACCAGGTAGTCGGCATGGCGAATCGTGTCCTCGTCGTGCTCCACGACGAGGACCGTGTTGCCAAGATCGCGCAAGCGCATCAGGGTGCCGAGCAGCCGGTCGTTGTCGCGCTGATGGAGTCCGATGCTCGGCTCGTCCAGGATGTACAGCACGCCGACGAGGCCCGAGCCGATCTGCGTGGCGAGTCGGATGCGCTGGCCCTCGCCGCCAGAAAGGGGCATCGCCGCGCGGTCGAGCGTCAGGTAGTCCAGTCCGACGTTGACCAGGAACTTCAGCCGCAGCGCGATCTCGTTGACGATGCGCTCGGCGATCGCCTGCTTCGCGCCCGGCAGCACGAGACCCTGGAAAAACACCAGCGCGTTCTTGAGCGAAATGCCGCTCACCTCGAAGATCGCGCGCTCGTCCCCGGGCATGCCGACCTTCACATTGCGCGCCTCGGTGCGCAGCCGCGTGCCCGCGCAGGCGGGGCAGGCCTGCGTGGCCTGGTACTTGCCGAGTTCCTCGCGCACCGCGAGCGAGTCGGTTTCCTGGTAGCGCCGTTCGAGGTTGGGCACGATGCCCTCGAAGGAATGTTCCTTGATGATGGTGCGGCCGCGTTCGTTGAGGTAGGAAAACTTGATTTTGTCCTTGGTGCCGTGGAGCACGATTTTCTTCAT
>Ga0080064_1003159_pt1 | contig 25045 bp, 28 predicted proteins | sample Subgrocontami54m_FD_69260 | JGI IMG/M metagenome (GOLD analysis project Ga0080064, IMG submission 69260) | Subsurface groundwater microbial communities from S. Glens Falls, New York, USA - GMW46 contaminated, 5.4 m (SPADES assembly) (version 2) ...
GTTTTACACTTCCCCACGGCAGCGGCAAAGAAACAAAAGTTGCCATTGCTGACGAGAAGGTAATTGCCGAGATAGAAAAAGGTAAGATTGCTTTTGATGTGCTGCTTGCAACCCCACAAATGATGTCAAAACTAGCAAAAGCTGCACGAGTTTTAGGACCTCGGGGGCTTATGCCAAATCCAAAAAACGGCACGATTACCCAAACACCAGAAATAACAGCCAAAAAATTCTCAGGCGGGCTTGTTAACTATAAAACTGAAGCAAAAACCCCAATCATTCACCTTGCTATTGGCAAAGTATCGTTTGGAGAGAAAAAATTAGAGGAAAATATGAAAGTCGTCTTTGCAACCATTCAAAGCGACAAAATCAAAAACGTAACTTTGAAGTCCACAATGAGCCCTGGCATTAAGATTTCTATTTAAAATCCAGGACAATTTTTATTGCCTCTTCGACTTCTTTCAATTTAGCTTTTGATATTTTTCCAACTTTTTTGATGAGTCGTTGCTGATCGATACTTCTTATATAGAATGGCAACAATACAGACTTTTTATTAAGACCTATTAATTTGCTTATAAGAACCATTTCAGGACTTAGCACAAGAGGAATAATAGAACTGCTTGGTATAATTACAACATAAGACGTATTCTGATTGTAGATGTCATCAGAGATTATTAAGACTGGGCGTTTTTTATGAATCTCGCGACCAAAGCTTGGATCCAAATCAGCAATATAGATATGCCCTCTTTTAGGAAAGTCTTTCGAGGATTTCTGCATCTGCATATTTAAAATCTTCACTTATCTCTTTTCCGACTTTATTATAGTACTCACTATTTGCTTTTAAGCTTTTTATAAGCGTTTTTTTAAAATCTCTTTTCTTCATTAGTTTTTCAGCAAGCGTTTCTGCAATAAATTTACTACGTTTTCCCTCGGAGATAATCCGTCGTAAATCTCGTAAAAGCTCTGTTGGAAGCGTGATATTGATGCGTTGTGTTTGCATAGTCTATCTTTTAATACACACTTATTATACACACTAAAATGGCTTTTGTCGAGCGGCAAATTGAGGCTACAAGGCCTGGCTCCTTCATGCTTCAGGATCACGACTTACAGGAATGTCCCTAACGCTATCTCATCTACCATGTCCCCAGGAATAAAAATTTCCGCATAACATCTTTTTTTCTCTTGACAACAAAACAAGAAAGACCTACTGTATAGATACCCATTCATCTTTTGTAGGTGAAAAGGGTTCTATTACGTTTAGATCACCGCGAATCAGTTTGCATAACAAAGGTTTCACGCTTATCGAGATCCTGGTCGTTATTACCATTGTTGGGGTGTTAGCTTCAGGAGTTTTAATGATTCTTAACCCAATAGAACAATTTAGAAAAGCCAGGGATACACAACGAAAATCAGATCTCACACAAATACAAAAAGCCCTTGATTTATATAACATTGACCATGGTTCGTATCCAGAGAGTCTTCCCTTTGGTGGCGCACTTGAACCATACATGCAGGTTGTCCCAAACGACCCCGTTGAAACAGAACAGTATGTGTATGAGGATGTAAACAATGGTGAAGGCTACCGGCTCTATGCAAAGCTTGAGCGGTGTACTGATTCCCAAAAAATTACAGAAGCAGCCTGTGAAGATCCCTTTACCTACTCTGTTGTCTCTCCAAACCTTTCTGTTATTGCCTTTAGTGGCACGCCTCCTGCTCCTCGGGAGAGACGTGATGTTGTGAAACTTTTTGGTATTGGTGACAGAACTAGTTCTCCAACACCTAAGGAGAATCCAACTCCCACAGCTTTTTTTGGGTATGTGAGTGGAAATCCCACGCCAGCAACCACTAAACCAACTTCGGGACCCAGCCCAACGCCAACACCTAACTTTGAAGGTCCTTGCACATTAACTTCTGCATATTGGAGCAATCTCCATATGGATAGGTTATCTTCTAATCCAATTAGTGAGGGAGAAGACGGTATTTTAAATATCAAAGGCACTGGTGGATGTAACAACGAACAGGTCCATGTTTATATCTATGAGGATGATGGAATTTTGGGATCTGAGCATGTGCGCAGTACAACCGCATATTTATCTTCAGGAAATAATAATAGTATCTCTATCTCTTGGGCTGCACCATATCAACCTGACTGTGTAGTTGGAGGAATAGCCTTATGTGATCCTCCTGAATATTATTTTATTGCCTTTTTTTCAGGACAACACCAAAATACCGCTATACGATCTGCTAGTCCAGATCTACAGGTCATAAAGGCTAATACTTCTGCTGTGCGGGTTTTTGCCACCAGAACAACATACAATGGTAACTTAGGAGGTCTAGCAGGAGCAGATGCAAAATGTCAAACCTCTGCTGATGCAAGGAGTCTCGGAGGCACCTGGAAAGCCTGGCTTTCTGATGATGCTACCAGTGCCACTGACCGCCTTAATCACCATCAGGGACCACACCGCTTGCTAAATGGCACCATGATTGCAACAACATGGGGTGATTTAACAGATGGGACTTTAAAAAGCGGGATCGATGTTGATGAATTTGGCAGGCAAATTCCGCAGGGACCTTCTGGGGAGAGTGGTGTATATGCGTGGAGTGGTAGCTATTATACAGGAAAAAGCTATCTGGGAGGCTCACCCGATGCTAGTACAGGCACAGTAGAAAACCTCCAATTCAAAGGTAGAAATTGTCAAAACTGGTCAAGTAATGACGGAAGATTCGGTGGTGTCGCTGGTTCGGGCATTGGGACTGATTTTACATGGAGCGGAGCTAAACTTGATAATTCTTCCGTAAGCTCTCGTAATTGTGCTGACCCGGCCAGCCTCTATTGCTTTGAACAATCTGTCACAGAAATAGAAACAAATGCTCCAAGAATTAACTATAGAAGGGTGTTTATTACCAGTCAAAACTGGCATGGTGATTTAGGAGGAGTAACCGGTGCAGATGCCAAATGTCAGGCGGCAGCTGGTTCAGAAAATCTTGGTGGAACGTGGAAAGCCTGGATTTCTGATTCCCAAACTGCAGCCACCTATCGATTAGGCCATTCAGCTGTCCCCTACAAACTGCTCAGCGGGACTACTGTTGCTGACAACTGGGCAGATTTAACAGACGGAAACCGTTTGATCAGTGGTATTAACATCGATGAATCCGGTAAAAAAGGAGGTGGTAGTAATATCTGGACAGGCACAACGCTTGATGGTTTATATACTGGTTCTTCCTGTAATGACTGGGCGACCCCAGGTGTCTCTATCCAAGGTACTGTAGGAAACCTTGGAGCAGATAGCGATGGGGGAGGCTGGACAGCATTCACCAGATCTTCTTGCAATAATGCTAGCAAACTGTACTGTTTTGAGCAATCAGCTGCTGATCCTACTCCTCCTCCCCTGCCTTCCTGTGTAAACGGTTATCTAGATACAGATAAAGATGGTTATGGAGTTGGGACTCAGGGTTGTTTCTTACCTTCATCTGCTTATAATATAGTTGGCAACAATACTGATTGTTATGATACTAAAAATGATGTAGCCGGAAAGGTTTATCCTGGTCAAACAGCCTATTTTGCCTCCCCTTATGGTGAAAACAACAGTTTTGACTATAATTGCGACGGATCTAATACACAGGCTTCCCAAGATTATTATTATCTTACTGATCTTACTACTGTTCCACCGGATAGCTGCCAAACTCTCAGGAGCGTGAATGGCTATGTATCTAGGTATCCTTGGGGAGAGCAGCCATGCGGTTCTGAAGTATACGCTGATCGTGGATCTGTATGCGCAGGCTACAGATACAAAGGCTGCAGCGACTGCTTTATGTGGTCCAGTGCCAGCAATCCAATGTATGTAACCTGTCACTAAATCTACCTATTTCTTTTCTGTTGACAACACAAGAACAAACCATCTACCATAGATTCACTATGATGCATCGATTGAAAAACCAACAAGGGTTTACCCTGCTTGAGATTTTGGTTGTTACTGTTATTATTGGCATTCTTGCTTCTTTTACCACAGCAAATCTTATGGGTGGCGTTCCACGAGCAAGAGATACGCAGCGAAAAAACGACCTGAAACAGCTGCAAACTGCCTTACAACTGTATTATGCAGACAACAATCAATATCCTCCAAGTGATTCTTGTCAATGGAGTTCCCAAACCTGTTGGCAAACACTTTTGGGCGAAGATACTGCAAGATATATTAACCCTATGCCCAAAGATCCACTTGATCGAGATCTTGGTTTTTGTGAAACCAAACAAAATTGCTATGTGTATCGCTATTGCCGCCCTGTAGCTGATCAGTATATTCTTGTTGCAAATTTGGAAAATACCCAAGACTCAGAGAAAAAAGTCGATAATCCTAATTGTGGAACAGGCGGCCCAACACGATTCTGGGTTACTAATCCCTAACCTTCCCACTTGTAAACTTTGCTTTTTGCTATAATTCTTTTGTATGGCACTTGTTCACCTACTTGTTCGTAATCCAAAAGACGACGAAACCCCTATTGCGGCAGCAACACAAATCTTTGCATCCTGTCTTTCGCATTCCCATATCCCTTTGTGGAAACGCTTATGGGTGCATCCTCACGTCTACTCATTTGAAATTTTTCTGATTAACCAAACAGTCTACTTTTACGTTACAACAGAGGAAGATCAGGAAATTTTTGTAGCAAGCTTAATAGCTGCTTCTTTTCCAACGTCTTCTATTGAAAAAACCGATGACCCAATGGATGCAGTTTTTGAAAACAGTTATACTGCCACTGCGCAACTAACACTCGACAACGAGTTTTATTTACCAACAAAAACGTACGCAGACTTTGAAGACATCGATACCCTTGCAGCTTTAGTTGGATATCTTGCTAAACAACAACCAGATATCCGTATGTGCGTCCAAATCTTAGTAACTCCTGCATCCTTTGATTGGCAAGCAAGAGCTGTTAAAAAAGCAGGAAGAATGATTGTTGACCCCGAAGCAAAATCTCAGGCCAATCCGCAAACTGGCACCTCTTCTAGTCGCTACACCAGAGATCCACAACAACTCCTTATTATGCAAAAAGCCTCCTTCCAGGGTGGGAAAACCCTTATTCGCTTACTTGCAAGCTCAAACGAGAAAAATCCCCGACCATATTTGCACAATTTAGCTGGTACCTTTGGTATTTTCTCTCATGGTGATGGAAACGAATTTGAGTTTAAAAGAACGATTTTATTTAAAGAAGGTCTCCTAAAACGCATTAAAGAACGCTCGACCTATTATTTAGAAAAACGCCGTCAAATTTTAAACGCCCAAGAGTTGGCCACGATTTGGCATCCTCCTGGATTTCTTCTTGCTGGCGTTAAAAATATTGCATGGGGAAAAACACTCTTAGGCGAACCACCAGAAAACCTACCAGTCGCAGATAATGTAACAGAAGAAGAGAAAAAAGAGATTAATTTCTTTGCTTTAACTGATTACAAAAATAAACCAACTATTTTTGGAGCAAAAAATGTCGATCGCAGAAAGCACGTGTACCTAATGGGTAAAACTGGTGCTGGGAAATCGACGCTTATTGCCAACATGGCAATTGACGACATTCGAAAAGACCGAGGTATTGGCATTATTGACCCACATGGAGATTTAACCGAAACGATTTTAGATTACATTCCAAAACGGCGTTTACAAGATGTTATATATCTCGAGCCATTCGACACGCAGCGGGTATTTTCCTTAAATGTTTTAGAAATCCACAACAACCAGCAAAAAGACCTTATTGCGTCTGGCATTGTTTCCATTTTTAATAAAATATATAAAGATTCCTGGGGACCACGTCTTGAGTACATTTTGCGAAATGTTATCTTAACGCTTTTGGAAATCCCCGATGCAACATTAGTTGATGTACTTAGTCTTCTTGCCGACCCTGGATATCGAAAAAGAATGCTGCCCCATGTCCAAGACCCTGTTATTAAAAACTTCTGGGAGCGAGAATTTGCGCTCATGCCAGACAAATTAAAAGCAGAAGCAGTCTCTCCTATCCAAAACAAGGTTGGACAATTTGTGTCTTCAAAAATGATACGAAACATTATTGGCAATCCAAAATCATCAATAAATTTGCAGGAAATTATGGACGAGGGAAAAATATTGTTATTGAACCTATCACAGGGAAAGTTGGGCGAGGATAATGCCTCGCTTTTGGGCGCCATGATTATTACCCAAATCCAGTTGGCAGCCATGAATAGGTCGTTTATGAAAGAAGAAGAGAGACGTGATTTCTTTTTATATGTTGATGAGTTTCAAAACTTTGCAACAACCTCTTTTACTAAAATTCTTTCTGAAGCCCGCAAGTATAGACTTTCCTTAACGCTTGCCAATCAGTATATGGGTCAACTTGAAGAAGAAGTCCAACATGCGGTTTTTGGCAATGTCGGCACCCTTATTTCTTTTGTTGTCGGCGCAACCGATGCCGAACTTTTAACGCTTGAGTTTGCCGAAATCTATACGCAAGCCGATCTTGTGTCTTTGGGAAAATATGAAATTGTTTTAAAGCTATGCATTGACGGCATGACCTCCATGCCCTTCCCAGCCAAAACATTACCTTTGCCTTCTCTTAAAAACGAAAACCGCGAAAAAATCATCCAACTCTCCAAAGAAAAATACGGGAGAAAAGTGGGGTAAAGCCAGCTAAGCGTGCCCTTGACAAATGTATAGCAAATGTATATACTTTAATTATTATGCAAACAGCAGCAATTTATATAAGGACAGATCCAGAAATAAAAACAAAAGCGCAAAAGGTGGCAAAAGAGCTTGGGCTTAGCTTAAGCAGCCTTATGAACGGGTGGCTTCGGCAACTCATTAAGACAAAAACAGTCACCTTTACCGCACGAGATGAGATACCAAATGAGTATTTCAAACGAACGCTTGCGAAAGCACGAAAAAACCGGAAAGAAGGAAAAAGTTCCCCAATTTTTCATAGTGGTGAGGAAGCGGTAAAATGGCTTGAAGAACAGGGGATATGAATGTTAAATTAGATCCTGATTTTCTCAAGAAACTGAAAAAACTCGATGTCAGAATCCGAAAAAGCTTCAAAAAGAGAATAACAATTTTTGCCAAAAATCCGAAACATCCACAACTAAATAACCATATCCTACGGCAACCATACGAGGGTTTACGAAGCATTGATATCACCAATGACTACCGAGCGGTGTATGAAGAAATACAAGAAGCAGATGAGAAGATTGCCTACTTTGTTTTATTTGGTACACATGAAGAATTATACGGGCGAAAAGTAGGATAAGCCTCAAAAAAAATAGAGATAGTTGATTGACAAGCTACTTTATTCTCTTGTATTCTACATATAGCATGATGCTTAAAATGAAAGGTTTTACTCTGATCGAACTGCTTGTTGTTATTGCTGTTTTAGGTATCTTAGCAGCAGGAGTGTTTGTTGCCATTAACCCTCTCAAAAGAATCGGTCAAGCAAATGATGCAAGAATAAAAAGTGACATAGGACAAATTACCCAAGCCATGCAGACGTATTACGTTGTTCACCAGTCCTACCCAACACAGGTAGCAGATCTTGTAGACAGTGGTGATGTAAAAACAGAACCAAAAAAGCAAGATGGTACACCCTACGCAATTGTTGCTGTATCCGCAACTGGTGGGAGTTGCACAACCCTTGCAAAAGATTGTGCAGAAGCAACGATACAAGTTCCCCTTACTGCTCCAACCAACCCTGGAGGCACCTGGCAATGGAGTTCGGCCACAGGACAAACAGGAGAAATTGCAGCAGTGCCAACAGCAACGCCAATATCTACTTTTACTCCAACTCCCACCCCCGATCCTTTAGCTGTTGGACTGGTTGGGTACTGGAAAATGGAGGATAATTGGCAAGATGCTCAGGGAGCAAATCATGGTACCCCAGATGGGGTTACGTTTGCAGCAGGAAAGTCTGGTTTTGGCAAAGCTGGCAGTTTTAATGGAACAGGATCATCTGTGACTGTACCAGACAGTAGTAGTCTTAGAATCTCTGCCTATACTGTCTCTGCTTGGATAAAACCATCAGTAGATGATGATTATTGGACAGGGATTGTTGGTAAACCAGGTAGAAATTTTAATATGTGGTTAGGATCTTCAAATAACACATCAGGGTTTATTCATCACCGTTTTCATACTACTACATCTGCTAATACTGGCTGTCCTGACGCCTTTGGAATCCCCATTGATGGTAATACCTGGACGCATGTTGTACTTACCAATAATGGTTCTACTTGCAAAACCTATGTTAATGGAGCTGAAAAAGCCTCTGACCCTGTTAATGGGTCTTTAATAGTTGATAATACTGCCTTACAGATTGGTAGAAATTTGGATGGTGGAGCATCTAATTATTATAGAGGTCTTATAGATGATGTCCGTATCTACAACCGCGCTCTTTCTCCAACCGAGGTAAGCAATTTGTACAACTTTACTCCATCCCTCTAGTCAAATGACTCATAGTTTTGCTTCTTAATCTCCTTTTTGCTAGAATAGCCTTGTTTCTCAATATAAATACGTGCTTTTGCATGCATGTTATTTGTTTGAACAAACAGCACTTTGATAATTTGGTTGTGGAATGGAAAAAATCTTGATTCCGCCTTTATGGAGAGAAAACAACCTTTTCTCTATGGAGGCGGAATGAAGAAAAAAATAAAAGCTTAGTCAAGAAAGGAGATAGCATGCGAATCCTAAAAGAAATTTGCCAGGGAATGTGGCCAACATTATTAGTAGTGGTTGTACTCTTTGCAGTCATAGGGGCGTTCTATCTAATTGGGCATCAGTATGGCTATGAAGAAGGCCAGAAGAATGGTTATCAAAATAAAGGAGAAGAAGCCTACTATGAAGGAGAAGCTGTCACGAGAGTTACTGTGCGGAAGAACTCGTTAGCAAAAGCAGCTGGTGATATGTGTCTCTTAAGAGACATTCTTCAGGCACATGCAGGGAAGATTGATCGCCAAGCAGAAGATGAGTTTCTAGAGTTCTTTGAAAAAAGGTACGATGCTGCCGCTAGTGATTATGAGTCTAGTATAAAACTAGCTTGGTCTAAAGGACTCGGTTTTTCTTCTGCCGATTATCCTGAAAAAGCTCCAAGTCTTATCACCATGGAGCAGGAAGTCTGTCCGAGAGGAGGATCTGTTGGTTAAAGCAGTTCTCAAGGGCATTGCTGGCATAGTTCTCATCGTTTTCGGAGCAATAACCATCGTATCTCTCTGAAAGGAGGAACAGCTATGGAAGGAATCCTGATTTCCCTCTACATCGTCATGGTAATAGGACCGCTGGTTATCATGACATGCCAGACACTCTGGCACATCCGATGGCTCAACAAATTGAGCAAGTGATCACAACCGAATTGAATAGCAACCCTCCCGCACCCAAAGTTTGGGTAATTGTGTATGTAATGCACAATATCGGGAGGGTTTAGTTTTTTGTGGCAAACAAGGCACAAGGTATGCCTTGACATGAAACAACTCCATGTGTAATAATACTTGTATATGGCAATGGTGCAGAGAAAATTCTACTTACCCGAAGCATTATATAATCAGTTACAAATCCAGGCAAAAGTTGCGGGTATTACTGCAACAGCACTCCTGCGTGAATTTGTTGATCAGGGAATCAAACGCAAAAAAAGAACCTCTCAGCCGCGAGGCATACAAGCACTTTTTGGACTTGTTCGCATGGCCGAAAAGCAAGGCTGGAAAGCCCCGAAAGATTTGTCTGTAAATCATAATAAATATTTTGTTGAGGCGTGGGAGAAACAAAAAGGAAGAAAAAGAAAGAAGACGTGAATACTATTATCGACACCGATGCCCTTTTAGGGCTCTCCAATATAAATGACGTACACCATGGCAGAGCAACAACGCTACTTAGAAAACTTAGAGACGAAGACGCAACGATTTTTCTTCTTCATACAACACTTGGCGAATTTGCCCTTCTTGCTTCAAGTCGCATCGGAGTAAAGGAAACAAAAAATGCGTTAAAACGTTTAACAAACGGTGGTTTTGTTTTTATTGATATCAACGAATCGCTCACAAAAGAGGCAGTTTTGCTCTACCAAAACCAAACCTCAAAAGAAGAATCGCTCTTTGACTGTTACATAATGGTTGCAGCAAAAAAGATTGCTGCCGATGCCATTTTCTCCTTTGACAAAGGCTATGAGAAGAATACATTTACCCTTGTTTCTTCTCTGCTCTCTTCGAACTAGCTCCCAAAAATGAGACATGGTATAATCCTCTCGAATCGTAGATTCGCACGAAAGAGCTTTGTGCCAAACTCTTGCGATTGCACCTTAATAATTTGGTTGTGGAACCACGGTTCAGTTTTGCGTTGCAGAATGAACGTGGCAAGTTTTTTCCAGTGCGGGTTCATGGAGATGAATGGATATTTTGCGTCTCTATAGATCCCCACTGGAAATTATAGAGTAGCTCGTTTGAGCTAGAAGGAGTAACGAGGTCAAATCATGAACATATGGAGACGTCTCACGGGTCAGGATGAGAAAGCCCAGGCTACCCAACCCTGTCTACACGATGGCGTGCATGAACCGCGCTACAATGATATGAACGATCAGCGGAAAGGCATTCCGCCCACATCTTTCATCTGTGCCAAATGCAAGAAGCCGCTCACCCTGTCCGAAGCAGAAACCGCAAGGGCGAGGAAGCAGCAATAAGCGACAAAGGCGCAGAAAAAGGAGTCAGCCGACTTGCTCTGGGGCTAGTCACCCTACGTATCCAGGCGAAAGGAGCGGACCGTATGCTCAATGATATAGCGGGGAAAATCTATGAGTGGATACTTTTCCTGGGATGGTTTCCCTTTTCGGAACCCCGCAGGAGGAAAGTATCCCTCGTAGCAATTATCCTGATCTTTCTAATAATCTACTGGCGAAGGCACCAACGACTGAAGGGGGTAATCCATGAGCGAGAAGACTGAATATGGCGTTTTAATTTTGGCTGGACTCATCAGCATTGCCATAATCCTCCTGCTTCAACCAAGCATAGTGGAACACTTGCAAAGAGCAGGAATAATCTGAAGGAGGCAAGACGATGAGCCCACCACCAATTCGATCCACAACCATGGACAAACACCCTCCTCGTTCGCCTACGGGCGCAACGGGTCTCGCCTAGGCGAGCACAAAGTGAACAAAAGAGGGTTATAATTTCTATAATTTTCCTATAGTAATTACTAGTACACAGTTATCCACATTTTTAGATTCGTATCCCTATAACCCTGTAGTTATATTTCTTTTCTCTCCTTGACTCTCCCCCACTCTTTTGCTAAACTTACCCTAATCCAAAGAAGGTGGGCAATCCGCTAGCTGGCGGAATAAGTCCTACTCAGGAGCAGAAAACAGCGTATAGCTGTGTGCACTCTTAGGGGGTGCTTTTTTTATGCACCTTAGAAAATTATATAAATAGTGCATAATCCGCCGATAAGCGCTCTTTGAGCCGTATTCAAATAGAATTGAAAAGGCGAAAAGTAAGCATAGGAGGATATATGAACGATCAGACTAAAAAAATAAGTACAACTCGCCAGAAAAAAGAAGTTGTTGTTGCACAACTTTCAGAGAAAGTGGCTAAGGCAAAAGCCTTTGTGTTTACCAACTATCAAGGCATGACACACAAGCAACTTGAGGGCCTCAAAAAAGGCCTCAAAGCCGCAAATGCAGAGCTTGTGGTAGCAAAAAATAGCCTTCTTAAGATAGCCCTTACCACGAATAAAGCATTGGAAATAAAGCATAATGAAAAAAAAGAAAACGGGGCAAAATTCATGATTAATGATTCTAATTTAGAAGGTCCAACAGGTGCAATCTTTGCATATGGAGATATTGTAAATCCACTGAAAGAGCTTGCAAAGACAATAAAAACCCTTAAACTTCCCCTTATTAAATTTGGCATTGTCGAGGGCCGTGTGCTAGCAGAAGGTGACATCGTTCGATTATCTACACTTCCTTCTCGCGAGGTTTTAATTGCTCAACTTGTTGGCGGACTCAAATCCCCCATCTATGGATTACACCGAGCACTCAACTGGAATATACAAAAATTTGTGATGACACTTAAGGCAGTACAAGACAAAAAGCAACTGGCCACTAGTGCCTAGCAACTAGTTTGGTAATACTTACTAATGGCTAATTGCTAGTAGCTAATTGCTACTCTAGAGGGGGTGAATTATATATGGCAAAACTTTCAAAAGATGAATTAATCAAAGCAGTTGAAGACATGTCTGTTTTAGAACTCGCTGATTTAGTCAAGGCTCTTGAGGAAAAGTTTGGCGTTTCGGCTCAAGCAATGGTTGCAGCTCCCGCGTCAAACGCGGCTGGCGCAGCTGATGCAGGTGAACCAAAAGAAGAACAAACAGTCTTTAATGTTGTTGTTGCAAGTTCGGGCGCGAATAAAATTGCAGTCATTAAAGCACTCCGAGAACTCGTCCCAACATTGGGACTTAAAGAAGCAAAGGATCTGGTTGACGCAGCACCAAAAGAAGTCATGACAGCAGTCAACAAAAAAACAGCAGAAGAGGCTAAGACAAAATTAACCGCAGCAGGAGCAACAGTAGAACTAAAATAAAGTTGAAATAGTTCTTTCTGCATGGTATCTTGAAAAGATGCAACGTGGTTTTACCCTTATCGAGCTTCTCGTTGTGATTGCAGTTTTGGGTGTATTGGCAGCAGGGGTATTTGTTGCCATAAACCCTCTCAAAAGAATCGGTCAAGCAAATGATGCAAGAGTAAAAAGTGACATTGGGCAGATTGTCCAAAGCTTACAAACCTACTACGTTGTCAATCAATCATATCCCGCAGTGATTTCTGATCTTGTTAACAGCGGAGACTTAAAGACAGAACCAAAGACGCCAAGTGGCGATCCCTACACCCTGCTTCCTTCCCCAGAAACCTGTACTACCCTTGCAAAAGACTGTACCGAGATAATTGTCCAAGCACCCCTTAATTCCCCACAGACCCCTGGTGCGTCCTGGCAATGGAGTTCTGTAACAAATGTTGCCGGGGAAACTGCCGGGCCAACTCCCACGCCAACTGTACCAGCAGCAACTCCAACAATTCCTCCTTCGGGTGCTGGTGGAACAATCACCCAATCTGGAGGTTATACTATCCATACTTTTACAACTTCTGGAACATTTACTGTAACTGGCACTCTAAACGTTCAAGTTTTGGTGGTTGGCGGCGGAGGAGGTGGAGCATGGGGTATTCCTGGAGTTTATGAAGGCGGCGGAGGAGGTGCTGGGGGGTTTGTAAACAATTCTCTTGCTGTTCCTGCAGGCATATATGCGATAACTGTTGGGAATGGCGGTGGAGGTGGTGGTGCTGGAGGAAATGCCGGAGCAAACGGTCAAAATTCATCTTTTGGCAGTTTGGTAACAACAACAGGTGGCGGTGGAGGTGGAGAGTGGCAAGTAAATGGTAATGCAGGATATGCTGGTGGTTCGGGAGGTGGAGGAGGAACTTTGGGAGCAGGTGGTGCAGGAACAGCAGGTCAAGGAAATAGTGGTGGAGCCGGAGCACAGGGATCGCACGATGCAGGAGGCGGTGGAGGCGGTGCTGGTGCCAATGGCGGTAATGGTAACGCTGGTGGCTTAAGCACGGGTGGTAATGGTGGAGCAGGTTTAGCTAGTTCAATCTCAGGTGTTTCAGTAACCTATGCAGGAGGCGGTGGAGGCGGTGGAGATTCTGGCGGAGCAGGCGGTGCAGGTGGTGGAGGTAATCAGGGAAATGCTGGAACAGCAAATACAGGAGGCGGGGGTAGAGGGGGTAGTACTGCTTCCGGTGGAGCTGGAAAAGCTGGCGGTTTAGGTATTGTCATTATCCGTTATCTAACTCCATAACTTTTCTCCTTTTCCCTTCTTGACAAACTCTGTTCTACTTTGTTATTGTATAACTATATAACAGTTATAAAGATTATAAAAGTTATACTCCCAAGGCTATGAATGTTCAAAACATATCAATCAACAATCTTCCAGATCTCTTAACAGTCCGTGAAGTTGCAAATGTACTTCGCGTCTCCCCGCTTACCATTAAGCGTTGGGGCAAAAGAGGCAAACTTCCAGCAATCCGCATTAACTCACGAGGCGACCGCCGCTATAAAAAAGAAGCAGTCCTCTGGCTACTTGGCATGCAAAGCAAGACGGACTAAACTCTTCGCTCGTACTCTGCTCTATCTTCTGTTTTAATCTTCTCCACATCTGGTTCGTCAGCTGACGGATCAAAATGTTTCTTAATAAATGCTATTGTTTCTTTTGGGTCTTGCGTATTCACATATACGCCTGTTGCTAACTCAAACCCCCCTATTATTTTCAAACGAGGAACAATCCGAATATACCAATCAGATGTTGAAGGGATATAGAAATTAAAAGGAAAATCCGGAGTATGACGAATATCAAAGATTTGAATAAGACGGCGCAGTGTGCTTGCTAAATCAGTAATCTCACTATTAGTTATCTCTCCAAATGTTTTTCCTCTTCGCTTTGGGGCAATCCAAACCTCATCTGGTAAGCTGGATGACTCTGGACAGAAAAGGTAAAAGTGCCCTGTTACCACCTGTGATTGTTCTTTCATATTTGGCCCCACTCCTAAGACCGCACTTTTCATATCATCCTCTGTTAGATGTAAAAGCGAAGGATCAAGTTTTGCTATATCCAGATGTACATTGGGGGGTATAACAACAAGTTGTGAATGTGGATGAGGCAAACTCTCTCCTCCAAGTTTTCCTCTATTATGAAAAATGATCACCTGACCCTTCTCTTCATACAACTGGTAGCGTTGACGATAGGTTTGTAAAATAAGCTCTATTTGATTTTGGGGTAAGTGGTCAAAGTTTTGTGTATGATCTGGTGAGTGGATAATCACCTCATGAATTGGTGCAAAAGGAAATTTGTTATACAACACTCGGACTGCCCACCCATGCCCGTTTACATCAGGTACTTTATATACCTCTTGGTTATCCCCTGCACCACCTGGACAAAAGGGACATCTAGGCTCTCCTTTTGAAGCATCTGGTCGTTTGGCACGCCTGGGGGCAATAACAACCCATTTTTTGGTAAGGGGGTTTTGTAGAAAGTTGAATTCAGCCATATATAGCAATCTTTTTAACGACAGTCCTTAAAAGGGCTTTATTTCCGGGCTGCTTGTGCTCCTTGGACAAACTCCATTGCCCAAGCGTAGACATTTTTTTCATCGAGACGTTTTGCCATACGTTTCATTGCTTCAATTTTTTCTTCTCGGCTCATTTCTAATGCCCTTTTTATCGCATCAGCAACCTCATCGGGATCATATGGATTAATAATGAGGCTTTCTGTAAGATCAATTGCTGACCCTGCAAACCGTGATAAGACCAGCATACCAGGATTTTGATGTAAATACGAGGCGACAACAAATTCTTTTGAAACTAAATTCATGCCATCATCACGAGGCGTTACCAAACAGACATCTGCTTTATAGTAAAAACTAATAACCTCTTGGCGGGAAAACTGACGATAAATAAGGTATATTGGCTGCCAGGTTTTTGTACCATATTTTTTATTAATTGCTAACGCGAGTGCTTTGACTTCCTTTTTTAACATTTTATACGTGGCAATTGTTTCTCGCGATGGCGCAAGAATACCAATATACACAACGTTTTCTCTATAGTTTGGATACGTTTCAAAAAAAACGTCAAGCGCTCTTAAACGAAGTAAGAGTCCTTTCGTGTAATCAAGTCTATCTACACCTAAGATAACTTTATACTGATCAAAATAGCTATCTACTTTTGATTTCTTTTTCTGCGGCACATTTTCAAAGACAAACAGCTTCTGCATTGTCTTTAAGAGCAGACTTTTCTCCTGTTTTCCAACAAGCGCCTTCACAACATCTGTATCAATACCAAGCGGAAGGTTTTTGATGATTGTTTTGTTATTCTTATAAAAAATTGTGCTCGTTTCTTCGTCTACTTGCACAGGAAATTCTCGTCTCACCGTGTCTAAAAAATTACGAACATGATATCCCCGATGAAATCCTAAAAATTGACACTGGAGCAAACTCTCAAGAAGCTCTTTTTTAAAAGGAACGATGCGAAACACTTCCCATGTTGGCCATGGAATATGCCAAAACATACTAACGATGGTGTCTTTGGAAGGACGAAGCAAGCTTGGAACTAAAGAAAGCTGATAATCATGAAGCCAAATAAACGTTTTTCCTTTTACCTCCTGATTAATTGCCTGCGCAAACTGTGTGTTTACCTTTTTATACCCTTCATACCACTTTTTATTAAAATCAGGCCGCTCAAACGCAACATGACATAATGGCCACAAGGCTTGATTGGAAAAACCATAGTAATAAAGATCCATCTCTTCTTTGGTGAAAAAGAGCCTTTTTAATGTATAACTACCATCTGGATCTTTAATTACTACTTTATTATATGTATCAAGCACACGTTTTTCATCCTCGTCTTTCCCGCGTGCAATATATGTCGCATTTGCTGCCTTTGCAATTGCATCTAGAGTCACTCCCACTCCACCACTGGGAACTTCTAAGCTAACCCTTCCATCTTTATATCGATGCACTCGAGGCTCTGCATCACCAGCAAGGATTACTTTGAAATCTTGTTGAGCAAAATATTCTCTTAAATCGTAAAATGTAGCCATAAATGTTTAAAAACAAAAAGTTTTGTATATCATACCGAAATTACGAAAAAGAAAGCAAGTAGCAAAGCGGAAAAATGGTGTAATCAATTATTACTTAATATATCAAAATACTATTTAATATAAAGCAATAGGGCGTTTTTACATTTTTATTTTCTCTTTGAGCAACAAACCAACAAACTGAAAAAGTGCCAGTTGTCGTTTCCATCGCCACGGTTCCTTTAGCAAACGGTAGAACCACTCAAAACCACTTTGCCTTACTACCTTTGGGGCACGCGCAACTTTTCCACTTACATAGTCAAACGATCCGCCTACTCCCATTGCAACTCTCACTGGTATTTTTCCTATGTGCTCTTTCATCCACTCTTCTTGCTTGGGAAAGCCAAATGCAACGAACAGTATATCGGTATTTGGTATTTTGTATCTGGTATTTTGTATTTTTTCGTTCCCGCTAGATACTAAATACTTAATACGAGATACTTCTTGCTGTTTTGCACCAAGAATCGGCAACTCCTCTACTGCGAATGATACTTTAAGCCCAGGGTATTTCGACACCAAGCGCTCGGCTGTTAACTCTGCTACTTTCCCTCTACCACCAAGAAAGCCTACCGTTATAGGCTTTTTCGATACTTCGCGACAAAGACTTTCCATAAGGTCCACCCCAGTTGTGCGTGCAACAAGTGATTTTCCCAAAATTTTTGACGCGATGAATACACCCATCCCGTCACATAAAGCTAATCGTGCATTGTTAAGTATATCTTTCAACCCTGCATGTTTCGTAGCGTACACAATTATTTCAGGGTTTGGGGTCACAATGTAGTACCTTTCTCCGTTTTTCTCTAGACTTGTAATTATATACTCTAAGATTTCCTTTTCTGTTGCGTTTGTTATACCGATATCAAATAAAAATTTTTTTTCCATAGTTATTTTATTACTACAAGACTACCTTGTGTCACCTCTGTCTCTTTTTTATGTCGTTTTTGAATATTTTCAATACTCAAAAATTACCCTAATTATCTCAAACCTACAGGTTCAAAAAACGACCATACTTTTGTATCTCTGAAACAATACTACTATATACCATACGAGGTGTGAAATGAATGCTAACTTTTCTCTTTTCACGAAGATCTTTCATCATGCTAAAAAGTTATATAGGCTTACTTTCTACTAATGCTTCGTTTATAGAGCTCTATGTTTTCAATAGCTACTCCTGTCCCCCGAACGACACACAACAGAGGATCCTCTGCTACGTGACATGGAACACCAGTTACTTGCGTCATTAATCTATCAAAATTTGTGACCATAGAAGTACCCCCAGACATTACAATTCCCTTGTCAATAATATCGCTTGCGAGTTCTGGAGGAGTTTGTTCAAGCACACCTTTTACCGCTTGAATAATATCCATAAGTACTGGGCGTATGGCTTCATTTATTTGGATCTCACTAAGCTCAATTGTTCGTGGAAGTCCAGAAATACTATCTCTCCCTCTAATTTCCATTTTTCGTGGCTCTTTTTTGGTGTCTTCAATGAGGGCATTACCAATTGTTATTTTTATCTCCTCTGCGGTTCTCTCTCCAATGAGTAAATTACATTTTTTCTTTGTATAGTTGGCAATTGCCTCATCTATTTTATTTCCTGCTACACGAACCGAATTATGCACAACGACACCACCCAAAGAAATAACTGCAGCCTCTGTTGATCCTCCACCAATATCAACCACCATATGCCCTGCCGCTTGGGCAATTGGAATTTTTGCTCCAATTGCAGCGGCAAGTGGCTCATCAATTAAATACGCCACTTTTGCGCCTGCAGCCATAGTTGCATCAAGCACGGCCCGGCGCTCAACTTGCGTTACGCCCGCTGGAATACACACCATGACTTCTGGTTTAAAGAAACGGGATCTCCCACATGCTTTATCAATAAAATAAGAAAGCATTGCCTCAGTGATTGTGTAGTTTGCAATTACCCCATCACGAAGTGGCCTCAGCGCAACAATATTACCAGGAGTTCGTCCTAACATTTCTTTGGCTTCTCTCCCTACAGCAACAACACGATCTTCCTCTGCAGTAACAGCAACAACAGTTGGCTCATTGAGCACAATACCTTCACCAGCCAGGTAAACAAGCGTGTTAGCGGTACCAAGATCAATGCCAATTCGTTTAGACAACATATCAAAATATATACTTACTATATCATTTCTTGTGGTAGGCTCGATACGTTCGATTATAAACACAGTCCCTTCTCTCTTGCAAGAAGTAATTTGACAAAGTATAATCCAATCATTACGTAATGAAAAAACAATTACTCGTTTCTGTTACTATTTTCCTTCTCCTTATTCTTGGAACAACCATTGTTGTCCTTTACGGAAAAGGATATCGTTTTTGGTTTGAAAAAGGCAGGCCAGACATCTCAGGAACAGGCTTATTGGTTGTCACAAGCGTTCCCGACGGAGCACAAGTATTTATCGATGATCACCTCACAACTGCTACTGACAGCACAATCAACCTTTCTCCTGGACAATACAGTGTTCGGATCTATAAAGACGGGTATTTCCCTTGGCAGAAAAAAATAGAGATTCAAAAAGAGGTTGTTATCAAAATTGAAGCAAGCCTTTTTGCTGTCGCACCAAAACTTGAAAGCATTACAACAACAGGCGTTAGCATGCCAATACTTGACCCTTCACGAAGCAAAATTGCCTACACTGTTGCTTCGGGATCAGCACGAAAAAACGGTATATATATCCTCGATCTAGCTGCCAGATCGATTCTAACACTCCAAAGCAGCTCGACACAGATTGCTGATGATACTTCAGATCTATTCTCAAATGCCAACTCGTCCTGGTCACCTGATGGCAAGGAGCTTATCGCAAGCATCTCCTCAACTCTGCGTCGCCCAATCTATTACCTTTTAGATAGCTCTGACTTTAATACTATACCCAAAGACATTACAGCCACACTCTCCTCTATCCTTGCTAATTGGAACAGCATCAAAGCAGAAAAAGACGCCGCACGAGAAAATGCATTAAAACCGCAGCTGGAAAAAGTGCTTGCTGAAAACTTTTCTGTTATCGAATGGTCACCTGATGAAACAAAAATTTTATATACCGCATCACAATCTGCAACAATACCAATAATTATCAAACCACCTCTTATTGGTGCAAATCAAACCAAAGAAGAAAGAGACATAAAAAAGGATGCTGTGTATGTCTACGATATAAAAGAAGACAAGAATTTTAAACTATTTGACGCTCTTCCCAACTATACGCTATACGCTAGACGCTATACGCTGCCGCTAAACTGGATGTCTAACTCTTCACACCTTCTCTTTGTAAAAGATAAAAAGATTCATATTGTCGAATATGATGGAGAAAATGATACTATTGTCTATGCAGGACCATTCCTTGAAAAATATGTCTTTCCATCTACTAACGAATCAAAGATAGTCATTGTTACCGATCTGGGCAATCCCGATATTTCCCCAAACTTATACACCCTGGAATTGAAATAACTTGCAAATGGAAAAAATTTGTTGCACACTAAGTACGTGAGAGAAAAATTGGGCTTTACCCTGATTGAACTTTTGGTGGTAATTGCAGTTTTAGGGGTCTTGGCAGGAGGAATTTTTGTGGCTATCAATCCTCTCAAACGAATTAACCAGGCAAATGATGCAAAGATTAAAAGTGATGTTGGGCAAATAGCCAATGCATCACAGGCATATTTTGTGACCAATCAAAAATACCCAACAACAGTTGGAGATTTAGTTCTAAGTGGAGACCTTAAAACAGAACCAAAAAAACCAGATGGAAGTTCTTACACCATAACAGCACCCGATGGTAATCCCTGTACTGACCCATGTACAGATATAATTATTTCTGCTCCTCTTGCTGCTCCACAAACAACAGGAGGAAGTTACACCTGGAGTTCAACAACCGGACAGGCGGGAGAGATTATTCCTCCAACACCAACAGCAACAGCAACAGCTGGCCCACCAACTGCCACACCCACACCAATATTTACGCCAAGTGCAATAACTGGGCTACAACTGTGGCTAAAAACAGACACAATAACAGGTGTCTCCAGTGGTTCCCCAATCTCCAGCTGGGCCGACGCCAGTGGTAGAGGAAACACTGTTACTGGGGCTGCAAGCTATCAAACAAATGCTGTAAATGGCCTGCCGGCAGTCAGAACAACAGCTGGCCAAACATTGAGAATCACCACTAATTTTCCACCTCCATATACGGTGCTCTATGTAGCAAGACAAAATGGCCCAAATCGGCAAAGGGTGCTGTCGGCCTTTAATAACTGGCTGCTTGGATGGTGGGGTGCAAGTAAAAGACAAGCATACTTTGATGGATGGGTTACTAATCCTGGAGGAGTAAGCGCTGATTCAGGCGTATATCTTTACACAGCAGTAGGCACTGGCAGCTTATCCACCGTGTATGAAAATGGTGCCCAGCTAGCAAGTAACGCCAATGGATTATCTGGACCCAATGGGTTGGTTCTTGGAGGATGGTCAGGCAGTGAGTATTCCGATGCAGATTTTGCCGAAGTAATTATTTATAATCAAGCTCTTTCAGATACCGACCGTAGAAAAGTAGAACAATACCTGGGAACAAAATACGGTATTACGGTACAATAATAAAAACCTTATGTGGCATGGTGTATCTGATTAAATTTCTCCATAATCCACATTCGTAACAAACTTGATGTACTTAATCCTTTATTTCTTGCCAGACGTGTAAGGTAGGTCTTTACCCCTGTATCTAATCGAAACATCACTGTTTCTTCTTTGGGTTTTCCAAGATCAAATGTAAGATGTGCAGGCTTCAGTTGATCCACATAATCAGCAACATCGTGTGTATCCCAAAACTCTGCCAGTTGTTGACGGTTTTTAAATTTTGGTATTCTACTTTTCTTTTGTGTCATATATTTAATCCGCCTTTTCTTTTTGCAATAATGCTCGCTCTTTTTTACTTGCCGTATAGGCAGTTACCACATAATACTCACCCTCTATTGGTTCGGGATCAAGAACAATAAAGAGTATTCTCTTTTGCTTTGTTGATCCAATAATTTCAAATCTACCATCATAACTTTCATATGCAATATATGTGCCACGACAAACTTCTTCTACCTCTCCAGGTAAAACAGCATGACGTGCTATATGAGCTACATTCCATTCATCCCACAGTAATTTCTTAACAACATTCACACTGTGAAAATAGTGTAATACATTCTATAATGTTTGTCAATAATAATATTCACCTTAAAGAGGTAGTGCAAATATAAATGTTGACCCTTTTCCAAACTCGGATGTGACCCAAATTCTCCCCTTATGCATTTCAACAATTGCTTTTGAAATATATAGACCAAGGCCTGTCCCGTGAGAATTCATTTCAGACGTTAATCCTTTATTTACCCTGTAGAATTTAGTAAAGAGGTGCGTGAGCGCATCTGGCGGGATTCCCCTGCCCGTATCGGTAACACTTGTCCAAACTTCATTCTCTTTCTTCTCCACTGCAACAGTTACCTTACCGCTTGGGTTCGTGTAGGTTATGGCATTTGAAAGCAGATTAGAAAGCACTTCTCCAATACGCACCCTGTCTGCTCGAATAAAGGAAATTGGCTCAGTGGGCGGAACAAGAGACAGCGTTATATTTTTTTCAATTGCCCGTTGAGCAAAATCATCCATAATCTGCTTTACTATTGTAATCCAATCAACTGATGTTGGCGAAAGCTCGACAGTACCCCGCTCTATCCGAGATACGTTTAGCAAATTTTCAACTAAAATCAAAAGTCGCTCTGTATTATTGCTTACCTGACCAAGAAGTGTTGTTTGATCTTGGTTATATATGTCTTTGTAGTCAGCAACCAGCACTGATATTGCGCCTTTGATAGCGGTCAGTGGTGTCCGAAGCTCGTGCGCGGCAATAGATACAAAACCAAATTTCATGTCTGAAAGCTGTTGCTCAAACCGCATATCGTGCACTGCAATCACCCAGCCGCTTGGCACACCATCTTTGTGTATAGGAGAACTAATTACTCTTGCCGCAATAGCAATTGCTCCTTTTGCACTCACTGGCTTAACAGTGAGCTCATGCGAAAACGATGCGGTGCCAAAGATGCTATTTGTTTGCTCTTGATCTTGAAAGAAAAATTGCAACAAACTACCCAGTTGCTTTCCTACAGCATCAACGCTCGCAAAACCCGTCATTGCCTCTGCAGCTTTATTAAAAACCAAGATGTTTTTTGCCGTATCAACAACAATAATTCCATCGTTGATTGCAGAAAGGATTGCCCAAACATACTGACTTTCAGCAAGCTGAATGATAGGCTGTACGGTTTTTCCAGAGGATTTTTTACCAGAAAACAATTGCGAGATTGTTTCAAACACTCCTTCTAGTATTAGGGAGATTTTTTCTAATGTCAACCTATCTATAGATCAATTGCTATCTGCCACGTACAATTTTAGAATGTAGCTTGATTTGAAATTTTTGTTCCATTATGATTACTGTAATGCCTACTGTCCAACAATTATTTTTACTGCTTTCTGAAAATGCAATCCTTATTGTATTCTCCCTACTACTGCTGGCCATTTTGCTTCTTTTAATCCTCTACTTACAAGAGTACTGGACTAATGTTGAGCTTCGACAAGAACCAATACGGCTTACTGAAGCAACAAGAGAGAAAAGTTTTTCACTCTTACACAACGCGATTAAAAAGGCGCAGGACATTATCGGCAGGAGTGAGCTTGAGGGTATAAAAATAACAGCGGACAACAGGACAAACCTGCAAAAACTTGAAAAAGTATCAGAGCAGGCAATGCATGAAGCATCTCTTGAAGCCAAAACTTACATTGAAAAAGCACAGCAAACATTTACCGATTACCTTACCGCACTTAGCCAACAAGCAGGTGTCGCAGTATCTGAAAATGAAAAGGTTGTGAAAGACCGCATCAACAAACTCTTTGAAGACTTTGAACAAAATCTCTCTACCTACCTTACCCAAACACAGCAAGAAAGCGTGCGTGCAATAACCCTTGAAGTACAAGCAGCACGACAACTTATCGAAACCTACAAAACAGAACAGTTTCGACTTGTTGACGAGAACATTGTTGCCATGCTTGAACGTACCCTTAGTCTTGTTCTTTTGAAAAAACTGTCTTTAAAAGACCAGGTTGATTTAGTGTATGAATCGCTAGAAAAGGCAAAAGCAGAGAAATTCATCATCTAGCAACTAGCCGCTAGCAATCAGTTAATCCGCCAGCTGGCGGACTGAAGGCTAGATGCTGATGGCTGAAGGCTAAAAATATGGAAAACGATCTAACGACAACATTTTTTTCAACAACCTACTCTATACAACAAGCAAGAAGTAGGATTAGGCTCCTTCGAACACATTTGCTGACATACTTTTTCCAAGGAGCAGATACAGAAAAACCAAGCCTGACAAAAACAGAGGACCCATGGCTTTCGTCTTTAGATGAAACATTCTACAAGCAATTCTCATCGCAAAATGTCTATCAAAAAATAAAAGAGCTTGAAAGCACTATTGCTAGCCTAAAACCACTTATTATCTACCTTGCATTTGATATTCCAGAAGAAGAAATAATAGAGCATCTTGAAAATGTTCTTCCAGACTTTGATTTAGTTATTGTTGCAGATTTCGGTCATGGCTTGATTACAGAAAGAATAGTCGATGTTCTATCCAGAAAAAGCAGGCATCTGGCAGCAAACGTCCAGACGAATAATGGAAATTTGGGATTTAATTTAATAACAAAATTCAAGCGCGCAGACCTTATATCCATAACACTTGAGGAGTTGCAATTAGCTCTTCAGGACAACAAATCCGACTTGAAGACTCTGATTGAAAAACTAAGTGAAAAAACCAATTGCGGAAGAATAAACATCACTCTTGGAAAGCACGGAATGCTTTACTTTGACAAAAGCTCGTCATTTCATATGGTGCCTGTTTTCAATGAGGAAGTTGTTGATACCACGGGCGCCGGCGATGCTGTTTTTTCAATTGTCTCAATGCTTTCAGTTAAAAACAGCTCTCCAAAGCTCGTTCCTTTTCTTGGCAATTGTGTTGGTGCTTTATCTGTAAAAATTTTAGGAAATAAAAGGCCTGTAAAAAAAGAAGAACTTATAGGTTTCATAGATAAATTATTAAGTGAATGATTATGAGCACATAAATACCATATATGATAACTGGACATGAAGATTATATTATTTTTATTCTCCTTAATACCCACATTGTCTTGCCGCGCGGGTAAGGTGATAAGCAAGGTATAGCCAAATATAGATAATCGCATTGATCAGTTTTTGTTTTTAGTAATTATCTATTAGAGATTTTTAACATATTATGAGTTCCTAACAATCCTCGGATTTTAAGCCGAGGGAGACGCAAGGACTTTTCGATATAGCAAACAAGAGAGA
>Ga0080064_1003160_pt1 | contig 25044 bp, 23 predicted proteins | sample Subgrocontami54m_FD_69260 | JGI IMG/M metagenome (GOLD analysis project Ga0080064, IMG submission 69260) | Subsurface groundwater microbial communities from S. Glens Falls, New York, USA - GMW46 contaminated, 5.4 m (SPADES assembly) (version 2) ...
GGGCCGCCCGTGCTCGTCAATGCGAGGGCCGGCTGGCAGGCCGGCGCGTTATTTCGCGCCCAGCTTGGCCCGCCCCTGGATCCGGCGCATCATATTTTTTCTGCGCCTGCTCGGCTGAACGCTGCCGGACTCGCGCAGCCGGAGATGAGCGATGGTCGATCCAGTTTCCATTTCGGGATACGCGACGGCAGTACCGCCGCACCTGCTTGAACAGGCGCAGGTCGCGGAGCGCATGCAAGGCGTCTTCGGGCGCGCGTTCGCCCGCTACCCGGGTCTCGCCGACGTGTTTATCAACGCCGGCATCGAGCGCCGCTATTCCGTCCGGCCGCTGGAGTGGTTCGATGCGCCGCGCGATTGGAGCGAGCGGACGCAAGCCTATCTCGAAGGCGCCGACGCCCTGTTTGTGCAGGCAACCGAGAAGGCGCTGGCGCGCGCCAAAATTTCCGCCCGCGACGTCGACGTCATTCTCACCGTGTCCTCGACCGGGATTGCTACCCCGAGCATCGAGGCACGCGTCGGGCGACGCCTTGGCTTTCGGCCGGACGTGAGCCGCATTCCGGTGTTCGGCCTCGGCTGCGCCGGAGGCGTTTCCGGGCTGGCGATCGGCGCGCGGCTGGCCCGCGCCAAACCCGGCGACACCGTGCTGATCGTGGTGATCGAGCTTTGCACGCTGGCCTTCCGGCGCGATCGCGGCGGCAAGGCGGACGTGATTGCCTCGGCGCTGTTCGGCGACGGAGCCGCGGCCGTATTGCTGCGCGCCGGCGGCGAGCCCGGCAAAATCCAGATCGGCGCCGCGCGCGAACATCTGTGGCCTGGCACGCTCGACGTGATGGGATGGTCGGTGGATCCGATCGGCTTCGGCGTGGTGCTGTCGCGTTCCCTGCCGCGCTTTGTGGAAGAGCGGCTGGCCGGCCCGGCGCGGCGTTTCTTGAAAAGCGAAGGGTTAAACGGATCCACCAGATTCATCTGTCACCCAGGCGGCGCCAAAGTGCTCGCAGCGGTGGAAGCCGCGCTGGAGCTGCAAACCGGCACGCTCGCCGACGAACGCGCCGTGTTGCGCGACTTCGGCAATATGTCCGCGCCGACGGTCTTGTTCGTGCTGGAACGCGCGCTCGCGCGCGGCTTTTCCGGTTCCGCCGTCCTTTCCGCGCTTGGCCCCGGCTTTACCGCCAGCTTTCTTGCCGTCGAAGCTACGCATGGGTGAGGGCGCTTTCCTGATTGCGTTCATTGTCGCGCAGCGCCTCGCTGAGCTTGTGCTGGCGCGCAGGAACACTGCACGTCTCTTGGCGGCGGGCGGAGTTGAATTTGGCCGTTCGCATTATCCGTGGATGGTCGCGCTGCACACCGCCTGGCTTGCGGGTCTGTGGTTGGCTGGCCGCGATCGCGCCATAGATCCATTTCTGTTGGTGGTGTTCATCCTGCTGCAAGCCGGCCGGATTTGGGTTCTCGTCACGCTCGGGCGCAGGTGGACGACGCGCATCATCGTGCTGCCCGGGGAACGCCTGGTTGCGCGCGGGCCGTATCGCTGGCTCAGGCATCCTAATTATCTCATCGTCGCGCTGGAGATCGCTGTCGTCCCGCTTGCTCTGGGACTGCCGGGTTTTGCCGCCGGGTTCACATTACTCAACGCGCTCATTCTTTATCATCGCATCCGCATTGAGAATGTGGCGCTCGCATGGGTCGCGAGCATGGGCGGGCCGGGTCAAACCCTTGCCAATGAAACGCGAAGGCTATAGCTATCGCGCGTTCCGCGGGGATTAAGATCCCGGCGCCGGCCTAGCGCCCGTAGCTCAGCTGGATAGAGCACCAGACTACGAATCTGGGGGTCAGGAGTTCGAATCTCTTCGGGCGCGCCAATTAAGGTTACAGATGACTGGCGGTTTGCGCCGCCCGTCTTTCTCGCGCCCGGCCCGCGGTTCTGCTAGTTGAAATGAATGACTGATTCAGCCAAACGCGTTGCAGCGGACAAGATGCCGAAGCCGTGCGCGCCTGCGCGCGGTTCTTCCGGGAAAAGGCCGGCATCATCCGCAGCATCGGCGACTTCGTCGCCCGCTGCGAGCCGGCGGGCGCCGCTGCGGCGTAGATTTGTATGAAATCTCTCGTCGTCATATCGCACTACTCTGCACGCCCAAAAATTCCATTGGTCCGGCTGATCGACCAGCTCAGAATGCTAGCGGAGGACATTCTCGTTGTTGTCAATGAAGACGGTCGCACGCAAACGCAGACGCAAAGCTCAAATGGGGTTCTATATATCACTCGGGAAAACAGCGGGATGAATATCGGCAGCTGGGATGCGGGCTTTCGCGCCTATCCAGATTACGATTGCTACGTTTTTCTTCAAGACGAATGCGTCATTGAGCAACATGACTTTCTGCAAGTTTATACTCAGGCTTTTGCGAGTGATGGCCAGCTTGGTATGCTTGGCGAGAGCATCAATCCCAAGTGGACAGCAGACTGGTTAAGTCTTCAACGGAGCGGGATGAATGTGTTCGTTCCCGGGCACGAGATCGATGGGAACCCTGCTCCCCGCGTTGATTGTTATCTTCATCACATGAGGAGATGGGGCATTGAGCCAGGGCCCGTGGCCACGCATTTAAGATCGTTGATTTGGTGCTTTCGCGGCGAAACAATTACCTTGCTTGGAGGCTTCCCTATTGGACATAACAAGGGAGAGTGCATTGCCGCAGAAATTGGCGTGTCCCGTAAGGTGGAGGAACTAGGTTATACGTTCAGGCAGATATCCGAGCAGCCATTCAGCTACATCTACCATACGGAGTGGAGGCGAGATGGCCGGAGCAAGCTCGCATAATCTACAAGCTGACTGTGCCAAGCATGCGGTACCAGTCTCTCGCGATATGGCCCATTTGAAAAGCTGGAACAACCTCCCGCTGTGCTGCCTTAACCCGATCACTGAAGGAAAGCGGATTGCGCAGGAGGTCGTTAAACCTCCCTGATTGGATGTCGACGAAATAGGACGCAAATTCTTGATAGGAGCCGAGCATTGACGCGGCCACAGGCAGCCCCAAAGCTAAGGCTGTGATTAGTCGGTTGGAACTCGCGCCGGACTTCTGAGCATCGGCAGGGTCGGATGGAATTATGCACAGGTCTGCAACCTTTCCCGCTTCAAGAGTTCGCTCCACCGACCAAAGCGCCAGTTCCATTCGAAGGTTGGGCGGAACTGAAGCGCCGCTTTGCTGAAGCCAGCGAATGCCCTCAATATTGGTCAGCAGCATCAGGCGGAGCGGAGCAGCTCCTTGAAGCCGGGGCAGAAAATCAACCAGATACTTCACGTTTGTGGCGTGCCCGAACCACAAGATTGACGCTGGGCTTCCAGCCGCGCTCTTTGGTTGGACGGGTTCGATCTCTATGGGGTCAGGAATGACGTGAATTTGTCCTGGCCAGTGGGCCGCCAGCGCATTCTTCAAGGTTTGAGAAGAGCATACGCAAGTGTCAACCATGCTAGTGACAGACCGATAGAATGCCCCCAGGGCCGTGACTGAGTTCAAGTGATTGTCAGTGAAATCTAAAATGATCCTGCCACCCGATTTCTTGAATCTGGCAAGCTGCGTGAGCCAGAGCTCCTTGCGTTCTTCGATGCCGCCTTTGCCGATTTTTCCGACGATGCAATGAGAGGTTCCTAGCGGAATCCGTTCCCCAACGGATATCGTCCACTGGTCATCGGGACAGGCAACCATGCAACCAGCGCGAAGCCGAATGCTTGCCAGGTTCAACTGGCAAACGGACTCAAGCGAACCATCATATGGAATCAGCCAATGGACATGCTTGTGCGAGTTATTCATGCCATTGAATTATAGAAGCTCAGACCTGATCTGACAGCTAAGCATTTCTTTTCGATGTCATTGTATGAGAGAATATCGCGTTAAGGAAGGCCGTATCGGACGGGGCCTGTCGAATGATCAAATTCCACCAACTAGCCATTGCCGACGTCAAAGTGCTGATCCCGAAAAGGTGGACCGACAATCGTGGCTGGTTCATGGAAAGCTATCATAAAGCTGAGTGCGCCGACGTTGGAATCCACGCGGATTTTGTTCAGGACAACGTCTCGTTCGGCACCAAAGCCAACACCGTCCGAGGTTTACATTTCCAAAGGCCTCCCGCAGCACAGGCGAAGCTTGTTCGAGTCATCCACGGTTCGATCTTTGACGTTGCAGTAGATTTGCGACGCGGTTCGAGCACCTACCTTCAATGGGTGTCGGCGACGCTGACCGCCCAAGGTGGGGAGCAACTCTTTGTTCCACGTGGCTTTGCACACGGATTTTGCACGCTCGAAGATGACGTAGAAGTCGCTTACAAGGCAGATGCGTTTTATTCGAAAGAGCATGACGCCGGTATCTTGTGGAACGATCCGGATATCGCAATTGAATGGCCTGCAGGTGCCGGACAAGTCACGCTATCCCAAAGAGACTCAACCTTACCTCTATTGCGCGAAATTGCTTCGCCGTTTGTGGCCTGATGTCATGACGCCAAAACGTATAGTTGCGACAGGCGGAATGGGCTTCATCGGCTCCGCTGTCGTTCGCCACATTATCAGGCACACACCTCATGTTGTTCTCAACGTGGACAAGCTTACCCGCGCCTCCAGTCCCCATCGATGTCGTGACCGCCATCTGTGACCTTGTTACTGAGCGCGATCCAACTGCAGGCTTTCAGCCTCGAGAAAAACTGATCACCTGCGTTTCCGGCCGGCCGGGACACGACACCCGCTATGCGATCGATGCAAAGAAAATCAGATTTGAGCTTGGTTGGGAGCCGGCCTACACATTTGACAGCGGGCTCGAATCGACGGTCGATTGGTATTTGGCCAATCGTCCTTGGGGGCTTGCTCTACGTCAGCGGGTCTAATGAGGGCCACCGGCTGGGGGCCGCTGCAAAATGAGCAAATTCCTTGTGTTTGGCGCGGGTGGTCAACTAGGACAAGAACTCGTTGCACGTTCGTCTGGCGACGTCGAGATAATTGGCCTGGATAGACAGGCCGCTGACATCACCGACTTCGATCGGGTTATGTCTGCGATTACTCGCATTGCTCCGACAATTATAATAAATGCAGCTGCTTTTACCGCTGTCGATCGCGCGGAAAGTGAGCCACAGAAAGCCCGCAGTATCAATACGATTGGCGCCCAAATACTTGCCTCGGCCGCAGGCGAATTTGGGCTACCAATCGTCCACGTTTCTACAGATTACGTTTTCGATGGCCAAAAGCCGTCTTCTTACGTAGAGACAGACCCAACCGCGCCCCTTAATATTTATGGTGCTACAAAATTGGACGGAGAATTGGCGGTTCAGGCAGCGAATCCGCGTCATGTTATTTTAAGGACGTCTTGGACTTACGGTGTTTATGGTCGGAATTTCTTGAAGACCATACTGAAACTCGCTTCCGAACAATCCGACTTGCGAATTGTCGCGGATCAACACGGTTGCCCTACTGCCACTGCAGATCTTTCAACCATGATACTATACGCGTCGTTGGCGCTTGAGCGCGGCGATGCGCCTTATGGACTTTATCACGCTGCCGGCGAGGGTGAGACAACTTGGTACAGCTTTGCGCAGGCTATCCTTGACTTCGCCAGTCCATATCTGCCGCAGCGCCCTCGACTCATTCCAATTACCACGGCGGAATATCCAACACCGGCACGCAGACCAGCTAATTCGGTACTCAATAGCACGCTATTTCAGCAGACCTTCGGGTATAGGGCGGTGAACTGGAGAGCGAGAGTTAGCGAAGTTGTTAGCGAGTTGCTTGGGCGCGTCTAAACGGAAGAATTCTCAGCTTTGGGGTGGCTTAAATCCGTGGCTAGCCCCTAGTCGCAACGTGTGGTGTCTCCTGGAAGGTCGGCAAATTCCAACGATAGGGCGTAGCCGTGATCTAGCCACGGTGGGACGGCGAAGTAGGACGTCGCAGGTCGGGCTTGTGAGGTGATGTTTCTGCCGTATATCCATGTAAATCAGGCGGCCGGGGTGTCGATAGGGCTTGAACCCGGGCTCTACGAGTCTGGGGGTCAGGAGTTCGAATCTCTTCGGGCGCGCCAATTAAGGTTACAGATGACTGGCGGTTTGCGCTGCTCGTCTTTCTCGCGCCCGGCCCGCGGTTCTGCTAGTTGAAATGAATGACTGATTCAGCCAAACGCGTTGCAGCGGACAGGATGCCGAAGATCATGGGCGCCTGCGCGCGGTTCTGCCAGGAAAAGATCGGCTGGCATCGGGTCGGCTTCGTCTTGAGCATCGCCATCATCACCATCGCGGTGGTGGTGCTCTACCATCTTCTTCAAGACATCGATATCGACCAGGTCATTGCCGCGATACGCGCGACGCCGCCGCACGATATACTCCTGGCTGCGGTCTTCGTTGCCGCCGGCTATTTCACTCTGACCTTTTATGATCTGTTTGCCTTGCGCACGATCGAACGCCACGACGTGCCCTATCGCGTTGCCGCGCTCGCCGCATTCACCAGTTATTCGGTTGGTCACAATATCGGCGCCAGCGTGTTTTCCGCCGCCGCGGTGCGTTACCGCATCTATTCGGCCTGGAGGCTCGACGCCGCGGAGGTGGCGAAGATTTGCTTTATCGCGGGCCTCACCTTCTGGCTCGGCAATGCCATGGTGCTTGGTCTCGGCATCACCTATGTGCCGGAAGCGGCGAGCGCCATCAACCAATTGCCGCCGTGGGTCAATCGCGGCCTTGCGATTTTGACGCTGACAATTTTGTACTCTTATATTGTCTGGGTCTGGCGCCACCCGCGCGTGATCGGCCGCGGGCAATGGCAAGTCATGCTTCCGGGCGGACCTTTGACGCTGTTGCAGATTCTGATCGGCATCGTCGATCTCTCCTGCTGCGCGCTGGCCATGTATATGCTGCTGCCGGGCGAGCCACACCTCGGCTTCGTCACGCTGGCGGTGATCTTCGTCTCGGCCACGCTGCTCGGCTTTGCCAGCCACGCACCCGGCGGCCTCGGCGTGTTCGATGCGGCCATGCTGGTCGCGCTGTGGCAGTACGACAAGGAGCAATTGCTCGCGGGTCTCTTGCTGTTCCGGCTGCTCTACTACATCGCGCCGTTCACGCTGTCGCTCGCCATCCTCGGCGGCCGCGAGCTGATATTGAATTTTTATCCGCCGCCGCCCGCATCGCTCGCCAAAGCGCCGGATACTGGCGCCGCGGGACAAAAAACGGACTCCATATATAAAGAATAAAGAAGGGCTGCGCGGGGCGCATGAAGCGGCTATCGAAGGGACGGAAGATGTCGCAAGCGCCAGGGCGCGGCGGGAGCACGAAGCGCAGGAGCAGAGAATGAAGGTTGTCCGTTGCATCGCTCTATGTGCTGCCATCGCCGCGGCGCCGAGCGCGATTGCCGCGCCGGTGGAACCCGGCAAAGGGGGCAAGGACGACCTCGTCGCGCTTTATCTGCTGTCGGTGGCCGCCGACCGCTGCGGCTTTCCCATGACGGCGAAGCAAGCCGATGCCGTCGATCGCGCGGCGGGCGCGCTCACCGAAAGCCTGAAGCTGGGGGGCAGCCAGGCCAACGCCTTGTATTCCGAGGCCGATATCGAATTTGAAAAGCAAGGCCCCAAGGTCTGTGATCGCAACGGCAGCTTTGCCAAGACCTTCAAAGAGACGCTGCAGAAAATGACCGGCCCGTAAGATGGCGGAGTTCCTCCGGCGATGGGAATTCGCGCCTGGCGCGATCTTTCGCGTCGGCCTGATGATTGCCGCGGCGGCCGCCGTGTGCGCTGCGTTCATTGCCACGGCGGCACTCGGCATTGGTCAGGCGCTTGTCGGCTTTGCCATTTTATCCTCGGCGGCGCTGCTCGCAGGCGTCCGGCCGAGGCGGGCGGACGGCGTCCTTCCCGCAGGCGATCAGGCACCGCCCGCCGTTGGCGATTCAATCCTCGAAACGGTGATCGCCGGATTGCCTGATCCCGTGGTTGCGCTCGATCGCAATGGCCGGGTCCTGGCCTTCAATGCGCAGGCCGCTCTCGTGGCTCCTGCGTTGCGCCGCGGCGAGCTTGTGCTGATTGCGTTCCGCATGCCCGAGGTGGTGGATGCCATCCGCCGTGCCGGGGAGAGTGGGCAGCCGCAACGGGTCGAATTTTCCGAGCGCGTCCCGGTGGATCGCTGGTTCGAAATGGTCGTGACGCGGGTAATTCTCGGCCGAAGTTCCACGCAAACTCCGGCTGACGTCCTGCTCTTGACCTTCCACGACCTCACGCCGCTGCGGCGCGTCGAGGAAATGCGCGCCGACTTCGTCGCCAACGCGAGCCACGAGCTGCGCACGCCGCTGGCCGCCTTGTCCGGCTTCATCGACACCCTGCAGGGCACCGCGCGCGACGACCCGGCGGCGCGGCAGCGCTTTCTTCCGATCATGCAGGCGCAGGCGACGCGCATGGCGCGGCTCATCGACGATTTGCTCTCGCTGTCGCGCATCGAGCTGAGCGCGCATCTGCGTCCCGAGACCCCCACGGACCTCGTCGCCATCGTGCGGCAGGTCGCCGACGGCCTGGAGACGCTGGCGCGCGACCGCGCCGTCAAAATTCTCGTGAATGCCCCCGTGGAGCCTCTCATCGTGCTCGGCGACCGCGACGAACTGCTGCGGGTGTTCGAGAACCTTGTGGAGAACGCGTTGAAATACGGTGCGTCGGGCAAGCGCGTTGAGATCAATTTCGGCCGCGGCGAAACCGCGGACGGCGCGCCCGAGGCCCGCGTAGCGGTGCGGGACTACGGACCGGGCATCGCCCCCGAGCATCTGCCGCGGCTGACCGAACGCTTCTATCGTGTTGATGTTGCTGACAGCCGCGCCCAGGGCGGCACCGGCCTCGGTTTGGCGCTGGCCAAGCACATCCTCAACCGGCATCGCGGGCGGCTTTCTATCGCCAGCGTGTTAGGCCAAGGCGCGACCTTCACAGCGCACCTGCCTATCCCCAGGCCGGATTCCACGCGCACCTGAATAAGTAAGAAAGATCAGCCGCTTACGCTGTCACACAGACGTCACCGATCTCTCATAGAACGGTGACATGCACCCCCTAAAGGTCGGCCGTCTGCGGAACGGCTTAAAAAATCCGCAAACGCACTGACGTGCCGTCAAACAAAAGCGGTTGCCCAATCGTTGGGTTTGGAAATGCAAGCTCTTGGGCCGCGGAGCCCGGGCTCGTTTCTTGGCCGCAAACATGGAGAGATCCCGTGAACCTTCTTAAAACCTTCGTCGCCGCCGGCATCGTCGCCGCGACAGCGACGCTAGCCCTGATGCCCGTGGCTGCAACGGCTCAGACGATCGTGCAGATAGACGGTTCGTCCACCGTCTTCCCCATCACCGAGGCCATGGCGGAGGAATTCCAGAAGGCCAATAAGGGAACCAAGGTAACGGTCGGCATTTCCGGCACCGGCGGCGGGTTCAAGAAATTATGCCGCGGCGATACCGATGCCTCCGGCGCCTCGCGCCCAATCAAGAAGTCGGAGATCGACGACTGCAAGAAAGCCGGTATCGAGTTTGTTGAGTTACCGGTGGCGCTCGACGCCCTCGCCATCATGGTCAACCCGAAAAATAACTTCGCCAGCGAACTCACCGTCGCCGAGTTGAAGAAGATGTGGGAGCCCGAGGCGCAGGGGAAGATCACGAAGTGGAACCAGATTCGCGCAAGCTTCCCTGACGCTCCGCTCAAGCTGTTCGGCCCTGGCGTCGATTCGGGCACCTACGACTATTTCACGCTCGCTACCGTGGGCAAGGAACACTCCAGCCGCGGCGACTTCACCGCGTCCGAGGACGACAACGTGCTCGTTCAGGGAATCGCCGGTGATGTGAACGCCCTCGGCTTCTTCGGCCTTGCCTATTACACTGAGAACAAGGACAAGCTGAAGGCCGTGGCGATCAAGTTGGATGAGAAATCCAAGGGCGTCCTCCCGTCCGTCGAGAACGCCAAGAACGGCACCTATCAGCCGCTGTCGCGGCCGATCTTCATGTACTTCAACAAGAAGTCGCTCGACACAAAGCCGGAGGTCCTGAAGTTCGCCGAATTCTATATGGACCCGAAGCACTCAATGAAGCTCGTAGCCGAGGTCGGCTATGTGCCGCTGCCCGAGCCTGCGCTCAAGGCATTCGGCCAGCGCATCGCCAAGCGCGAGATCGGTACCGGCTTCACCGGCTCCAAGATCGGCGTCTCGGTCGAGGAGCTGATGAAGGAAAAGCTCGTCTATTGACGGGAAATTGTGTGGGTAGGGAGGGCGGCATCCTTGCCGCCCTCCGGTATTTTCGGTGAATAAATTGGGTCGAACCGTGGCAAGGTTTGCATCGTCCATCGCCGGCGCTTCCAGGGGGATCGGATGGCCTATGCACAAGACCTGAGCGCTCTCCTCCTGTCCGGCGAAAGACGGCATTTCGGTGCAAGCCCCGCCTTCTTGAAACGCCGCCGACTCATCGGCCTGGTCATGCGAGGCATACTGTTCACGGCCGCCGCGCTTTCGATCTTCGTCACCCTTGGGATCGTCTATGTGCTGGTAAGCGAAAGCGCGAAGTTTTTTGCCCATGTTTCGATCTTCGACTTTCTGTTCGACACCGAGTGGACGCCGGTGTTCGAAAATCCCCGGTTTGGCATCATCACGCTGATTTCCGGCACGTTCATGAGTTCTCTGATCGCACTCATGGTCGCGGTGCCGCTTGGCACTATCCTCGCGATCTATCTGTCCGAATATGCCAATTCGCGGGTGCGCGAGATCATCAAACCCTGCCTTGAATTGCTCGCCGGCATACCCACGGTCGCTTTTGGCTATTTTGCGCTGCTATTTCTCACGCCAATCTTCCAGATTTTTATTCCCGGCCTTTCCGGCTTCAATCTGCTCGTGCCCGGCATCGTCATGGGGATCATGATCCTTCCTTACATCGTGTCCGTGAGCGAGGATGCGATGCGCGCGGTTCCCGCGAGTTTGCGCGAGGGCGCCTACGCGCTCGGGTTCTCCAAGCTGCAGACCGCGCTCCGCGTCATCATTCCCGGCGCGTTTTCCGGAGTGACCGCAGCGTACATTCTCGGCATGTCCCGCGCCGTCGGCGAGACGATGGTCGTCGCCATCGCTGCCGGCCAGCAGGCGCGCATCGCCTACAATCCGCTTGAGGGCGCGGCGACCATCACCGCCTATATCGTTCAGATGAGTCTCGGCGACCTGCCGCACGGCTCGCTTGCCTATCTCACCATCTTCGCAGCTGGCCTTACGCTTTTCTTGATGACGTTCGTCTTCAACATCATCGCCTTCTGGCTGCGTCACAAGTACCGGGAGGTCTATTGATGACAGACCGGACACTTCAAATGCCCCCTTCGACAATGCCGCGGATCGATGAGAGGTCACTCGTCCAGAAAGCCAAGCGCTCTGACGGCTGTTTCGAGATCGTCGGGCTTGCCGTTCTTGTGGTCTCAATGTTCGTGCTCTTGGCCCTGATCTTTGATTTCATGGCGGATGGGCTTGCGCGCATCGATTACAACTTTCTCATTAACTTCCCCTCTCGCCATCCGGGACAGGCCGGCATTCTGTCCGCCTGGGTCGGGACCACGATGGTCATGGTCACCACCACCTTTCTCGCCGTCCCGCTCGGCGTCGCGGCGGGCATCTATCTGGAGGAATACGCCACCAAAAATCTCATCAACGATTTGATTGAGATCAACGTGACAAATCTCGCCGGTGTGCCGTCGATCATTTACGGCCTGCTTGCGCTGGGTTTGTTCGTGCAGACCCTCGGCTTGGGCGAAATCGTGCTGGTCGCCGGCATGACGCTTGCGCTGCTGATTCTGCCCATCATCATCGTTGCAACCCGCGAGGCGCTCCGCTCGATCCCGCTTGAAATTCGCGAAGCCGCCTATGGCCTCGGCGCCGACAAATGGCAGGCCATACGGATGTATCTTCTCCCCGCCGCGCGGCCTGGGATTTTGACCGGCGCGATCGTCGGCATGTCGCGCGCAATCGGAGAAACCGCCCCGCTGATTACCATCGGCGCGCTCACTTTCATCGCCTTCCTGCCGCCGGCGCCTATTCAGCTCGAGTTTCCGTTCATCAATTTCGACTGGCTGTTCTCGCCGTTTACCGCAATGCCGATCCAGATGTTCAACTGGATCTCACGGCCGCAGGCCGGCTTTCACATCAACGCCGCGGCGACGGGACTCATCCTGCTCGCGATGACACTCCTCATGAATGGATTTGCCATATGGCTGCGCTACAGAATTCGCTCAAAGCAATAGACCCCTTGTCTCGTGATCGCCGCGGAAGTCCAGAGGATTTGACGACGGAAGACGTTACCGTGCAGGATTCCGTTTCAATCCCGACGCCCGAGGCCAGTGCCGCAATGTCCGATCCGGTAAGTCACGACCAAAAAGCCGCCAGCGGCGGTCCCCGCCGCGCAGAGGTGAAGGACCTGAGTTTTTTCTACGGCGACAAACAGGCGCTGTGGGGGGTCAGCCTCCCGATCGCCGACCGCAAGGTGACAGCGCTGATCGGTCCGTCCGGCTGCGGCAAGACCACGCTGCTGCGCTGCTTCAACCGCATGCACGACCTTTATCCCGGCAACCGCTACGAGGGTGAAATCCGGCTCTATCCGGAAGATGTCAACATCGTGAGCCGCGACATCGATCCGATGTCCGTGCGTCTGCGCATCGGCATGGTGTTCCAGAAGCCCAATCCGTTTCCTAAATCCGTGTTCGAGAACGTCGCCTCGGGCCTGTGGGTGCGCGGCGTGCGGCAGAAATCGATCGTAAGCGAACGCGTGGAGTGGGCGTTGCAGCGCGCGGCGCTGTGGGACGAGGTCAAGGACCGTCTGCGCGATTCGGCCTACGGCCTTTCGGGCGGCCAGCAGCAACGCCTGTGTATCGCCCGCGCACTGGCGCCCGAGCCTGATATGTTGCTGCTCGATGAACCTACTTCGGCGCTTGACCCCGTCGCAACCGCCCGCATTGAGGGGTTGATGATGGAACTCGCGTCGATGGTGACGATCGTCATCGTGACACACAATATGCAACAGGCCGCGCGCGTTTCCGATTACACCGCCTTCATGTATCTTGGCAAAATTATAGAGTTTGGGCCGACGACCACCTTGTTCACTACGCCGAACGATCCCCGTACCCAGGACTACATTACCGGACGCTTCGGTTGACACAGCAGGGGGCAGCCCGCGAGGAAAGATAAAGATGATGCCCGAACACACCGCAAAAGCCTTCGACGTCGATCTCCAGGAGCTCAACAAATACGTCGCGGAGATGGGAGGCCTGGTCGAAAAGGCGCTGGCCGATGCCGTGGACGCGCTCGTCAGGCTTGACACCGGCTTGGCCGCGCATGTTGTGGCGGTCGACAGTACCATCGATACGTTGCAGCGCGAGATCGAGGAAAAGTCGATCCTCACCATCGCGCGGCGCCAGCCCATGGCGATTGATTTGCGCGAGATCGTCAGCGCGCTGCGCGTCTCCAATGATCTCGAGCGGATCGGGGATCTGGCGAAGAACATCGCCAAAAGGGTGGCCGAGCTCACCGGAGATTTTCACCCGCAAAAGCTCATCCGCGGCGTGGAGCATATGTCGGCGTTGGTGCTCGCCCAATTGAAACAGGTGCTGGACGCCTACACAGGCCGCGACCTCAATAAGGCGCTCGCGGTCTGGAAGGGAGACCAGGAAGTCGACGCCATGTGCACCTCGCTGTTCCGCGAGCTGCTCACCTATATGATGGAAGACCCGCGCAACATCACCTTCTGCATTCATCTCATGTTCTCGGCCAAGAATATCGAGAGAGCGGGCGACCACGCCACCAACATCGCTGAGACGGTCTATTACATGATTGAGGGCCGGCCCATCGCCGATGCGCGCCCGAAAGGCGACACGACCAAATTGGCGGTCGGCAGTTAAAACGGGGATGTCCTCGGCATGAGCGCGCATATCCTGATCGTCGAGGACGAAGAGCCGCTGACCCTGCTCCTGCGCTATAATCTTGAGGCCGAAGGCTATGAGGTGGACACCGCGGCCCGCGGCGATGAAGCCGACACCAAGCTCAAGGAAAAGGTGCCCGACCTCGTGGTGCTGGATTGGATGCTGCCGGGCCTTTCCGGCATCGAGCTATGCCGCCGCCTGCGCGCCCGGCCAGAGACCCGGCAATTGCCGATCATCATGCTGACCGCGCGCGGCGAGGAGAGCGAACGCGTGCGTGGGCTGGCGACCGGAGCGGACGATTATATCGTCAAGCCCTTCTCCGTTCCGGAATTGATCGCTCGCGTGCGCGCTCTGCTGCGCCGCGCCAGTCCCGAGCGCGTGGCGGCCATTCTCTCCTTCGGCGACGTCGAGCTTGACCGGGAAAAGAAGCGGGTGTCGCGCGCCGGCCGCCCGGTTGAGCTTGGTCCCACGGAATACCGCCTGCTGGAGTTCCTGATGGAGCGCCCGGGGCGGGTGTTTTCCCGTGGGCAACTTCTCGACGGCGTTTGGGGCAGCGAGATCTATATCGACGAGCGCACCGTGGATGTGCATGTCGGCCGCCTGCGCAAGGCGCTCAACCGCGGCTATGCCGCCGATCCGATCCGCACCGTGCGCGGGGCGGGTTATGCCTTGGATGACCAGTTTGGCAAGGTGGCGTGACCTTGCTTTGTCATTGCCCGCCTTCACAGGCGATGACGCTGAGGTCAGCTCCGGAACGGCCGCCTGTCCCTGCGCCGGTCGTTGACCGGCTGATAGGCGATGCGGGAGTGGTAAGCGCAGTAGGGCAGGCTTTCCAAGGTATTGCCGCCGCAGAAGAAGAAATCGGGGCTGCCCGGATCGCCGATCGGCCAGCGGCAGGTCTCTTCGGTCAGTTCCAGGATAGTGCGGCGCTGGCCGATCGGTATGATGTTCTCGATCAGCTCCGGCTCCGGGCCGATGTCGTGCTCATAAGCATGGGCCAGCGCGGTGTTGCCGCGCATTGACGGGCGCGACACCCGCAGCATATGCCCCGAGGCGCGAGCCTTGCGCGGGCGTGCGGTGCCGGAAGACGAGCTCTTGGCGCGTCCCGAGAGACCCAGGCGGTGGACCTTGCCGATCACGGCGTTGCGGGTGATGCCGCCGAGCTCGCCGGCGATCTGGCTGGCCGAAAGGCCGTCGGACCATAGCTTTTTCAGCAGTTCTACCCGCTCGTCGGTCCAGCTCATGTCCATTCCTCCTCGACTGCCGCCGCGCAGAATCCACCCTTGTTGTCCGGCAGCTCTGTGGCCGCCCGGACCTGTACGCAGTCAAAAACTCTAGGAACTGTCCGCCGCACGAGATGTCGTATGCGACAATCGAAAAACTACTATATGACGCGACTCGGGCGCAAGAGTCGTGATGCCGCGCGTCCACACATTCCTCGGAACGTCCACACATTCCTCAGAAAATGCAGTGCCGTGGCCCAAATGTGTAACCGCGCCGCATCACGAAGGTACTCTGCTGGGGCTCCGGCGGAGTGTTGACAGCCCAAAGGGCTCCAATACAATGCTGAATCCGTGCCGCCCGGAGAGGCGGCACATTTCATTTTGGGATTTCGTCGTCTTGAAAGAGCCTGGCCGTGGCGTCGCATCTATTGCCGACTTACGCGCGCATCGATCTCGCATTTGAGCGGGGTGAAGGCGCTTGGCTGATCGCGACTAACGGTGACCGCTACCTCGACTTCGCCTCCGGCGTCGCCGTCAATTCGCTGGGTCACGCGCATCCGCGCCTGGTCGAAGCGCTGACCGAGCAGGCCAAGAAGGTCTGGCACGTCTCCAATCTCTATCGCATCCCGGAGGCCGAGCGGCTGGCCGAGCGGCTATGCCGGGCGACCTTCGCTGACACCGTCTTTTTCACCAATTCCGGCGCCGAGGCGATGGAATGCGCCATCAAGATGGCGCGCAAATACCAGGCCGCCGGCGGCAAGCCGGAGCGCTTCCGCATCATCACCTTCGAGGGCGCCTTCCATGGGCGGACCCTGGCGACGGTCGCGGCCGGAGGGCAAAAGAAATATCTTGAAGGCTTCGGTCCCCCCGTTGAGGGCTTCGATCAAGTCGCCTTTGGCGACGTGGCGGCGGCCAAACGCGCCATCGGTCCGGAAACCGCCGCCATCCTCATCGAGCCGATCCAGGGCGAGGGCGGCGTCCGCGTGGCGCCGTCGCCGGTTCTGCGCGCCTTGCGGCAGCTCTGCGATGAGCGCGGCCTGCTTTTGCTGTTCGACGAAGTGCAGACCGGTGTCGGCCGCACCGGCAACCTGTTCGCCTATGAGCGCACCGGGATTGCGCCCGACATCATGGCCATCGCCAAAGGCATCGGAGGCGGCTTTCCGCTCGGCGCCTGCCTTGCCACCGCCGAGGCGGCAAAGGGAATGACGGTCGGGACCCATGGCTCCACCTATGGCGGCAACCCGCTTGCCGTTGCAGTGGGCAATGCAGTGTTGGACGTAACGCTGGCTCCGGGCTTTCTCGACCGCGTGCGGCGGACCGCACTGCTGCTGAAGCAGCGGCTTGCCGAGCTGAAGGACCGGCACCCGGCTGTGATCGCTGAGGTTCGCGGCGAGGGCCTGCTCATCGGGTTGCGCACCTTGATACCGAACGGCGAGTTGGTCGACGCATTGCGGGCGGAGAAAATGCTGGTGGTGGCCGCTGGCGACAATGTCGTGCGGTTGCTGCCCCCGCTCATTGCCGGCGAAGCGGAGATTGGCGAAGCAGTGGCGCGAATCGACCGCGCCTGCACCGGCATCACGCGCGAACTGGCAGGACTGGCCAAGCAAGGAGCGGCCCTGTGAGCGGCAACGGCATCCGGCATTTTCTTGATCTCATTGAGCTTCCGGCTGGGGAGTTGCGGTCCATGATCGAAGCGGCTCGCCGGATGAAGGCGCGTCGCAAGGCCGCCGGAGCCGCGCGTGAGCGTCCGCTTGCCGGCAAGACCCTTGTCATGATCTTCGACAAGCCTTCAACGCGCACGCGGGTGTCCTTCGATCTCGCCATGCGCCAGCTCGGCGGCGACACGATCATCCTCATTGGGCAGGAAATGCAGCTCGGCCGGGGCGAGAGCATCGCGGATACCGCGCGCGTGCTGTCGCGCTATGTGGATGCCATCATGATCCGCACTCTTGACCACGGCACGCTGGCGGAATTCGCGCGGCACGCCACGGTGCCGGTCATCAATGGCCTCACCAAATGCTCGCATCCATGCCAGGTCATGGCCGATGTCATGACGTTCGAGGAACACCGCGGCTCCATTCGCGGGCGCACCATCGCCTGGACCGGGGATGCCAACAACGTCCTAGCTTCGTGGATGCATGCCGCCGAGCGGTTCGAATTCAGCCTTCGTGTCGCCACCCCGCCGGAACTCGCTCCCAACAAGCCGCTGCTCGATTGGGTCAAAAGCTCCGGCGCGTCCATACGCTTGGGTCACGATCCGGAAGAAGCGGTCAAGGGAGCCGACTGCATCGTCACGGATACCTGGGTGTCGATGGGCGACGGCGACGCCGACGGGGACCGGCACAATCTGCTCACCCGCTACCAGGTGAATGCCGCGCTGATGGCCCGCGCGAAACCCGATGCGTTGTTCATGCATTGCCTGCCCGCCCACCGCGGCGAGGAGGTCACTGCTGAGGTGATCGACGGGCCCAATTCCGTTGTCTTCGACGAGGCGGAGAACCGGCTGCACGCCCAAAAGGGCATCCTGGCTTGGTGCCTCAAGGCGGGGGCCTAGGGCTCGTTTTCGTTATAGCCGAGCTTACATAAGCGCCACGATGACCAATCCCGACACTGCCATTCCCGTGCGCGCTCCGGCGGTCACGTCCGAAGACGACACGTTCCTGCCGTTCGAGGTTCCGGCGCTGGATTTGCGCGGCCGCGTGGTGCGCCTTGGCCTTTCCGTCGACGATATCCTGACGCGCCACGATTACCCCGCGCCGGTGGCCAAGCTGCTCGGCGAGGCGATCGCGCTCACCGTATTGCTCGGCTCGGTGCTGAAGTTCGAGGGCCGCTTCATCCTGCAGACGCAGACCGACGGCCCGGTGCGCATGCTCGTGGTGGACTTCACGACGCCGGGGCAGGTCCGCGCCTGCGCGCGGTTTGATCGCGACCGCGTGACCGCCATCGCCGCGGGTGGGGCCGATGCCGGGGCGCTTCTCGGGCACGGCCACCTCGCCATGACCATAGACCGGGGACCGGACATGAACCGCTACCAGGGTCTCGTGGCTTTGGAAGGCGGCAGCCTGGAAGATGCCGCGCATGAATATTTCCTGCGCTCGGAGCAGATCCCGACGCGGGTGCGGCTCGCGGTAGCCGAGGAGCTGCGTCCCGGTGCGGCCGGCGGCGCGCATCGCTGGCGGGCCGGCGGCATCCTATTGCAGTTTCTGCCCAAGGCAGCCGAGCGCATGCGCGGTTCGGACCTAGATCCCGGCGACGCGCCGGAGGGCGTCACGCCGCATGAGCTCCCGGAGGACGACGCCTGGGTCGAGGGGCGCGCCCTGATCGAGACCGTCGAGGACATCGAGCTGATCGACCCCGCCGTATCCAGCGAGGCGTTGCTTTACCGGCTGTTTCACGAACGCGGCGTCAAGGTTTTCAGGAACGCCTCTCTGCGCGCACAATGCTCGTGCTCGCGCGAAGGCGTCTCAACCATGTTGCGAAGTTTTTCGCAAGACGATCGCGATCACATGGTCCAGAATGGTATGATTTCGGTAACCTGCGAGTTCTGCAATACCACCTATGACTTCAGGCCGGACGAGGTGGAGGCAAAAGAACAAACGTAGCGCCATCGAGGCGGGGGCTTGCCGATCTTTCGTGCAAGCAAGGAAAAATGAATCGCCGCACAACCGTTTTCATTGCATGCGTCACGTCAGCGCTGGCGACCGCTTCTGCCCTTGGGCAGACTTGCCCTGAACCGCTGCAAAGCGCCCGGCGGCTCGTCCTGGTGACCGCTGAAAACATGGAGACCTCCACCGCGACGGTGCAGCTTTTTGAGCGTGCATCGCCGGCCGATGCGTGGCGTCCGGTCGCGCCGGCCGAAGCGGCGCTGCTCGGCCGCACGGGAATGGCTTGGGGATATGGCTTTTACCATCTTGGGCAGGACGCCGAGCCGAGGAAAATTGAAGGCGACAAGCGAACGCCGGCCGGATTCTATCGCATTGGGCCAAGTTTCGGATTCGCCGCTTCGCCGCAGCCAGGCTACACCCAGCTTAAGGAGGAGACTGTGTGCGTCGATGATCCCGCCTCGCCTGCCTACAATACGATTACCTCGCGTGGCCTCGTTGGCCACAAGGTTCACGGTGAGAATATGCGCAGTAATCCCCGCTATCGCCGCGGGCTGGTTGTGGACTACCCGACGAATGCGAAAGCGCGCGCCGGGTCGTGCATCTTCATTCACGTTCAGCGTTCGGCGACATCCCCCACACTGGGTTGTGTTGCGCTGCCCGAAGCACGCGTAGCGGCGTTGCAGGAATTCGCCGAGCCGGGTGCGGTTCTCGCAACCCTGCCGCAAGCGGCGTTTAGCCGATTATCTGGTTGCTTGCCGCAGATTGCGGGCGGCAAGCCATAAACCATAAAAATGCGTCGGAAGATATTCCACTGCGTCAATTAATCGTTCGCTCGGCATAGGAACAGTCCAGCGAGAAGGCGGGAATTTCGACGTCGAAGCCTTCACCGGCTTCGGTCTCCATGCCGTAGCTTCCGGTCATGAAGCCGGAAGGCGTGGGCAAGGGCACACCGCTGGTATATTCGAATGACTGGCCGGATTTCAGGACCGGCTCCTCGCCGACGACGCCCGCGCCCTTGACCTCCTGCAACCGGCCGAAAGCATCGGTGATGCGCCAGTGCCGGGTCCGCAGCTGCACGGTTTCCGGGCCGGTATTGGTGATCCCGATCGTATAGGCCCAGAAAAAATATCCGTTGTCCGGCGACGAGCGCTCGGCGAGAAAGCGCGGCGTTACCGTGACCTCGATGTTGCGGGTGACTGCACGGTACATGCGATGTCCTTATGGCGCCCACGGGTTTGGCGGCACCAAGTCTGGATAGTGAACAGCGTCCGCTTGCCGCTTGCAACGGGCCAAATAGTTCCGTGTTCACAAGGCCGCGGCCTGCGAAACCGGCCGCCGTCCAGTCGGCGCGCCAGCCTCACGCTGCATCGAGCGCCGCGAGCAGATCCTCAACCACGTCGTCCGGATGCTCCAGGCCGGCGGAGAAGCGGATCAATCCATCGCTGATTCCAAGTTCCGCGCGCTGTTCCGGCGTCAGACGCTGGTGGGTGGTGGTCGCGGGATGCGTGACAAGACTCTTGGCGTCGCCGAGATTGTTGGTGATGCAAATGAGCTTCAGCGCATTAAGGAAGCGGAATGTGGCGGCCTTGCCGCCGGCGACTTCGAAGGCGACGAGGGTGGAGCCGCCGCGCATCTGCTTATGCACGACGTCCGCCTGGGGGTGGTCGGGCCGGCCGGGGTAGATCAGCCGCGCGATCTTCGGATGATCGAACAGCGCGACCGAAACGGTGGCGGCGGTGTCGGTCTGCCGCCGCACGCGCACGGACAGCGTTTCCAGCCCTTTCAGCAATAACCAGGCATTGAACGGCGACATGCAGGGCCCGGTCTGCCGCAGCAGCATGTGAATGTGATCTTGAATGAATTTTTCCGATGCGAGAATGACGCCGCCGAGGCAGCGGCCCTGGCCGTCGATATGCTTGGTGGCGGAATAGACGACGCAGTCGGCGCCGAGCGTCAGCGGGCTTTGCCACAGCGGCGTGGCGAAGACATTGTCCACCACCAGCGTCGCGCCGGCCTTGTGCGCGATCTTGGCTACTTCGCCGATGTCGATGACCTCGAGCGTGGGATTGGTGGGAGATTCGAGAAAGAAGGTCTTGGTGTTCGGCCGCACCGCCTTGCGCCATTGGGCGAGATCGGCGCCATCGACCAGTGTCGAGGCGACGCCGAACCGCGGCAGAAAGTCCTCCACCACATAGCGGCAGGAGCCGAACAGCGCCTTGGCGGCGACCACATGATCGCCGGCCTTGAGCTGGCCCATCAATGAAGCGGTGACGGCGGCCATGCCGCTGGCGGTGGCGCGGGCGGCTTCCGCGCCTTCCAGCGCGGCCATGCGCGCCTCGAACATGGCCACGGTGGGATTGGAGAAGCGGGAATAGAGGTAGCCGGGCTCCTCGCCCTTGAAGCGCTTCTCGCAGGACTCGGCGCTGTCGTAGACGAAGCCTTGGGTGAGGAATAAAGCCTCCGAGGTTTCGCCGAACTGCGAACGCAGGGTGCCGGCATGGATAAGGCGGGTCTCGGGGCGGTATTTTCGGTCTGTAGACGCGGGCATGTGGACCTCCTTTTGGCCTGGCACATGATCTTTTCCGAAAACCGGTGCCCACCCCGGATCAAGTCCGGGGCAGGCTTTTTCGGGATCACGCGCGTAGCCAACAAAAAACCGGCCGGAAAAATATCCTGGCCGGGCACACGCGTCCCCGGCCTTTTAGCTATTTATTTAACGTGGCTGCAAGCCGGCCGGCTCAAATGACCACGGAATAGTGAGGGTGATACGCCCCACCCGGCTTCCCGTCAAGGCACGCATCGGGTTAGATCGCGGCCCGTCATCCGTCACCCTGAGGTGCCCGCGCATTTGCGCGGGCCTCGAAGGGCGACGGCCGATCATCCTTCGAGGCTCGCTCCGCTCGCACCTCAGGATGACGGACAAGCCTGAGAGCCGCCGTGCCGCTCACCTTTTCTGTTGAAGACAAAGGTATCCTGCCGGACCGGATGATCGCCGCGCTGGCGGAAGCGGGCGGCATTCTGCCCGCTTATCCCTTCGTGCCCGACCAGATCCAGCCGGCCAGCCTCGACCTGCGCCTGGGCGAAGTGGCCTATCGCGTGCGCGCGAGCTTCTTGCCGGGGCCGCGCACGACGGTGGCTGAGCGCATCGACGAGTTGAAGCTGCATGAGATCGCGCTGGCCGACGGCGCGGTGCTGGAGACCGGCTGCGTCTATATCGTGCCGCTGCTGGAGAGCTTGGCGCTGCCCGATGACATTGCGGCGGCGGCCAATCCGAAAAGCTCCACCGGCCGGCTCGACGTTTTCACCCGCGTGATCGCCGACGAGACCCGCGGCTTCGACCGCGTCGAGGCGGGCTATCACGGTCCGCTTTATGCCGAGATCAGCCCGCGCACGTTTCCGGTGCTGGTGCGCGAAGGATCGCGGCTGTCGCAAATCCGTTTCCGCCGCGGCCATGCGCTGCTCAATGCGGAGGCGCTGCGGGCGCTGCATGCGCGCGAGCGGCTGGTTGATGCGACGGACGCGGATGTGGGCGAGGGTATCGCCGTCGGCGTCGATCTTTCCGGCTTGGGGCCGGGCGGTCTTGTCGGCTATCGCGCCAAGCGCCACACCGGCCTGATCGACGTGGAGCGCCGCGCCGGTTATGCGGTGGCGGATTTCTGGGAGCCGATGCTGGCGCGCGCCGACCGTAGCCTCATCCTCGATCCCAACGAGTTCTACATTCTCGCATCGAAAGAAGCGGTGCAGGTGCCGCCGGATTTCGCCGCCGAGATGGTGCCGTTCGATCCCCTGGTGGGCGAATTCCGCGTGCATTACGCCGGCTTCTTCGATCCCGGCTTCGGCTACGAGGGCGCCGGCGGCCGCGGCGCGCGCGCGGTGCTGGAAGTGCGCTCGCGCGAAGTGCCGTTTATTTTGGAGCATGGGCAGATCGTCGGGCGGCTGGTCTATGAGAAGATGATTGCGCGGCCGTCGAAGCTTTACGGCGAAGGCATCGGCTCGAATTACCAGGCGCAGAGCCTGAAGCTGAGCAAGCATTTTAAATGAGAGCGTGCACATTTCCTGATTCAATTTTCAAACAGTCCCGTTTTCTTTCTTCGTCATGGCCGGGCTTGTCCCGGCCATCTCGCTTAGGCGAGCACTGCGTCCCTTATCGGGATGGCCGGGACAAGCCCGGCCATGACGAAAATGAAAAGCCAACGCTCCGCTGGCCCTATTCTTTGCGGCGCGGGCGCGCCGGAGTTCTCTTTTTGCTCCCCAATGAGGGGAGCGGAGCGCCGAGAAGGCGCATAACAACTCCGCGCTTGCGAGGCGCGGCACACACCTTGCGATCGGTGTGTCTCGCCTCCCGGCGCTCCACTTGCGGCGATTTCTGTCCTCGGGACCGTGCTTCCGGGGACGGACGGGGGGCATTCGCCCGCCCTGATCCGGGCAGCTTTCGCCGCCCTTCATCCGGCCCGCGTCCAGCCATTGAAGGCAGTCCCCCGTAGTAGGGACGGACGGTGACCCGAGGCCTCCCGGAGATGCGCTTGCGAGGCACATCCGCGGGCGCCGCACCCGATCCCGCCCTCAAGACGCCTCATGAGAGCGCCCCTCAGCGGACAAGGTGTAGGAATTAAATCACAACACGCAAAGGGAGTCAAGCGGGCGTTTCACCTGTCATGGCCGGGCCCGTCACCGCGCGTCGGGTTTACCCGACTCGCGGCACTTCATCGTGCGGAACTCGGGCAGGCCCGAGTTCCGGTGCCATCCACGTCTTTGCCGCGGCAATGGTCCTAAGACGTGGATGCCCGGCAACGCAGACAAGTTTACGCAGTCTGCGCAAGCTAGACTGCGCTGCCGGGCATGACGGAAAAAAGGTCCCTCATCCGGCTCGCTGCGCTCGGCCGGGATGACAAGCGTTGAGTTCTGCATGAAGATGCGGGAAAGCCGCGCCAACTTGTGGGCCGGGCAAAAATTTGGGGGAGGGAACAATGCGTCGCTGGATCATCGGAATTTTGAGCGGCATGGCACTGGCCCTGCCTCTTGCGAACGCGGCCAAGGCGGAATCCGTCGAGGAATTCTATCGCGGGAAAACGATCAATCTGATCGTCGGTTTCAGCGCGGGTGGCGGCTACGACACGACCGCGCGGATAGTGGCGCCTTATTTGAAGAAACATCTTCCCGGCAATCCCAGCGTGGTCGTGCAGAACATGGACGGCGCCGGCAGCCTGAAGGCGACCAACTATCTCTACAGCGTCGCGCCCAAGGACGGCACCGTGATCGGAACCTTCAGCCGCGGCATGCCGATGGAGCCGCTGATCGGCTCCGGCGCCGCGCTGTTCGACTCCGCCAAATTCACCTGGCTGGGCAGCACGACCAGCGAATATAGCGTCGTCCTCGCCTGGCATACGTCGCCGGTGAAGACCTGGAACGACCTGCTGAAGACGGAATTCACCGTCGGCGGCGAGGGCAGCGGATCGGATTCAGACATCTACGCCATGCTGCTGAAGAACCTGTTCGGCGCAAAAATAAAACTCGTCACCGGCTATCCGGGCAGCGCCGAGCTGATGCTCGCGGTGGAACGCGGCGAAATCGATGGCCGCGCGAGCTGGTCGTGGAGCAGCTTGAAATCCGCGAAGGCCGACTGGATCAGGGACAAGAAAGTCAACTACCTCGTCCAGCTCAATATCGGCCGCAATCCGGACTTGCCCGAGGTGCCGCTGATCCTCGATCTGGCGACCAACGAGAAGCAGCGGCAGATCCTGAAGGTGGTGCTGAGCCGCCAAACAATGGGCCGGCCTTTCGCGGCGCCGCCCGGAATCCCCGAGGATCGCAAGCAAGCCCTGCGCAAGGCGTTCGACGACACGATGAAGGATCCCGAATTCCTCGCCGAGGCCAAGCAGCGGAAGATGGACGTCAATCCGGTGAGCGGCGCCGAGGTCGAAAAACTGGTGGCCGAACTCTATCGCACGCCGCCGGACGTGATCGCGGAAGCGAAGGCGGCGATCAGCGCAGGGAAGTGACGTTTCGTTATGCCCGGGCTTGTCCCGGGCATCTCGTTTAGGCGGGCAGTGCGTCTCTGATCGGGATGGCCGGGACAAGCCCGGCCATGACGATCGAGATGCTTCAAGTCCTTGCGGCGTCCGCCTTCGCCTGGTTATCCTTCGCGGGCGCGGGCGTAGTTCAATGGTAGAACGGCAGCTTCCCAAGCTGCATACGAGGGTTCGATTCCCTTCGCCCGCTCCAATACTTACGTCGATTAAGCGAAGCAGCTAGGCGCCGCCTAGGCGCCGGTCCGTGCATTCGACGGCGATCCCACGCTGATCGAGGCTGTTGAGCTAG
>Ga0080064_1003162_pt1 | contig 25030 bp, 18 predicted proteins | sample Subgrocontami54m_FD_69260 | JGI IMG/M metagenome (GOLD analysis project Ga0080064, IMG submission 69260) | Subsurface groundwater microbial communities from S. Glens Falls, New York, USA - GMW46 contaminated, 5.4 m (SPADES assembly) (version 2) ...
ACTCGCTGGCAATCAGGAGCGGCGGCGAGTCGAAAATTATGATCCGATCATGATACCGGTCGGCCATTTCCCGCAGCAGCGCACGCATGGCCTCGCTTGCCAGCATTTCGGTGGCGTTAACGTGCTGCGTGCCGGCGGGAAGAATGGTCAGCTTTTCCATGTCCGTCTTGCACAGGACATCGGCCAACTGGATCGTTTCGTCCGCCAGCACGTCCATCAATCCCGGCTGCCCCGCATCCAGGCCAAGTGTCGGCAGGATCGATGGCTTGGCTACGTCAGCATCGACCAGCAGCACCGTGCGGTCCATCTCCATGGCGATGGAAATGGCAAGATTGATGGCGCAGAATGTCTTGCCTTCGCCGGGCAGGGCGCTGGTCACCATGACCAGGTTGGCAGCCGAGGCCGTCTCAGCCTTGTTCTTTCTTGCATTCATCAGGATGGGACGCTTGATTCGCCTGAAACATTCCGCCATCGGGGTTCGCTCGGAACCGGGCACGACCATGTTGATCTGGCGTAGTCGATCCATATCAATCTTGAAAAGCGTGGGCTCGTTGCGGGCGGTCATTGGCGCGTTCTGGCCCATCGTGCCCGCCGTAACAGCCTTGGGTTCGGAAATCTGCGGCATCGCACCTTGATTGGCGGCAGCCAGATCAAGCGGCAACGCGGCGACGCCGGCCCGTTTGTCTTCCGAAACAACCTTCTCGACCGGCTTCTCGCTTCGCCCAAGCCTGTTTGCCACGCGCTCAACAATGCCCACTCAGCCCCCCATGCGGGCCGGGCGGCAGAACGGGTAACCGCATTCCAGCTCCGGATGTTGCCGCGGGCGGTGCTCGAGGGCGGCAAACACGCTAGGCCCGCGATGCGGTCAGAAGGAGCGCGGCCATGACCGCGGCATAGGCAGAAAGCAGGCTTAGAAACGATGCCAGCAGAACGATCAAGCCTTTTTTTCGCTTTACCTGGTATTCCCGGGGCCAGGCCATGATCACCGAGCCGAAGACCGGGAGACCTGCCGAGAGATCCCGAAGCTTGCGTTCATCATTGATGGTCGGCCTGAGCTGGCTCAGGAGAAAGGCAAATCCCAGACCGCCCGCCAGCGCCGCGGCCAGGACCAGCGACATCAACAGCGGGCGCTTCGGCCAATTGGGTACCAGAGGCACTTGCGGGGGATCGACCACCCGGAAGTCCACGACGCTGGTATTGGCTTCCATGTCCCCCGAGATCTGGGCGGATTCACGACGAGACAGCAGTTTTTCATAGTTCCCCCTGGTCACGTCGTAATCACGCGTAAGTTGAACATAGTCGGCTTCGACCTTGGGTATGGAATTGGCCGCGAGATTGATCTCCTTTAAGCGCTTCTCGTACTCCGCCACGCGCGCCTTCAAGGAAGCTACGGTCGCCTCGGCCTCCGCCAGTGAAACACTCAACTGCTGGAAAATGGGGTTTTGCGATTGCGCCGCCGGAGAAGGTTTTTTCTGTCTGGCCTGTTGCTGCTTCTGTTCCTTCAACTTCTCTTCCTTCAACTTCTGTTCCTTTGACTTCTGTTCTTTCAATTGGTCCATCATGCGGGAGATCGCGATGATGTCGGGATGCCGTTCCGTAAAGGTCAAGCGCAGCGCGTCCAGTTTCTGCTGCAATCCCTGGATGCGGGCATCGATCTCCGGGTTGGCGGCGGGTTCGGCGAGAGGCTGCTCTTCCAGAAGCGAGGGCGGCAGGTCGTCGGTACTCGTCAGTTGTCTTTTGATCGCGTCCCGCCCGTTTTCGGCCTCATTGAGTTCCAGCCTGGCCTGGTTCAGCAGGGTGCGTGCCTCCGCCAGCCGGGTATAAAAATTCTGCCCCTGGCCTGGCATCAGCCCCATGTTTCGCTGTTTGAATTCGGTAACCGCATTTTCGGCGGCGGTCAGCTTTTCGGCATAGGCTTTCAGTTGTTCGTCGATGAAGCGCCGTGCCGAATCGGAATCCTTGCGCTTGTCGCCGAGGCTGCCTTCGACGAATATCGTCAGCAGGGACTGCACCACCCGCTTCGCCTGCTGCGGGTTTTTGTCGCTGTATGAAATGGTGAACAGGTTTTCCCGTCCGGCGCTCTTGATCTCAAGCAGCTTGGTCATGCTCTCTATTAATTTCTCCCGATCCTCCGGGGTCTTGAGATTGATCTCCAGGTCCGCCATGCGAATCACCTTCTCCAGATTGGGGCGGCTGACCAGGGTGCGACTCATCATCGATACGATTTGATCCACATTCGGCTGCATCGCCAGGCCGGCCAGCAGCGGTCTCAATACCGATTGCGTATCGACATACACCCGGGCGGACGCTTCGAAACGATTCGGCGTCACGTACACGCCAATCCAGCCGCCTAGGGCAGCCACCCACGCAAAGGCCATCCCTGCCCAGCGGTAGCGCCAGGCGGCCCGGAGGTGGGACAGGATTTGCGATGTCAGTTCATGCATGGGGGTTCAAGGACGTATCAGATGGCGAGGAGCAGAGCAGCAGAGCAATTTTCGTGCTAGTCGCCGCGTCCGGCTGGTTTTCAGAAAAAGAAACATCGGCGCAAAGCTAGAACAGGCTCTGCGGGATCACCAGGATATCCCCGGGGCGCATGGACACGTTCGCGGACAAGTCGCCTCCCCTGACAAGATCGATCAACCGGACGCCGAATTGCCGGGTGTTGGCGCCGTCGGTCCGCAACACGCTGGCCCTGTTTCCCGCGGCAAAATCAGTAATACCCCCCACGGCTATCATGACATCCAGAAGCGTCATGTTTTGCCGGTAAGACAACGCCTGGGGCTTGGCCGCCTCCCCGATTACCCGAATCTGCTGGCTGTACGGCCCTACAAAATTGGTCACGATCACCGTGACGACCGGGCTCTGAATAAACTTTTCGAGCGCCCCCTCTATGTCCCTGGCAAGTTCGCTTGCGTTTTTACCGCTGGCCAGAAGATCTTCCACCAGTGGCGTCGTAATTTTGCCGTCTGGACGAACCGGAACCACCATGGAAAGTTCCGGATTGCGCCAGACGACGATATTCACCGTGTCCCCGGGACCGATCAGATACGTGGCGTCCACGGGGTCCTGGCTGTATGGCGCCGGCGGGAAATCCTTGGCGCATGCCGCCAGGCCAAGTGCTAATGCGACCAGCGCTGAGAATTTGCCTACCCTCACTGCCCTCTCCCCCGCTCGCTCAGTTCCAGGAGCGCGAATTTACGCCGTCGCAAACTGCGACGGGTCGTTCGTCCAACCGCTTGCGAAAGTAACCCGGTCTGGACGCGCCTCCTCCGGTCAGCCTGCCCGGAATTCAGCCAGCAAGCTGTCGAAAAATTATACAGCACGCCGTATTACTGGGCGCTAAAGAAGTACTGGCCCGTCGCACCCCCGCCTGGGTTGCGGACGCCGCGGCGATGCGCGCCGGTCAGTTTTCGCTGCGCTCCCGCAGGATCAGCCAGTTGCGGTCAAGTTTGATGAGCGTGAGCGTCTTGATGCTCGTGTCGTTGAACCTGTCCGAGCGGTAGTCCTGGCGGAATCGCGCGCTGGCCTGGCTGCCCTCGACCTCGACCTGCAGATCGGCGATTCTTACGTCAATCCAGGAGCGGCCGACGATACGCGCGCGCCGCTGCTGTTGCCATTGGCGATACGATCGGCCGGCAATGTCTTTCGCGTACGCCGCGCGGTAGGCGTCGAAGTCCCTGCGAGACCACGCCCGCGCCCAGTTGGCGAGCGCGGTGGAAATTTCCGCTCGCGCAGCGGCGTCCCCTGCAGAATCCGGCGGCGCCGGTGCGCCCGGCGCAGATTGCGCCCGGAAGGCGAGTTCGGCGCGGGCGCGTTGCGCCTGAATGGCCTGCTCGACTTTCGCGAGTTCTGCTCCGGCGGTTTCAGCCCTGGCTCGCTCAGCCTGAACGAGTTGCTCGGTCTTCGCCAGTTGCGCTATGGCAGACTCCGCGCGGGCGCGTTCGACCTGAATGCTCTGCTGCGCTTTCGCGAGGTCCGATAGCGCAGCTTCGGCCCTGGCACGTTCAGCCAGCGCGAACTGCTCGATTTTTTCCAGCTCCGCCTTGGCAACGAGCGCCGCAGATGGGTCGGGATACCGTTCTGTGGTCAACGCGCGAGGCGCCGTCGCGGCGACGCCGCTTGCCGCCAGACAGGGCGGCAAGCGGCTTTCCCCGGATCGCACCCATTGAATCATGCGCTGGGCATAGCCGTGCCCCTGGCGGGCCGCACGCTGAAACAGCGCAGCGGCGTAGCCGTCGTCCCGCTCGATGCCGCGCCCGTTGGCGTACATCCAGCCCAGCCGGCAGGCGGCATCGGCGCTGCCCATTCGGGCGGCTTCGCAATAGAGCTCGGCCGCCCTCACACCATTTCTTGTCACGCCTTCTCCGTGCTCATGACGGAGCGCCTGCGCGATCAGAAAATCGGCCGATTGCGGGACGGCGCTCCGATCCGCAGCGGCGGCCTCCGGGGACAGGAGCAGCGCTCCGGCAATGACCATCGTCCGTGCGGTGGTTTGAATCATTGCAGAATCATGCACCCGATCGAATGGTTCGTGCGCGTCCCTCTTGAAGGTCGTCGACTCGCGAGACCCGCTCCGATCGTGGCCTTCCGGCCATCGCGTCTGAACCGAATGGCCATCATTGTACCCGCCCGCAATGCCGCGAGGCTGGGACAAGCCCCATGCCGCGTTCTCTCCTGGCACCACCCGATCTCCGCAAAATCGAGACTAAGCCGGTTTATTCAATTGCTTACCTCCCGCTTACCGCATTGAGGGTTGGCGCGCTTCAATGCTCCGGGCCTAGTGCCCAATGCCGCGGACTCTCGGTCTCCGAGCGCCGTGATATTCTAAGGACGGGGCTACAGCATACCCCGGCGCGTTGCTGGCACGCCGAGCTGCCCGCACATCTTCTTTCCTGGATCGGGCGCCAGCCGCGCCATCGGGGCGGCGTCTTCGTAGAATCGCGCGGCTGTTGCCGAGATGCTGGGAGGCACCATGGTCACCCGCAACAATCCGGAGGAGCCACAGGACTTGGCCGCGGCATTGCGCCAGTCCGAGCAGCGTTTCCGCAACTTCATCGAGCTTTCCTCCGAAGGCTACTGGGAGCAGGACGAAAACTACCGTTTCACCCTGATCCAGGGCGGCTTTTTCGAAAAATCGGGATTCAACCCGGACAAACATCTCGGCACGACGCGCTGGGATCATGGTGCGGTTCCCCTCGATGATGACGGCCACTGGGACAGGCACAAGGCCGTCCTGGAAGCAAGACAGCCGTTCACCGACTTCCTCTTCAAACGCGCCAATTCGCAGGGCGAGGTGCGCACCGTCAGCACCAGCGGCCAGCCCGTATTCGACGAAGCAGGGCGCTATCGCGGCTATCGCGGCGTCGCCAGGGACATCACCGAACGCCGGCGCGACGAGCAGTTGCTGGCGCTGGAGCACGCGGTAACCCGCTGCCTCGCCGAAGCCGACAGCACCGCTGCGGCACTCCGGGCGGCGATCCGCGCCGTGTGCCAAACCCAGGAGTGGAAATGCGGCCGCTATTTCCGCGTGGATCAGCAGGCCGGCGTGCTGCGCTTTGCCGAGGCCTGGGGTATTGCGGACGCCGTGATCGAGCGCTTTATCGCGGCCTCACGCGCGGTGACCTACGCCCCGGGAGACGGGCTGGCCGGGCGGGCATGGCAGACGGGCAAGCCGCAGTGGGTGGCCGATCTGGGCGGGGCCGCCCGGGTGGCGCATGCGAATGAGGCACCGGTACGCGGCGCCTTCGTCTTCCCGATCATTTCCGAAGGAAAGATTCTTGGCGTGTTCTCCTTCACCAGCGACAAAGTCCGCGAACCGGATGCGCGGCTGCTGCAGGCGATCGGGGTGATCGGCAGCCAGATCGGCCAGTTCCTGCAACGCAAGCAGGCAGAAGAAGAGCAGCGGCGCTTTCGCGCCGCCATCGACCTGTCGCCCACCTGGATCTTTCTCATCGACCGCGCGACAATGCGATTCATCGACGTCAACCGCAGCGCCTGCAAAGAGCTCGGGTACAGCCGCGAGGAGCTGCTGCGGATCGGGCCGCACGATCTGAACCGCATGCCGCGCGAAGAACAGGAGCGGGCTTACGATCAATTGATCGAGGGCCGGCAGGAAGCCGGCGTGCTGGAGACCTCTCTGTACTGCAGCGACGGGTCGATGATCCCGGTAGCGGTGTACCGGGGCGTGGTTCCGACGGAAAACGGACACCTGATCATCGCCATCGTGCGCAACATCAGCGCTCGCAAGCGCGCGGAAGCCGAGTTGCGCGCGAGCGAAGCGCGCTTTCGCAGCCTGACCGGGTTGTCTTCGGACATGTACTGGGAGCAGGACGAGCAGCACCGCCTGACCGAGCTATCGGGGAAAAATCAGGCGTGGCTCGAGGACAGCCGCGCGCGCCTGCTGGGCAAGCGGCGCTGGGACCTGCAGTTCGACAATATGACCGAAGCTGCCTGGGCGGCGCATCGCGCCCGGTTGGAGGCGCGCCAGCCTTTTCACGATCTGGAGCTGTGCCGGCTCGACCAGTCCGGCAAGGCGGTCTGGCTCAGCGTCAGCGGCGAGCCGGTGTTCGATGAATCCGGCGCTTTCACGGGCTATCGCGGCGTCGGCAGGGACATCACCGAGCGCAAGCAGGGCGAGGCGCGCATCCAGTACCAGGCCAGTCACGACGCCCTCACGTCCCTGCCGAACCGGGCCATGTTCAACGAGGTGCTGATGCTCGCGCTGCAGAACGCGCGGCGCTACCAGCGCAGCTTCGCGGTGCTGTTCATCGACCTGGACCGCTTCAAGATTGTCAACGACACCCTCGGCCACGAGGCGGGGGACAAGCTGCTGCAGGAAATGGGCACGCGCCTTTCCCATGCCGTTCGCTCAGGCGACCTGGTCGCGCGCCTGGGCGGGGACGAATTCGTGGTGCTGGTCCAGGAGGTGGACGAGGCGAAGCAGATCGAGCCGGTGGCGCGCAAGATCCTGTCGGCCCTGATGCCGCCGATGGTCATTCAAGGACAGGAGTGCCGGGTGACGGCGAGCATCGGCATCTGCATCTATCCGGCGGACGCCGAGGACGAACGATCGTTGATGCAAAACGCCGACATCGCCATGTACCGCGCCAAGGAAAAGGGCAAGAACACCTACGTGTTCTATTCGGCGAAGACCGGCGACTGATACAGAACGCTCTGCCAAGGTGCCCGCCATCACCATCTGACGGCCCGGCGTGGCAACAAGCCGGCAGCCGCGGTCAGAGCCCGCCCAGCACCCTGAGGTGCGCAACCACGCTGCGGCCGAGCGCGGACAGGGCGTAGCCGCCTTCGAGCATCGACACGATACGGCCCTCGCCGTAGCGCTCGGCGACGCCCTTGACTTTCTTCGTCACCCAGGCGTAGTCGGCCTCGGTGAATCGCAGTCCGGCCATGTCGTCCTCGAGGTGAGCGTCGAAGCCGGCGGAGATGAACACCATTTGCGGCTGGTGCGCTTCCAGCGCCGGCAGCCACACCGCCTCGACCGCCTGCCGGAATGCCTGGCCGCCGCTGCCGGCTTTCAATGGTACGTTCAGCATGTTGCGCGCCGCGTCCAAGTCGCCGCTGTACGGATAGAACGGATGCTGGAACGAGCCGACCATCACCACCCGGGGGTCGTCCGAGAAAATGTCTTCGGTGCCGTTGCCGTGGTGCACGTCGAAATCGACGATGGCGACGCGCGCGAGGCCGTGATGCTCCAGGGCATGCATCGCGGCCACCGCGATGTTGTTGAAAAAGCAGAATCCCATGGCGCGATCACGCGTGGCGTGGTGGCCGGGGGGACGCACGCTGCAAAAAGCATTGTCCGCGCCGCCCGACATCACCAGGTCGGCGCCGAGCACGCCGGCGCCCGCCGCATGCAGGGCGGCATCCCAGGTGAACGGACACAGCGCCGTGTCCGGGTCCAGATGCGCCATGCCACGCGCCGGCGACGCGGCGTGGATCGAATCGATATACCCCTGCGGATGCACCCGCATCAATTCAGCCAGGGCGGCGCGCGGCGCTTCGTGACGCTCAACCAGCCCCGCGATGCCCGATGCAATCAATTGGTCTTCGATGGCCGCAAGGCGCGCCGGTCGCTCAGGATGCGTGGCACCCATGTCGTGCTTGAAGCAGTGGGCGTGGGTGATGAATGCAGTGGTCATGATTTCGTCCCGTGTGCGGGATTGCGATGAGGGTTGAATCCGCGTTTGCAGCGCACAAATGCATCGCATCCATCATAGCGGAATCCAGTAAACTGGCGCTCCTTCAAGAGCACCCCAGAGCATTACATGGCATTTTCCTCGATTGTGCGCGTGATTGATTCGGCAGGCAAAGTCATTCTGGGCAAGGAGCAGCAGATCAAGCTGGCCGTGGCCTGCCTCATCGCTCGCGGACACTTGTTGATCGAGGATCTGCCCGGCGTGGGCAAGACCACCCTCGCCCACACCCTGGCCAAACTGCTTGGCCTCAATTTCCACCGCATCCAGTTCACCAGCGATATGCTGCCGGCGGACATCGTCGGCGTATCGGTGTTCGACCGCGATACCTCGGCCTTCAAATTCCATCCCGGGCCGATTTTTTCACAACTCATCCTGGCCGATGAAGTTAACCGCGCCACGCCCAAGGCGCAGTCGGCGCTGCTCGAAGCGATGGAGGAACACCAGGTCACCGCCGAAGGCGAGACGCGACGCCTGCCCGAGCCGTTTTTCGTCATCGCCACACAGAATCCTTCGCATCAGGTGGGCACCTTTCCGCTGCCCGAATCGCAGCTCGACCGGTTCCTGTTGCGCATCGAACTCGGTTATCCGGATCGCGCCGCGGAACGGGTGCTGCTGCAGGGCGTCGAACGCCGCGACATGATTTCGCAGCTCGGCGCCTGCCTCGCCCCGGGGGAGCTCATGGAATTGCAGATCGCCGCGAAGTCGGTGTTCGTTGCGCCGGCGCTGATCGATTACATCCAGGCACTGATCGAGCACACCCGCCGTTCACCCGAATACACCAGCGGCCTGTCGCCGCGCGCGGGACTCGGCCTGCTGCACGCATCCAAGGCCTGGGCGCTGATCGCCGGGCGCGACAAGGTCCTTCCCGAGGACGTGCAGGCGGTGCTGCCCGGCCTCGCCGGCCACCGGCTACGCCCGGTACACGACGGCGCGCGCCGCACCAGCATGGACACCGCGCGCGGATTGATTGCCGCGGTGCCGATCCCGTAGGCGTTGTGCTCGCCCGTCTTTTCCGGTATTCGCGCCTCTACCAGTTCATCAACTGGTTCAAGGGGCGGCACGGTCCGGAGCCGGGGATCATTTTCCTGTCGCAACAGCGCGTGTACATCCTGCCGACGCGACAGGGCGTGACCTTCGGCATGGCGCTCCTGCTGATGCTGCTCGGCTCGATCAACTACACCCTGAGCCTCGGCTTCATCCTCACCTTTCTGCTGGCAGGCATGGCCCTGGTCGCCATTCTGCATACCTTCCGCAATCTGGCGCACCTGCACATCAGCGCCGGCAAGGTCGCGCCGGTGTTCGCCGGCGAGACTGCGTATTTCCAGTTGTTCCTCGACAATCGCGGCCACGTCGACCGCCATGCGATCGCGCTGAGCTGCGCCGGCCAGCGGCTCGAAACCGACGTGCCGGGGGCGCGCATCAGGGAAGTGTTGCTGCCGGTCAAGGCGCCGCGCCGCGGCTGGCTGCCGCTCGAGCGCATCACCATCGAGACGCGCTTTCCGCTCGGATTCTTCTGTGCCTGGAGCTACGTCCAACCGGAAATGAAAACGCTGGTGTATCCGCAACCGGATGCCGCGGAACTCCCCGAGCCCACGGCGCAGCCCGACATGGGCGATGCCATCAATGCCGGCAGCGGCACCGACGATTTCTCCGGGCTGCGCCCCTATCAGGCCGGCGACTCACCGCGCCACATCGCCTGGAAAGCGGTGGCGCGCAGCGAGGTGATGCTGACCAAGCTGTTTTCCGGGCGCGCTGCTGCCGAACTGTGGTTCGATTTCGCCGCGCTGCCCGACAATTTGCCGCTTGAGGCGAGGCTGTCGCGCCTTGCGCGCTGGGTGCTGCTGGCGCAGCAGCGCGGCCTGCGCTATGGGCTGAAGCTGCCCGGGATCGAAGTGGCCGGAGTTTCACTCAGGGACGCGGACGAAGCGCATCTGCACCGGTGCCTGAAGGAACTGGCGCTTTTCGACAACGCATCGACTGGCATGAACCACCCGGCCGCATGAAACCCCTGCCGCTGCCCAACCTGCTGGTGTTGTTCGCCGGGCTGGCGCTGGCGGTGTCGCCACACACCGGGCGGCTGGTCTGGTGGGTCACCGGCATGGCGGTGGCCTGCCTCCTGTGGCGCACCTATCTGGCGTGGCGCGACCTGAAACTGCCGCATCGCTGGATACTGCTGGTTTTCGCGGTCGGCGCGCTGGCCGGCGTGTACTTCAATTTCCGCACCATTTTCGGCCGCGATGCGGGGGTCACCCTGCTGGTGCTGCTGCTCGCACTGAAGCTGCTCGAGCTGAAAACGATGCGCGACGTGTTCGTCGTCACCTTCCTCGCCTATTTCATCGCCCTCACCAATTTCTTTTATTCGCAGACCATTCCGACGGCAGTGGCGATGCTGGCCACCGTCATCGTCATCACCGCCGGCCTGGTCGGTTTCAACGCCACCTCGCGGCCGCTGCGCGATAACGCGCGCACCGCCGCGCTGATGCTGGCCCAGGCGGGCCCGCTGATGCTGCTGCTGTTCTTCCTGTTTCCGAGGGTGCAGGGGCCGCTGTGGGGAATGCCCCAGGATGCGTACGCCGGGATCACCGGGCTGTCCGACAGCATGACCCCGGGGGCGATCAGCACACTGTCGCAATCGGATGCGATCGCGTTTCGCGTCAAGTTCGACGGCTCGCCGCCGCCACAGCAGCAACTGTATTGGCGCGGGCCGGTGTTCTGGCAATTCGACGGTCGCACCTGGACCCCGGGCGAGACACGCCTGCGCGGCCCGTTCCGCTTCGAGGCCACCGGCAAACCCTACGACTACGAAGTCACCCTGGAGCCGCACAGCCGCAACTGGCTGTTTGCCCTGGAAATCGCGGCCCGCCTGCCGTCCAACACCCGGATGGCAAGCGACTACGTGCTGCTGTCCTTGCCGCCGGTGCGCAATCGCATCCGCTACGAGATGCGTTCCTATACCGAATTTAGCGGACTGGGCGGGGACGACTCGGAGAATCTGCGCCCGGTGCTGGCGCTGCCGCGCGGCTTCAACCCGCGGGCGGTGGAACTCGGCCGCGAGTGGCGGCGCGCGCTCGGCGGCGATCATGCCGCGATTGTGCGCCGCGCCATCGAGTTTTTCCGGGCGGGCAGATACGAATACACGCTTAATCCGCCGCTGCTCGGCGAACACAGCGTGGACGAATTCCTGTTCGGCGCGAGGCAGGGATTCTGCGAACACTTCGCCGCGAGTTTCGTGGTGCTGATGCGCGCCGCCGGCGTGCCATCGCGGGTCGTCACCGGCTATCAGGGTGGTGAACTCAACCCGGTGGACCAGTACATGGTGGTGCGCCAGTCCGATGCGCACGCCTGGGCCGAGGTCTGGCAGCCCGAGCGTGGCTGGACGCGGGTCGATCCCACTGCCGCCGCGCATCCGATCCGGGTCGAAGCCGGCATCGCGGCGGCAATGCCGGCGAACGCGTCGCTGCCCTTGTTTGTACGCGCCGATCTGAACTGGCTGCGCTCGCTGCGCAACAACTGGGAGGCGCTAGGCAACCGCTGGAACCAGTGGGTACTCGGCTACAACCCCGACCGGCAGCGCGAAATGCTGGCACGCCTCGGCATGTCGGCGCCGTCCTGGCAGAGCATGGCGCTGGCGTTGTTCTGGGGCGTGGCGGGTACGCTGGGATTGATCGCGCTGTGGCTGTTGCGACACATTCGCAGCGATGACCCGGTGCAGCGCGCCTGGCTCGCCTTTTGCGCCAAACTGGGCCGCTCGGGCTGCCCGCGCGATCCGGCTGAAGGTCCGCTCAGCTTCGCCAGTCGCGTCGCGGCGCGCTTCCCCGAGCGCGCGCAGGCGGTGGAGGCGATCGGCGCGCTCTACACCGACCTTCGCTACGGTCCGCGCCGCGCCACGGCCGCGCCGCAACAGGTGGTCAGACTGAAGGCGCTGGTGCGACAATTCAAGGCGTGATGCCGACACCCGCGAAGCAACGCCTTTCGCTGTTTTTTCCCGCAATCCAGGCGCATCGCCCGCGTATCCTGACTGCGATGCGTGCCCTGGCGCTGATCCTCTCCCTGGCGATCGCCGGGGAATCCTTGGCGCAATCGTATGCGCGCCGCGCCGAGGTCCGCCAGTTCATCGGCGAGCTGGTCGAGCGCCACGGCTTCATCAGGCTGGAGCTGGAGCAGCTGTTCAGCAAGGTTAGATACCAGGGGTCGGTGGTGCGCGCGATGACGCCCCCCGTGGAGGCGCCGGTGCGATCCTGGCAAAGCTATCGCGCCATTTTCCACAACCCGGCGCGCATCGAAGCGGGCGTACAATTCTGGGAGCGCAACGAGGCAGCGCTGGCGCGAGCCGCCGAGCAGTTCGGCGTCCCGCCGGAAATCATCGTCGGCATCATCGGCGTGGAAACAATTTACGGCCGCAACATGGGCAATTATCGCGTCATCGATGCCCTTACCACCCTGGCATTCGACTATCCGCGCCGCGCCCCGTTCTTCCGCGGCGAACTGGAGCATTTCCTGTTGTTCGCGCGCGAGTCCGTCACCCGGGAGTCCGCAGCCGACGGTTTCCAGGACAGGGCGTTGCTGCCGAAGGGCTCCTTTGCCGGCGCCATCGGCATACCGCAATTCATGCCGGGCAGTTATCGGCGCTACGCCGTTGATTTCGACGGCGACGGACAGCGCGACCTGATGGGCAGCCCCACCGATGCCATCGGCAGCGTCGCCAATTTCCTCAGGGAGCACGGCTGGGAACGGGGTCAGGCGATCGCCTCCCCTGCCCAGGCAACCGGCGACGACTGGAAAAAGATGACCGAGGCGGGCATCAAGCCGGCGTACCGGGTAGCCGAACTCGGCAATTTTGGCGTGCGGCCCGCTGAACCGCTGCCCGCGGACAAGCTGTGCGCCCTGGTCGAACTGGAGACGCCGGGCCAGTCGAGCGAGTTGTGGGTGGGATTGCAGAACTTCTACAGCCTGACGCGCTACAACCGCTCCAGCATGTACGCCATCGCGGTACTGGAATTGGGCCGGGCAGTAAAGGAAGAAATCCACAAAAACGGACAGCGCTAAGCCGCACCGTGTTGGATGACCTGCCCGATTTCTCAAATAATGACAATTTCAAGCGGTTCTATCATGACAAGCTGCCAAAACCATGTAAAATTTGCAGAACGCTTGGGAGAGTGCGGGCATGGCACGGCGCGGCAACGAATTGGACGTATCGAGCAGCATCGACACCACCAGCCCGGATACGGTCAATGCCGAGGTCGATCGCATCTACCAGAACCTCTACGAAGAGAATTCGACCCTTCTCATCGATCAGGCGTTTCGCGACGCCAATCTGTTGTACGCCGGCGCCTTTCCCGGTTATCACGCCTGCGACACCGCCTATCACGACATCCAGCACGTGCTCGACGTGACCTTGGCCATGGCGCGGCTGATCGACGGCTACCAGCGCAGCCGTGCCGGCCCCGAACCCATCGGTCCGGACCTGTTCAGCCTCGGCGTGATCACGGCGCTGTTCCACGACTGCGGCTACGTGCGGCGGCTAGACGACTCGGTTCACGAGAATGGCGCCGAACTGACCTTGAGGCACGTGTCGATCGGCTCCGCTTTTCTGCACGATTACTTCAACCGTCTCGGCATGCCGGAAAACGCCGTGATCGCCGCACAGTTGATCCACTTCACCGGCTACGAGACCCCGGTCAACGGCATCCACGTGCCCTCGCCCATTTACCGGCTGCTCGGCAGCCTGCTCGGATCGGCGGACATCATTGCGCAGATGTCGGACCGTTGTTACCTGGAAAAATGCCGCGACCGGCTGTACCCGGAGTTCGTCGCGGCCGGCATCGCCACCAAGCGCATGCCCAGCGGCGAGGACCAGGTGGTGTTCGCCTCCGGCAACGATCTGGTGTTGAAGACGCCCAATTTCTATGAGGGCGCCACGAAGCGGCTGAACGTCGACTTGGGCGGCTGCCACACCTACGTGCAGAACCATTTCGGCGGGCAGCACCTGTATATGGAAGAAGTGGACAAGAATATCCACTTCGCCGAAGAGCTGCGCAAAGACAACGACGCCAGCGCCCTGCGCCGCATCCCGCCGAATACGCTCGGCGAAAAAGCCTAGCTACAGCAGCACCTCCCTCGACAGTCCGCGGCGTCGAACGTGGCGGCGCAGTTCGGCCAATGACTCGATCACCCGGAGCGGAGCAGGATTGCGGCAATGCGCTCATCGGTCCGGCAGGAACTTGCCCGGGTCGACGGGTTTTCCCTGTCGCCGGATTTCAAAATGCAGCTTGGGCTGGTCGGCATCGCTCGAACCGATCTCGGCGATCTTCTGGCCCTTGGCGACGTTCTGGCCTTCCTTGACCATGATGGCGCGGTTGTGGGCATAGGCCGAAAGAAAGGTCGCGTTGTGCTTGATGATCACCAGGTTGCCGTAGCCGCGAATCCCGGCGCCGACATACATGACGCGGCCGGCGGCGGACGCCACAACCGGATCGCCGGTCTTGCCGCTGATGTCCAGACCCTTGTTGGACGGATCGACGAAACCCGCGATGATTCTTCCTGAAGCGGGCCAGCCCCAGTCCACTTTGTCGTCATCCCCCTGCTGCGCCTGCTGTTGCGTCGGGGGCGGCGCGGGCTTCGGCTCCTGGGCGGGGGGCCTGGTCTGCGCCGCGGGCGGCGGTTGTTGCGCCACAACCGGCGCAGGTTTTTGGGAGCCACTCTCGGGTCGCGTCAGCAACGCCAGATTTTCTTCCGAGTAGGGCAGACGCTGGGGCTTGGGTTCGGTCTTGAGCAATCCCCTGCCGCCTGGGGCGGGCTGCTGCGCGGGAATTTGGACTGCGCCCTCTGCGCTATCGAGCGGCCGGGATTCGACGGCGCCGGCAGCGGCGATGGGGTGCGCTTGCGCCCCGCCCTCGGGCTGCTTCAACTGCAGTACCTGGTCAATGCGAATCCGGTCCGGGTTGCCGATGCCGTTCCACTCGGCGAGTTCGCGATGGTCCAGACCATGATCGAGGGCGATGCCATAGAGCGTGTCGCCGCGTTTTACCGTGTAGGTATCGGGAATGCCTGTCGCACGGGACGTGGCGGCGGCCGATGTGGCAGGCGCCGCGACGGCAGGGACGCCGGGGACGCTCGGCGGACGGCGGTCTATCACCGGTGCCGGCTGTCGCCTTGCAGCGCAGCCCGCGAGCAGCGCGGCCAGGACCAGCGCGGCCAGGCCGCACCCGCATAATCGTTTCATTTGCCTCCCTCCCCGTCCGGTCATTGCTTGCCGGATCTGAGCGGCACGAAGCGCACCGCATCCAGCCATCGCTCGACGATGCCCTCCGGGGTGCGCTCGAAGGTGCAAAGCGACTGCTCCCGCGTCCCTCCGACCGGGGCGATCAGCCGCCCGCCGGGCGCAAGCTGTTGCAGCAGCGCCGGCGGGATGGAGGGCGCCGCGGCGGCGACCACGATGCCATCGAACGGCGCCGCTTCGACGATCCCCTGCATGCCATCGCCGTACATCATGCGCAGATTCGAAATACGCAGCGGCCGCAGATTGGCACGCGCCTTCTCCAGCAGACCCGCAATGCGTTCGATCGAATAGACTTCCCTGGCGATTTTCGCCAGCACAGCGGCCTGATAGCCACAACCGGTGCCGACCTCGAGCACACGGCCGAGCGTACGCCCGCCGCGCATCGATTCCAGCATCAGCGCCACCACGTAGGGTTGCGAGATAGTCTGCTCGAAGCCGATCGGCAGAGCGGTATCTTCGTAGGCTCGACTCGCCAGCGCCTCGTCGATGAAGATATGCCGGGGCACCGAGGCCATGGCGGCCAGCACCGCTTCGTCGCGAATGCCTTTGTCGCGCAACCGCGCCACCATGCGGTCGCGGGTGCGCTGCGAGGTCATGCCGATACCGCGGTTTTTGGATGACATCATCGGGGCACGGCCCGGATGCAAGGGTCAACCAAACAGCGGCTCACCCATCGGCTCACCCATCGGCCCACCCCACGGCCGAGGCAATGGCGCACCATCACACCCCCAGCCAGCGCTTCACCAGCGGAATCTGCTGCTGATGGGTCAGGTCCATCTGCAGCGGCGTGATGGACACGCGGTTTGCCGCGACAGCGTGGAAATCGGTTCCAGGGCCGGCGTCCTGCGCCGCGCCCGCTGCGCCCACCCAGTAAATGGTTTCGTTGCGTGGATTCACCGCCTTCACCACGCCTTCGGCCTTGTGGCGCTTGCCGAGCCGGGTCACTTCCATGCCCTGCAGTGCCTCATAAGGCACATCGGGCACATTGACGTTGAGCAGAACCGGCGTGCCCGGTCCCTTTGCGACGAAGCGCTCCACCAGTTCGCACACCACCCTTGCCGCGCAGGCCAGGTTGGCCCCGGCTTTCGACGCGAGAGAGACCGCGACCGAGGGCAGGCCGAGCAGAAAACCTTCGGTGGCGGCGGCGACGGTGCCGGAATAAATCGTGTCGTCTCCCATGTTGGCGCCGAGGTTGATTCCGGAAACCACCATGTCGGGCAGTTCGTCGAGCAGTCCGGTGACGGCAAGGTGCACGCAATCGGTGGGCGTGCCATTCACGTAGAGGAAGCCGCTGGCGGATTTGCGCAGCGACAGCGGCCGGTCGAGCGTAAGAGAGTTGGAAGCGCCGCTGCGATCACGTTCCGGCGCAACCACCGTCACCGTGCCGAGCCGGGCCAGCACTTCGGCGAGGATCGAGATACCCGGAGAAAAATAACCGTCGTCGTTGCTGAGCAGTATCCGCATGGGTGCGGGATTATAACCGCGGGCGATTCGCCGTGCCGCGCGGCCCGGCTCTCCACCGGGCACTTTTCACTCTCGGCCTCCACACTTCACCGCCGTCCGGCCGAAAATACGCCCGGAATGTCGCCGATCAGGGCGAGGGTATGCTTCAGATGATCGACGTCGCCGATCTCGACGGTGAAATACATGGTCGCGACGCTCTGCTTTGACTGCGTTTTTACCGCAGTGACATTTATTTTTTCACGGGACAGTATCTCGGAAATATCGCGCAACAACCCGGTACGGTCGCCGGCGCGCACCACGATGTCGGCGCTGAACACCTGAGCCTTGCCGTCGAACCCGCGCTTGCCCCAGTCGGCGCTGATCACCCGTTCCGGATGGCGCTCGCGAAGGCGCAGCAGGCTGGCGCAGGCGGCGCGATGGATGGACACGCCGCGACCCCGGGTGATGAATCCGCCGATCGGGTCGGGCGGGGCCGGCTTGCAGCACTTCGCAAGTTGCGTCATGAGGCGATCGACCCCGACCACCAGAATGCCGCTGGAAGCGCTCGCTGCGCGCGCCCCCCGGGTCCTGACTTCGGGTGTTTCCCCCTCGGGCGCATGCTCGATTCGGGCGGCATCATTCCTGATCGCAGTTTGCAGCAGGCGCGGGCCGACCTCATCGCGCTCCACGGCGGCATACAGGTCCTCCGCCTTGTCGAAGCCGAGCCGGCGCGCCAGTTCGTCGTGCCCGGCGCCGGTCGCGCCTTCGCGCTGCAACTCGCGCTCCAGGGCCGTCCGGCCGGCGGCAATGAGTGGTTTCAGGTCCTGGGCATTGAACCACTGTCGCACCTTGTTGCGGGCACGGCTGCTGCGGATGTAGCCGAGTGCCGGGTTCAGCCAGTCACGACTCGGCCCGGCCGCCTGGGAGCCCTTGCGCGCGGCGATGATTTCCACACGCTCGCCGTTCTCCAGTTCGCGGTCAAGCGGCACAATGACGCCATTCACCTTGGCGCCGCGGCAGCGATGGCCAAGATCGCTGTGCAGCGCGTAGGCAAAATCGATGGGCGTGGAACCCCGCGGCAGATCGATGACATGACCTTGCGGGGTCAGCACATACACCGTGTCATCCAGCGCCGCCTGCTTGGACTGCGCCACCCAGTCGGAGGCATCGACAATTTCATCGCGCCAGGCGAGTACCTGCCGCAGCCAGGCGATCTTGTCATCGAACGGATCGCCGAGCGCGGGAGGCACGCCCGTGGCGCCCCTGGCGGGGCGGCCGGCGGCGGGCCTGGGCCGCGAGGCTTCCCGGGCATTTTCCCGGGCGCCGCCTTCCTTGTAGCGCCAATGCGCGGCCACGCCCAGTTCCGCGTGGCGGTGCATGTCGTGGGTGCGGATCTGCACCTCGAGCGCGCGCTCATCCGGCCCGATCACCGCCGTGTGCAGCGAACGGTAGAAATTGCCCTTCGGTCGCGAGATGTAATCGTCGAACTCCTTCGGGATCGGCTGCCACAGGTTGTGCACCATGCCGAGCACGCTGTAGCAATCCCTGACGCTGTCCACCAGCACGCGCACGCCGCGCACGTCATACACCTCGGAGAATTCGAGCGACTTGGCGCGCATCTTGTTATAGATGCTGTAGATATGTTTCGGCCGGCCGCTGATGTCCGCCTCGATGCCGGCCAGCTTCACTTCGCGCTGCAACTGGCCGATGGCGCTGTCGATGAATTCGGCGCGCTCGGTGCGGCGCTCGTCGAGCCTGGCCGCAATGGTCTTGTAAATCCGCGGCTCAAGAAAACGGAACGACAGGTCTTCCAGTTCCCATTTGAGTTGCCACACTCCCAGCCGGTTGGCGAGCGGCGCGTAGATGTCCAGCGTTTCGCGCGCCACGGGTCTGCGCACCGCATCGTCGGCACGCGTCAGGAAACGCAACGTCTGGGTGCGGCTCGCCAGGCGCAGCAGCACCACGCGAATGTCCTCGACCATGGCAAGCAGCATCTTGCGCAGCACTTCGGACTGCGCCTGCTGTTTCGGTCCGGCGGGCTCCGCGGTCGCGGTGCGCGTCACCACGCGCAACTGGTTGAGCCGGGCAATGCCGGCGACCAGACCCGCCACCGCCGGCCCGAATTGCGCGACTAGCCTGCCGTGCGCCTCGGACAGATACTCCGGCGCCGCAAACAACAGTCCGGCGACACGGGTATCGGCGTCGAGCCGCAGCCCGGCGAGGATTTGCGCGGTGCCGATCGCATGGTCGCGTATCGGCTCGCCGGTGCCGAGCAGCCGTTCGCCATACAGCGGCGCGATGAATGCAAGGGCGCGTTCGATGGCGCCGCGCTCCGTATCGCCGAGGCCGGCCGAAATCAGGCTGGATGCGGCAGCATCGTCGGAGTGTTCGGCGGAGGCGGTGACGGAGACCATGAAATGAGGAGTAGCGGCGGGCGAACGGCTTCGACCGCGTCCGCTGCGCTGCAAATTATGTCACGGGAGGGGCCCCGGCGTTACCGGGAATCAGCGGGTATGGCGGCGATACGCTGCGCTATCGCAGCCTGCGGGACCTCTGGTACGCTCACGCCGCCATCCCTGCGAAAGCGCGATGGGCGCCGATCGCCGTTGCCCCCGCCGTCTTATTTCTCGAACAGCAGCGCCGGCAGCAAGGTGACGAGCGGCGGATACACCATCACCATCACCAGCATCACGAAGCCAAAGATGACATAGGGGTAGGCGGCGCTGTACACCTGGCGCATCGAGATGCTGTCGGGAGCGACGCTTTTCATGGTGAACAACAACAAGCCGAAGGGCGGCGTCAGCAGCCCCAGTTGCATGCAGATCAGAAACATCACGCCGAACCAGACCGGATCGAAGTGATACAGCACCACCAGCGGCATGAAGAACGGCAGGGTGATCAGCATCATGCTCACCTGGTCGATGAAGCAGCCAAGAATGAGGAGAATCACCATCATCGCCACCAGCACCACCGGGGCCGAGAGCTGCGCCTCCTCGATGGCCTGCACCAGCCCGTTGGTGGCGCCGGAGAAGGTCAGGATTTGCGCGAAGGTGGTCGCGCCGAGGATGATGAACAGGATAACCCCGGTGATGCCGGCCGTGCCCATCAGCGCCTTCATCAGACTGGACAAGGTGAGCGAGCGGTAGATCCAGGCCACCAGCACCGTCGCCACGGCGCCGATCGCGGCCGACTCGGTCGGCGTGGCCCAGCCCGCCGCCATCGCCATGATCACGATGACGAAAATCAGCACCAGCGGCATCACGTACACCAGCAGCGGCTTCCAGCGCTGCCAGCCGGAGAGCGATTCGTGCTCGAACTCCGGCGCGAGTTCGGGATTGAGCTTCACCCTCACGACGATGTAGAGCACGAACATGATGGACAGCAGCACGCCGGGCACGATTCCCGCGACCAGCAATTGCGATATCGAAATGCCGGCGAGGCTCCCCAGCAGCACCGTGAGCGCCGAGGGCGGGATCAGCATGTCCACTCCGCCGATCGCCATGATCGGCCCCATCGCCATGTTCGGGTGGTAGCCCCGGCGCAGCATGTCGGGCAGCATCAGGCTGCCCAGCAGCGCGGTGGTGGCGATGGTCGAGCCGGAGATGGCGGAGAACACGGTGCCGGCGACCACGGCCACGACCGACAGCCGCCCGGGCACGCGCCAGATGGCGCGGTCGATGGCGTCGATTGCCTTCATCGCCACGCCGGTGTGGAACAACACCTCGCCCATCATCACGAAGAACGGGATCGGCGTGAGCGAGAAGCTGGTGATCGCCACCACGCCGTTGCGCACCAGTTGCACCAGGCCCGCGTCCTTGCCGAGCCAGATCCAGCCGCCGACGATATTGATGCCGAAGAACGCGAACGCCGCCGGCAGCCCGATGCCGAACAGCGCCATCAGGACGCCGAACAGAACGATTGCCGAAAGCCACCAGGCCAAGATGCGCGCTCAGGCGTGCCGCGCGCCGCCGGCAACAACGCCGGCGGAGAACAGGCGGCGCAGGAATTCGAACGCAAGCACCGTGAAGCAGAACGGCACCGGCAGATACAGCCACCACTCCGGGAATACCAGGGTTTTGAGCACCATCGCGCCCTGCGTGGCGGAGTCGAGCATGGCCTTGGTGCCGTAGCCCACGAATACCGCGCAGATCGCCACACCGAGCACGTCGGCGCCGCGTTCGAGCCAGCGCGCGACGCGCCGCGGCAGCGCGGTCAGCAGCACGTCCAGCCGCACGTGCTCGTTCCGGTACAGCAGCCAGGGCGCGATCAGGAATGTGGCGAGCGGCAGGCTGTACTCGGAGACCTCGACGATCCAGGGGGAGTTGCCCAGCCCGATGTTGCGCGCAACCACCTCGAAGCTCACCAGCACTGCCACGAGGCCCAGCGCCAGTGCCGCGATTGCGGCGCAGCCGTGGAGCAGCAGGCGATAGGCGTTTGCCACGCGTTTTACGCGATTGCGGTGACGCCGCCGGCCATCCCTTATTTGCTGAACATCGGGCGCAGCTTGGGTCCGTGCACCGGGCTCGCCTTGATGATACCGGCCCAGCCCACTTCATCGGCCGTGTCGCGGTACTTCTTCGCGGTGGCCGCATCGAAGCGGATCACCTGGATTCCGGCCTTCGCCTGCCGGGCTGCCTCCTCGTCGCTGTAGCGCCTCCAGAAATCGTTCTGCGCTTCCAGGACCAGCGCCTGTTTCTGCATGAAGTCACGCTGCCCCGGCGTGAGCTTTTTCCACACGTCCAGATTGACAAGCACCGCGCCCTCGATGTTGTAGAAGCCCGGATCGATGCGGAACTTGGTCCTCTCCTGCAGGTTCAGGTCGAAGATGCCGCCCATCGGCCAGCCGTAGCCATCGATCACGCCGCGCTCCAGCGCGGTGTAGATCTCCCCCGGCGCGACATTCACGACAGTGGCGCCCAGCGCCTTGAAGAAGTCGGCGTACAGCGGCACGCTCCGGAGCTTGATGCCGGTGAGGTCCGGCTTGTCGAGCTTCTTGTTGACGTAGATGTAGAACGGCGCGTGCTCGAGGTAACGCGCGTAATAGACCATGTTGGCCTTCTCGTTCCAGATCCGGTTGATATAGTCGAAGGTGCCGTTCTTGCGCTGCTCCGCCACCGGAATCTCCAGGAGCTTGAGGGAGTCAGCCTCGGGCATCAGGCTGGTGTAGTAGGTGCTGGCGCTTATCGCCATGTCGATGACACCAGTCTTGACCGCATTGCCGACTTCGAACGTCGGGATGGCCTTGGGTCCGCCGATGTAATTGATCTGCACCAGGCCCTTGCCGGCGGCGTTGAACTGCTTCACCCAGGGCAGTACGTGCGTCGTGTAGATCAGGTTTTCAGGGAAGGCGCTCACCAGTCTGAGCGTGATTTCCTGCGCCTGAACGCCCGCGCCGGACAGGATGGCGCCCACCTGGAACGCGGTCGCGGCGATCACATTGACAACGAGCGGGAATCTCCAGCGTTTCGTTTTCATCGTTTCTCCTCCCCATTTTCGCGGCGTATCCGGCCACCGGTTTATCGCGGCGCGGCCCGTTGGGCCGCGCCGACACAATGCATTGATGATAGCTTACAACGACTCGCCGCGGGCGGCCAGGATCGCGCTCAGGACATTCCCGGGCGTGTACGGCATCGGGACATGGCGGACGCCGAGATCCCAGAGCGCATCGACCAGTGCGTTGCCGATCGCCGCGGGCGGCCCGATGGTCCCTGTCTCCGAGCCGCCTTTGACGCCCAGCGCGTTGTTCGGATTGAGGGTCTCCTGGTACGCGGTCACGAAGGAGGGCAGGTCCGCGGCGCGCGGCATGGCGTAATCCATGAACGTGCCTGTCAGGAGCTGCCCGGACTGCGCGTCGTACACGACCTGCTCCATCATCGCCGCCCCAATACCTTGCGCCAGCCCGCCATGGACCTGTCCGTCCACGATCATCGGATTGATGATCCTGCCGCAGTCATCGACCGTCCAGTATCCCCGCAGATCGACCTGCCCCGTCTCCTCATCGACAATTACCGCGACCAGGTGCGTGGCTGTGGGGTTGTTGGTCGCGACCGGATCGAAGAACACCGTCTCCTCGAGCCCCAGCTCGAACCCTTCCTTCGGGTAATCGTAGCCCGCGTAGGCCATCGCGGCGACCTCGCGGAAGGAAACGCTGCGGTCGGTCCCCAGCACGGCAAAGGATCCGAGTTCGTAGCCGACGTCCGCTTCGTTGGCCTCCATGAGATGCGCGGCGAGCCGCGTCGCTTTGCGGATGATACGGTGCCCGGCCTCGTACACGGCCATGCCCGCCGTCGACAGCGAGCGCGAGCCCCAAGTGCCGCTGCCGAAAGGCACGCGGTCGGTGTCGCCCTCCACCAGAGCCACGTCGGTGACCGGAATGCCCAGAGCGTCGGCCGCCACCTGGCGAAACGTGATGTCGTGCCCCTGGCCATGGGCGTGGCTGCCCGCATAGATGGTCGCCCGCCCGTCGGTGTGGATGCGGATGAGGGCGGTGTCGTAGCCGCCGGTCCAATGCTTGATGACGGCGTTGCGGCGACTGGGGCCCGAGCCGGAGATCTCGACGAAGGCGGCGCCGCCGATTCCCATCCGCACGCCCTTGCTGCGCAACCGCTTCTGCTCGTCGCGCAACCGGGCGTAGTTCGAGATATCAAGTAGCTTGTCGTGAAGCCCCACGGGATTGGCCGAATCAAACAGGGCTCCCGAGGGCGCGCGCCACGGGTACTCGTCCGCGCGGACATAGTTGCGCCGGCGCAGCTCGAACGGGTCCATGCCCAGCTCGCGTGCGCCGTTCTCGACCAGACGCTCGTTGCAATAGGTCGCTTCGGGCCGTCCCGATCCGCGATAGGCGTCCACCGGCGCGGTGTTTGTGTACACACCCTGTACCCGGACAAAACAGGCCGGCGTGCGATATTGACCGGTGATCGTCGGGGGGTAGAACATGCAGGCGATGCCGGCGGCGAAGGAGTTGTGGTAGCCGCCGAGCGCCGCGATCGTCTCGACCTGGATGCCAAGGATATGCCCGTCCCTGTCGAACGCCATCCGCGCCTTGCTGACGTGATCCCGGGCGTGGCTGTCGCTGGCGATCGTCTCGTGCCGCAGCGGAATCCATTTGACCGGCCGGCGGACGATCCGCGAAGCCCACAGGACCACCGGCATCTCCATGTAAAGAAATGCCTTCGTTCCGAAGCCGCCACCAACGTCCGGTGCGATGACCCGCACCTTGTGCTCCGGCAGGTGCAGCACGTCCCGGCAGATCCATTGCTTGAACCAGTGTGGCATCTGCCCCGCGCAATGCAGTGTGTACTGGCCACGCCCGGCATCGAAGTGCCCCAGATAGGTTCTCGGCTCCATCGGATTGCCCGTGATCCTGGGATGGACAAGGGTGAGCGCCGTCACGTGGTGCGCCTTCGCGAATGCCTCCTCGGTCCGCCGCAGATCGCCGACGTGCCACTCCTGGGCCTCGTTGGTGGAGAACTGCTCGTGCACCAGGGGAGCATCCGCAGCCAGCGCCCTGGCCGTGTCGGTGACCGACGCCAGGGGCTCGTACTCGATCGCCAGCCGTTCGGCGCCGTCTCGCGCCTCCCCGAGGGTTTCCGCGACGACGCAAGCGACGATGTCGCCGACATAGCGAACCTTGTCCCGGGCGAAGACCGGCCGCGGCGCCAGGTTCATGGGGCGGCCATCGAAATAGTCGACCGCGTGTATCGTCGGCAGCACGCCCAGTTTTTCTGCCTGCCACTCCTCGTCAGACAGGACGGCGAGCACACCGGGGCAGGACCGGGCGGCCTCCTTGTCAACGCGCTTGATGCGGGCGTGAGCATGCGGGCTCTGCACGAAAACGATGTACGCCATGTGAGGCAGGAATACGTCGTCGGTGTACTGACCCGTGCCGGTCAGAAACCGCAAGTCTTCATCGCGTCTCAGCGCCTGCCCGATATTCGCCATTTTTTCCGTCTCCCAATGCGACGGCATGCTACGCGAAATGAGGCCGGAGCACAGACCCGCAATCTCCGGGCGGCAGAACAAATGCTAAAATGCTGAACGCGTCAATACGGATCAAAATGGAGGTTCCGCGCCTGGAATCGAATCCAACTGG
>Ga0080064_1003165_pt1 | contig 25004 bp, 16 predicted proteins | sample Subgrocontami54m_FD_69260 | JGI IMG/M metagenome (GOLD analysis project Ga0080064, IMG submission 69260) | Subsurface groundwater microbial communities from S. Glens Falls, New York, USA - GMW46 contaminated, 5.4 m (SPADES assembly) (version 2) ...
CGAGGCGCGGACAGAGGTGGACCGAGCCGCCCAAACACTGCTGTTCTCATCCGAGGAAGCGCACCGGCTGACGGGCGAAGTGGTTCCGATGGATGCCTCGCCTTCGGGAAAGGGCCGCTGGGCCATCACCGTGCGCGAACCGGTTGGGGTGATCGCGGCCATCACGCCGTTCAACTTTCCGTTGAACCTGGCCATGCACAAGATCGGTCCGGCGCTGGCCGGGGGCAATACCGTGGTGCACAAGCCGGCTTCCACCACTCCGGTCAGCGGCCTCATGATGGCCGGAATCTTCGCCGAGTGCGGACTGCCTGACGGCGCACTCAACGTCGTGACTGGGCCAGGCGGCGAAATCGGTGACGCTCTCGTATTTCACCCCGCTGTGAAGATGGTCACCTTTACCGGCAGTGCCGAGGTGGGTCTCCGCATCAGAAACCTGGCCGGGCTGAAGCGCGTGACTCTGGAGTTGGGCAACAACTCCGCCGTCATCATCGAACAGGACGCCAACCTGGACGAAGCTGTCCCGCGCTGCGTGGCCGGCAGCTTTGCGCACTCCGGACAAGTCTGCATCTCCGTGCAACGGATCCTGGTTCACCACAAGATTCGTGACGAGTTTCTCGATCGCCTGATCGCCGGCACGCGCAAACTGGTCATGGGACACCCGGACCAGGATGCCACCGACATCAGCTCCCTGATATCGGTTTCCGAGGCCGAGCGTGTGGAGCACTGGCTACAGGAAGCGGTGAATGCGGGAGCGCGATTGCTCACGGGAGGCAAGCGCCGGCGGGCCTCGGTCGAACCGGCGGTACTGGCCGATGTGCCCGATACGGCAAAACTCTCCTGCCGCGAAGCGTTTGGTCCTGTGGTCGGCGTGAACTCCTACCAGGATCTTGACGAGGCCATCGCCAGCGTGAACGCGTCCGACTACGGGCTGCAGGCGGGCATCTACACAAAAGATCTGGAGAAGGCGTTCCGCGCCGCGCAACGCGTCCACGTGGGCGGCTTCCTGATCAACGAAGTGCCGCAGTACCGTGTGGATCAGATGCCCTATGGTGGAGTCAAGATGAGTGGGAACGGGCGCGAAGGTCCAAAGTACGCCATCGAAGAAATGACTGAGCCGAAGCTGATCTCCTGGAAGGTGGGATGAGCGCGGCGGTCCGGATCGGCGCGCACACCTCCATCGCAGGGTCCCTGGAAGACGCCGCAAACCACGCGCACAAGATCGGCGGCAATACGCTTCAAATTTTTTCGGCTAGTCCGCGTATGTGGCGCGCCTCCCCGCCGGGGCCGGTGGCCGTCGGGCGTCTGCGGCAGGCGCGCGAGAAATTCGATCTCCATCCGCTGGTCATCCACGACAACTATCTCATCAATCTGGCCTCGTCCGACAAGACGATCCGCGAGAAGTCGATCACGGCATTTCGAGGTGAGCTGGAACGGGCCATCCTGATCGGCGCCGAATATCTGGTGGCGCATCCCGGGAGCTACAAGAACCAATCCTTGGAACAGGGGCTTCTAACTTTCGCCGAATCGCTGGTAACAGCGTCCGAGGGGATCGAATCGAACCATCTGATGTTGCTGCTCGAGAACACGGCGGGGCAGGGTTCGGCGATCGGGAGCCGGATCGAGGAATTGGCTGCCATCCGCCAACTCTGCGGAGCAAAGCTCGGCTACAAGTTGGGCTATTGCCTGGACACCGCGCATACGCTGGCATCCGGCTACGACATAACAACCGCGGCGGGCCTGGAGGATTTTCTCGCGCAAGCCGAGGCCGTGCTGCCGCTCGAGTTGGTGGGGGTGATCCATGCCAATGACTCCAAATCGCCGTTAGGATCAAGGGTGGACCGCCATGAACACATCGGCAAGGGCCACATTGGCGAGGAAGCGTTCCGGCGTATTTTGACTCACAAGAGGCTTCGTGGAAAAGCGTTCATCCTGGAGACGCCCATCGAGGAGGACGGCGACGATGCGCGCAACATCGCGACCTTGCGGCGTCTTGCGGCACATGGCAAGCCGCATTTGTCTTCCGCTTGACATCCCGGACAGATCGGTCCAAGAATTGAGTCTGTGAGGGGTTCGGAATTCGAGCGTCGCGTGCAGGTATTGGCGAGGCGAAAAAAGGTTGTCTGCCTATTTTTGGCCGACAAAGGAAAGGGCAGCCATGGCCGCTTGTACTTCGGCGAAGAATTCACGACCCTCAAGGATCGGGAAAAGGAAATCGGCCGGGATCTGTTGGCAAAGATGTGACGGGATTTGAGTACCGATCCTCACGAATTATGAGAGGTGCACCAATGTCCCCCTTTTCTTACCCCGCGAGATTCACGGTCGGCAGCGACGGCCGGATACTGGCTGAGTTCGTCGATCTTCCGCATGTCGCCACGGATGGCATTGATGATCGGGAGGCATGGGCAGAAGCGATGGATGCGCTCGGATCTGACCTGTCTATCCGCCTGTCCCGCAGGGAGGAGATCCCAGCGCCTTCACCAGCAAGGCGCGGACTGCGCATGGTGCCAGTGCCGCTTTGGCTAGCGCCGAAACTGGCTCTTTACTTGGCGATGCGCGACCTGAGAGTCAACAACTCCGAACTGGCTCGTCGCCTTGGTGTCCACGAGCGAGTAATCCGCCGTATGCTCGACCCTGAGCATGCGTCGAAGGCAGAAAAGATCCAGGCTGCGTTGGCGGTTTTGGGTAAGCAGCTGACCGTGGAGGTCCGGGACGCGGCTTGACAAGGCCAAGACGGCGATGCGGCGTCTTGCGGCTAAAGCCACAAACTCCGCCAGCGGCTCCGCAGCAGCCAGATAAAAAACGGACCGCCGAGCAAAGCAGTGATCACTCCGACCGGCACCTCCGCTGGAGCGATCACCGTCCGCGCCACGGTATCGCAGATCGCGAGGAACGAGGCGCCCCAGAGAAACGAACACGGCAGCAGCAGACGGTGATCGGCGCCCTTCCGTATTCTCAGCGCGTGGGGCACGATCAGGCCAACAAAACCAACGGGTCCGGTGAGGGCGGTGACTGCGCCGGTAAGCAGTGATCCGGTCAAGTAACCGGCTCTCACCAGCCGGTTTGCGGATACGCCTCGGGCCTCGGCCCACTCCTCGCCTGCCGCGAGCACGTTCCATTGCCTTGCCTGCTTCAGGATAAAAAAGATCGCCGGGGCGACCAGAATGGCAAGCCAACCAAGAGTGGAGAATTCCACCGAATCGATCCCGCCCATCAACCATCGCGTGATCGCGAACGATTGCACGAAGCCGGCCGTCGAGTGCAAAAACAAGATCAGCGCCAGGCAGATGCTGTTGATCGTCACCCCGGCCAGCAGCAGCGTGAACGACGACATCCGGCCGCCCTCCGATGCCAGCCGCATCACGATGGCGAGCACAGTGGCCGCCCCCACAAACGAGGCAACCCAGATGGCGGGAAGAGTTCCGGCGGCGCGCCAGGACAGGGTGAGCGCCAGCACAGCGCCGAGCGATGCCCCGCTCGAAACTCCGAGCGTGTAAGGAGTGGCGAGCGCGTCGCGCAGCAATGCTTGAAACAATGCACCGGCCAGGGCGAGGCATCCGCCGGCGATCATGGAAAGCAGCACGCGCGTGAGGCGCAGGTCGAACAGCACTTCCCGGTCCGGGCTGAGTCCGGCGAGTGCGCGATTCAAGTCGATGCGCGTGGATCCGATCAGGGGAGCCAACGCCAACGTCACAATGGCAGCGGCGGCCGCCAGCGCCACCGCCTTCATGACGCTCCGGCGCGTGGCCGCCTCAGCCGCCATATGTGATCCAAGTCTTCCCGGCGCTGGTTTGACGGATGTCCGCCTGAACGCCGTAGACCTCGGCGATGGTCCTCTCGCTCAACGCCACGTTGGGAACATCATCGGCGGCCAGCCGGCCGTTGTGCAGGAGAATGGCCCGGTCGCAGTAGCCGGCGGCGAGGTTGAGGTCGTGCGTTACCGTGACGATCAGCATCCCCTGCCGGCACAGGGCGCGGAGGAGTTCATAGAGAGTGAGCTGGTGTTTGAGGTCCAGAAACGCCGCCGGTTCGTCCAGCAACAGAACATGCGGAGATTGCGCCAATGCCGAAGCCAGCAGTATGCGTTGCTTCTCTCCGCCGCTCAGCGTGCGGAAATCACGGTGCCGGAACAATTCCGTATCCGTAAGCGCCATGGCGCGACGGACCTCGTCCCAATCCGCGCTGGTCTCAAACATCCCCGCGCAATGTGGCGTGCGGCCCATTAACACAACCTGCTCACAGGTGAACGGAAAATCGATCCGCACAGCTTGTGGAACAAACGACACCTGCCGGGCGAATCGCGCCCGATCCCACCGCCGCACCTCGGTGCCTTGCAACAGGCACGAGCCTTCATGCGCCGGGCGCAATCCAGCCAGGATGCTCATCAGCGTCGATTTCCCTGCCCCATTCGGTCCCAGCAGCGCCACCAGTTCGGGCTTTGTGAGACGGAACGTAATGCCCGAAAGAATCGTGCTGCCTCCCAGGCACAGTCCCACATCGCGAAGCTGGAAGTCGCAGTTCATCGGCCAAGCTCCGGATGCAGCATCCGCGCGAACGCCTCGGCGGCATCGGCGATTCGCGGACCCGGAACCACAAAGATATCCGACGCCACGGCGTACACGCGTCCGGACTGTACGGCTTTGAGTGTGGGATACCGGCCCCACAACGCCACGACGCTCTTCTTATGCTGCTCGGAGACGCCCACCGTCTCCGCCATATCGCCCATATCGATGATGACGTCGGGGTTCGACCCAAGAATCTGTTCCAGCGAAATCTTGAAGTACTGTAGAGCAGCGCCCGCAAACACATTTACGCCGCCCGCGGTCTGGAACAGTTCATTGAGATAGGTGCCGCTGCCGGTCACCACCATGCCGGCAAGCTGGTCCGGAATCCGGCCCACGATAAATATGACGCTGCGGCGCGGGCGGTTGGCCGTTGCCTTGCGGACCTCCGCAAGACGCGCGCGGATTTTGGCCACCAGCGCGCCGGCCTCGGCCGGCAGACCCGCCGCCTCCCCTATCTGCCGCATGCTCGCGAGCGTTGCCTCGAGATCCCCGTGTCCGATCTCCACGACACGCAGGTTCAACCGCCGTAGCTTCTCGGGGAGCCCACCCGGCAGCTTCTGTACAAAGACCAGATCCGGCCGCAGCGCAAGAATCGTCTCGGCATCCGGATGCAGGTACGTCCCGACCCGGGTCTTTTTCTTCGCCGCCTCGGGGTAGTTGCAGTATTGCGACACGCCCACCACGTGATCCCCCGCCCCCAAGGCAAACAAAGTTTCCGTTATGTTCGGCGCGGTAGAAACAATCCGCTGTGGAGAAGCGGCCGCAGGAATCACCGGCAGCCACAGCGCCGCCAGCATTACTCGCCCCACCATATGATCGAATTGGAGTTTCTCTATCACTCGCTTTCCCTCGAACGAGCCCGTTCTTGTTCCGCCTGAAAAGGCGGGCGATTGGCAGGTCTTCGGACTTGCAGGCTCAGTTGGTTCCTACTAGCCGTCGCTTCCCAGCCGCCGTGGGCGGCCAGTGCTTAAACTTGACGGTGTTCGTTCCTGCTTACCGCTGCGGGGCAGCTCCGGAATTTCACCGGATTCCCATTTCACGCCGGCCCTTGCGGACGCGGCGGCCAAATCGCACCCCACCAGCCTACTATCGCCCGATCAGTGGAGTCAATTCGTCAGTCGCCTGGCCGCCTGCTATTGGCTGCCCCGGCCTGGGGAGCAGGCAATCTTGGCTGGCCTGCTTATCCGGAAGCAGACCCAGACCCTGTAAAGCGCATATAACTCGGAGGGGTTGGAATGGATGCAGGGTCCAGATTCACCATCCGCGACAGTTCTTCGAATTTTGGATCAGCAGGCCAGTACCGGTGGAAATTCATCATCGTTTGGACGGCGTGGGGATCCCGATCTTCAATGGCCCTGACCAGGCGCTCAAAAGCCTGGTCGGCATTCTGCACACCTACCTGGGCAAGGTATAACGCGGAAGTGCTGACATACCGGCGGGATGCGATCTCGTCAAGTTTCGCAAGAAGGTTGGAAACCTCGTCCGCTTTGCCTTGGCTGCGGTAGATTTGCGTGAGGAGGGAAAGCAACAGAGAATTTTCGGGAACAACCCGCAGTCCGTTCCGGACAACCGTTTCGGCTTCTTCATCCATCCCCTGGTAGTGGAAAATGTTCCCGGAAAGCCAGCAACCCACCCAGGAGTCCGGGAAAAGCTCCAGCGCCGCCCGTGCTTCCTTAATGGCCTGCTCACCTTCACCGATCATAAACAAGAGGTGCGCTCCCCCAAAGCGGAGGACGACGGACAAAGGATCGAGTTCCATCGCCTTGGAAATCTCGGCAATTGCCTCTTTCAACCGCCCCAGCGGCCGAAGATAGAACATTGCCCTGCGGAATCGAGCATAAGCGGAAGATGGGTTTAACTTCAAAGCAATAGCAAAATCGGAGGCGGCCCCTTGCCAGTCGTAGTAGTAGATAATGCGGCCCACGGCTCTGGACGCGTATGCTTCGGCTGCGGACGGATCCAGCGCGATAGCGGCTTCGGCGGCGGCGATCATCTTCGGGATGACATCGCGAGGCCGCACCTCCATCAAGGCTGCCAGATAATAGTAATACTCCGCCAATGTGGAGTGCGGAAGTGCGTAATCGGGGTCCAGTTGGATGGCGCGCTCCAGACACTCTCGGCAGCGGCGCATGGACTCCGCCGTAAGCTGAAACAGATAATACCGGCCTTCCATGTAGGCCTGATAAGCCTCCATATTGTCCGTCTTCGGCCGGGTGGCTGGCTGGTCACTGGCAAGTTTCACCTTCAGGACGTCAACAATGGCTTGCGAAATCTCGTCCTGAATGTCGAAGATGTCGGTAAGCTCCCTGTCGTAGCGCTCCGACCAAAGCGGACAGCCGTCGGAGGCGGCGACCAACTGCGCTGTCACTCGGATTCTATTGCCGGACTTGCGGACACTGCCTTCGATGATGTGCCCCACGTTCAGTTCCTGGCCGATCCGTTTGACATTCTCGTTCTTCCCCTTGAACACGAAAGAGGAGGTGCGGGCTGTGACACTGAGGCCTTTAATTTTCCCTAACGCATTGATGATCTCCTCTGCCAAGCCATCGCTGAAATATTCGTTTTCCTTGTCGCCGCTCAGGCTGGTAAAGGGAAGTACCGCGATCGTTGGTCCGCGGTCGACCGCCACATGGGATCTGTGGTGGTCGGCTCTTAGCAAAGCCCGCTCCAGGTGTGAGGCGTCCTGAAACCGTTCCTCGGGTTTCTTTTTCAGACACCGGCTCACAAGATCGTCCAGTTCCGGCCACACTTCCGGGATCAGCTCGCGAAGCGGCTGTGGTGTGTCGCCGATGATCGAAGCCAGCACCTGAACTGCCGAGTCTCCCTTGAAGGCTCGCTTTCCACTCAACATTTCATATAAAACGGATCCAAATGAGAAAATGTCTGATTTTGCGTCGGCTGGTTGACCCTGCGCCTGCTCCGGGGACATGTAGGTCGGGGTGCCGATGAGCATGCCTGGCCGGCTGTGCACGCTATCGGAATCCTCCGGGCCTTTGTATAGCGGGTCGTCCAGCTTTGCCAAGCCGAAGTCCAGGACTTTAGCGGTACCGTCCGCCGTCAACATGACGTTGGCCGGCTTCAGATCCCGGTGCGTAATCCCTGCCGCATGGGCTTTCGCAAGCGCGCTGGCCATCTGCCGGGCACAGAGCATGGCCGAGGCCGGATCCATGGGAATCTCCTGAGCAAGCGTCTTGCCCTCTACGAATTCCATGGCGATGAAGTGAACACCAACATGCGAGCCAACGTCGTAAACAGTAACGATATTAGGATGGTTCAACATGGCTTCCGCGCGTGCCTCGCGGAGAAATCGCTGAAGCCGGACAGGATCACTTACCTTCTTGGCGGGAAGTATCTTCAGTGCCACGTCACGTCCCAGCCGTTTATCCCGTGCCCGGTACACCACTCCCATGCCCCCACGCCCTATTTCGCCGATGATCTGATAGTGCGAAATCAGATCACCCTCATGCAGTTCCGCCTCCGGCTGCTTCTGTTGCGCCTCCTCAAAGATGTTGTGCTGAAGACTGAGAGTGGCGACGCTGTTCATGACCTCCGGACTGGTAAGCCTGACCAGGGATCTCAGGTCGCTCCGCAGGGCCGGATCGCCCGCGCAGGCCTCGTCCAAATAGCCCTCTCGCTCTTCCGGCGGCATCTTCTGCGCCGAGTCCAGGAGGTCTCGAATCCTCTGCCACGTTTGGTTGGTCATCCAGGCCTTGCCCCAGGGCAGGTTCCAGTCTACAGTTTTTTTGCACCGCTTTCCATCGGTCCGCTCCCAGCGGTGTTTAGAACGCGATCTTCAAACCGAACTGGAAACGGCGCGGGTCGGCCGCGGCAGTAAAACCCAACGGAGAAGTGGAGGGTAAAGAACTGTCGCCGGTAAGGTTGAAAGGGCCGAAAAGAATTCGCGGGTCAGCGCCCACTACGTCATTCACAGCCAGCATGTTTGTATGGTTGAGGACATTGGCTGCCTCGGCCACAAGCTCAATGCGTACTTTCTTCTCACGATGCAGGAAAAGGAGCTTTGTCAGGCGGAAATCGACGCCGTAATAGTTGTCGCCTGTCCCGGTATTCCGGGATGCCAGGACTGGGCGGTCATAGTCGCCATGGGTGTCCCCGTTAGTATCACGGCCGATACGCAGGGTAAAGGGAATACCGCTCCGCAGGAATACGGCCGGACTGAAAGTAATGTCCCCCAAAGCCCGCCGCAACAACCCGCTGGAGGCCGCCTGGAACGGCGAGAGGAAAATGCCGCTTGCCACGAAACTGTGCCCAATGTGAAAAGTGGAGATCGCGCGTTCGAGATCAAGGCGAGTGGGCAGGAAGGCGGCAAAGGAGGAGTTGAAATCAGTAACGTCGTCGATGCTCTTGCTGAAGGTGTAGTGAATTTGGAACATTGTCCGCCGGCTGAAGCGCTTGGAAAGTGAGGCGGTCAGTCCGTGGTAAATCGAATTGCCGATAGAGCTGTACACGTTTCGCTGGGTGATTGTAGGGTCAATTGCCGTCAGCCGCGGGCCGAGTCCTGGGCCAGCCTCGGTGCCCGTCTCCCGGTAGTTGCGCTCGTGGGGGAGTTGAATGTGAACTCCTCTATACATCAGCCACGCTATGTCCAGCGCCGTGCTGCCCGCCAGTTGGCGCGTGAGGCCAAAGCTGGCCTGGGCGGCATAATTGTTTCGATAACCGCGGTCCGCTTCAAACACCACCCGCCCCGGTGAGCGCGGGCCCGTGGAAACGCCGGCGGCCATTAGATCCGCTTCCGACAGCGATACCGATGGAAGCTTCCCAATCGCAATACCCCGGCCCCAAAGTACGGCTGGAGCCTGGAGTCCATCGGCGGGTGTTCGGAAGATCTGGCGGATATGGTCACCTGAATCGTTTATCAGGTTCGTCGCGTAAGGGACCTGGTACCAGACCGGGGAATAGAAGAGTCCGGCGCCTCCACGGATCACCGTCTTGTGATCTCCGAACATATCCCAGGCAAACCCCAGACGGGGAGCGGCATTCCTGTATGTCGAAAGCGGCGCCGGCTCCCGGTCGATATCAAACCGGACACCAAGATCGACAGTGAATCGAGGCGCGACCTTCCAAGAGTCCTGGACGAAGGTGCCAATAAAATGCGTCCAACCAATCCATTCCGGATTGCCAAAACCTTGACGGAACAAGTAGGGCAGTCCATGCGAGAAGGATTGCAAGCTGGTGAGATTTGACGCGGCCGGGCCATTCGCAGGCAGTCCCTGGGAGGCGTTGAACCTCCCCAACGCCGTACGGTCGGCTGGCGGAACGGCAAGGAGGGCGGGATAAATCCCGGAACTGAAAGTCCACTCCCCTCCAAACCAAACCTCATTTACAACACGGTATCGAACCGGGCGGTAGGAAGCCCCGAACTTGATGAGGTGGTTTCCACGTGAGTAGGATGTCAGGTTTTCAAACTGATACCGGTCCTGGAACGTGTTGAATGGGGTGCCGAAATGACGTCCGAACGTGGCCACCCCAGCCACACTCAGCGTAGGAGACCCGGTGGACCGTGACGCGGTTGTAGCGGAATCATTGGGAACCACCTGCATTCGAAGCAAATTGTGGAGGGAGGAGTTGAAACTGTGTGTCCACGCGCCAAGGACCGTGTAATCCCGTCTATGCACATCGTAGGTATTGCTCGGGGCCCGTGTATTGCTGGCAGGGAGGTCCCAATAATTGGAATTGTAGAACATGAGCCGCAGGTTTATGCTGTCCTGACTGCCCGGTTGGGCGTCCAGACGCGCCATCCAGTTATGCGTCCGTGTGGGGGCCGTGAACTGGCCTTCGTTGGAGGTTAATAGTTGCATCGTTTGGGGGTAGTTGGGCACCGTCAGTGCGTTTCTCAGGGACTGGCCGATGCGGCGAATCTCTGAGTCGCCGGATACGGCAAGCAGGTTGAGGTAACCGTCCTGGCCCTGGCTTGGCCGCAACAATCCTGTGTTGTCGGTATACCTCCTGAACCGTGCTATGTCGGACTTAACCCATTCCCCGGCGCCGAAAAAGAACAGCTTGTTACGTATGATCGGCCCACCGAACGTGAAACCGGTAAAGAGATTCTGGTCAAATGCCTTGCTCGGTTGGCGATCAAAGAAGTTTCTCGCCGAGGTGTGTTGGGACCTATAGAAGGAATATCCCGAGCCATGTATTTGATTAGTTCCGCCGCGGGTAATCACATTCACCGCGGTCCCGGCAGTGAACCCGAATTCCGCCGCGAAGGAATTCCGGTTAACCTGGAACTCCTGTACCACCTCGACGCTGAGTGGTACGCGCACGCTGCCCGACCCATATTCGTTCTCCCCTCCGTCCACCGTGACGAGGTTCGACCGGCCATTGCTGCCTCCGATCGAAAACCCCGAGGTCGAGAAGGTGAAGCCAGGATTCTGGTCTCGCGGTGCGTTCGAGTTGGTTACTCCCGGTAAAACAAACACATAGTTGGTGAACGAGCGTGTGAGGTTGGGCAGGTTCGCGATCTGGATCTCCGAGATTGTATTTGCCTGCTGGGGCCGTTCAGGCTCTACCAACGGGGGATCAGCGTTCACCACGATCTGTTCATCCAGATCGCCCACGCTCAGTTCAACATCATGCAATTGGATCAGCCCCACCGTCAGCTCGACTCCGTTGAGCACGTGGGTCTTAAAGCCTGGAGAAGATATGCGGAGCTGATACCTGCCGGGCGGAATAAGCACGAATTGGTAATTTCCGGACTCGTCTGTGAGATCGGTGCGGAGGATTCCCCGGACCCGATCCTCCACCTGAACGGTAGCTGCTGGGATGACTGCCCCGGAAGGATCGGTGACACTACCCTTTAAAGTTGCCGTGGCAACGTCAGCTTGCGGATAGGCTGGCAGCGCAAGGGCGAATATGAAGACCAAGAACTTCATGGGTTCCCTCCAACCTCTTGACTAAAGAGAGAGTTTTCATTATTATACTTAAAAGTTAATTAAGCCGCCAATCACTTATTGTGGCATTTGTGAATGAAAATTGATCCTTCCAAGAGGGGAACTGAGCCATGCGTATCTTCCTTGTCAACCCTAGTGACATCTCTTTCGGAATTGCAATCATTACACCGCGCTGGCTCTACGTTCTGGCGGCAGCGACGCCAGCCCGTTTTGGTGACCCTGTGCTGATCGACGAAACCTTGTCTCCCTTCGATCCGGACTCCCTGGAACCCGGGGACGTGGTTGGCATCGGGATGTACACATGCAACGCTTTGCGTGGCATGGAAATAGGCCGCATGGCGCGCGAGAGGGGAGCATGGGTGGTCTATGGGGGGGTTCACGCCAGTCTTTATCCGGATGAAGCGCGCCAGTTGGGGGCCGCACACGCCGTGGTGAAGGGGGATGGAGACGTAATCTGGGCTCAGGTGCTTGCTGACTGCGAACGCGGAAAGCCTTTGCCGGTTTATGAGGGCGGCCGCGTTGGCGCGGACCAGTTCAAACAGGCGCGCTGGGACCTTTTGCCTCCCAAGCGTTATATGTGGCCCACTGTGCAGACCGTCCGCGGCTGTCCCAAACACTGCTCCTTCTGTTCCGTGTGGCGCACCGACGGGCAGCAGCCAAGACAACGCACCGTAGACGCCGTGATCAGTGAAATCGTGCAGCTCCGGCGGATGGGTTACAAGCTCATCGTACTCGCGGACGATAATTTTTACCCGGTCACGCTGACCGATCTCGCCCAGGCCGAACGCCAGAATAACTTAGGACGGCTCAGCGAGCTTCAATCGTTGCGGGAGGAACGGTTCGCACTAATGCGGCGGTTGGCGCAGCTTCCCCAAGACATGGTCTTCTTCACCCAGATCACGATGGAGGCCGCGGAAGATCCGGGGTTTCTGGAGGCGATGCGGAAAGCGCATATCCTTGGAGTGCTGGTTGGAGTCGAATCGATCACCGAGGAGGGTCTGAAGACCATCTACAAGGATTTCAACTTGACCGGAGAAAATCTCATTGCCCGGCTCAGGACTTTCAGGGAACACGGTATCGGGGTGTGCGGCTCCTTCATCTTCGGGCTTACTTCAGACACTCCGGAAACCTTCCGCGCCACGGTAGAACTGGCCAAGAAGGCCGATGTGGGCTTTGCCAATTTCATTACCATGACTCCCTTTCCCGGAACCGTGGACTTTCAGAAGTGGGAAATGGAGCAGGGGGACCGGGTTCCGGAGGTGGGCGGCGTGCCTTTGACGCGGTACTGGCTGATCCCGGCGCACATTAGACCAAAAATCTACATCCACCATCCCACAATGGATCCGGCCGAGATTCTCGTGCACACACGAGCCGCATGGAACGACTTCTACAGTTTGGCATCCATCCGGCGCCGTATGTACAGTCTGAAATGTCTGAAATCCTGGAAGTCCCGTCTGGCGTTTGCAATGACTTCAAAGCTGTACCTCCAAATGTACGCCAAGACCGGTATCGCCGCCGACAGCGCCAGGCGAAGCCGCGCCAACCGTTGGGCGCGTTGGCTGGCGAAACCATGCCTCGAACTTTTCCAGGCAAAGCCGATGCCGGATTTGGAATTGCCCCGCGCCGAACCTGTTCTCCTGCCTATCCTGGCTGATTAAGCCGGCTGCGGATTTAAAGTCGCCTTCAATCGCGACCTGATTTTGGCAAGAAGCCCGGCGTGCCGCTATATTGAAAAGAAGTCAATCACGCCAGCCATGCCTGAAAAACCATACGAACATACGCCAATCGAGGAGAAGTGGAGCGTCCAATGGGCTGAGAGCGATCTCTACAAGGCTCGCTGCGACGGCACTTTGCCGCCCTACTACGTTCTGGAGATGTTTCCCTATCCAAGCGGCCGCCTGCACATGGGCCACGTCCGCAATTACTCCATCGGCGACACGCTGGCCCGTTTTATGTGGATGCGCGGCTACGACGTGCTCCATCCCATCGGCTGGGACGCCTTCGGCATGCCTGCGGAAAATGCCGCTATCAAAAAGAACATGCACCCGGGCGATTGGACTCTTTCCAACGTCGCGAGCATGAAGCAGCAACTCCTGCGCCTGGGCTTCAGCTATGATTGGTCGCGCGAAATCACCACCTGCCTGCCGGACTACTACCGGTGGAACCAGTGGCTCTTTCTCAAAATGCTGGAGCGTGGCCTCGCCTACCGCAAGGATGCGAAGGTGAACTGGTGTCCGGACTGTGCCACTGTGCTGGCCAATGAGCAGGTAGAGGACGGCCGCTGTTGGCGGTGCTCCACCGTGGTGGAACAGCGTCAACTGCAGCAGTGGTTCTTGAAAATCACCGCCTACGCCGACGAGTTGCTCGAGGAAACCTACAAGAGCCTGGAAAAGGGTTGGCCCGAGCGCGTCCTGACCATGCAGCGCAACTGGATCGGCCGCAGTGAAGGCGCGGAGGTGGATTTCACCCACCAGGAGACCGCGGAAAAGATCCGCGTCTTCACCACCCGCATCGACACCATCTACGGAGCCACCTGCGTGATCCTCGCGCCGGAGCATCCGTTGGTTGCGCGGCTCGTTTCCAGCGAAGCCGCCCGCCAGGTGAAGGCGATGGTGGATGATCTGGGCAGCAAGGGGCCCGGCGACGTCGAGAAGGCAGGCTTGTTCACCGGTCACTACGCCGTCAATCCTTTTTCCGGAGAAAGCATTCCGATCTGGGTCGGCAATTTTGTACTCATGGGCTATGGAACCGGAGCCATCATGGCCGTCCCAGCCCATGATGAGCGCGACTTTGAATTCTGCACCCAATACGGAATCCCCATCCGCCCCGTGATCCGTCCGGCGGATGGAGAACTGGCCACGCCTGAAAACATCCAGTCGGCATTCACAGACGACGGTGTCTGCGAAAACACAGGCCAGTGGTCCGGCATGAAGAGCGAGGATGCCCGCAAAGCCATGGCTGCCCACGCGGCCGGGAGAGGATTCGGGAACGCCTCCATCACCTTCCGGATCAAGGACTGGGGCATTTCCCGGCAGCGCTATTGGGGCACGCCGATCCCGGTCATCCATTGCCCCCGGTGCGGCGTCGTGCCCGTGCCCTATGAACAGTTGCCCGTCGAGCTGCCCTACAAGGTGGAGTTCACCGGCAAGGGACGCTCACCGCTGGCCAACGTAGCCGAATTTGTGAACGTCCCCTGTCCCGTCTGTCATTCGCCGGCGCAGCGCGAGACCGACACCATGGACACTTTCATCGACTCGTCCTGGTATTTCTACCGATTTTGCGATCCGCACAACACCGAGGCTCCGTTCGATCCGGCCAAGGTGGCCCCTTGGTTTCCCATCGATCAGTACATTGGCGGCGTTACGCACGCCATTCTGCACCTGATCTATTCGCGTTTCTGGACCAAGGTGATGCGCGACATCGGACTCATCACCAACAACGAACCGGTGGATAATTTGTTCACGCAGGGCATGGTCCAGCTCGGCGGCAAGGCGATGTCGAAGTCGCGCGGAAATGTCGTGGACCCCGATGAGATGGTGCAGAAGTACGGGGCCGATACCTGCCGCCTGTTTACGCTGTTCGCGGCGCCGCCCGAGAAGGACATGGAATGGAACGAGTCAAGCGTGCAAGGACAGCACCGCTTCCTGTCCCGCATCTACCGCTTTGTGTGCCGCAACACGGACAAGGCCCGTCAAGGGGAGGGCGAATCCACCGCTGAGGACCGCAAAGCGTTGCGCAAGCTTCACCAAACGCTCCAAAAAGTAACCGCCGACTTCGACAGCCGCTGGCACTTCAACACCTCCATCGCCGCCATGATGGAACTGTTGAACACGCTGGAGGAGATGGAGCCGGGCCTGTCCGGCAGCGCGGCGGCCCGGATTCTGGAAATGCTGTGCCTGATGCTGCATCCCTTTGCTCCCTTCCTTTCCCAGGAGATCTGGAGTGTGGAACTGGGCCGGGAAGGTCAACTGATCCGCCAGCCTTGGCCCGCATTTGATCCGGAGTTGGCCAAGGAGGAGGGAGCGGAAATCCCCATTCAAGTGAATGGGAAATTGCGTTCCAGGATCATCGTGCCTTTCGGAATCGCGCGGGAGCAGTTGGAGCAACTGGCGCTAGGCGACGACAAGGTCCGAGCTCATGTGGACGGCAAACAGGTGGTGAAGATTGTGATTGTGCCCGACAAACTGGTGAACATTGTGGTGAAGGGCTGACCTGCGATGCGCGCACGACCCTTCTTCATTGGCATCGCCGGGCCATCCGGTTCGGGCAAGACCACGCTTGCCAGGCGTCTCGAAGAGCTTCTTCCTGGATCATGCGCGCTTATCTCGCTGGACTCCTACTATCACGAACTCGCGCACCTGAGCCTGGATCAGCGTGGCCGCTGCAACTTTGATCATCCCGATGCCTTGGACTGGAATCTGCTCCTGTCCCAATTAGCCGCGTTGTCGGCGGGCCAACCGATCGAGCAGCCCTTGTACAATTTCGAAACGCACACCCGCGCGAAGGAAACGGTTCCGGTTTCCCCCGCCGGCTTCGTCATTGTGGAAGGCATTCTGACGCTGTACCGTGACGATGTTCGCCGGGCTTTGGATTTGAAGGTGTACGTGGATGCCCCTGATGCGAATTGTTTCGACCGCCGGCTGGAACGGGACATGCGGGAGCGCGGGCGCACTCGCGAGTCGGTCCATTATCAGTACCAGAAGACGGTGCGCCCAATGGCCGAACTCTACGTGTGGCCGACACGCGTGTGGGCGGACCTGATTCTATCCGGCACCGGCTCGCTGGAGGAGGCCTGCGGCGCCGTGCTGGCGCTCATTCCGCAAAACCACCGCACCGTTACCGGCTAGCTGAGCTAGCCCGCAAAGGGCCGTGCCGGCCCTCGATACACGCGAGCACCAGCCGATAAACCCGCCGGGACGAGCTCCGTTTTGCGGGCTGTTACTTAGAAGCGCAAAGGGCCGCGAAGCGCGGCTCCAAACGGATGAGGAACTTCGACTTAGGCCGCGCGGAGCAGGCTCCGTTTTGCGCGTGTTTCTCAAAAGGCTGCCGGCACCTCGTCCGTGGCTTCCCCGAACTTATGGCTCTGCCGGGTCGCGTCGATACTCTTGAGCAAGCCAGTCAAAACCGCCCCCGGACCCACTTCGATAAACCGCGTTACTCCCAACCCAATCAGCGTGCCCACCGAATCGGTCCAGCGAACCGGATTAGGCACCTGCTGCACCAGCCCCTCACGCGCTTCCTCGCCTGTCCGCACCACCCTACCCTGCCAGTTGTTGACCAACGGTGTTGCCAAATCTGAGAACTGGATCGCGGCAAGGTCGGCCGCCAGTCGCCGCTGCGCCGGCTCCATCAGCGCGCAATGGAATGGAGCGCTCACGGGCAGCGCCACGGCACGGCGAGCCCCCGCGGCCTTTGCCAGCTCCATCGCGCGTTGGACAGCCCCGGCATTTCCCGCGATCACCACTTGATCGGGCGAGTTTAAATTTGCGGCGCTCACCACTTCCCCCTGTGCCGCCTCCGCCAATACTGCTTCCAATTTCCCTTCCGGCAGTTTCAATATCGCTGCCATCGCGCCCACTCCGGCCGGAACAGCCTCCTGCATGTAGCGGCCACGCTGCCGCACCAGCTTCACCGCGTCCGCGAACCGTATCGATCCGGCCGCCACCAGCGCCGAGTACTCGCCAAGACTATGCCCGGCCACATACGCGGCGGAAACCCCGCGATCGCGAAGAACGGCCAGCGCCGCCACGGACGCGGTCAGAATCGCTGGCTGCGTATTCTCGGTGAGCTTCAAATCCTGCTCCGGACCTTCCCAACAGAGCCGGGAAAGCGCGAACCCCAAAGCCGCATCGGCCTCCTCAAAAACCAGTTTTGCCGCGGCATGCGAATCCGCCAAACTCCTACCCATCCCCGCGTATTGCGAGCCCTGTCCGGGAAACATGAATGCTGTAATCGGCATGATCTTTCATCATCCCACAGGCCCTGGAGACAGCCGCACACGGCAGAGTAACGGGTTTACGACATGAAAGTGGAAGAGGTCCCCGCCCTTACGGGACGGGGCTATCGCGGTTTGCTATTGGGGGACGATAGCCCCGCTCGTCAGAGCGGGGATTTCCGAGCCTACATCTACACTGCTCCAGAGTAACCTCATACGAGGTAAAATCATCTTGACATTGTGGGCTCTTGGCCCCCCGAGGAGTAGCTCGTGCGCCTATCCGAAATTTGCGTTAACCGGCCTGTGTTCGCGTTCATGCTGATCCTGTTCCTGGTGGTGCTGGGAGCATTCAGCTTCATGGACCTCGGCGTGGATCTGTTTCCGCAATCCGATCCGGCCACCGTCTATGTGCGCCTGCGGTTACCGGGCGCAAGCCCCGAGGAGATGGTCTCCCAGGTGGTGCTCCCGATGGAAGAAGCCGTGGCCAGTGTGAGCGGCATTGAGGAGCTCCGCGCCATGGTGTCGGAAGGCAGTGCCTACGTCATGGTGACGTTTGTGCTGGAGCGCCCGATTAGCGACGCCGTGGAGGACGTGCGGGAGAAGGTGAACGGCGCCATTCGCCAGCTGCCTCCCAACATGCTTCCCCCGGTGGTGATGAAGGCGGAGATGGATCGTGAACCGGTGGTCACGCTTGCCATCAGCGGGTCCAGGCCCATCCGTGAGTTGACCGAGATCGCCGATAAACAAGTACGGCGCGCGCTGGAAACCGTCGACGGAGTCGGCAGTATCGACATCAGCGGGGCGCGGGCGCGCCAGATCAACCTGTTCATGGACATGAACAAGCTGAACGCCTACACTCTCACCGCACAGGATATCGACCGCGCGGTACGTTCGGAAAACATCGAGCTGCCGGGCGGGCGCATCATCCGCGGCCCCTCGGAAATGGGCGTTCGGACCATGGGCCGCGTCCAGCGCGTGGAGGACTTCAACAACATCATCATCAAGAATGTCGGCGGGGCCCCGGTGCGGTTGCGCGATATCGGATATGCCGAGGACAGCATGGCCGAAAAACGGACCTTCGCGCATCTGCGCAACAAGGACGCCGTCAGCCTCGAGATACAACGGCAGACGGGGATGAACGCCGTCAAGGTTGTGGACGGTGTAATGGCCAAGCTGGAAATCGTCAAGAGACAACTCCCCTCCGGTGTCCAAGTGGATCTCATCAAGGAGCAGGCCACCTATATCCGGAATTCGGTGGAGGCACTGGAGGAGCACCTGGTTCTGGGAAGCCTGCTCGCCTCCCTGATCGTCTTCCTATTCATTCGCGATTGGCGGACCGTGCTCATCAGCGCGCTGGCCATTCCCACCTCCATCATCACCACCTTCACGCTGCTGCGGCTGATGGATTTCACACTCAATTCGATGACGCTGCTGGCGCTCACACTCGCCGTCGGCATTGTCATCGACGACGCGATCATTGTTCTCGAGAATATTTACCGGTTCATTGAGGATAAAGGCATGCCCGGCAAGCAGGCAGCCATTCTGGCGACCAAAGAGATCGCCATGGCCGTCATTGCCACCACCTTGTCGTTGGTCATCATCTTCATTCCCATCGCCTTCATGACCGGCTACGCGCGGAAGTTCCTCAATCAGTTTGGGTGGACGATGGCCATTGCCATCATGGTCTCCATGCTCGTCGCATTCACTGTCACCCCCACCCTCAGCGCGCGCCTGCTCAAGCGCAAACCCGCCGGCAAACACAAGCAGCATGATCTCCAACATCCAAACTTTTTGGAGCGCCTCTATATCCGCTCGCTGCAATGGTCGCTCGATCACCGCTGGGCCATTGTCCTGGTCTGCCTCGCCACTTTTGGTTCCACCTTCGTCCTCAACAAACACATCGGCCGCGACTGGATGCCCCAGGAAGACCAAAGCGAATTGGGGCTTTCCATCGATACTCCGGAAGGTTCGTCATTGGAATATACCGAGAGCGTGGCCGTCGACATAGCTCACATGGTGGAAAAGATTCCCGGAGTCCGGATGGTGATTCCGCGCAGCTCCATGCACATGGACCGCGTCACGCAGGCTTCCATCACGATTCTGCTCGACCCGGAAGGGAAGCGGGCCGACATCACCGCGATGGGCCAGAAGGTGCGCGAGTCCATCAGGAAGTATGCGCACTTGCGCCCCCGGATCTCCTTCCCGAACGTGCTGGGCGGCCGCGACACCTTTGCCCCCATTCGCGCCATGATTCTCGGGCCCGATATTGTGCAACTGGTGGGAATCGCCAAGAACTCGGTGCTCGCCATGCAGAAGGAGGCCGCGCTTGCCGACGTCAAGGCGAACCTGAATCTCAACAATCCGGAAATGCAGGTGGTGATTGACCGGCCGCTGGCATCCGACCTCGGTGTCCGGGTGGCCGATATCGCCGGCGCCGTGCGGCTGCTGATGTCGGGGGAAGACCAGATCTCCACATTCAAGGAGGGGTCCGAGCAGTATCCGGTAACCATGCGGCTGCAACCGGGGCAGCGCGACGACCCAGCCGTGCTCAGCCGGCTGCTGGTTCCGTCCAGCAAACTCGGCCTGATTCGCCTGGATTCCATTGCCCGCCTGGAACGCGGGCTCGGCCCCAGCCGTATCGATCGTTTCAACCGCCAATTCGCCGTCGGCATCTACGGGAACGTTGCGCCCGGCTTCGGACTGGGTGAGGCGGCGCAGGCCGCACAGGCCGCCATTCAAGGTACCGGACTGCCCACCGGCTACCGCATGGAGTTCTCCGGACAAGTGAAAGTGCTCGAGGAAACCACCACCAACATGCTGATGGCCATCGGCCTCGCTTCCATCTTTATGTACATGGTGCTGGCCGCCCAGTTTGAAAGCCTTGTGCATCCGTTCATCATCCTCACCACGTTGCCGCTGTCCATTCCGTTTGCGATGATATCGCTCATCGTAACCGGACGCACACTGAACCTCTTTAGCGCGCTGGGCATCTTGCTGCTGTTGGGGATTGTCAAGAAAAACGGGATTCTGCAGATCGACTACATGAACCAGCTCACCCAAAGGGGGACGCCGCTGCGGGAAGCGATCCTGGAGGCCAACCGCGTGCGGCTGCGGCCCATCCTGATGACTACTTTTGCCATCATCGCCGGCCTGATCCCCACCGCTCTTGGTGTGGGCTCAGGGGCATCGCAACGTTCCGCCATCGCAGTGACCATCATCGGTGGCCAAACGCTCTGCCTGATCCTTACCTTGCTGGTGGTGCCGGTGGGCTATTCGATGGTGGAAGACGCCCGGGCCTGGCTCACCCGCCACTCGGATGCCACACCGGCGCACGCGCCGTCGGCCGGGGACTAATCGAAAGGCGCCTGCTCCGGCTCCGGATTGTCGGGCACAACTACAAAACCGCGGCCTGCGAACTCGATGAATGAGAAAGCCTCTCGGCTAAACGAACCACCGGTGGAACCACAGTTGCACAAGCTCTGTACGGAAACCACACGCCTGATACATTCGTTGCGCTTCACAGTTGCTTCCTTGCGTGACCACCTCCACGCGCCGCATACCCTGGGACGCAAGAAAAGAAATGGCTGCCCCGGTGAGCTGGCGTCCATAACCCTTTTTCGTATGAGCGCCGGAGACGCCAATCAGGCCAATCCTGCCCGTCCCTTCCGAACCCAGGTGGCAGCTACAATAACCGATCGGCCCTGAACCAGCGTCGGCAACAAAAACCCGATCCGCCCATCCCTGGCAGCTTCTCTCCAGCCACGTTTCGTAAAGGTCGTCGCAGCGCGTCTTATCGAAACCCCCATCGGAATAGAACCGTGAACCTCGATGGCTACTCCGAACGATCGGCCGCAGTTGGCCGAAGTCATCCATTCGGAACGGCCGAATCTCCAAACCGCTGGCACTCCCCGTGTACTCCGTTACCTCGCTGATCCGCAGGTGAAACGTCATCCGGACATCCACCAGCCGGAACGCTTCGCTTTGAGCCAGACGGCTCGTCTCCCCATCTCCGGAGTCAGCGAGTAGATACAAGCATTCAATCTTGTTCGCCTCACACCAGGCCAGGATCGACTTCATGTTCCGCGAATTCGCACGATTCGCCTTGACGCGTGCGATCCGGCGTCCGAAGAACTCGCTGTCCCAGAGCAGATGTTCACATGGTGCAACCATTCTCGTAAGACCTCTTCTATGCCGCTGCTGTATGGATCAGCTCTGGTCCCACCCATTGTATGCTAGTGACATACATGAGCCTCCCCATCGGCGGCGCCGCTTCCCCAGAGGCCTTCCTGTTTGACCTTTCGGTAGTGGTTCCCGTCTACAACAGCCAGACCATCCTTCCAAGCCTGATCGAACGGTTGGAGCCCGTGCTCCGGCAATCGGCCGGCGCCTTTGAGGTCTTGCTCGTAAACGACGGCAGCCAGGACGAAAGCGGGTTCGTCCTCCAACAACTGCACCAGTCTCACTCCTGGGTTTCGGTGATTCACCTATCCCGCAACTTCGGCCAGCACCCGGCCCTGTTATGCGGAATTCGAGCCGCCCGTGGACGCGTCATCGTTACCATGGATGACGATCTGCAGAATCCCCCCGAAGAAATTCCCAAGCTGCTGGCGAAACTGGCCGCCGGCCATGATCTGGTCTACGGGACTCCCATCCATGCGCAGCATGGACTCTCGCGGGGCTTTGCCTCCTGGATCGTCAAACTTGCCCTTAGCCAGGCGATGGGGGTCGCCACCGCCAGGCAAACCAGTACCTTCCGCGCCTTCCGAACCTCTCTACGCGATGCTTTTCATGCCTATCAAAGCCCCTATGTCTCCATCGATGTGCTGCTCAGTTGGGGTACCACTCGGATCTCCTCGGTGAGCGTCGATCATGCCCCACGCGCCTCGGGCGCGTCCCAGTACAATTTTTTCAAGCTAACCGCGCATGCTCTGAATATGTTGACCGGCTTCAGCACTCTCCCCTTGCGCTTGACCAGCTTTGCCGGATTTGGTGCCTCCCTGTTCGGGATAGCGGTCTTGCTTTTCGTGGTCGGCCGCTTTCTTCTTTCCGGAACCAGCGTCCCCGGATTTCCGTTTCTGGCCGCCATTGTTGCCATCTTGGGCGGGGCTCAGTTGTTCGCCTTGGGCATCATCGGGGAGTACCTGGCTCGCATGCATGTTCGTATGTTGGACCGCCCGCCCTATGTCGTCAAGGAACTGTTGCCGCCGAGTCAGGAGAGCCGCAAGGATGGTCCTTGATCTGCTCCACAGGATTGCCGCCAATCCCGGCGTCTACGATTGGATCCAGCACTCCGTCGGCTGTGACCAGGTCTTTCGCCGCGTGCAGAAACACTTCATCTCCGCCCCGGCGCGCACCGTCCTGGAGGTCGGCGCTGGCACCGGCTTGCTGCGCCCATACTTGCCATCAACGACGAAATACATCTGGCTCGACTGTGATCCGGTGAAGCTGGCCGGCTTCCGGCGGCGCAACCACTCCGATGACGCCGTCCTCGGCGATGCCACCCGGATCTGTATCGGAAACGCGGCCGTGCGCGACGTGCTTTGCGTCTCCGTCACTCATCACATACCGGATGAAATGGCCGCCAGGATGTTCTCTGAACTGGCCCGCGTTGCCTCTGAACGGCTCATTTTCCTTGATCCCGTTCTCTCCTCTACTCTTACCGGCAAGGCCCTTTGGAGTCTCGACAGAGGCTCATTTCCTCGCCGTCCGGAACGCCTCCGCGAGTTGATTGGCGTCGATTTCGACATTGCCTTCCAGGAGGAGTTTGAAGTGATGCATCGCTATCTTTGCTGCGTCGCCACACCAAAACGGCTCGGAACCCCGGCCAATCCACAAAGCGTGGTGCCCTCACCGTGACCCTTCCCGCTGATCCGATTCCCTTTAATCGCTTTTGCCCCGTCGGAACCGAATTTGGCTTCGTGCAGCAAGCCATCGACCGTATACACATTTCCGGCGACGGCCACTTCACTGAACTCTGCCACGCCTTGCTCGAAGAACTGCTCGGGGTCCCCAAAGTGCTGCTCACCACCTCCTGCACCACCGCCCTGGAGATGTCCGCCCTGCTCGCCGGTGTCGGCCCCGGCGATGAGGTGATCCTCCCTTCTTTCACCTTCGTTTCCACCGCGAATGCTTTTGCGCTCCGCGGCGCCAGGCCGGTGTTTGCAGACGTCCGTCCGGATACCTTGAACCTCGATGAAACCTTGCTAGAGAGCCGCATCTCATCCCGTACCCGTCTCATCGTTGCCGTACACTACGCCGGCGTCGGATGCGAGATGGACGCCATCCTGCCGCTGGCCCGGCGCTGTGGCGCAGCCGTCATTGAGGACAACGCCCACGGACTTCTCGGTAAGTACCGGGGCCGTTACCTCGGCACTTTTGGAACCTTCGCCGCTCAAAGCTTCCACGAGACGAAGAACTTCACCTGTGGGGAGGGCGGCGCCCTCGTCATCAACGAAAGCCGACACGTGCCGCGCGCCGAGATCCTGCGCGACAAAGGGACCAATCGCAAACGCTATTTTCGCGGTGAAGTGGACAAGTACACTTGGGTCGACCTCGGCTCCAGCTTTCTTCCCTCCGACATCCTGGCGGCATTTCTCTACGCTCAATTGCAGGCTCGCGAATCGATTCAACGCGCGCGCCACCGCCTCTGGCACTACTACGCCACCCATCTTGCCTCCTGGGCCGCCGCCAACGGCGTCGTTCTGCCCGCGGTTCCCGCACACTGCGAACATCCTGCCCACCTCTTCTATCTGATGCTTCCCAGTCTGGAGGCCAGGACAAGATTTCTCGCCGCCCTCCAGGCCAAGGGCATCCTCTGCGTGTTCCATTATCAGCCGCTCCACCTGTCCCAAATGGGCCGCGAGTTTGGTGGGCGTCCCGGCGACTGTCCAGTGGCCGAATCGGCAGGCGACAGGCTGGTCAGGCTGCCCTTCTTCAATCATCTGACTGAGCCGCAACAGGCCCGCGTAGTCGAAGAAATTCGCTCCCTACGTCTTTAGACGTGTGTTACCCGTCCGGGACGATCTCCGTTTTGTGGATTGTTATTATACTGAGTCGTGAAGATCACACGCGTCGAACCATACGCCATCTCCATCCCACTGCCCGTCCCCGTCTCCGACGCCGTCCGCCGCATCACCCATCGCGACCATTACATGGTCCGCCTTCACACAGACACTGGACTCACCGGCGACGGTTTCAGCCTCGGCTATGACGGCAGCCTCGCCATGGTGTCGCTCACCACCGCCATTTTCGAGCCCATCCTCACCGGCGCCGGCGCATTCGACTCCGAATACCTCTGGTCTGAGATGTACCGCCAGTCCATTCAGGCCGGACGCCGCGGCGCAGCGCTCCGCGCCATCAGCGCCATCGACATTGCTCTCTGGGACCTGCGCGGCAAAGCCTTCGGCCAGCCGGTGATGAACCTGCTCGGCGTGCAATCCAGGCGTCTCCGCTGCTACGCCACTGGAGGCTATTTCCGGGACGGCCAAACCCACCAGGAACTCGTCCGTGAATACATGAACTACTTCGACCAGGGCTTCACCGCCGCCAAGCTCAAAGTCGGAAAGTTTTCGGCCCGCGAAGACGCCGCGCGACTCGGAG
>Ga0080064_1003167_pt1 | contig 25001 bp, 23 predicted proteins | sample Subgrocontami54m_FD_69260 | JGI IMG/M metagenome (GOLD analysis project Ga0080064, IMG submission 69260) | Subsurface groundwater microbial communities from S. Glens Falls, New York, USA - GMW46 contaminated, 5.4 m (SPADES assembly) (version 2) ...
AGTCCCACCCCTTTCACCCCCTCGATCCGCTTGTTCAACTGCTTGGTGATCTGCCCGATCCCCTCATCCGAGCCGGTGGTCACGAGGGTCATGCGCGACAGCGACGCGTCCTCGGTCGGCGCCACGGTGAGCGACTCGATGTTGTAGCCGCGCGCCGAGAACAGTCCCGCCACGCGCGACAGGGCGCCGGCTTCATTTTCCAGCAATACCGAAATAATGTGTCGCACCGTCGCCTCGATCTACACCAGAATCATTTCCGACAGCCCCTTGCCGCCGGGCACCATCGGGAACACGTTCTCGGTCTGGTCGGTGATGAAATCCATGAACACCAGGTCTTTCTTGCGCGCCAGCGCTTCCTTGAGGGCGCCCTCGACATCTCCCGGCCTCTCGATGCGCATGCCGATATGGCCGTACGATTCGGCAAGCTTGACGAAATCCGGCAGCGCGTCCATGTAGGATTCGGAATAGCGGTTGCCGTGGAAAAACTCCTGCCACTGCCGTACCATGCCCATGTAACGGTTGTTGAGATTCACGATCTTGATCGGCAGGTGATACTGCTTGCAGGTCGAGAGCTCCTGGATGCACATCTGGATGCTCGCCTCGCCGGTCACGCACACGACGGTCGACTTCGGATGTGCGAGCTGCACACCCACGGCCGCCGGCAGCCCGAACCCCATGGTGCCGAGGCCGCCCGAATTGATCCAGCGCCGCGGCTTGTTGAATTTGTAGAACTGCGCTGCCCACATCTGGTGCTGGCCCACGTCCGAAGTCACGAACGCGTCGCCCCTGGTCAACTCGTAGAGCTTCTCCACCACCGCCTGCGGCTTGATGATCTTGGCGGCGCGGTCGAATTTCAGGCAGTCGCGGCTGCGCCACAGCTCGATCTGCTTCCACCAGGCTTTCAGTTCTGCCTGATCGGGCTTTTCCTTCGACGCCTGCAGCTGCCTGATCATCTCCTGCAGAACTTCGCGCACGTTGCCGACGATCGGCACGTCGACCTTGACGCGTTTCGAAATCGACGAGGGATCGATGTCGGCGTGGATGATGGTGCGCGGCTCTTCGAAGAAGTGCTTGGGATTGCCGATGACGCGATCGTCGAAGCGCGCGCCGATCGCGAGCAATACGTCGCAGTGCTGCATCGCCATGTTCGCTTCGTACGTGCCGTGCATGCCGGGCATGCCGAGAAACTGGCGGTCGGTGGCAGGGTACGCACCCAGCCCCATCAGCGTGTTGGTGCACGGGAAGCCGAGCGCGCGCACGAGCTGGGCCAGCTCGCCGGACGCGTTGCCGAGGATCACGCCGCCACCGGTGTAGACCATCGGGCGCTTGGCCCGGTTGAGGAGCTGGATCGCTTTCCGGATCTGACCGGCGTGACCCTTCACCACCGGGTTGTAGGAGCGCATGCTGATCGATTTCGGATAGTCGAATTCGGTCATCGCGCTGGTCACGTCCTTCGGAATGTCGACCACCACCGGCCCGGGGCGTCCGGTCGCGGCGATGTAGAAAGCCTTCTTGATCGTGACCGCGAGGTCCTTCACGTCCTTGACGAGAAAGTTGTGCTTGACGCACGGGCGCGTGATACCGACGGTGTCGCACTCCTGGAACGCATCCAGGCCGATTGCGTGCGTCGGCACCTGCCCGGTGATGATGACCAGCGGGATCGAATCCATGTACGCGGTGGCAATCCCGGTCACCGCGTTGGTGACGCCGGGACCGGAAGTCACCAGCGCGACGCCGATTTTCTCGGTCGAACGCGAGTAGCCGTCCGCGGCGTGGATCGCGCCCTGCTCATGGCGCACCAGGATATGCTTGACCTTGTCCTGCTTGAACAACTCATCGTAGATGAACAGCACGGCGCCGCCGGGGTAGCCGAACACGTAATCGACCCCTTCTTCCTGCAGGCACCGCACCGTTATTTCTGCGCCACTCAATTCCATAGTTGAACCTTGCTGATTCCAGGCAGGAGACAGAACGTGAAACGATACCTTCAGCGCGCATTTTGGTCAAGATAAATGTCTGATTAAACATGATGATAACGGCGGCCTGTGACGGTGGCGCGGAGCGCGACTTGCGCTGCGGACATGTTTTGTTAAGATGCTTCGAAGCCATCCGAGCCCGACGCAAACGCGCTTAACCACGAGGCAGATTCCACTGGCTACCCGCAAGGAGCTCTCCGATTTTCTCGCTGCCGTCGAACGCCGCGCTTACAAGCAGGCGATGTTCGCCGCGCGCGACGAACAAGTCGCCCTCGACGCGGTGCAGGACGCGATGATGAAGCTCGCCGAGAAGTACTCGACACGCCCCAGCGCGGAGCTGCCGATGTTGTTCCAGCGCATTCTGCAGAATACGATCCGCGACCATTTCCGGCGGCAGAAAGTGCGCGCCCTGTGGACGCCGCCGATGTCATCGCTGGGAGGCGGCGAGGACGGCGACGATCACGATCCGCTTGAAACTTTACAGGCGCATCCCGACTCCAATCCCCAGGAGGCGCCCTCCGACCAGTTGCAGCAGGCGCAAACCCTTGAACTGATTGAAGAAGCTCTCCGCAAATTGCCGGCACGTCAACGTCAGGCCTTCGTGCTGCGTTATTGGGAGGAAATGGACGTTGCAACTGCGGCAGCCGCAATGGGTTGCTCGGAGGGGAGTGTGAAAACGCACTGCTCACGGGCGACTCATGCTCTTGCCGTGCTGTTGAAAGATAAGGGAATCTCACTATGAACGAACAGGAACTGGCAAAAAAAATCGTCCAGCACCTGGATCAGGGTCTGGGCCACATCAGGCAAGGCACGCTGTACAAGTTGCAGTCAGCGCGCATGGCAGCGCTCGACCGGTACCGTAAAGCACCGGAACCGGTGTTCGGTCTGGCGTGGGCAGGGGACGCCGCGTTTCGCTTGAGCCACAGCCGTCATTTCAACGCGCGCAATGTGTTTGCGCTGGGCCTGTTGCTGTTGAGCCTGATCGGCGTCAGTTACTGGCAACTGGCAAATCAGTCCAGCGACTTCGCTGAAATCGACGCGAGCCTGCTTACCAGCGAATTGCCGATCAACGCTTACCTCGACAGCGGCTTCGAAGCATGGTTAAAACGCTCATCGCAATAATTCTGTGCCTGAGCGTCGTTGCCCCGGTATCCGCCGCGGCGCCAGTCGAGTCCAAGCCAGCGGCCACGCACACCAAACCGGCCAAATCGGCTAAACCGGTCAAACCCGCCAAACCTGACTGGGCGGAATTGACGCCGGCGCAGCAGGCCGTGCTCGCGCCGCTGATGCAGCAGTGGAGCAGTTTTGACGCCCCGAGCCGCAAGAAGTGGGTTAAGGTCGCCAATGGCTATCCGAAACTGAAGCCGGACGCGCAGAAGCGGCTGCAGGCACGCATGCAGCATTGGGCCAAGCTCACGCCGCAGCAGCGCCAGGCCGCGCGCGAAAAATACCTCGCGATCAAGAAATTGCCGCCGGAAAAACGCGCGGAAGTCAAATCGCAATGGCAGCAGTATCAGCAGTCGCTCGCTACCCAATCCGTCACCGGCAACCCGGAGACCACCGGCAGCCCGGAGGCCGCCGGCAGCCCGGAACAAGCGGGCGGCAGCAGTCCCCAGTAGCAGCGCCGATCATCTTCTCTCCCCCCACCACATCATCCCCATCGCCAGGCTCAGGAACATGAGCGTCGGCAGGATCGCGCTCCAGAATGGCGGCCAGTCGCGCAGCAATCCCAGGTAGGTAAAAAGCCGCCCGAGCATGGCAAAGCCGATGCCGAGCATGATGCCGGCAAATACCTTCGCGCCCACACCGCCGACACGCCGCTGGTAATAGGCGAACGGCAGCGCCAGCACCATCATCACCAGCACCGCGAACGGATAGATCAGCTTGTTCCAGAATGCGATTTCGTGGCGCGAGGTCTGCTGGTTGTTCTCGCGCAGATGCTGCATGTAAAAATACAGGTTCCACGCCGACATCTGCTCCGGCGCCACCAGCAGCACGCTCAGCAACCTGGGATCGAGCACCGAGCGCCAGTCGGCCTGCTCGATGCGGCTCACCGTCGTCTTCCGGTCGGCAAAGTCGGTCTGCACCACGTCGCGTAACCGCCACAGGTTGTCGCTCACATACTCGCCGCGCCGCGCGAGGCTGATCCGGCGCAACCGATGCTCGGCATCGAATTCGTAGATCTTCACGCCCTGCAATACCGAATCCGGCATGACCTGCGTGATATTGACGAAGTGGCGCTCGTCCTTGACCCACAGACCCGAGCGGAATTCCTGCGCGATCACGCCGGTGATGGCCTTGGCGCGCAACTGCTGCGCGGCCTGTTCGGCGGGGGGCGCGATGAATTCGCCGGTGACGAAACTCAGCACCGAGAACAGCAGGCCGACTTCGACGAGCGTCAGCGCCATGCGCGGAATCGATACGCCCGAAACCCGCATCACCGTGTATTCGGAATTGGCCACGAGCTGGGCGAGCGCAAACAGCGTGCCGATCAGGGCGGCGATCGGAAACAATTCGTACGCGTGGCCCGGCACGCTCAGCAGCACGTACGCCATGATGTGAGGCAGGCGGTAAGATCCCTTGTCAAGTTCCGCCAGCTCACGAATCAGATCCAGAAATGCAAACAGCATCAGCAACGCCGCGAACACCAGCAGCGTCGCGGTGGTGATTTCGGCCGACAAATAGCGCCGGATGACTCTCATTTGAAATAGCGGAAAAGCGAGAACGGCGTCAGGCGCCGCAAAAAAAGCATCGCCAGTATCAACAGCATCGCCGCATGCACGCCCCACAGCCCGAGCGGCAGGCTGATGCGTTGCTGCGCGATCCAGGCCTGCGCGATGCTCAGCATGTTGTTGTAGATCATGTAGACGAGGATCGCCAGCACCAGGTTCAGCGAGCGCCCGGCGCGCGGATTGACGAAAGACAGCGGGATCGCAAGCAGCGCCAGAATCAGTGCCGATAACGGCAGCCCGAGGCGCCAGGCCAGCTCGCCGCGGTGTATCGGGTTCGCGTGATCCAGCAGATCGAGCGTCGGCAGGGACTTCGCCGAGGGCGTTGACGCTCTCGCTTCGCGCACGTCGATGCGCATTGCATAGCGTTCGAATTCGCTGACCTTGTATTCGGCGCTGCCGGGCAGGCCTTCGTACCGCCTGCCGTTGAGCAGCACCAGAAAGCGGTCGCCGTTGCCGGCGGTCTCCAGAAAGCCGCGCTTGGCGACCATCACCCCCGTCTGGTTATGCTGGGTGGAGCTCACGAACACATTGGCGACCCGGTTGTCGTCCTCGCTCACGTTTTCGACGAAAAACACGCGCTCGTTGTGCCTGGATTCACGAAACACGCCGGGAGTCACCTGGGATATGTCGTCGCGATTATCCATGTAGCCGCGGAATTCATCGCTCTTGGTGATCGCCCACGGCGACAGCACCAGGCTCAGCAGCGCGATCAGGATCACGATCGGCACGGCGAACGACAGCACCGGCCGGATCCATGCGGTCAGGCTCAGGCCGGAGCTGAACCACACAATCATCTCCGAATCGCGGTAGCAGCGCGACAATGACATCAGCACCGCGATGAACAGCGTCAGCGACAGCAGCACCGGCAAATAGCTGAAGGAGGTAAATGCGAGCAGCGCGAATACGCCGCTGAACGTGATCGAACCTCCCGCAGCGAGACCGAGAAAGCGCACCAGCTGGGTGGTGACCGTAATGCCGAGCAGCACGATGAAAGCGGCCACCGCCGTAGCGGCGAATTCACGCACCAACGATTGCCGGAAAATCTTCACTCCGCGCTTTGATTTTTGATGAGATTACGAAGATAATCAGCGGTTTCTGACACCAATCTGACTTCGGGAGAATGCGGTGGAATTTAGCATAAAAAGCGGGGGGCCGGAGCGCATCCGCACCGGTTGCAGCGTGGTCGGCGTATTCGAGCCGCGCAAATTCAGCGCCGCGGGCGCCGCGCTCGATCGCGCAGCGCGCGGCCACCTGTCCGCCATCCTCGCGCGCGGCGACATGGAAGGCAAGCTCGGCAGCACGCTGCTGTTGCATAACGTACCGAACGTTGCGTGCGAACGCGTGCTGCTGGTGGGCCTTGGCCGCGACGGCGAATTCCGCGACAAGCAGTACCGCGAGGCGGTGGCCGCGGCAATCCGGACACTGAACGCGACCGGCACCGCAGAGGCCGCCCTGCACCTCACCGAGATCGCGGATGTGAAGCGCGACATCACTTGGCGCATCGCGCAGGCGGTCACGGTGGCGCGCGAAGCGGGCTACCGCTTTGAGCGCATGAAAAGCCGGCGCGAGGAGAAAGAATCAGCGCTGCGCAAGCTCGCGCTGGGCATCGGCGACAAAGCGGCGCGGCGGCGCGCCGAGGCGGGGCTCGAACAAGGCCTCGCCATCGCGCACGGCATGCTGCTCGCGAAGGATCTCGGCAATCTGCCGGCCAACGTCTGCACCCCGTCCTATCTGGCCGAGCAGGCCCGCGAACTCGCCAAGCGCTACCGCATGAAAGTGCAGGTGCTGGAGCGCGACGACATGGAAAAGCTCGGCATGGGCGCGCTCGTGTCGGTGGCGCGCGGCAGCACGCAGGCGCCGAAACTGATCACGCTCGAGTACCGCGGCGGCGCGAAGCACGGCAAGCCGGTGGCGCTGGTCGGCAAAGGCGTCACCTTCGATACCGGCGGAATTTCGCTCAAGCCCGGCGCCGAAATGGACGAGATGAAATTCGACATGTGCGGTGCCGCCAGCGTACTCGGCACCTTGAAGGCGGTCGCCGAGATGCGGCTGCCGATCGACGTCATCGGCATCATTCCCGCCACCGAGAACATGCCGAGCGGCGGCGCGACCAAGCCCGGCGACATCGTGACCAGCCTGTCGGGACAAACCGTGGAAATCCTCAACACCGACGCCGAGGGGCGGCTGATCCTGTGCGATGCGCTGACCTATGCCGAACGCTTCGAACCGCAGGCGGTGGTCGACATCGCGACGCTGACCGGCGCGTGCGTGATTGCGCTCGGGCACGTCGTGAGCGGACTGTTCGCAAACGACGACGCGCTCGCGAAGGAACTGCTGCTCGCCGGCGAGACCGCCTATGACCGCGCCTGGCAAATGCCGCTGCTCGAAGATTACCAGGAGCAGCTGAAGAGCAATTTCGCCGATTTCGCCAACATCGGCGGGCGCCCCGCGGGGGCCGTCACCGCCGCGTGCTTCCTCGCGCGCTTTACCAAGAAATTCAAATGGGCGCATCTCGACATCGCCGGCACCGCCTGGAAGTCGGGCAAGGAAAAAGGCTCGACCGGCCGGCCGGTGCCACTGCTCACGCAGTTCCTGATCAACCGGGCATCGAAAAAACAGTGATGAGCGCAAAATCGCGCTCCGCGTTTGCGGCATGACTCAGATTGATTTCTATTTTCACGTCGAAAACAAGCTGCACACGGCCTGCGCGCTGAGCGCCAAGGCCTGCGCGCACGGCCTGCGCGTGCTCGCATTCTGTGCCGATCCCGAGGCCAGCCAGAAGCTCAGCCGCACGCTGTGGACCACGCCGGCGACCGGCTTCATCCCGCACTGCATGCCTGAAGACCGCCTGGCCGCCGTCACGCCGGTGATCGTCGACCACGAGGGCACCCGTTTGCTGCATGACCAGGTGCTGCTCAATCTGCGTCCCGACTGGCCCCCGTTCTTCAGCCGCTTCCAGCGCCTGATCGAAATCGTCAGCCTCGACGAGGAAGACCGCCGGCTGGCGCGCGAACGCTACAAGTTCTACCGCGACCGCGGTTACGAAATCCGGAATCACGATCTGAGCAAGAGCACGCAGTAACGCCGGAAAGCAATCGATGTCCGCCGCAAGCGACGATAACTGGTCACCTGACGACGACGTGCTCGGCCGCGCCGATGCGCTGCTTGACAAGCACCGGCGTGCGGGCGCCAGGCCCGCCGCCGATCCGAACGCCGTCCCGACACTGACCGAGGCCGTCGGAGGCGACCCTGCCGCGCAGGCGATTCCGACGCTGACCGATTCAATCGCAGCGCCGATCGCTGCCGGCCGCCCCGCCGCTGCCGAAGCACCTGCCGCCGCGCCCGAACCGGTCGCACCCGAACCCGCGGCGCCGCCGCCGGGCTTTGCACCCGAGGCGGACGCAACAGCGGGCAACACCGGTTACGGACTGACTGCGCCGGTGCAAGACGGCGAAGTGATTTCGCGCGTCCAGACGCAGAACCTCGAGCACGGCGTCTATCAGAAGCTCAGACAGGGCCTCGAAACCCAGATCGAAAGCGTGCTGGAGCAACGCTTCATGCCCGAGGTCGCAACCGCCCTCGATCGCGCGCTGCAAACCATCAGCAGCGATTTGAAAACCCACATCGATACCGCGGTGCGTGCCTCGATCGAAGCGGCGCTGAATAACCGGCTCCCGGCTCCGCGCGAAAACGCGGGATCGCGGCCCGCCGCGCCGCAGGATGCGGTGGCGGAGTCCGGTATAATGCGCGGCTTTTCCGGACACGCGGCACCCGCCGCCGCAAAAATGGAACTCGCCAAGAGCTTCGACCCCGGCGTCATAGAAAGCCGCTGGTACCCCGAATGGGAGCAGCGTGGCTACTTCGCCGCGGGCGTCGACCCCGGGAATCCCGCCAGCTTCTGCATCCTGCTGCCGCCACCCAACGTCACGGGCACGCTCCACATGGGCCACGGTTTCAACCAGACGATCATGGATGCGCTCACACGCTACCATCGCATGCGCGGCGACAACACGCTGTGGCAGCCGGGAACCGACCACGCCGGAATCGCCACCCAGATCGTGGTGGAGCGCCAACTGGAAACGCAGGGCGTTTCGCGCGACGCTCTCGGCCGCGAGAAATTCGTCGGGAAAGTGTGGGAGTGGAAGGAATATTCAGGCTCAACCATTACGCGCCAGATGCGCAGGCTCGGCACCTCCTGCGACTGGACGCGCGAGCGCTTCACGATGGACGATGGGCTGTCGAAGACCGTTACCGAGACTTTTGTCCGGCTCTACCGCGAAGGCCTGATCTACCGCGGCAAGCGGCTGGTGAACTGGGATCCGAAGCTGCTCACCGCGGTATCCGATCTGGAAGTGGAAAGTGAAGAGGAAGACGGGTTCCTTTGGCACATCCGCTATCCGCTCGCGGACGGCCCGGGTCATCTGACGGTGGCCACGACGCGGCCGGAGACCCTGCTCGGTGATACCGCAGTCGCGGTGAACCCGGAAGACGAACGCTACCGGCATCTCGTCGGGAAAACGGTCCGGCTGCCGCTGTGCAACCGCGATATCCCGATCATCGCCGACGCCTACGTCGACCGGGAGTTCGGCACCGGCTGCGTGAAAATCACGCCAGCGCACGACTTCAACGACTATCAGATCGGCAGCCGGCACGGACTCGCAACGCTCAATGTCCTGACGCTGGACGCCCGGATCAGCGATAACGCACCTGCCGCGTACCGCGGACTCGACCGATACGCAGCGCGCGAACAAATCGTTGCGGATCTCGCATCGCAGGGTTTGTTGGAAAAGACCGAAAAGTACCGGCTCAAGGTGCCGCGCTGCGGGCGCACCGGCGAGATCGTCGAGCCGATGCTCACGGACCAGTGGTTCGTCGCCATGAGCAAACCCGGCCCCGATGGCAAGTCCATCGCCGGAAAGGCGCTGGAATGCGTGGCATCGGGTGATATCAGGTTCATTCCCGAGAACTGGGTCAACACCTACAACCAGTGGCTCAACAACATCCAGGACTGGTGCATCTCGCGCCAGTTGTGGTGGGGTCACCAGATCCCTGCCTGGTATGGATTTGACCAAGTCGGCGATTTTCGTACCATCGTTGCACACAATGATGCGGAAGCAGAGGAAATCGCGCAAAGAGAAGGCATCAAACTGCCGCTCAGGCGTGATGAAGACGTACTCGACACCTGGTACTCGTCCGCGCTGTGGCCATTTTCCACGCTGGACTGGACACCCGAATATCCGTCGAAATCAAATCCCGCGCTCGATCTGTATCTGCCCTCCTCGGTGCTGGTCACCGGTTTCGACATCATTTTCTTCTGGGTGGCGCGCATGGTCATGATGACCAGGCACATCACCGGCAAGATCCCGTTCAAGCACGTGTACGTGCATGGCCTGATCCGCGACAGCGAAGGCCAGAAAATGTCGAAATCCAAGGGCAACGTGCTCGACCCGCTCGACCTGATCGACGGGATCGGCATAGAGGATCTCGTCAAAAAACGTACCACCGGCCTCATGGACCCGCGCCAGGCAGCGCAGATCGAAAAGCGCACGCGCCGGGAATTCCCCGAAGGCATCCCGGCCTTCGGCACCGATGCGCTGCGTTTTACCTTCGCCAGCCTCGCTTCACCGGGCCGCGACATCAAGTTCGACATGGGCCGCTGCGACGGCTACCGCAACTTCTGCAACAAGCTGTGGAACGCGACGCGTTTCGTGCTGATGAACTGCGACGGCAGGGACACCGGTATTGATGCAAGCCTGCCGCTCGAATTTTCTGCCGTCGACCGCTGGATCGCGAGCCGCCTGCAGCGCGCCGCGGCCGAACTCGAAACAGGCTTCGCGGAATACCGCTTCGACAACGCCGCGCGCGCGGTCTATGAGTTCGTGTGGGACGAGTACTGCGACTGGTACGTCGAACTCGCCAAAGTGCAGTTGGCGAGCGGCAACGACGCGCAGCAGCGCGCTACGCGGCGCACGCTGGTGCGGGTGCTCGAAGCCACACTGCGGCTCGCGCACCCCATTATCCCGTTCATCACCGAAGAACTGTGGCAGAAGGTCGCGCCGCTTGCCGGCCGGAGCGGGCCGAGCATCATGGTGCAGCCTTACCCCCAGCCCGATGCAGACCGCATCGATGAGCACGCCGAGCGCGAAGTCGCGCTGCTCAAACTGATCACCAACGCATGCCGCACGTTGCGCAGCCAGATGAGCCTCGGCCCGCAGCAGAAAGTGCCGCTGCTCGCGCAGGGCGACCGCGCCACGCTCGCCGCGATTACCCCTTACCTGATGCCGCTGGCACGCCTGTCGGAAGTCACGATCGTCGAGGGCGCGCTGCCGCAGGCTGATGCGCCGGTATCCATCGTCGGCGATTACCGGCTGATGCTGAAAATCGAAATCGACGCCGCGGCGGAACGCGCGCGGCTGGGCAAGGAACAGCAGCGCCTCGAGGGCGAAATCGCGAAAGCACAAGCCAAGCTCGCCAATGCGAGCTTTGTCGAGCGCGCGCCAGCCGCCGTGGTCGGGCAGGAGCGCGAGCGGCTTGCCCGGTTTCAGGCCACGCTCGACAAGCTAAGCGCGCAATTAAGCCAACTCGGTTGAAATATGGAAGTCGTCGCGCCGATCGTGATGGCCGCGGGCCTCGGGTGGGCAAGCGGCCTGCGGCTCTATGCCGTGCTGTTTTTGCTCGGCGTGCTGCACCACTTCGGCATGATCGCGCTGCCGCCCGACCTCGGTATCCTCGCGCATCCGGCGGTGATGGCGGTATCGGGTGCGCTGTTTCTGATCGAATTCGCCGCCGACAAGATCCCCGGCTTTGACAGCGTTTGGGACGCGTTCCAGACGTTTGTCCGTATCCCGGGCGGTGCGTTGCTGGCGGCGGCCGCGGTAGCCGATCACAGCGCGGCCCTCGCGCTTGCCGCCGCGCTCCTCGGCGGCACGCTGGCCGCCGGAGCACATTTCACCAAAGCCGGCAGCCGCGCGCTGATCAACACTTCGCCCGAACCGTTCAGCAATTGGACCGCGTCGCTCACCGAAGACGCGCTGGCGGCGGGAATGGTGTGGTTCGCGTTCACGCATCCGCTCGCATCGGCCGCCATCCTGATCGTGTTGATCGCGCTGATGATCTGGCTGCTGCCCAGGCTTTGGCGCGGCGTGCGTCGCGTCATCAACGCCGCGCGCGGACTGCTCGGCCTCGGGGTTTGAGCCAGCCGCCGCCGGCTAACAAATCCCGCTATTTTGCCGGGCTGCCCGGACACGCAGCGGTATCGCCGGGGACCTTGCCGACCAGCCGCAGAAAACTTTCGAACGGCCCCATGTTCCCCATCGCCTCACCCATCGGGCCATCAAACCGCAGGCGCTGGAAGAACATCGCCCGCATCGGGCCATATTCACCCCTTCCCATCTCGAGCCAGCGCGAGGTTTCAGCCCACATCAGGTAGTCAACGTCGGTATCGAGCTTGGAGCTCGCCGCGCCACCGTAGACGCACATTGCTTTGCCGTCCTTTGCCGAGACGCGCAACTCGACGCGCGCGCTGTCCGCGCAATCGGCGCGGTAAATCTGCATCGCCTTGTAGCCACGCCCCTTGTCATTCTTGATCCATTCGGACTCGACCAGCTTGTCGGTGAGAACCGGCTCCGCGTTCCATGCTTCGCACATGCCCTTGGCCCACTCCGATGCCATCATGACCGGAGCTGCCTCGACGATCCCCCAGCACAACCCCAGCGCAAGCCCCACTGCAGCAAGATTCTTCATTGCATGCTCCTGTCCACACAGACCACAACACCGGCATCCACTCCGGATTGCCGGACCCAAAAACGGAATTTCAAAGTATCAGCGTATCACTAAATTAGAATTTATTAATATTTATTTCCGATCGCCCCACCGGATGCTGACTTCCTGGGGGCGGTCGCAAACATCACGCGCGGCTCGACGCCACGATTGGCTGCTTGACTGCAAGGCGTATCACGGCGACGAAATCTTCCGGTGTCATTGCCGGCATGTCGACTTCACGCCCGGAGAAGAATACGCGCACGTTGTGCTCCACGCGCTCGACGGAAGTATCGCGCAGCGCGGCCTCGGAGAGTGCCCTGATACAGCAGCGCGTCACCGTCGAACGCGCCGCCGGTAATGCGGCGCTGGATCGCGATCTGGTTCGCCCGGCAGTAGTCGAGATTGAACTCCTGCCCGGCGCTCTGGTGATAGCCGAGCAACGCGCTCGGGGCAAAGCGCAGAAATCGCAGGGTGCTTGGGATTCCCTCGGCCCGGCCGCTATTTCTTCTTCATCAGGAAGATGAATTCCTTGTCGGCGGTCTCCGACGACAGCAATTCGTTGCCGGTCTGTTTGGAAAACGCCTGGAAGTCCTTGACCGAACCCGGATCGGTGGCGAGTATCCTGAGTATTTGCCCGCTCGTCATATCGGTCAGTGATTTTTTGCAGCGCAGAATCGGCAGCGGACAATTCAGGCCCCGCGCATCAAGCTCTTTATCGAAATTCATGACCCGGACTCCATCAATAATTGGTCTACAATCCAACTCTAATATACGGTGATTGGCCCCGTGGCGCAAGAATCGGGGCCATACCGCTCCGCGCCAAGCCGTTTTCCGGGAAGCGGCCTCGCGGCCGGCCCCGCAACTCCCTGTGCAGGACAAGCGCTATAGTTCCTGATCCGCGCCGCTACGGTGCTGCATTCCCCCACCGGAATCAGGGGTATGGGGCACCTTGATGCCGGTGGTAGTCTGCCGCATTCATTGAAAGGGGTTTCCATGACGGAAAATCAGCCCGCGACAGCGCCCGCGCCGGTGTCGTTGACCGAAGCGTTCTGGTACTGGTTCAGGCTCGGCTTCATCAGCTTCGGCGGGCCGACCGGGCAGATCGCGATCATGCATCATGACCTGGTGGAAAAGAAGCGCTGGATTTCGGAACGGCGCTTCCTGCACGCGCTCAACTACTGCATGGTGCTGCCCGGCCCCGAAGCAACCCAGCTCGCCGCCTATATCGGCTGGATGATGCATAAAACGCGCGGTGGCATCATCGCGGGCACGCTGTTTTTCCTGCCCTCGCTGTTCATCCTGATCGCGTTGTCGTGGATTTACATGGCCTACGGCAACGTGCCGGCCGTGGCCGGCATCCTCTATGGAGTCAAACCGGCGGTTACCGCCATCGTGGTATTTGCGGCGTATCGCATCGGTTCGCGCGCGCTGAAGAATGCCGTGTTGTGGTCGATTGCTGCGGCGGCGTTCATCGCGATCTTCGCGTTCGACGTGCCGTTTCCGTATATCGTGCTGGCAGCCGGCGTGATCGGCTACCTCGGCGGCCGTATCGCGCCGGATAAATTCGCGACCGGCGGCGGCCACGGCGCCGCCGGCAGGAACTACGGCGCGGCCCTCATTGACGACGCGACGCCAACACCCCCGCACGCGCTGTTTACCTGGGGACGCTTCGCGCGTGTGCTGGTCCTCAGCCTCGCGCTGTGGGCTGGCGTCATGGCGCTGCTGTTCGCACGCTACGGTTGGGATCACGCGCTCACCCAAATGGGATGGTTTTTCACCAAGGCGGCGCTGCTGACTTTTGGCGGCGCCTATGCGGTGCTGCCTTACGTCTATCAGGGCGGCGTCGAGCAATACCAGTGGCTGACCGCAACTCAGATGATCGACGGGCTGGCGCTTGGCGAGACCACGCCCGGACCGCTGATCATGGTGGTGACGTTCATCGGCTTTGTCGGCGGCTGGACCCGGCAGCTGTTCGGCCCGGAAAGCCTGTTTCTCGCCGGCAGCGTGGCTGCGCTCGTCGTCACCTATTTCACGTTCCTGCCGAGTTTTGTGTTTATTTTTCTCGGCGCGCCGCTGATCGAGACCACGCACGGCAACCTCAAATTCACTTCACCCCTGACCGGCATCACCGCCGCGGTGGTCGGCGTGGTACTCAATCTCGCGGCGTTTTTCGCCTATCATGTACTGTGGCCTCAGGGCTTCAGCGGCGCTTTCGAATGGCTCCCGGCGGTCATCGGCATCGCCGCATTCGCCGCTCTGTGGCGCTACAAGACCGGCATCATTCCGGTCATAGCCGCGTGCGGAGCGGCCGGCCTGCTCTATACGCTGATCAAGCCGCTGGCTGGCGCGTGAGAGCGGAAACGACCCGATTCCGGTTTACCGCTTGTCGCGGCGTTCTTTGCGCATTTCGTTGTCGATCGCGCGCAGTTCCCTCAGACGCGCATCGACGCTCGACTGCTGGTAAAAATCGCCGTCGCCGCTTTTCTGCGCCAGCACCAGTTGCTCGATTGCGGCCGGAATGTTGCCAAGCCGGTATTGCGATTCCGCGAGTGCGCGGTGTTGCTGCAATGACTTGTTGAGCGCGGCGTAACTCCGCGCCTGCAGCTGGTAGAGCCGGTAATCCGACATCGAATACTGCAGCCGGCTTTCGACCAGCTTGAGCGCTTCCCCGGGCTGCCGGTTGCGCAACAACGCATCCGCATAGTCGTAGATCAGCGCACGGTAGCCGGGATATTTTCCCAGCGCCTCGCGGTAGGTCTGCAGCGCCGCCGCGCCGTCACCGGCCGCATCAAAAAGCCGCGCCGCCAGCGTATCGACGATCGGGCTTGAGGGCACCGCCTTGCGCAGCGCACCCAATTCCTGCGTCGCGCGCGCGTAGTTCTTGGCGCGAATCAGCGCCGCCACCAGGCCATAACGGCTCGCCGCCTCGCTCAGATACTTGCGCTCTTTGAGGCTTTCCTCGAAAAAAGCGACGCTGTCCTGCGGGCTGTCCTGCAAGGCCCTGAGCTTGGCGCGGATCAACTGGAAGTCGAGGCCGTCGGGGACCTGCCGGTAATGCAGGTTCTGCGCGCGGTTCTGCATGTCGGCGATCCGCTCATACGTCAGCGGGTGGGTGCGCAAATACGACGGCGCGGCGGTTTCATAAAACCGCGTCGAACGCTGCAGGCGTTCGAAAAACAAGGGCATCGCCTGCGGATCGAATCGGGCATGCTCGAGGCTCTGGAAGCCGACCCGGTCGGCTTCGCGCTCGTTGTCGCGCGTAAAATTGAGCGCGGACTGGACCGCGCCCGCCTGGGATGCAACCACCGCCGCCTGCGACAACTCCGAACTCACGCGCGACGCAAGTATCGCGACCGCAAGCCCCGCCAGCGACGTGATCGCCGATTGTTTCTGCGCCACCAGCATGCGCGCGATATGCTTCTGGGTCACGTGGGCGATTTCGTGCGCCACCACGCTGGCGAGTTCAGACTCGCTTTGAGCGGCCAGTATCAGGCCCGCATTGACACCGATGAACCCGCCCGGCAACGCAAACGCGTTGACCTGCGGGTCGAGGATCAGGAAAAATTCGAATTCCTGGCGCGTTTCATCGCCCGCCGACACCAGTCGATAGCCGAGCGCGTTGAGATAATGGGATATCTCGGCATCGTCCGAGTAACTGCGATCGGCACGAATTTCGCGCATGATGCCCTCGCCGAGGCGGCGTTCCTGCAACGGCGAGAATTCGCTTTGCGACACGTCGCCGAGATCGGGCAATCGCTGGCCAAAAACGGCGGGGACAGCCAGCAAAGCGCAGGCCAACAACAGGTTTATCGACTTCACGTTGATATGATAGTCTGGACTTGCCGAAGTTCCTACAGTGCGGTTGCAGGTAAAGCGAGAGGGTCGGGCTGTGCTGCTTGATCTGCTGAAGTCAGTTGCCGGAAAGCTTGCCCGCGATGGAGCGGTGCACGGCACGTTTCCCACGCCCCCGGCCGCCGGCCGCTCGGCGGCGGCAGTTAGCGTGGGAGACGATGACGCGTCGCGGCGCGCTCAGGCGCTTTATGGCGCCGGCGAGATGGAGACCGCGCGGCCGCTTTACGAAGAATTATTGCGCCGCGACCCGGATAACCCCGACGTTGCGTACCAGCTCGGCATCATTTATGGCCGCACCGGCCATCTGCAGGCCGCCGGCGCCCTGCTGGAGAGGGTCATCGCAAGGCGACCGGACTCGATCGATGCGCTCAATGCACTGGCCAATGTGGCCTGGTTGCAATACCGTTGGCGGGACGCTGAGCAGTTGTTTCGCCGTGCGCTCGAGATTCAGCCGGCCACAGCGGCACTGTGGGCCAATCTCGGCCTGTGCCTGCACGATGCCGGAAATCTCGATCTGGCGGCGCAGGCATTGCGGCGCGCGTTGGAGATCGACCCCGGCCATCCCGATGCGTTGCTGAATTCCGCCTTGGTCGATATCGACGTTGGCCAGCTCGACGCTGGCGAGGCAATCCTGCAAAAGGCCTTGCAGATCGACCCCGGGTTCGCCGAAGCCCATGTACTGCTCGCGCAACTTCGGTTGCAGCGCGGTGATTTCGGCGCCGGCTGGCCCGCATACGAATGGCGTTTTCGTTGTGCCGACGCGCAACTCCGGCGCGACGACGCTTTGGCGCCGTGGGACGGACATGCCGATGTGAAGCGCAATCTGGTTATTTACGCCGAGCAGGGTCTTGGCGATCAAATCATGTTTACGTCGTGCCTGCCCGATGCGATCGCACGGACCGGACATTGCGTGGTGGAATGCGATCCGCGGCTGACGGGACTGTTTGCGCGCTCCTTTCCACAGGCGACTTTTTTTTCCCGCGATCCCAAGTCCGGGAAAGGCTCGGCCGAAGTGGGCGCGAGGCCCGATTGCCAAACCCATTTCGGCAGCCTGCCGGGATTGTTTCGCAAGCAGTGGGCCGATTTTCCCCGGCACGAAGGTTACCTGAAGCCGGATCCGGCGCGCGTCGCGTACTGGCGCGAGCGGCTTGCCGGTCTGGGTGCGGGCCTGAAAATCGGAATCTCATGGCGGGGCGGCGTGCCGCGGACGCGCCACGCATTAAGGTCGATCCCGCTGCGCGAATGGCTGCCTTTGCTGGCGCTGAAAGGATATGACTTTGTCAGCCTGCAATACGGCGAATGCCGCGACGAGATCGCGGAGCTGGCGTCGCGGTCCGGTATTGAACTGCCCCACTGGCAGGAAGCCCTCGACAATTACAGCGAGACTGCTGCACTGGTGGGCGCGTTAGATCTTGTTATCAGCGTGTGCACGTCAGTAGTCCATCTGGCCGGGGCGCTCGGCAAATGCGCATGGGTATTGGTTCCCGTCTGCCCGGAATGGCGCTATCTGAGTGCAGGTGACCGCATGCCCTGGTATCCGGCGGTGCGGTTGTTCCGGCAGCAGGCGCTCGGGCAATGGGAACCTGTAATTGCCACCGTCCGTGACCGCCTGACGATGGCAGCCGCGGCCCAGCCGGGCGAAATCGAAATTTCGCGGTAGGCCGGGTTCCTGTGTTGTCATTAATAGCAGCGCGTTGGCTTAGAATATCCGTTCCGTATGCAATACCTGTGCGATACGTTTAAGACCTTGAGCATACCTTGAAAAAACTTACCCATTTCGACGCGGGCGGCAGGGCGCACATGGTCGACGTCGGCGCGAAGGACGAGACGCACCGCGTCGCGTGCGCGCAGGGCCGCATCGTGATGCAGCGAGCCACGCTCGCCATGATGATCGCGGGCGGTGCCAAGAAAGGCGATGTGCTGGGCGTGGCACGCATCGCGGCCATCCAGGGTGCGAAGCGCACCGCCGAACTGATTCCGCTCGCCCATCCGCTTGGCCTCACCCGCATCAGCGTCGATTTCAAAATCGACCGCAAACGCAACGCGATCGAATGCACGGCGACCGCGGAAACCCGTGGCCGCACGGGTGTCGAAATGGAGGCGCTGACCGCGGTCGCAACCGGCCTGCTTACCGTCTACGACATGTGCAAGGCGGCCGATCGCGGCATGCGCCTGGAAGACATTTGCCTGCTCGAGAAGAAAGGCGGCAAATCAGGTCATTGGATCAGAAGCTAGCGCGCCGCTATTGCCCCGCGATGCCGAAGCGAAACGACGCGTCCCGTACCCCGCCCGAGATTAGGATTGTTTATCGCCGGTTAATAAAATTGAATGCCCCGGCATGATAAAGATGTGGACAACGGGTGCGTTTTCTGGATAGCATCCACGGTCGCTGGTTTTTTGCGCTATGTGCGCTGCGGATGGCAAAGCGGCGCTCAAGCGACAGCGCGACAAGCGCGCAAGCAAAGGAGGATCGATGAATCAACTACGCAGAACTTTTCTCAAGCTCTCGGGCGCGGCATTGGCCGTCGGCGCCGGCCTGCTCAAGAGCGGCGCGGCACTCGCCGCGGTCTGGAACAAAGCCGCATTCGAATCGAAATCGGTCTTGGATTCGCTGAAAATCCTGGGCGCCGCGAACCCGGCCGAAAGCAAGGACATCATCATCACCGCCCCGGACATTGCCGAAAATGGCGCGGTGGTGCCGATTGCGGTCACCAGCAAGATACCCAATACCCAGAGCATTTCGATCATCGCCGAGAAGAATCCGTTCCCGTTGAGTTCCACTTTCGATATCGCGAACGGCGCCGAGGGCTACGTTTCGACCCGGCTCAAAATGGGCCAAACCTCGAACGTGCGCGCGGTGGTCAAGGCTGACGGCAAGTTTTACACCGCTGTCAAGGAAGTCAAGATCACCATTGGCGGCTGCGGCTGATCCGGTTTCCGCGCGATACCCTACCGTTGCGATCCCGGAATTTAGGAAAAGGAACAGAGTATGTCTGAACCGATGAAAATCCGCGCCACGCTGCAGGTTGATACGGCTGACGTGCGCATCCTGATGCTGCACCCGATGGAAACCGGCCAGCGCAAGGACAGCAAGGGCGCCATCGTGCCGATGCACTTCATCCAGAATGTGCTGGTCACGCACAACGGCAAGACCGTGCTCGACGCGCAGTGGAGTCAGGCTATTTCGCGCAATCCGTTTCTTGGCCTGCGCGTGAAGGGTGCCAAGGTTGGCGACAAGATCAGCGTTACCTGGACCGACAACAAAGGCGACACCCGCACCGACGAGGTCGCCGTGGCGGCGCAATCGTAAGCACGGCGGCCGGCCACGCCGCCGGCTAAAAACAGTACTGGAGGAGGTCATCATGTCTGGAATTCGCAGCAGCATTGCCGCGATCGCTGTGGCGTGCGTGAGCGCAATGGCGTTTGCGCAAGGCCCCGCAGGCGATCCGCTCGGGGTCGGCCGGCAGATGCTGGCCGAGGATAATCCCGGCGAGTTGTGGGTCGAACGCGGAAAAGCGCTCTTCCACCAGAAACGCGGTCCCAGGAGCGCGTCGCTGGAGAAGTGCGATTTCGGGATAGGCCCGGGAAAGCTCGATGGCGCATACGCGCAATTGCCGCGTTATTTCCCGGATACCGACAGCGTGCAGGACCTCGAGTCGCGCCTTGTGACCTGCATGGTCGAGCAGCAGGGATTCAAACGTGCGGACATCGCCAAGACCGCGATGGGTAACCTCGATCGCATGTCAGACGTCGAGGCACTGGTCGCCTTCATCGCGTCCAAGTCGAACGGGATGAAGATGAACGTCCCGCTCGCGCACCAGAAGGAGTACGACGCGTACAAGGCAGGGGAGTACATTTTCTACCGCCGCAGCGGGCCGACCGACTTCGGCTGCATCAACTGCCACGGGGAAAACGGCAAGCGCATCCGGCTGCAGGATCTGCCTAACATGACCAATCAGAAGCAGATGCAGGCGGTCGCGTCAACCTGGCCCGCGTACCTCGGAACGCAGAGCAACCTGCGCACGATGCAATGGCGTCTCAAAATCTGCTACTGGCAGATGCGTTTGCCCGACCTCGCCTACCTGTCCGACGTGTCGGTTGCCATCACCAGCTATCTTAACCATCAGGGCAACGGCGCCGTGATCCAGGTGCCCGGCGTCAAACGCTGACAAACGGGGGAGGAAACTATGCACAAGAAAACAGGGTTGGCGTGGTCGGCGGTTGTTGTTCCGGTATTGATCGCCGCAGGCTGTGCGAGCTTGCCGGACGAAGCCACGACGCGGCAGACCGCGGAAGGCATGATTAAGGTGGGTTTTTCCGCCACGCCGGAGCACGCCAAGCGCCTTGTGCAGGACAGGTCGCAGCAGATCTGCAGCAAGATCGGCGATGCCAGGCTCACGCCGGGGGAAGCAGACGAAGTGCTCAAGCTGGCGCGCGCCTCGATCATATATCCGCAATCCGGGAAGCTCGCGGGTGACTGGAAGGTCGGCGCGAAGCTCGCATACAACGGCTCCGGCACGCGCATCAGCGGCGGAAAGCTCGAGAAAGCCAAGGTAAACGGCGCGCTCTGCTCCAACTGCCACGTGCTTGCCCCCAAAGAGTTCAACGTCGGCAACATCGGGCCGAGTTTGGCCGGCTACGGCGCGCAGCGCGGCAACTCGGACGCGATCGTGAAATACACCTATGAAAAGCTCTACAACGCGTGGGCATATTTTCCCTGCTCCAACATGCCCCGGCTGGGCCATAATGGCCACCTCACGCCCGAACAGATCACCCACGTCGTGGCGTATCTGACCGACCCGGCGTCACCGGTGAACCGTAAGTAAAATTCTGGAGGCGGCCCCACGTCAGGCCTGGAGCAATCCAGGCCTTTTCATTTTGGAGTACACCCCATGGCAATGTCCCGGCGCGAATTTCTGCACACGCTCACGGTCGCTGCCGCGGCCGGATTTCCGTTCGCCGATAACGCGCGTGCGGCGGCCGCGATCGGCGGTTTTTACGACCTGCACCAGTTCGGCAACAATGTGACGCTGATGCATTTCACCGACTGTCACGCCCAACTGCTGCCGAGTTATTTTCGCGAACCCAGCGTCAACCTTGGCATCGGCGATATGACGGGCAGACCGCCGCACCTGGTTGGCAACGCGTTGCTCAAGCATTACCGGATCAGTCCCAACTCGCGGCTCGCCCATGCCTACTCCCATCTCGATTACGCGCGCGCCGCACGCACCTTCGGCAGGATCGGCGGTTTCGCGCATCTGGCGACACTGGTGAAAAAAGTGCGCGGACAGCGCCCGGGCGCGCTGCTGCTCGATGGCGGTGACACCTGGCAGGGATCGGCGACCGCGCTGTGGACCAGGGGTGAAGACATGGTGCAGGCAGCCAGGCTGCTCGGGGTCGATCTCATGACCGGCCACTGGGAGTTCACACTCGGCGCCGAGCGCGTGAAGGAACTCGTCGACAAGCAACTCAAGGGCAGGATCGAATTCCTCGCCCAGAACATGAAAACCGTCGATTTTGGCGACCCGGTGTTCCCATCGTGGGTGATGCGCGAGATCAATGGCGTGCCTGTTGCAATCATCGGCCAGGCATTTCCGTACACGCCGATCGCCAACCCGCGCTATCTCGTGCCAGACTGGACGTTCGGCATCCAGGAAGAAAACATGCAAAAGACAGTCGACGAAGCGCGCGCCAAAGGCGCGCACGCCGTGGTGCTGCTGTCGCACAACGGCATGGACGTCGACCTCAAGCTGGCGGGCCGCGTCACCGGCATCGATGTCATCCTCGGCGGCCATACCCACGACGCGGTGCCGGATCCTATGCCGGTCAAAAATCGCGGCGGTGTGACACTGGTGACCAATGCGGGCTGCAACGGCAAGTTTCTCGCGGTGCTCGATCTCGACGTCAAGGGCAAGCGAGTCGCCGGCTATCAGTACCGGTTGCTGCCAGTGTTCGCGAATCTGCTCGAGCCCGACCCCGAAATGGCGCAGTTGATCCGCAAAGTGCGCGCGCCCTACGAAACGCAACTGGCGGAACAACTTGCGGTCAGCGAAGGCCTGCTCTACCGGCGCGGCAACTTCAACGGCACCTTCGATCAGGTTATCCTCGATGCGCTGATGGAAGCAAAAGGCGCCGAGATTGCGTTCTCTCCCGGTTTCCGCTGGGGCACCTCGATCCTGCCCAACGAGCCGATCACGCTCGAGGACGTGATGAACCAGACCGCGATTACCTACCCCTACATTACGCTCACCGAAATGACCGGCGAGACGATCAAGGGCGTCCTCGAGGACATCTGCGACAACCTGTTCAATCCGGACCCCTACAAGCAGCAGGGCGGAGACATGGCGCGCATCGGCGGCATGACCTACACGTGTAATCCGGCCACAACCAAGGACCGCCGGATTTCCGACATGATGCTCGGCGGCAGGCCGATTGAGGCCGGCAAGAAATACAAAGTCGCAAGCTGGGCGCCGGTCGCCGAGGGCGCGTCCGGCCAGCCGGTATGGGAGATCGTGACCGCGTATTTGCGCAGCAAGAAAGTGATTCGTCCGCCCAAGCTCAATCTGCCCCGGCTGACCGGCGTCAGCGGCAACCCGGGGCTCGCGTGAAGCGCAGCCTGCCGAACGATGGCCTGATCAAGGCAGCCGCAGCATCCGGATCGCTTCGTCATCGACAAACCGGGTGATATTGATCTGCCCGTGAAATCCGAATGTGGGTGCGGTGGGCTCGATATGTTCAAAGGAGAAGCGCTCGGCAATCGCGTCCGGGGCGAACGCAATACCATACCGCTCCTCCAGGTAGCGGCGGTGGGTCAGACAAATCGCCCCGTCTTCCGGATGCGTCGCCAACACGCGGGGATCCTGCAGCGCCTGCAACAAGGCCTTTGAGCGCAGCGAGAATCCGCCATTGCCCACTGTATGATCGGCCGGAATATCCAGTTTCTCATGGGGCCAGCGCGCGCCGATGTAATCGTACAGCAGGAACTGATCGGACCAGGCGTCAGGATTCACGACATAACCATCCCACTGGACCAGCAGCACGTAATCGGTGTCGATGTAAGGCAGCAGACGCTTCATGACGAACCGCGCGTAATCGTCCAGCGATTGGATGGGATCGATTATCACTGTTTCTGCCGGTCCAGCGTCGAGCTTGCGGTCCGTGAAAAACATCGCGCGCGGGAATTCGCAGCCGTTCAATGTCAGCTTCAGCGCGCGAATCGCAAGCGCAGGATTGCTGCAGTCGACGCAGCACAAGGTGGTATTGGGAATCTTCACCCGGGCCGCCCGCGGCTCTATCCTGCTCTGTGCTTCGAGCACAATGAGCCGCCGCTTGATCAGGGCGGTCACATCGCCGATGCGGCCGCCTTCGCCCATGATTTTCCAGATTCCCGTGTGTGCCTCGTGACAGCCCGGATCGATGCGCAAAACCTCGCGCAGTTCCGCAAGATCCTCATCATTTTTCCGCAACGCGGTCAGCACCTGCTCCCGCGTATTTCCGATCACCGGGCTGTCGGGACGCAGCGCCATCGCGCGAAGCGAAAACTGGTCGGCCGCGTCAAGACGCCGCCGCCGCAGCGCAATGACCGCGCCCAGGCGCAGCAGGTCGGGATGATCAACCGAGATTTCAAGTATGCGGTCGAGCAGCGCGGCCGAAGCGTCGAAGTCGCCCGCACGAAATTTCTCGAGCACCTGTTGTAACTGCCCCTCGACTAGCCTGAGGTCCATTGCAGCGTCAGCGCACACGGGGTGGGGCGATTGGTATGGTCATCGAGACAATGCCACCGGCTGCGGGAGAAGGTCAAATTATGATTTTACGCATAACCATCGCGTGTGAGGAGCCAGGACTGGCCAATATCGCGTTTGCTGCGTAAAGTACCGGTCTTCACCCGAGCGCGAATCCGATGCCCATCTACGACCCGACCTGTTTTGACGTTGCCGACGTTCAAACCGCCAAACGGATCATCCTTACCCCCGAGTATGCCTCGACGGAAGAACGGTGGCTCAGGGAAACGCCCGCCCACATCGAGACGATCATCGAGGAATGCCAGCTCGAGTCGGGGCAGGTGGTACTCGACTACGGCTGTGGAATCGGCAGAATTTCGCGCGAATTGATAAACAGGGCCGGCGTGATGGTCATCGGCGTGGACATCAGCCGCAACATGCGCCAGCTCGCGCTGGATTACGTTTCCAGCGACGACCGGTTCATTTGTGTGAGTCCGCGCGCGTTCGACGACCTGGCAAGCAGCGGCCTGCGGGTCGATGCCGCGTTTGCGGTATGGGTGCTGCAGCACTGCATCAAGCCGCAAACCGACAGCCGCCGGATACGGCGCGCGCTCAAATCCGGCGGGAGATTCCACGTCGTCAACAACGTCTACCGGGCCGTTCCAACGGATGCCGGCTGGGCCAACGACGGAATCGACATTCGAGCCCTGCTGAACCGGGAGTTCAGGGAAACCAATTATTTCCCACTGCCGGCCGAGCTCGTGCCGCAGGAGCAATTCCGACGCTATACTTTTTGTGCAACATACGAGAATGTGCTGCCGCTGTCCGACGCATGAGCGGTCCGCATGTTTCCCGTTGTTCAGGAATTCAATCGTGAGCGCGAAATCCTGTGCAGGGCGTCGGCGACCGCCGTAAATGTCTGGGTCCAACCGCCGTCGCGACGGCGGAACAGGCGGACC
>Ga0080064_1003169_pt1 | contig 24981 bp, 26 predicted proteins | sample Subgrocontami54m_FD_69260 | JGI IMG/M metagenome (GOLD analysis project Ga0080064, IMG submission 69260) | Subsurface groundwater microbial communities from S. Glens Falls, New York, USA - GMW46 contaminated, 5.4 m (SPADES assembly) (version 2) ...
TTCGCAGCTTTCTTCTTCTTCTTTTTCGCGGGTTTCTTCGCTGCCTTCTTCGCTTTCTTCTTGGTCGCCATAACTACCTCCATCAAGAGTTAAAGGAACTGCACATTGAACCCGTCTCTACAAGCCCGGGCTATCCAGCCGCCGGGGCAAGCCCCGACGATCCGAATCCCTTGCGAGCCCCGGAGCGTTCCCGCCCCGTGCCGCCACAAACCCCGCATCGCAACGCGCGACGCCAGGCTGCCTCCTTCCTGCGAGGTGGCTCAGTCCCAACTGAGCGCGCCTCCGGTCTGGTATTCGATGACCCGCGTCTCGAAGAAATTGCGCTCCTTCTTCAGGTCCGTCATTTCGCTCATCCACGGGAAGGGATTGCCCGCCCCGGGAAAGAGCGTCTCGATGCCGATCTGCTGCGCGCGGCGGTTCGCGATATAACGCAGGTATTCCTTGAACATCGTCGCATTGAGGCCGAGGACACCCCTGGGCATGGTGTCCTCCGCGTACCGGTACTCGAGCTCGACCGCCTTCGTGAAGAGGGCCTGGACTTCCTCGCGAAACGCCGGGGTCCAGAGCTGCGGGTTCTCCATCTTGATCTGGTTGACGAGGTCGATGCCGAAATTGCAGTGCATCGACTCGTCCCGGAGAATGTACTGGTATTGCTCGGCGGACCCCGTCATCTCGTTCTGGCGGCCGAGCGCGAGAATCTGCGCGAATTCCACGTAGAAAAACAGCCCCTCCATCAGGCACGCGAACACGATCAGGCTCAAGAGCAGCTTCTGGTCGTTTTCCGGAGTCCCGGTACGGAAGGAAGGATCGGTGAGCGTGTCGATGAACGGGATCAGGAACTCGTCCTTGTCCCGGATGCTCGGGATCGCTTGCAGAAACCTCGGAGAGCGTGGCGCTCGGCAGAGACGAGGATGACGTGGTTTCTGCGGCTATCTGCATTTACGGTCTCCGGCCCCTCTTTCGCTCCGTCCGCTGCCTCGTTCTCCGCTGCCTTGGTTCAAGAACTCTCGCCCGTTGCGCCACGCTTACCGGCAATAACCACAATATATAGTATCTCCACAAAAATATGCAACTAATTCTAGTGCGCAGAATTTCAATATGCAAGGGGATGAGGTTTTCACGCGACAACCCGGCCGCGATGGCGCCGATGCTGCGCTCGTCTGAAGCGGCCGGAGGGGTCTTGCGCGCTAGCCGCGATCGAGCATCGCGCGCAGGCGCGACCAGTCGAATGCGGGACCGGGATCGGTCTTTCTTCCGGGCGCGATGTCGCTGTGACCGACGATGTCGGCGATGGGGTAGCGTGCCATCAGAATTGCCGCGAGGCTCGCGAGCGCCTTGTATTGCGGATCGGTGTAGGCGGTATCGTCGGTCCCCTCCAGCTCGACGCCAACCGAAAAGTCGTTGCAGCGCTCGCGCCCGGCATGGCGCGACTCGCCCGCGTGCCACGCGCGCCTGGCGCAGGATACGAACTGGACGATTTCGCCCCGCCGCCGGATCAGGAAGTGTGCGGAGACCCTGAGGTCGCGCAGTGCCTCGAAATCCGGATGCGCGGCGCAATCCAGGGTGTTGGTGAACAGCCTCGCGATCGCGTTTCCGCCGAACTCTCCCGGCGGAAGGCTGATGCCGTGGATGACCAGCACGGTAATCGACTCGCCGTCCGGCCGCTCGTCGCAGTTGGGCGAGACTATCTGCTCGGCCCCTTCCAGCATGCCCCGGTCGTCGAGCTTCACGCCGCGCAGCCCGGGCTAGGACGGCATCGCTGCCTCGCGACACAACGCATGGTTCTTCAGACCTTCCTTAGCGGATTCCCAGCCGTTCCATGCGGTAGCGCAGTGCCCGGAACGTAATGCCGAGGAGTCTTGCCGCTGCGGTCCGGTTGAATCGCGTCTTGTCCAGCGCCTCGAGTATCGCTTCGCGCTCGACCTGGTCGAGGTACTCCTGCAGGGGCCACTTCGCGTGCGGCGGTTTTGCCGCCGCCTGGCCGCCCGGATCCACTGCGAACCCCGGCGGCGCGAGTTGCAGGTCCTCCTCGCCTATCTCCTCGGAGGCGGAAAGCGCGACCGCCCGCTCGATGATGTTTTCAAGCTCGCGCGCGTTTCCCGGGAAATCGTAGCGCCTGAGCGCCTCGACCGCCTCCCCGGAGAGGCGCGCCGGACCTGCGGTCCCCGCCCGCGCCAGCCGCGCGAGAATCGCACGCGCGAGCACGGGGACGTCCTCGCGGCATTCGCGCAGCGGCGGCATCCTGAGCTCGATCACCGCGAGCCTGTAGTAGAGGTCCTGGCGGAATTTCCCCGCCTCGACCAGGGCCGCGAGTTTCTGGTGCGTGGCGCTGATGATGCGCACGTCCACGGGGTCTTCGCCGGTGGCGCCGATCCTGCGCACGCGCTTTTCCTGGATTGCCCGAAGCAGCTTCACCTGCATGGCGAGCGGCAGGTCGGCCACCTCGTCAAGGAACAGCGTGCCGCCGTTGGCGACATGGAAGAACCCTTCGCGGTCGGATTCCGCCCCCGTAAAGGCGCCTTTCCGGTAGCCGAAGAACTCGCTCTCCATGAGGTTCTCCGGTATTGCGCCGCAGTTGACGGGGACGAAAGCCCTGTCCCGCCGCGCCCCGTTGTCGTGGATCAGCCGCGCCGCCAGTTCCTTGCCGCTGCCCGACTCTCCTGTGATGTATACGGGTGCCTGGCTCCGGGCGACCTTCTCTATCATCGCGCGCGCCTGCCGGATTGCCGGGCTCTCGCCCAGCAATGCGTGCTCGCGCCCGGGCCCACCGTTCTTCTGCGGCAGCATGAGCGCCGACCTGATCAGGGCGCGAAGCTGGTCGAGGGAAAGCGGCTTGGTCAGGTAATCAAAGGCGCCGGATTTCAGCGCCGATACGGCGCTCTCGGTGCTGCCGAACGCGGTGATGACCGCGACGGGCAGGTCGGCGAAGTTGGCGCCGATGAAGCGCACCAGCTCCAGCCCGTCGCCGTCGGGCAGGCGCATGTCCGTGAGACAAAGATCAAACGCGCGCTCCTGCAACAGCATCTTGGCTTGCGCCAGCGAGCCGGCGCTTTCGACGCCGAGCCCCATGCGCACCAGCGACAGCTCGAGCAGCTCGCGGATGTCCGGCTCGTCATCGACCACGAGGACCGTGGTGGTCCCGCCCGCCGTCCGGCGCTCGGGTCGCCGCGTCACTATGCCGCCCGCCATAGGATCCGGAAATCCGCCTGGTTGCCGCGATCGAGATAGTCGAGGCTCGCGCCGTTCGCGGCGCAGAGTTCCCGCGCTATGTATAAGCCCAAACCGGTGCCGCCGCTGAAGGTCGTAAAAAAGGGCTCGAACAATTGCGCCTGCAGTTCCCGCGGAATGCCGGCGCCGTCGTCGGTGATGTGCAATTCTACCCGACCCGGGCGGCCCTCGACGCGAAGCGCCACGCTTCCCGCCTGGCGGCGGCAATGCCGCCAGGCGTTGCGCACCAGGTTCCAGAGCACCTGATTGAAGTGCACGCGATCGAACTCGACCTGGACCTCCTCCGGCACCTCGAGCACGAAGACCCCGGATACGATGTCCTCCTTCTGGGCGAAGTCGTCTATGAAGCCTGCAAGGAAGCTCTTGAGCCGGATCGGCTCGGGCTGCACGCGGTCCCGGCGCGAAAGCTCGAGGACGTCCTGGACCATCCGGTCCAGCCGTCCTGCGTTGTCGCGAATGATGCGCACGAGGCGCTCGCGTCCCCCCGCCCGGCTTTCCTCGGCCAGCAGGTCCCCCGCGTGGGTGATCGCCGAAAGCGGATTGCGGATTTCGTGCGCGATATTCGCGGTGAGCCGCCCCAGCGCGGCCAGCTTGAGCTGCTGGGCCTGCTCCTGCAGCTTCGAGAGGTCTTCCAGGAACACCAGCGTGAAGCGTCCCCCCGCCACCCCGGCGGCGACGAAGCGCGCGCGTACCAGCGTTCCGCTGTCGGGAAGGCGAAGCGTGGTGCTCGACGGCCCGTTCCCGCCGCGCCACGCGTTCAACTGGCCGGCGAGTTCCGCGGAATACTGCTCGATCTGGTCGAGTTCCGGCGCCGGCCGGCCAAGCAGGACCGTAACCTGGCGGTTCTGCTGGCGGACCAGGCCGTTCGAATCCACGACCAGAACGCCGTCCTGGACGTCCTGGATCACGAGCTGGTTGATGCGCAGCTGGCTGGCGAGGTCCTCGCCGCGCTGCCGGGCGACGCGCTCGTTCACGATGAGCCGCTGGGCCAGCCGATTGGTGATGAGGGCGGTCGCGAAATAGCCGATCGAAAGCAGGCCCGGCTGGAGAAAGCTCGCGGTGCCGTCGTCGAGCACCAGGACCCAGTAGACCTGCTCGAGCAGCACGGCGATGGAGGCGAGCGCGGCGTAGAACAGCATCAGCGTGCCACGGCTCACGAGGGCTGCGCCCGCGAGCGATACGAGCAGCATGACCCCGAGGCCGCTGCGGATGCCGCCCGAGGCGTACATGCACAGCGTGATCGCCACGACGTCGGCGATCACGTGAGCCGTGAGCTGGACGTTGAACTGGGTGCGCCATCTGCGCAGCGTCGCGTGGAAGGCGACCGACAGCGCAAGGTAGGCCGCGCTCGCATACTCGAACAAAGTCAGGTCGTGACTGCCGAGGTTGAGCGCGTCGCGGAAGATGACCACCGCGAGCAGGAACAGCGTCGCGACCGCCACCCTGTAGAGGTTGAAGTAGCGCAGCGACGCCCAGAAGGAGTCGCTCACCTCGCCATGGGACGGCGGGAATGGAAGTCGCAGCACCGGCAGGCCCAGCATGAACCGCAGCGCCTACCCGCTGCCGAGCCTGCGATGCTCTTCGCTGCAGTAGAAGTGGCCGTCGGCCTCGAGCGCCTCGCTGCGCGGCAGGTTCACGCGGCAGCGCGCGCAAGCGACCATGCTCTCGGGCTTCCTTACCTCCCCTCCCGGCCCCTGCCTGCGCCCGCGCGAAGCGCCCTTGATCGCCAAATAGACGATGAAGGCGATGATGAGGAATAGGACGATCTTGCCCACACTCTGCTCCAGAAACGGCGAGCCGATGCCCGCCCGCACGGCGCATTATAGACGCGGCGGGGCAGCGGCCCGGTTACGCGGCCGAGGGGCTCTACCGACAGGAGCTCACTTCAGGAACGACGCCAACCGCGTCAGGAACGTGTAGTCGCCTTCGATCGCCATGAGGCCGACCAGGACCAGCAGGCAGAGCGGCGGAACCAGAATCGCGAATTTCAGGGCCAGCCGCTCCCAGGCCATGTGCATGAAGATGGCGATGATGAACCCGGCCTTCAGCAGCATGAAGAGGATGATCAGGAACCATCTCAGGTAACCGTGGAAGTGGAAGTAGTCGACCAGGTAGGACATGGTGCTGAGAACGAAAAGCAGCACCCATATCCACAGGTAGATGGCGATCGGATGCTGCTGTCCCTGCTGCGCTTGCGCGTGTTCCATGCCTTCCCCTTACCAGAGATAGAAGAGCGCGAAGATGAACACCCACACCAGATCGACGAAGTGCCAGTACAGTCCGGCGATTTCCACGATCTCGTAGCTGCCCTTGCGATCGTAGTCCCCCCGCCAGACCTTGCGCGCCACGATGCTGAGGTAGATCACGCCGGCGGACACGTGGAGGCCGTGGAATCCCGTGATCATGAAGAACGACGAGCCGAACTGCGCCGCGCCCAGGGGGTTCCCCCACGGACGCACACCCTCGTGGATCAGCTTGGTCCACTCGAAAGCCTGCATGCCCACGAACGTGGCGCCGAGCGCCGCGGTCGCGAGCATCAACGCCGTGGTCCGGGCGCGGTCGCGGCGATAGCCGAAGTTGACCGCCATGGCCATGGTTCCGCTGCTGGTGATCAGGACGAACGTCATGATCGCGATCAGGATCAGCGGAACGTTCTGGCCGCCGATGTTCAGAGCGAATACTTCGCTCGGATTGGGCCACGGTACCGTCGTGGATATCCGCACGTTCATGTACCCGGTCAGGAAGCAACTGAAGATGAACGTGTCGCTGAGCAGGAAGATCCACATCATCGCCTTGCCCCAGGGCACCGGGAACGCCTGCTTGTCGGCCGACCAGTCGGACGCAACCCCTCGCAGGCCGGACGGCGCGGATACGGAATCTGCCATATTGTTGGTCATCGCTTGTTGTGAAATGAGGTTTGAGTCAGGCGGATCGATTACTGTCCATAACCCACCGCCGAGCAGATGCCCAGCCAGATGCCTCTGAGAGAGCTTCTGGACAACAGCAGGACGAACAGGACCAGCCAGACGGCGAGCAGGAAGTGCCAGTAGACGGTGCACAACTCGATGCTCGCACGCGCCTCGCCCAGCTTGGAATCGCCGCGCCAGATCCTTGCGGTCGTCTTGCCCCAGACGACCAGGCCTCCCAGCAGGTGCAGTCCGTGTATCCCGGTCAACAGGTAGAAGAAGGCGATGGCGATGTTGCTCGCCAGGAATTGTTCGGAGTCGTTCAAGTGCCGCCACGCCAGCAACTGGCCGGCGAGAAACGCGAACGCGAACACGCCCGAGGCGATCAATCCGGATTTCACGCTGTCCGCGTCCCCCCGTCGCGCCGCCCCTTTCGTCCACTGAAACGCCGCACTGCTCAGGACCAGCATGACCGTGTTGACCCACAGCAGGTCCGGCACGGAAAGCGGCCGCCAGTCCGCCAGCTCCATGCGCATCCCGTAGGCGGAGATCAGCAGCCCGAAGAAGGACGTGACCACGGCGAGAAACAGCCACAGGCCGACTCTGGCCGGCGCGATCGCGAGAGTCGCGCCGCCGAAATCGTTGTCGGACTCGCCCTGCTTCTGCTCCCAGGGCTTAGCCGTCAGCCGGCGGGCAAACAGCCACCATCCGAGGATGCCCGCGCCGACGAGCGCGAACATGACGACCACGCTCACACCTTGCTCCCGTGCTCATGCCCGGTGCTTGCCGCCGTGTCGGCGGGCACGTTTTGCGGAATGAAGTCGTCCTTGACGCCCGGTACGCTGTAATCGTATGCCCAGCGATACACCGCCGGCAGGTGATGGCCCCAGTTGCCGTGCTTGGGCGGCGTGTCCGGCGTCTGCCATTCCAGCGTGGTGGCGCCCCAGGGATTGCTCTGGGCTTTCGCGCCCTTGAACAGGCTCCACGCCATGTTGTACAGAAACACAAGCTGGGCGGCGGCGACGATCAGGGCCGCGACGGTGATGCTCATGTTCACCTCGTGGACCGACGCCGGAATGAAGGCGGTGTCGCCGAGGGCGAAATAGCGGCGCGGCACGCCCAGGATGCCCAGATAGTGCATCGGCAGGTAGACCGCATAGGTGCCGAGGAACGTGGCCCAGAAATGGATCTTGCCCAGGGTCTCGTTCCACATCCGCCCGGTAATCTTCGGGAACCAGTGGTAGATGGCTCCGAAGACGACGAGGATCGGCGACACGCCCATGACCATGTGGAAGTGCGCAACGACGAAATAGGTGTCCGAAAGGGGCAGGTCCACGGTCACGTTGCCCAGGAACAGTCCCGTTAATCCTCCGTGAATGAACGTGAAGATGAACCCGATCGCGAACAGCATCGGAACCCGAAGATGGATGTTCCCGTGCCACAACGTCAACACCCAGTTGTAGACCTTGATCGCCGTGGGGATCGCGATGATGAGGGTCGTGGTGGCGAAGAAGAAACCGAAATACGGGTTCATGCCGCTGACGTACATGTGGTGCGCCCAGACCACGAAGCTCAGGCACCCGATGGCGAGTATCGCCCAGACCATCATTCGATAGCCGAATATGTTCTTTCTGGCGTGGACGCTCAGCAGATCGGAGACGATGCCGAAGGCGGGTAGCGCGACGATGTAGACCTCCGGGTGACCGAAGAACCAGAACAGGTGCTGGAACAGTACCGGGCTGCCGCCTTCGTGCGCGGCCCGTTTTCCCATCGAGACGAGGGCGGGCATGAAGAAGCTGGTGCCCAGGAGGCTGTCCAGGGTCATCATGATGGCACTGACCAGCAGGGCCGGGAACGCGAGCAGTCCCAGTATGGTGGCCATGAAGATGCCCCATACCGACAGGGGCATGCGCAGCAAGGTCATTCCGCGGCAGCGAGCCTGCAGGACGGTGGTCACATAGTTCAACCCGCCCATGGTGAAGGCCACGATGAAGATGGCCAGCGAAACCAGCATGAACACGATGCCCCAGCCTGCGCCGGAGGTGCCCGGGAGGATGGCCTGGGGCGGGTATAGGGTCCAGCCTGCGCCGGTGGGGCCGCCGGGCACGAAAAAGCTCGCCATCAACACCAGCACGGCCAGCAGGTAGACCCAGTAACTCAGCATGTTCATGTAGGGGAAGACCATGTCCCGGGCACCGACCATCAGCGGGATCAGGTAATTGCCGAACCCGCCCAGGAACAGCGCAGTGAGCAGGTAGATGACCATGATCATCCCGTGCATGGTGATGAACTGGAGGTAGTTGCTTGGGCTGATAAAGGAGAAGGTGTCGGGGAACCCCAGCTGCAGCCGCATGATCCCGGACAGCACCAGTGCGACCAAGCCCACCGCGATCGCGGTCAGGGAGTACTGGATCGCGATGACCTTGTGGTCCTGGCTCCAGATGTACTTCGTGACGAAGGTTTGCGGGTCATGCAGATGCACGTCCCGGTCGGCGATTGCAACGTACTCCATCAGTTCATCCTCCTGCTCACCGTTTCACGCCGTTCGCTGCGGTTCTGGACTTGCCGTCGTCCGGGCGGTTCGAACCTTCCAGGGAATTGACATACGCAAGGAGATCGTTGGTCGCCTGGTCGTTGGAGAGAATCTTCGCCATGAACACCATTTGCGCCCCCGAAAAATCCTGCGGGTGGCCGCCGCGTATGCCCTTCCTGTAATTCTGCAATTGCCTCGCCATGTACCAGTCGCTCATGTGCGACAGCCGGGGCGCATACGTCGACCAAACGCCCTCGCCGCCGGCGCCGTGACACTCCGCGCAGGTCGCATAGAGCGCCTTGCCCCTGGCGGCGTTCCCCGTAACGGTCGCCGGCGCACGTGCATCCGGCAGCGTCGCAACATAGGCCGTGAGATTCCTCATTGCGGCGTCGTCCAGCGGCGCCGCCATCGCGACCATCTGCTTGCCGAACACGTCCTGGTCATGCGCGCCGCGGACCGAATGCTTGAAATTCCTCAATTGCTTTTCCAGATACCAGCCCGCCTGCCCGGCCAGTTTCGGGGCATTGAGGGACGGATTGCCCTCACCCTTCGCGCCATGGCATGCCGAACACGTCGCGAAGGCCGCCTGGCCCGCCGCGGCATCACCGGTACCCCGGGCCGACGTTTGCGCGTACGTCGGCTGGCCGGCGAGCCACGCTTGGAACGCCTGCTCCTCGTCCACCACGACGCGGCCCCGCATGGCGAAATGCGCCACGCCGCACAACTCTTCGCAGAGGACGTCATATGTGCCTGCCTTCGTGGGTGTGAACCACAGATGGGTGACCAGACCCGGCACCAGGTCCATCTTCACCCGGAACTGCGGCACGGTGAAATCGTGCAGGACATCCTTGGAGCGGAGCAGCAGCTTGACCGGCTTGCCGATCGGCAGATGCAGCTCCGGGCTGTAGATCAGGACGTCGTCGCGTCCCCTGGGATCGTCCGGGTCGATGCCGAAGGGGTTCTCAACGGTCACTAGCCTGGCACTGGTAGTGCCCAACAGACCGTCCTTTCCCGGAAAACGGTAGCTCCAGTTCCACTGCTGGCCTATGGCTTCGACCACCGTGGCATCCTTCGGAACGTCGACGAACTTGGCCCAGACGAACAAGCCCGGCGTCAACATGGCAACGACACCCACCGTGGTTACGGCGGTCAGCCACCACTCCAGCTTCTTGTTCTCGGGTTCGTATTTGGCGCGCTGCCCTTTCCGGTACCGGTAACGGACGATGGCATAGGCCATGAACAGGTTGACTGCGACAAAGACGATCCCCGTCACCCAGAACGTGAGGTTGACGGTGTCGTCCATCGCCTGCCAATTGGAGGCGATCGGCGTGAACCACCACGGGCTCAGGACGTGGAAAAGCACCGATCCTGCGACCAGCAATATCAAGACCACTACTATGGGCATGCCTGATCCTCTTGTAGTTCGCTTGTCTGCATTGCACGCCGACCGACGCGTGGCGGCTCAACGGGATGGAGCGCCGGTTCGCGCTCGTCAGCGAGCGGGGGGTTCGAGGCGGATCGTTCCGCGATTTGCGCGAAGCCAGGCAAAGGATCGAACAGTCCGTCAAACGCTATGAGCAAGATCCACTTTCCTTCATACGCACCACGACCGCCGTATCGTTCCCCGCCAAAGCAGAATCGAAGACTTGTTGCAGTGAAAGCACACTAGGAATTCTGCGCCTCCGGCTCCACGGAGCTGAACGGATTGATGAAGTGCCTGTCGACTGCGACGAGCTCCGCCTCGGGATGGCGCGCGCGCATCATGGCCCTGACCGCGTCCTCCTGTTCCTTCCGGGCATAGATCAGGATCAGGTACTTGCCCGCCTCGATGTCGCCATGGAATCTACGGAGCTTCCTGTTCTCGGTCCCTATGCCCGTCAGGCCGCCTTCCCAGGCGCCGAACATCGTGGCCACGACGACGACCGCGATATAGACAAGGGGCGGGACGTTGGGACCGAAAGGCTCGAAGATCATCAGCAGCCCGGCGCCGACCAGTCCGCCGACGAAGCCGACCCCGGCGCCGATGAATCCGTGGCGAACGATATCCAGGGTCTCCAGGTAATTGCTGGAGTGGATGTGCTGCTGCGTCAGCCCGGATTCATCCTTCGCGATGACGTGAAGGAAAAAGTCATTGACGCCGGCCGCATGCAGGTCATCGGAGACCTGCTGCGTGCTGTCGAGCGTGGGCGCGAGGTAGTACAGGCACTTCATCGCCGTCCTCCTGTAGCGACGTGGGCTTTCTTCTGATGAGCCCTTCTTCCCGTCGTGGTCCTTCGGACTGCCTAGCCAAGCTATTTGCTGCGCACGGCGTGAATGTGGCGCGGAAAAAGTGGAATGTCAAGCGTTCCCATTGTGACGGCAGTGCGCCGTCGCTCTGCCGCTCGGCGCCCATGAGTCGGCAGCATCGCTCGGCTGTTGCGGTGCAAAACCGCATCGGGGGATTGTTGGTCGGGGTGACTGGATTCGAACCAGCGACTCCTGCGTCCCGAACGCAGTACTCTACCAGGCTGAGCTACACCCCGGACCGGGCGGGAAATGACGCGACAGATTCGAGCGCAGCGGGAAATCCGAACTCGCGGGAAAGATCAATAACTGCGCTCGACTGCGAAACGCGCCAATTCTAGCAAAGATTGCTTGTATTTTGAATTCGCCAGTTGCGAAAGTGCGCCGCAAGCGAGCTGCACCTCCTGCTCCGCCTTGTCGCGGGCGTAGGCGAGCGCATCGGTATGGCGTATGGCGGCAAGCACGGCCTCGAAGCCCTCGCGCCCGCCCTGCTCGATGGCGCGCCGGACCAGCGCCGCATCTTCGGCCGATCCGCGCTGGATCACCCGGATGAGCGGCAGCGTGGGCTTGCCTTCGTTCAGGTCGTCACCGATGTTCTTGCCGGTCTCGGCGGCGTCGCCCGAGTAATCCAGAACGTCGTCGATGAGCTGGAACGCGGTTCCCAGATGCCGGCCGTATGTCGCTAGCCCCTCCTCCAGGGCGCCGTCGGCCTTGCCCAGCACGGCTCCGAGCTGCGCCGCCGCCTCGAAGAGCTTGGCGGTCTTGCGCCGCACAACGTCGAGATAGGCGCGCTCGTCGATCGACGCGTTGTGCGCGTTGAGGAGCTGCAGGACCTCGCCTTCCGCGATGGTGTTGGTGGCATCGGCCAGCACCTGCATCACGCGCATGCTCTGCACGCCGACCATCATCTGGAAGGCGCGCGAGTACAGGAAATCGCCGACCAGCACGCTGGCGGCGTCCCCGAATTCGGCATTCGCGGTTTTGCGGCCGCGCCGCAGGTCGGACTCGTCCACCACGTCGTCGTGCAGCAGCGTCGCGGTATGGATGAACTCCACCACGGCCGCGAGCTCGTGGTGGTGGGCGCCCTGATAGCCTAGCGCGCCGGCGGCAAGCAGCACCAGCGCCGGACGCAGGCGTTTGCCCCCGCTGCCGATGATGTACTCGGCGATCTGGCGGATCAGCACGACATCCGAGTCCAGCCGGCGCCGGATCAGCGCGTCGACGGCTTGCATGTCGGCGTCGATCAGGGAACGGACGGAATCCAGTTGCACGGTATGATCACAGCGGTTGGTGGACTGCCACCCAAGCGGCGGAGCGGGCGAAGGATAGCACGAAACCCTTTGACCGCACAGGCTAAGGGCATGTATAATTTTAGGTTTTCGAGAATACCTCGGAGCGCAACATGTACGCGATCATCAAGACTGGCGGCAAGCAATACCGCGTCGCTGCCGGCGAGAAATTGAAGGTTGAAAAGCTCGCCGCGGACGTGGGCAGCGAGATCCGCCTCGACCAGGTGCTCGCGGTCGGCGCCGGCGAGGACATCAGGGTCGGGGCCCCGCTGGTACCCGGCGCCTCGGTCACGGCCAAGGTCCTCGCCCACGGGCTGGGGGACAAGGTCAAGATCTACAAACACCGGCGCCGCAAGCACTACGAAAAGCACCAGGGACACCGGCAGGGGTACACCGAACTCGAGATTACGGGCATTTCAGGATAGGGAGCCGGCATCATGGCACACAAGAAAGCAGGCGGCAGCTCGCGCAACGGCCGCGACTCGCAGTCGAAACGCCTCGGCGTCAAACGCTTCGGCGGGCAGCTCGTGTCAGCGGGAAGCATCCTCGTGCGGCAGCGCGGGACCAAGGTGCATCCGGGCGACAACGTTGGAATCGGCAGGGACCACACGCTCTTTGCCAAGGTGACCGGGAAGGTCGAATTCGGCGTCAAGGGTCCGGACAACAGGAACACCGTGAGCATCGTTCCGGCGTAGACCGAACGAGGACAAGAAAGCCCTATCCTCGCGGTAGGGCTTTTTTGTTTGTAGGTCTGGAATAGCCCCCATGAAGTTCATCGACGAAGCGAAGATCGAGGTCCATGCCGGCAAGGGCGGCAACGGCGCGGTGAGCTTCAGGCGCGAAAAATACATTCCGCGCGGCGGGCCGGACGGCGGCGACGGGGGCCGCGGCGGCAGTGTCTACGCGGTCGCCGACAGGAACATCAACACGCTCATCGACTATCGCTTCGCCCGGATCCACCGTGCCAAGAACGGCGAAGGCGGGAGGGGCAAGCAGTGCAACGGCAAGGGTGCCGACGACATCGTCCTGCGCATGCCCGTGGGCACGGTGATCACCGACGCCGAGACGGGCGCGCTCGTCGCCGACCTCGATCACCACGGGCACAAGGCGCAGCTCGCGCACGGCGGCCGCGGCGGCATGGGCAACGTCAATTTCAAGTCCAGCACCAATCGCGCCCCGCGCAAGGCTACACCGGGCGGGGACGGCGAGAGCCGCAAACTGGCGCTCGAGCTCAAGGTCCTGGCCGATGTCGGCCTGCTGGGTCTGCCGAACGCGGGCAAGTCCACGTTCATCCGGGCCGTATCCAGCGCGCGTCCGAAAGTGGCGGACTATCCGTTCACGACGCTGCACCCGCATCTGGGGGTGGTTCGCGTCGGCGCCGACAGAAGCTTCGTCATCGCCGACATTCCGGGATTGATCGAAGGCGCCGCCGAGGGCGCCGGTCTCGGTCACCAGTTCCTGCGCCACCTCGCTCGCACGCGCCTGCTGCTGCACCTGGTCGACCTCGCGCCACTCGATCCGGATGCCGACCCTGTCCGGGACGCGCGCGCAATCGTCTCCGAGCTGAAAAAGTACGGCGAATCCCTGTATCGCAAGCCGCGCTGGCTGGTGCTCAACAAGATCGACCTGCTGCCTCCCGGGGATCGCGACATCGCCGCGGCCCGGTTCCTGAAGGCGCTGCGCTGGCGCGGACCGAGCTTTCTCATCTCTGCCATCACCGGGGAAGGCTGCATGGAGCTGTCCGGTGCGATCATGACGCATCTGGAATCGCTGCAGGCGGAGGAGGCCCTGTGAAGAATGCGAAACGGTTCGTCGTCAAAGTCGGCAGCACGCTCGTCACCAACCGCGGCGAAGGACTGGACGTGGCCGCGATCGCCCAGTGGGCGCGGCAGATCGCGCACCTGCAGACCTCCGGCAAGCAGGTCGTCCTGGTCTCGAGCGGCGCGATTGCCGAAGGCATACAGCGGCTCGGCTGGAAAACGCGGCCCCACCACATGCACCAGCTGCAGGCCGCGGCCGCGGTCGGGCAGATGGGGATGGTGCAGGTCTACGAGACCTGCTTTCGCGAGCACGGCCTGCATACGGCGCAGGTATTGCTCACGCACGCCGACCTCGCCGACCGCCAGCGCTATCTGAACGCCCGGTCGACGCTGGTGACGCTGCTGGGACTGGGCGTCATACCGATCATCAACGAGAACGACACGGTCGTAACGGACGAAATCAAGTTCGGCGACAACGATACACTCGGCGCGCTGGTCACCAACCTGATCGAGGCCGACTGCCTCGTGATACTCACCGATCAGGCGGGCCTCTACACCTCCGACCCGCGCAGGAATCCGGGCGCAACGCTGGTCCACGAGGCGAACGCGGGCGACCCTGCGCTGGAAGAAATGGCGGGCAGCGCAGGTTCAGCGATCGCCAAGGGCGGCATGCTCACCAAGGTGCTGGCTGCCAAGCGCGCGGCGCGCAGCGGAGCGAGCACAGTGATCGCCTCCGGACACGAACCCGAGGTGCTGCTCAGGCTCTCGGCAGGCGAGCGCATCGGCACCCTGCTGGTCGCCGCGACCACGCCGCTTGCCGCCCGCAAGCAATGGCTTGCGGACCATGTGCAGGTGGCCGGCCGTCTCACCATCGACGTCGGCGCGGCGCGGGCATTGCGCTCCGGAGGCAAGAGCCTGCTTCCGATCGGCGTCAAGGGAGTGGAGGGCGAATTCGAGCGCGGGGCGGTGGTTTCATGCGTCGATCCGGATGGCGCGGAAATCGCCCGCGGGCTGGCCAACTACAGCGCCCAGGAGACGCGGCGCATCGCGGGGCGGTCATCGAACGACATCGAGTCGGTGCTCGGCTACGTCGAGGAGCCCGAACTCATCCACCGGGACAACCTCGTGCTGCTCTAGTCGCCAATCACTAGGGTGTTGACAGAAGCGAGGAAGATTTTGGGGTTATCAATGTCTCGCTATTTTGAGAAGTTGCAACTTCGCAACTTCTCAAAATAGCGAGATCAATGGGTTCCAGAAAGACGCAAGCTGTTTGATTCCGGCTGTGCCGAACGAGGAGTGAATCAGCGCGGCCGTTCCGCGCGTGGATTGCCACCCGATTTGAGCGCGTTGCGCGCCTCGTCGGCGTCACGCACGATGATCCGGAACGGACAGAAATAGGCGTCGTGCAGGACGGCCTCGATCTTGTTCACCGGGAGGTCCGAGATCGGCGTCCAGCGCGGGTTACGCGCCGCCACCCAGGTGCGATCGGCGCGGCCCAGTGCATAGAGCTTGCGCGAGCGATCCTTGCACCGGATGCCCTCGAATTCGACGTTGGTGGCGCCGCCCGACGATCGAGCGACGAGTACGTAGCGGACCACGCCGTCGGCACCGACGCCGACCGACTGGACATCGACGAAATACTCGAAGCTCCAGGGAACATTGAGGCTCACCCTGACCAGATCCTCCTCCTTGGGAAAGGGTGGCATCTGCAGATTGCGCTCCTCGGCCGATTGCTCACCGGCATCCTGCGCGGAATCCCCGTACCGGGGGAAGAGTTGAGCCAGCGCCACGAGCGGCACCAGCGCGAGCAGCAGGATCAGGCCGCGCATCCGCTCACGCAAGGTCACGCGCAAGGGCGGCGCGCACGGGCGCCGCCACGCTCAGGCTCGCCTGATACTGCGGATGGTCGATCCCGATCGAGAGCCCGAGCCCGCGCTTCAACGACTGGGCCATCGCCTCGGTCAATTCAAAGCGCAGAAAGTGCACCGCCGAGGTTTTCTGCTCGTTCTCGCGTTCGAGATCCTCGTCGGCGATGGCCCAGGCGCGCTCGCAACCCTCGACCTGCATCCACACCTTGTCCTCGATCCCGATCAGCTTCGCCAGCCGCCGCTGGCGCTCGTCCGGATCAGGAAATTCGAGCATCATGGTCGCCTTGAAATTTCTACCGTCGGGAATCAGCGGATTGTACGTGTCGAGCTCGTCCTGGATGCCTTGCTCCTCGAAGATGCGCTCGACTCGCAGCATTTCCTGGACCTGATAGCGGATCGTCAGCTCATCCTCGAAGATCAGCGTGACGCAGTCACCCAGCTGCACCGTTCGGTGTTTCTTGTGCTCGATCACGCGGCAGCGGAAATCCTTCCGGTCCCGCGCGTAGGCTTCGAGCGTAAGCAGGCTCTCGCGTTCTATCCTGGCCACTGTCCTCGCCTCCGACGCGCGGTTGGCGTCCCTACAACCCGTACGCGATGCGCAGCAGCGCGAGTGGATGTTCCCTGACGGGTCCGTGGGCGCTCATGCCCTGCTGGATATGACGGCCGGCGATGGCGCAGTCCGAACTGATGTAATCGGGCTCGCCCGAGTCCATCAGCTGGAACACGGGCCTGCCGATCTTCATCGAGTTCTCGAAATACTCCGACTTCACGCCCCAGGTCCCGTCGTGCCCCGAGCAGCGTTCGACGGTATTGACCGTCGTACCCGGGATCATCTGCAGCATCTCGCGGGTCCTCTGGCCGATCTTCTGCACGCGGAGGTGGCAGGGAATGTGATAGGACACCTTGCCGAGGGAATGCTTGAATTCGGTTTTGAGGAGTCCGTCGCGCATGCGCAGCGCGAAATACTCGAACGGATCGAACATGGCTGCGGCGACGGCCTTCACGTCGGCGTCCTCGGGAAACATCAACGGCAATTCCTGCTTGTACATCAGCGTGCAGGAGGGGACCGCTGTGAGGATCGCATAGCCGTCCGCCGCCAGCCTCGCCAGCACCGGAATGTTGATTTCCTTGAGCTTCGCGACGCTCTCCAGGTCGCCCAACTCCAGCTTCGGCATGCCGCAGCACGCCTCCTTCTGCGCCAGGACATAGGGGACCTCGTTGTGCTCCAGTATCTTCAGCAGGTCCTCGCCGATACCCGGCTCGTTGTAGTTGACATAGCATGTGGCGAACACGGCCACCTTGCCGGGGGTGCGCTCGCCATCGCGAACTGGATGGGCGCCCGAGGCAGCCGCGCCGGAACGGAACTTTCCGGGACTGTACGGGGGCAGGTGCCGCTCCCGGTGTACGCCGATGGCTTTCTCCATGAGCGTGCGGGCGGCGCCGTTTCGGTTGACCGCGTTCACCGCCTGCGCCACGACTGGAATCGCGGCGAGCTTGCCGATCGCGTCGGTCGAGGACAGCAGCCTGTCGCGAAACCTGGCCCCGCCCTTGCTGAACTTCACCGCCTTGGCGCGCAGCATGAGATGGGGAAAGTCGACGTTCCACGGATGCGGCGGCACGTAGGGACACTTCGTCACGTAGCACATGTCGCACAGATAGCACTGGTCGACGACTTCCCAGAAGCGCTTCTTCTCGACGCCGTCGATCTCCCCCGACTTGCCATCGTCGATCAGGTCGAACAGTTGCGGAAACGCGGTGCACAGGCTCACGCAGCGGCGGCAGCCGTGGCAGATCTCGAATACGCGCTCGAGTTCCCCGAAGAGTTTGGCCTCATCGTGGAAGTCCGGCGTCCGCCACTCGAGCGCGTGCCGGGTGGGCGCTTCAAGGTTGCCTTCGCGCACCGTCATTGCCGTACCTGCGTGTACATGTTGCCGGAAAAGCCCAAGGCAGGAGCCGGGCGAGCTGCGCCCGACTCCGCTGGACCGGCGGGCCGAGTCAGTCTGTCAACTGATCCAGCGCCTTCTTGAAGCGGTTCGCATGCGAGCGCTCGGCTTTCGCCAGCGTCTCGAACCAGTCCGCGATCTCCCCAAACCCTTCCTCGCGGGCGGCCTTGGCCATGCCCGGGTACATGTCCGTGTACTCGTGAGTTTCCCCGGCAACCGCGGCATTCAGGTTCTGCCGACTCGATCCGATCGGCAGGTTGGTCGCCGGGTCGCCCACCTGCGCGAGGTAGTCGAGGTGCCCGTGCGCGTGTCCCGTCTCTCCCTCGGCGGTCGAACGAAACAGCGCCGCGACATCGTTCTGGCCTTCTACGTCGGCCTTGTTGGCGAAATAGAGGTAACGCCGATTCGCCTGGGATTCACCCGCGAATGCGTCCTTCAAGTTTCCGTGGGTCTTGGATCCTTTGAGTTGCATAGCAACCTCCTTGATGTAGGGCTGACGGAAATTAGACAGGTTCTAATTAATAGACGTACTTTAATCCAAACTTCAAATCGTCGTCAAGAGCGGCGGCGGTATCTAACGGCAAGATAGGACGCGCCCGCACGGCTGTATGCATGCGCCGTCACACTCCGATGCACATGATCTTGGTGATCGGGGGTGCTGCGATCAACGCCCCAGCGCAGCCTCGATTTCACCGAAGGTGCGCGCAACCTCGCTCCATGCCAGTTGAATTCCCAGCTGCCTCGCAATCTGCGAGAGCGAGAACACGCCGCGGACCACTTCGCCGGCGCCATCCTCGGCGGATTCCGCTACCAGCGCGTGCTGCCTGCCGGCCGCTTTCAGTGTTGCCACGACGTGGCCCACTTCCGCAGTGGCAAGATCGGAGAACCACAACGCCTCCAGCCGCTCGCGCGGCGTCATGATATCGCGCACCAGGATGTCCTGCCGCTTGACGCTCCTGTCGATCGCGAACTTCACGGGGCGTTCGCCCAGGATGTCGGTTGCAGTAATGAGGCCGAGAATCTCGCGCCGATCATCGGTGACGAGCAGCAGCCGCACGCCGCGGCGGATCATGAATCGGTTCGCCGCGTTGAGCGGCGCATCGGGATCGATGGTCGCCGCGGCCACCTTGCGAAAATCGGTCATGACCTCCAGCGCCGGCGAATCGAGACGCACCCGCCCGCTCGGGTAGGAGGGATACTGAAAATGCGCTCCGTTTGCGAGCGGACGATGCGAAAGCGGCTGATAGTCACGACCCATGATCGATCCCCACGACGGAAACGCCGCGGAACAATTTCCGGACGAAATGGCTGCGAACTCCGACGCTGCCGGGCGTACTCGCCGCCCGCCCCGCGCCGAGTTGGTTCCCGACGGAATCAGCGTACCGGAACCGAGTTGACATTGCGCTGACGCCTGCGATCCCGGGTCAGGAAACGCGCCAGTTCCGTGAGCGCCTGCTGATATACCTCCCGCTTGAATTCGATGACCGAATCGAGCGGAACCCAGTAGTCGTTCCAGCGCCATGCGTCGAACTCGGGATGCTCGCAGGCACGCAGCGACACGTCGCTGTCACGGCCCACCAGCCGCAACAGAAACCAGATCTGCTTCTGGCCCCTGTAATTGCCACGCCACTCGCGCTTGATCCATTGCGGCGGCACGTCGTAGCGCAACCAGTTCCTGGTACGACCGAGGATTCTGACGTGGGAAGGCTGGAGCCCGATTTCCTCGCCCAGTTCGCGGTACATGGCCTGCGCCGGCGTTTCACCGTGCTTGATGCCGCCCTGCGGAAACTGCCAGGAATGCTCCCTTAATCGCTTGCCCCAGAATACCTCGTTGCGCCAGTTGCACAGGACAATGCCGACGTTCGGGCGATAGCCGTCTCGATCGAGCATGCCGATTCCAGCACCAAATTCCGTTGCGTTGCATTGTTCCACATTTTCCAGCGGATTAGTAGCTTGCATGACCGCGAAGTCTCATGCTGAATCGAGTAAAATGGCGTCTATTCCGTTTGCGGCGAACCATGCGCGTCACACAGTTCTTTCTCTCGACCCTCAAGGAAGCGCCGGCCGACGCCGAGATCGTCAGCCACAGTCTCATGATTCGCGCCGGACTGATACGGCGCCTCGCGGGCGGAATCTATTCCTGGCTTCCTCTCGGTCTGCGGGTGTTGCGCAAAGTCGAGGCGATCGTGCGCGAGGAAATGAACCGCGCGGGCGCACTCGAGCTGTCGATGCCCGCGGTGCAACCGAGCGAACTCTGGCAAGAGTCGGGCCGGTGGCAGAAATACGGCCCGGAACTGCTGAGGGTAAAGGATCGCCACGACCGCGACTTCTGCATCGGACCGACGCACGAAGAGGTGATCACCGACATCGCGCGGCGTGAAATCCGCAGCTATCGCCAGCTGCCGGTGCACTTCTACCAGATCCAGACCAAGTTCCGCGACGAGATCCGGCCGCGTTTCGGCGTCATGCGCGGCCGGGAGTTCCTGATGAAGGACGGCTACTCGTTCCACGCGAGTTACGGCGACCTGCAACGCGAGTACCGCAACATGTACGACACCTACTCGCGCATCTTCAGCCGGCTGGGCCTGAAGTTCCGCGCCGTCGCGGCGGACACCGGCTCGATCGGCGGCACGGGTTCGCACGAATTCCACGTGCTTGCGGATTCGGGCGAGGACGCAATCGCGTTCTGCCCGCAGTCGGACTACGCAGCGAACGTGGAGCTGGCAGAGGCCGTCGCGCCTGCCGGTCCGCGGCCGCTCCCTTCGCAGGCGATGCGGAAAGTGCCCACGCCGGGCAAGATCCGCTGCGAGGACGTCGCCGAACTCCTCGACCTCCCGCTCGAGCGCATGGTGAAGGCGATTGCGATCGTGCACGACGACGAATTCACTCTGCTGCTGCTGCGAGGCGACCACGAGTTGAACGAGGTCAAGACCCAGAAGCTGCCCGGGCTCGACCCCTTCCGGTTCGCCACCGAAGCCGAAGTCGAGCGCCATCTGCGCTGCCGGCCGGGCTATATCGGTCCGGTGGGCACCGGCGCGCGCGTTCGCGTGATCGCCGACCACAGCGTCGCCAACATGGCTGATTTCGTCTGCGGCGCGAACGAGCCGGGCTACCACCTGACGGGCGTGAACTTCACGCGCGACCTTCCCGAGCCTGCCTTCGTCTCCGACATCCGGAAAGTCGTCGCGGGCGATCCTTCTCCCGATGGCAAGGGCAGGCTAGAAATCGTTCGCGGCATCGAGGTCGGGCACATCTTCCAGCTGCGCACGAAATATTCCGAAGCGATGAAAGCGCAGTTTCTCGACGAGACCGGCGCATCGCGCGCCTTCGAGATGGGCTGCTACGGCATCGGCGTCTCGCGCATCGTGGGCGCGGCGATCGAGCAGAACCACGACGAGCGCGGAATCGTCTTCCCGGAGCCGATCGCGCCTTTCCGGGCCGCGATCGTTCCGCTCGGCTACGGGCGCAATGCGCAGGTCCGGGAAGCCGCGGACGGCATCTACCGCGAGCTGACGCGGACGGGCATCGAAGTCCTGCTCGACGACCGCGACGAGCGTCCGGGGATCATGTTCGCCGACATGGAACTGATCGGCATTCCCCACCGCATCGTCGTGGGCGAGCGGGGGCTGAAGGACGGCGTGGTCGAGTATCAGGGCCGGCGCGAACGGCAGGCCGTAAGGGTTGCGCTGGGCGAGGCCGCCGCGATGCTGCGTTCGAGGATGTCGTGCTGAAGGCATTGCGCTACGGCTTCATGCTGGCGGCGATCGCCTGCCCGCCGGCGGCGGTCGCGGGCGCGCAGGTCTATGAGCCGCTCGCCGCAAGCGTGCGCGCCGGCTTGCACGCCTCGGTCGCGGACGCGCCGGCGTCGCGTCATGCATTTTCCGATTCGATGGACGCCGTCAACTGGCTCAGCGACATGGCGCAGCGCCTCGAGAAGCGTGTCCCCCATCTGCGCACGCGCCTTGACCTGCTGCGCACGGTGCACTACGAAGCCTCCCGCGCCGGGCTCGATCCCCAGCTCGTGCTCGCGGTCCTCCACGTCGAGAGCAATTTCCGCAAGTTCGCAGTGTCCCGCGCCGGCGCCCGCGGTTACATGCAGGTGATGCCGTTCTGGGTCGGCCTGATCGGAAGCAAGGGCGACGACCTGTTCAAGCTGCGCACCAACCTGCGCTACGGCTGCGTGATACTGCGGCACTACCTCGACCTCGAGCGCGGCGACCTGTTTCGGGCGCTCGGGCGCTACAACGGCAGCCTCAGCAAGCCCGAGTACCCGAACATGGTGCTTCAGGCGATGCGTGCAGGCTGGAGATACAACGCCGCGCGGAGCTCCGGACGCTCCTGAACACGCGGCGGTCCCATCATTCGGGAAAGACCGAGGCGATGGTCCGCTGGATTGCGGCCGCAGCGACGCGAGGGTCGCTCGCCTTCCGGACCGGCCTGCCGACAACGATGTAGTCCGCTCCGTTGGCGAAGGCCTGCGCGACGTCGACGGTGCGTTTTTGGTCGTCTGCCGGCCGATTTTCGACCGGGCGGATCCCCGGCGTAACGACCAGCACCCGCGACCCCAGTTCGCGCTTCAGCGCCGCCGCCTCGAGTCCGGAGGAGATCACCCCGTCGCACCCGGCCTCCAGCGCACGCCGCGCGCGCGAAAGCACCAGCCGCTCGACGTCACACTGGAATCCCAGGTCGTCCAGATCTCCCCGGTCGAGACTGGTGAGCACGGTCACGGCCAGGATCTTAACGTCACCCTTGTCTTTTCCGGCCGCCTCGAGCATGGCCTGGTTCCCATGGACCGTCGCAAAAGTGACACCCCTGTTGCGTAATCCACGCACCGCCGCCCGCACGGTCTCCGGAACGTCGAAGAATTTCAGGTCGACAAATACCTTGTTGCCACGCCGGGTGAGCCACTCGAGCAGTTCGAAGTAGCCGCCCGCCATGAACAGCTCCAGCCCGATCTTGTAGAAGCAGACCGTGTCACCCAGCGTTTCGACCAGGGCTTTCGCCTCGTCCACGGCCGGAACGTCGAGCGCCACGATCAATCGTTCATTCCGGTGAATGGCCTTTCGTGCAGTCTCGTCTTGGATCATCTGGATAGCGCGCTCCGGTCTGGCCCGGCGAATTTCCCGCCCGCCGTCAACAGGAAACCGCACCTGTTCACGGTCCCCAATGTCCATACACAGGCCGTGGCACGTTCCTTGCGCGCATCGGCCGTCATGAGTGGATTCTAGCCGATTCAGCGATGAACCTAACCTTCGCACTGCCGCGCCCCAACGGAAATCAGCAATTTGCGCTGAGCCGATCCGAGCTTCGCGAATGGCTGGGCACGCTCCCCACCGACAATGCCGCTGAAGCTGCACGCTGCCTGGTCCAGCAGCTCTCCGCGATGAATCGCACTGCACTGCCGGCGCCCGCGCGCATCGAATTCGCCGATCTATTCCGCGAAAAGATCGACACGATGCTGCCCATCCTGGAAGCCGACCTGGCCCGGGCGACCCTGCCGCTTTCCGGCCGGCACCGGGAGGCCGCGGCGGTGACCGACGAATTGCTGGTCGAACTCGGGTACGCCTACAAGAACGGGTTCGTCGCCCTGTCGAAGCGCTTTTTCGGCTTCGGCGTCCGCGGGCGCATGCAGGCCGCGCTCCTGCATGCGATGCAGGCCCTGGCCAGGCGGCTCGCTTCGGGCTACCGGATATATGCAGCCAATCCGAAGGCGGTCTGGCAGGAACTGCACCTCCTCTTTCACCAGGCGGTCAAGCACGGGCTGACCGAGGCTCGCCTGCCGGGCAAAGTCGACACGCCCTCTTCGGTCTATCGTCAGGCGCTGCTGCTCGCATTCGCCATCCCGCACAAGCTCATGCAGGGCGATATCGACCGGATACTCGATTATCTTGCCCGGTTCGCGGACCGCACCAGGCTCGTCCCGCCGTCGCCGGACACCGAAGGGCTTGGCGCTTTCCTGATCCGGCAGAACCGCGATGCTCCCGGTTCTGCGATGGCGAAGTTCCGCTTCGCAGCTTCCAAGCCGAACGACCTCGTCCTGGATTGCCTTCCACTGGTTGAACTGCTGCTCGACCAGATCGACAAGCTCGAGGCCGGAGTCCCGGCCGGTGAAATCGGTCTGCCCCCGGGGGCGGATGCCCCGATTTACCGCGATCTGCTGCAGCGGCTCGCGCGCCACTGGGGCAACGTGGCAACGCGCCAATTCGGCCGCCTACGCACGCACGCGCGGGTCGAGCTGCAGGTGGGATTGCGGGCAATATGGCGTTCGCTCACCAGTGAGGGTCGACTCGAGAAGCACGGCGCGGTACCGAGCACCTGGATGGTCACGAATGAAAGCCCGGGCGGATATGCGCTCATGCACGTGAGCGGCAGGTGCGCGCCGATACGCGTCGGCGAAGTCGTTGCGGTAGATACGGGCGAGGCGTGTCACATCTGCGTCGTGCGCTGGGTCCTGTCGGACAATCCCGAGCACCTCGAGCTGGGCGTACAGGAGTTTGCGCCGAGCGCGACGCCGATCGGACTGGAGGGAGAAAACGCTTCCGAAACCGAACCCGCCCTGCTGCTTCCCGAGATTCCTGCCCTGCACCAGCCATCGGCAATTCTTGCCCCCTATGGGCAGGTCGACGCCTCCCGTGAGCTTCTGATTGCCGGGGACAACGCGCGGCTGCGGGTGCGGGCAACGCGTATCGTCGAACAGACCCTGTCGGTGCAGATGTTCCAGTTCTGTCCCGCCGGCGGATAGCGGCACGGGAGCGCGACGGCCCCATAGGCGTCCGCCCATAGGGGCGCCTTGATCCAGATCGTTCGTTTCCAGAGTGCCCAGCGACGCCGTCTCCCCCGCCCTAGAGGCGCGCCGCTATCTCCGCGCACGGCACCACGGCGTGCTGTCCACGCTATCGTGCCGACTTCCGGGATATCCCTACGGGTCCGCCGTGCCGTTCGTGCTCGACCAGGAAGCCCGGCCCGTCATCCTTATCAGCCATCTGGCCGAGCATACGAGAAACCTCGAGGCCGACCGCCGCGCGAGCCTGCTCGCTCGCGGCGACGGTGACGACGTCCAGGCGGGCGCCCCCCCCACCCTGGGGGGCGATGCGACCAGGGGCGACAAATGTGAAAGTATGCGCTCGAGCTTCCTTCGCTACCAGCCGAAAGCGCACCACATGCTTTCCCC
>Ga0080064_1003170_pt1 | contig 24959 bp, 19 predicted proteins | sample Subgrocontami54m_FD_69260 | JGI IMG/M metagenome (GOLD analysis project Ga0080064, IMG submission 69260) | Subsurface groundwater microbial communities from S. Glens Falls, New York, USA - GMW46 contaminated, 5.4 m (SPADES assembly) (version 2) ...
ACCATCGTGCCGTTCGACGATCGTGCCGCGGATCGCTTCGAGCAGCTGCGCGCGGGCAGCGTCCGCATCGGCTCCATGGACCTAAAGATCGCCTGCACCGCTCTGGTTCACGATGCGTTGGTGCTTTCCGCGAATCTGCAGGATTTTCAGAAAGTTCCTGGACTGCGGGTCGAGAACTGGCTGAATTGACGCCTACATTCGGCAAATCACTCTTGCGGATACGGCTTCTTGTCGCGAAAGAGTTCGATCCGGCGGCGGCATTCGGTGGCGCGAAGCCAGCCGTTCGGAAGCGCCGCCTGGCAGGAACAGACGGCCGAGAGATTGGGGCTGCAATCGACCTTTAGAACACCGAGCCGGCCAAGAAAGCAGACGGGGAAAGCAAGGCAGTGAATCTGCCCGGAAACGGTCCGCGTCCCCGTTTCCCGTTCTTCCTAAAAAGGAGACCGAGGGCCTGCTTTCCGAATTCGCAAAGGGAGGAACTCCATGAGTGAGTTAGTCCGCGGTCCAGTGGAGACTCCACTGACTCCTGTTTCATTGTTCCGTGTTGGGGATCTCGTCGCCCTTCACTCGAATCCCGCGACGATTCTTCCAGTGATCGAAGTCATTCCCGGGAGTGGTGAATGCCGTTATCGAGTGTTCCAGAATAACGCCAAAGCCACGTATTACGAAAGCCAGTTGCAGGTGCCCGCGAGCGCGCCGGATGAGCGTAGGATGCTCACGGCCCATGAGCTGCGAGCCCATCTGACCAGTCTTCAGATTCTCTCACCTTCCACCGCTAATCTCTTTTCTCTGCGCTCGGGCCGGGTTCAATTTGTACCCTACCAGTATCGGCCGGTGCTGAAACTTATCCGGTCGGACCGCCCCCGCCTGCTGATCGCCGATGAGGTTGGTGTCGGCAAGACCATCGAAGCGGGGCTGATCATCAAAGAACTGCGGGCGCGAATGGATCTTTCCTCAGTGCTGATCATTTGCCCCAAGGCACTTGTCGCCGAGCGCAAGTGGGTCGTGGAGATGAAGCGCTTTGACGAACACTTCACCGCTCTCGATGGCCGGTTGCTTCGTCATTGCTTAAAGGAGACGCATCTGGAAGGGGCCTGGCCCGAGCAGTATGCAAAAGTCATCCTACCGTTCTCTCTCTTTGATTCCGATCTCGTATTTGGGCGCAGCGGACGAGACAAGGGCAAAGATCAAGGCTTGTTGAGCCTAGACCCGCCGCCGAAATTCGATTTGGTCATCGTGGACGAGGCCCACCACATCCGGAACTCGGAGACCTTCCAACATCACGCCGTGCGCTATTTCTGCGACAACGCCGAAGCGGTACTGTTTCTCAGCGCGACGCCGGTTCAATTGGGAAGCGAAGACCTGTATACCCTGCTCAATGTGTTGCGACCTGACCTTGTCATGGATCATGCCAGTTTTGAGCAAATGGCCGCGCCGAACCGCCATATCAACACAGGGATCAAGCATTGCCGCACCGCCGCTGAAGGGTGGCAGCAAGAAGCTCGCGCAAGTCTGGATGAAGTAGCTCAAACCGAATGGGGGCGCTTGTTCTTGCGCGAATCACCCGCCTTCCAGCGTATCTACGACCGCTTGCAGGGTGACCCCATTCCTGACGTGGAACGAGTCACTCTGATCCACGCCATCGAAGAACTTTACACCTTCAGTCCGCTAATCAACCGGACGCGCCGTCGTGACATCGGCGAGTTTACGACCCGCAAGCCCGAAACCGTCACGATCGAATTCACTCCAGCGCAGAAGAAGCTTCACGATGGCCTTCTGGATGTGATCGCCCGCATTCTCGCCTTTTGTCACGGCCAGCAAAACGTCAAATTCATGATGACGACAATTCGCCGGCAAGCAGCAAGTTGTCTCTACGGCCTTGCGCCGCTTCTTCGGGACATCCTGGCCGGCAAGCTCAGCCGGCTCGAACTGATGGAGGCCAGTGACGACGACAACGAGGACGCGGATCTCAGCTTTGTTGACCAGGTGCGGACAGATATTGCAAGCCTGCTCGAACAGGCCCGCGACCTTGATTCACACGATCCCAAGATCGAGGCGTTTGTCAGAGTGCTTACTGATAAAAGCAAATTGCCCAACAATAAGGCGATGGTCTTTAGCACGTTCCGCCACACGCTCGCCTACCTCGCCCAGCACACAGAGTGTACGGGATTGCGCTACGGTTTGATTCACGGCGATGTGCCGGATGAAGAACGCGCGAATATCCGCCGCCGCTTCGCCTTGCCCAGAGAAAACTCCGACGCGCTCGATGTGATGCTTTCCTCCGAGGTAGGCTGCGAGGGCCTCGACTTCCAGTTCTGTGACTTTCTCATCAACTATGACTTGCCATGGAACCCGATGCGGATCGAGCAACGCATCGGCCGTATCGACCGCTATGGCCAAAAAAGCGAGACGGTGGCCATCGTCAATTTCGTCACTCCTGGCACCGTCGATGCCGACATTTACGAGCGCTGTCTATGGCGCATCGGGGTCTTTCAGCACGCGATTGGCGGCAATGAGGAAATCCTTGGCGAGATCACCAAGGAACTTCATGACATCGCCGAAAGCTTCAATCTGACCCCGAAAGAACGAGAGCATCGACTCCAACAGCTATCTGACAATGGCATCCGCCGGATTCGGGAGGATCAGGAACTTGAATCGAAACAAGCCGAATTGTTCGGCCTGAATGTCCCAAATCAATCCTGGCAACAAGAGATCGAAGCAGCGGAAAGCTACTGGCTTTCGGCTCCGGCCATTCAACGTTGTGTATCGTCCTACTTGTCGGCTCGGTTGGGCACGGAAACCGAACCACTTCTCGGAGAAAAAGCTCTTAAGACCTTGCGCCTTAGCCAGGACGTTCGCGGGAGACTGCTCGAAGACTTCAAACGCCTGCCGCGTTCGACAGAACCGGTCGCCCGCGAATGGGAGAAGTGGCTCAAGGGTGGGCAGCCCACCTTGGCTGTCACTTTCGATCAGGAAGCAGCCGCCGAGAATCCAAAATCTGTGCATTTATCGGTGATGCATCCGCTAGTGCGGCAGGCAGCACGGGCGCTCCAACTCGATGAGCCAGCCTACACTTCACTCACAGTGAGAGATTCCAAAGTCTCACCGGGTGACTATCGTTTCGCTCTCTATCGCTGGCAGAAACATGGGGTAAAGCTGGATGAAGTGCTTATCCCTGTGGCGTCCGATCCCGTTCTTGAAAACGCCCTGCATACACTTTTGCAATCAGCTGCTGAAACGGAGCACAGCAAACTCCCACCCCAAGCCGAATTCGACGCGCTCGATGCCCAGCATCACAGCAAGTGGACCGCCGCCCAGGCGAATCACATTGCCGATAACCGCCAGCAAGTCGCGCATCGCATCCAGAGTTTGACGGTGAGTCACCGCGCACGCTGCAAAGCAATTGAAGACCAGGTTGCCCGCGCTACGAACGACAAGATACGGTTGATGAGACAGAGCGAGCTAGGCCGGGCAAACGTTGATTTCAACCGACGTATGGAGGAACTTCAACGGGCAGCTGGCAGCGGCGACATCCATGCTACTGCGGTGCTGTTTGGGACCATCACCGTCACGAGCGAGGGAGACAAATGAACTTTCTCGACGAAGTTCGTGCAAAACGCCAAAAGTTAGCGGATGTCCTGTCGGACGATGACTATTCAGGCATTCGTGACATCGTCGAGGAACTCTACCCTGACCGCGCGCATTTCATATACGAACTCCTTCAGAATGCGGAGGACACGGGCGCATCAGAAGCAAACTTTGGGCTCGACGCGAACTCAGTCAGCTTCGAGCACAACGGCCGGCCCTTCAGCAAGGAGAACGTATGGGGCATCACCAACATAGGTAAAGGCACAAAGAAGGGCCAGGATGACCAAATCGGATGCTTCGGCATCGGGTTTAAAGCGGTTTTTGCCTACTCCGAGACTCCACACATTTGGTCACCCACTTTCTCTTTCAAAATGTCTGAATTGGTGTTGCCAACGGCCCTCGCTGCCAAGCCAGATCTCGGCCAACAGACCCGGTTTGAGTTTCCCTTTAATAGCCCCAAGAAGAGCGCTCAAGACGCTTACGCAGAGGTCGAAGCGGGACTGAGCGAATTGGCCGAGACGACCCTCCTTTTTTTGTCGCACCTGAAATCTATTCGATGGCAGATTAGTCAGCGGAGCTCTGGCGAAGTTCTGCGAATCCAGCACTCTGAGAACCATATCGAGGTTTTGAAAAAGGTTGATGGCAAGACGGCGGCAAGTTCGCACTTTCTACGCTTCTCCGAGTCTGTAAAAGGCTTGGAAAAGCAGCGCGTTTCAGTTGCGTTCGCGCTTGACTGCTTGCCTAATGTCACCGCGTTCGACCCAGGGAAGGCGATTGCGAAGCAACTCAAGATTGTTCCTGCCAATCCAGGCCGCGTCGCCGTCTTCTTTCCTGCTGAAAAGGAAACGGCTGGCCTGCGATTCCATCTCCACGCGCCTTTCGTGCCGGAACTGAGCCGGGCCAGCATCAAAGAAGCGTCCGCGAATCTGCCGTTATTCAAGCAGCTCTCCGAGTTGGCAGCCGCATCTCTGCACTTTATTCGCGATCTAAATCTTCTTACCGGGGACTTTCTCAGCGTTCTCCCCAATCCGCAGGATACGATTCCCACCCGCTATCAGCCCATTCGTGCGGCCATCGTCGCGGAGATGAACAACCAACCTCTAACTCCAACTTATTCAAAGTCACATGCCCCGGCCAAGCACCTGTTGCAGGCCAAGGCATCACTCAAAGAATTGCTCTCACCCGAGGACATCGAATTCCTGGTTGACTACGACGATGAGCCTCCTCAATGGGCCATAGGAGCGTCCCAAAAAAACAGCAACACAGACAGATTCCTATCTGGGTTGGACATCACTGATTGGGACATCAACGAGTTCGTCGAAGGACTTGAGAAAATGGCAAGCGTCGGCCCCGACCAGAGTCTCAGCGAGGAATTCCTGAAATGGATAGTGGCTAAGCCAATCGAATGGCACCAGCAAATGTACTCGCTACTCTACAAGGAGCTGAGTCCGGACGACGAGATCGACCGGCTGAAGCAAATTCAGATCGTTCGCCTTAGTGACGCGAGCTACAGCGTCGGTAGCAGGTGTTACTTTCCAAGCGACGGCGGGGAACACGACGAGATGTTTCCGCGTGTTGCCAAAGGCGTTTACTCCTCAGGCAAGAGCAAGGCGCAGCAGGAAGAAGCCAAGAAGCTCCTTGTTGATATAGGCGTTCGGGAAGTAGGGGAAGTGGACCAGGTTCAGGCCATTTTACAGGAACGATACACGTTCGAGGCGACGATTCCAGGGGAAAAGCAGTATTTGAAGGATCTCAAACGCTTCATCGCGCTTGTCGCTACACAAGCTAGCAATGCTGCAATGTTCGTTGATTTTTACATTTTCGAGAATGCTCGTGATCAATGGACCCAACCAAGTGGGGTCTTTCTCGATGCCCCTTTTTTGGAAACCGGGCTGAGTGCCTTCTATCAAGCGATGGGCGACAAGGCACCAAGAGCCGCTCTTGCGCCGCGATATGAGCAATGCGGGATACCTGTTGAGAAGCTGAGACAGTTCGCGGAGGCACTTGGTGTGCAGAAGCGATTGGCAATCGAGAAAGCATCATGCCACCGGAATCCCGATTGGCGTTATCTTTGCAGCGTGCCGGGTGAGCGATATACCTCGCCAATCGATCTGGACTTTGTGATCGCTGAACTTGATGGACTTCTGTTACCTCCATCAGTCGAGCTCTCAAGGTTGGTGTGGCACACAATGTGCTCTCTGCCTCAGTATGCAAACGGATTACAGGCGATCTATCGAAAAAACGAAGCGAATGGCTCTCGTTACGCAGATTCCCAACTTGTCCATCTCCTCAGAAACTCGGCTTGGGTGCCACAAACAAATGGCACTTTTGTTCTTCCATCTGACGCTTCGCGGGCACTGCTGCCCAAAGGCTTCCCATTCGACGAAGGCTATGAATGGCTCGGTAAAGTTCGCTTCGGAGAAAAGAACTGGCAGACCGTGGAGGAAAGCCAAACGAAAGAGACCGCCGCAAAGAAAATGGGTTTCCCTGATGCAGGTAGCCTCGAACGAGCCAAACAATTCGCCACTCTTCCTGAAGACGAGCAAGAACGGGTATTGGCTGAATTTCAACGGAGGCAGGCCCAAGAGCTGCCAGAGCATGAACCCCATGATCCTGAACGGCGTGCGAAGCACGTCCGCCAGCAAGCAGCCGACGCGCCAGAGCGGATCACCGAGGATCGTACACGCTCTGTGTCCGTCGGTCGGGATGATGTCAAAAAACAAGCGGAACCTTACCTTCGGGAACAATATACGATCACCGATGGCGAAATGATCTGTCAGGTGTGCAAAGCACAGCTTCCCTTCAAGCTCGATGACGGCAGTTGGTTTTTCGAGAAAGTCGAATTCCTTCCAGAACTCAAGAAACGTCATTACCAGAACTATTTGGCGTTATGCCCTAACCATGCAGCCATGTTTCAGCACGCCAACAGTTCAGAGGATTCGATGCGGCTCATGTTCTTGGGGCTCGAAGGGAACGAGCTAGAGGTCGTTCTGGCTCAGCAAGACATGACCATCTACTTCACCAAAACTCACATCGCCGATTTGAAGGCGGTCATCGAGGCTGAACAGACAGGTACACGCGACGTCGCAAGCGGATAGCCTCTGAGTCTCCACCATTGAGACCATTCTCTTAAATGGAATGTAACGCCAGATTACAGTATCGCCGGACAGCTCGGCGACTTCGTCCGATGACATAGCATACCCCTTCCCCTTCGAGAAAGGGGAACACGAAACGGGGAGGAAGACGAACCGGGGAGATGCTGAATTGTCTGTTCAAAAACAACCCAAGCTGCCCCCACTTCCTGCGCGCCAAGCAGGCACCGCCAACCTCGGCAAGAGTCTCAGCCAAACAAACTCAACATCTTCTCCCGCGGTACGCTCTCTGCCAGTTCCGGTCAGCGCTGAGAAGCTGTCTCAAAACGGGGCCAGGCCCCACAAGGCAAATGGGCCAGTCCCCGTTTCGAAACAGCTTCTGGACCCGTGCGGCGGCGCCGACGCGCCCCAATTCGCTTGGCTCGATCTTGTGCAGACCGCCGCCGTAGACCCGGCCTGCGCCGCGCAACTCGTGGGCGGTCGCTTGGCCGAGCAGATCATTGAAGGCTTCGGGAATCTGCGGTGAACCCCGTTGCTGTTTCTGCTATCCTGAAGGGAAAGGGGGAAACCTCCATGCCAAGCGTGACCATCGAAGAAGCCCAGGCGAACCTGCCGGACCTGATCGCTCACTTGCAACGGGGGGAACCGCTGCTCATTACCCACAATGCGAAGCCCGTGGCCCGACTGTTAGCCGAGGAGAAGCCGAAGCGTCAGCCCCGCAAGGCTGGGAACTGCTCGGGAATGCTGGTCATCGTGGCCGATGACGATGAGCATCTGAAGGACTTTGCGGAGTACATGGAATGAGGCTATTGCTCGATACGCATACGTTTCTGTGGTTCGTACTGAACGACCCGCAGTTGAGCGGAACGGCCAGGGCACTTATCGAAGACCCTGCCAACGACATCTTCATCAGCCCGGCGAACTACTGGGAAATCGCCATCAAGGTTCGATTGAAGAAACTCGACCTGTTCGCTCCCTACGATGACTTCATGCACCGGGGGATCGTCGGCAACGACTTCGAGATTCTGCCCATCGAGCCGAAACACACCAGCCTTCTGACCACGCTGCCGCAGCACCATAAGGACCCGTTCGACCGCCTGTTGACGGCGCAAGCGTTGGTCGAGGGACTCCCCATCGTCAGCGTCGATGCGGCCTTGGACCCTTACGGCGTGAATCGGTTGTGGTGAAACGATGACGATTCACGTCGATGACGACAGGCCAATCACAACCCTCTGGCGGCGGGCCAAAGGAGAAGACAAAACCGGCACATGCGGAATTGTTCGTTCAAAAACAATCCAAGATGCCCCCACTTCCTCCGTCCCAAGCAGGCACCGCCAACGTCGGCAAGAGTCTCCGCCAAACAAACTCAACATCTTCTCCCGCGGTACGCTCTCTGCCAGTTCCGGCCGGCGCTGAGAAGCGGTTTCAAAACGGGGACAGGCCCCACAAGGCAAATGGGCCAGTCCCCGTTTTGAAACAGCTTCTGGACCCGTGCGGCGGCGCCGACGCGCCCCAGTTCGCTCGGCTCGATCTTGTGAGGACCACCGCCGTGGACACTACCCCCGCAGCAGGACGTTGCAGTGAGTATCGGCGGCGGACGTGCTGCGTGGTACAATACCCAAAGATGAGTCGGCGTTGGCATGAACAAGGGAGACGAAGCGATGAAGGCGACGATCGATCGCGATGGGCGAATCCAACTGGGACAGGATTTGCAAAGTCAACTCGGCCTGCGCCCTGGTGACGACGTGGTTTTCGAGAACCGCGCCGGCGAGTGGATTCTGAAGGCCGCCCCATCCGAGAAGGGGTTGGGGCACGAGGGGAATGTTCTCGTGCATCGCGGCATTGGCACGCCGCCGATGGATTTGCTGGCACAAGTTCGCGAGGAACGAGCGCTGCAATTGATGGAAGGAGTTCGGCAATGAGAGTTTTACTGGATTCCTCCACGCTCATTGCCGCCATGCTGCCGGATCACGTGCATCACAGTGTCGCCCACGCTTGGCTGTCGCAAGCGAAGGCGCGTGCGTTCCAATTCGTCGTTTCCGGACATAGCATCGCAGAGGTCTACTCGGTGCTGACGCGAATGCCGCGAACACCAAGGATTAGCCCCGGTGAGGCATGGCAGTTGTTGTGTGACAACGTGACGGCCTTCGCCGAGATCGTCACCCTCACGGGCGACGATTACGTAGCAGTGGTGAAACAGTTATCCGAACAGGGGATCGTGGGCGGACCGGTTTATGACGCCATCATCGCCAAAGCCGCCGAATTGGCTCAGGTCGATAAGCTCGTGACGTTAAACGAGGCGGACTTCTTGCGAGCCTATCCAAGCGTGGCGAGTCGGTTGGTTGCTGCACGATCAGTCGCCCCGCCGACAAAATGAAGTGTCACGGCGAACACAAAACGGCGACACGCTGAATTGTTCGTTCAAAAACAATCCAAAATGTCCCCACTTCCCCCGCGCCAAGCAGGCTCCGCCAACGTCGGCAAGAGTCTCAGCCCAACAAACTCAACATCTTCTCCCGCGGCACGCTCTCCACCAGCTCCGGCCAGCGCTGAGAAGCTGTTTCAAAACGGGGACAGGCCCTACAAGGCAAATGGGCCAGTCCCCGTTTTGAAACAGGCCCCACCAGGCAAATGGGCCAGTCCCCGTTTTGAAACAGCTTCTGGACCCGTGCGGCGGCGACCCCCCTTTCCCCCCCTTGCGAAGGGGGGCAGGGGGGGGGTCGCTTGGCTCGATCTTGGGCAGACCGCCGCAAGGGCAGTGGGCAGTGGGCAGTGGGCAGAAGGCAGAAGGCAGGGGGCAGTTGGCAGTGGGCGGAAGGCCGAGAGTGGGTAGAGCAGGAGGTCCAGGTTGGTTCCGATCGCGTCGGCGCGGCGGGGTAACTGTCGCTGCCAAGACCGATCGGCGGAAATGCTCCATCCCGTGGCAAGGTTGCCAAAAGCTGGCAACGTTGCCAAAAAGTGGCCGCCTTGGTTTTCCAAGGTTGCCAAAAGCTGGCAACGTTGCCAGGGTCTGTGTGTAGTAAACGTGGCATTGTGGCCTAGTCGCGAAATTGGCTGCCATAACAGATTTCCAGGTCAGCAGTTACGCTACGGGCACGACTGTGCACGAGGGGGCCAAATGGGCCAGTCGATTGCATTGTCGCTCGGCACTGCCAACTGCGCGGTCTTGAACCACGCCAAGTGATCGCATCGGCCGTCGCCGCGAGGAATTCACGAAACGGAGTCGCTTGGCGCGTTGGCGAGTTGGCGCACAGGTTACAGCGCCAAGGGCCGGCCATTGCCGAGCGTTTTTGTCAGAAGGGTAAATAATACATACAGTTACGTTGTTCTTCCTGCGCGACCCTTGTCCCGAGTCTTCATTAAAAAGACCCGAATTTTCTGAACATTTTTAGGTGAGACTTTTCACTGCAACTCTTTTATTTGTAAGTGGTTGCACTCCAAAAACCCATCAAAACCGGGCATGGTTCAATTCTTGTCATTTCTGGGTGACAGAGTGAACGCTGTAGGGACTACACTTGCCTGTCATGTGATGCCGACATTTTTTTCGGTGTAACATTGGATGGATCAAGGGGATAGGAAGTTGAGTGCGTGCCAACTGTGTCGAAATCCTGTCGTCTCGAAAAGCACCTATGCCTGTGTGCATTTGTGAACCATGCCCAAAACCGAGCCACATACCGTGGCGAGTTGGCGAACTGGCGAACTGACAGGGAGAATTGCCTACAGGCATTTCCCAGGTGGCCCCTTCTCAAATCGCTACACCAACTCCCGAATCGGCTCGCCGCTGGACAGAATCGGGATGGGCCGGCCGCTGAAATCGCGGAACTCATGGCGGCGGTCGATGCCCAGGTGCTGATAGACCGTGGCGAGCAAATCTTGGGGCGTCAGCGGTCGTTCCTTGGGATGTTCGCCGCGGCTGTTGGTGGCATGGAAGGTCATTGAGCAGCGCGACTTCCCTGCGAGCGCCTTCTTGGGCATGGGATTCAATAGCTCCGGGTCGTGTGAGGGGTGCAGAACTCCCTCGCCCCTTGGTATGAACTGCAGCGGCTTCATGGATTGGGGCATTTCCCGCTTGCCCTAGAGAAGACACGGTGAGAAAATATCCGCGCAGGCGAGGCCGAGAATTATGGCACGGACTGGTACAGGAGTTTCTACGTCACGGCCGAGCGGGATCGTTGGCGCCGGTTAGGCCTGACGTTCCGGTGCGGAGTGTGAGGCATACGTAGAGAGCAACCACGCATATGGGAACACCCGATCCGGCGACCGTCGTCCCCGAACCCAGCGCCTCGGAATTGGCCGCCCAGGAAGTCACGCGCCTGCGCGATCTCTCGCCGCAGCAATGGAAGTCCGGCATCGCCGCCTGGCTGGGCTGGCTGTTCGACGGCCTGGACATGCACCTGTACGTGCTCGTGGCCACACCGTTCGTCGCCGAACTGTTGGGCGGCATCGATCAGAAAGATCCTACGGTCGGCTACTACGGCTCCTGGATTCAGGCCGCCTTTTTGATCGGCTGGGCGCTGGGCGGCGGCTTCTTCGGACGGATTGCCGATCGCATGGGCCGCAGCCGGGCCTTGATGCTGACGATCCTCACCTACGCGCTGTTCACCGGACTGTCGTTCTTCGCGCAAACCTGGTGGCAGTTGCTGATCTTTCGGTTCCTGGCGGCGCTCGGCATCGGCGGCGAATGGGCGGTGGGGGCGTCCTTGCTCTCGGAGACCTGGCCGAAGCGCTGGCGACCATGGATGGCGGCGGTGCTGCAGACCGGCGTCAACCTCGGCGTCATGTTGGCGGGCCTGGCCATTTACCTGCTGGCCGCCGCACCGAATCGCACGGTGTTCCTGGTCGGCGTGCTGCCGGCGTTTCTCGTGCTGTGGATTCGTCGCGCCGTGCCGGAGCCCGAAGAATGGCACGCCGCCAAGCAATCCGCCGCCGCGGCGGACCACGCCGAGCCGGGATTCTTGGAGCTGTTTCGCGGTTCCGTTCGCCGCACGACCGTGTTGACGGTGCTCGTCTGCGCCCTGTCGCTGACGGCGCACTGGGCGTTTCTGTTCTGGTACTTGCAGCACTTGCGCAACCTGCCCGAGGTGAACGATTGGTCGGACATCGAGAAGAGTCAACTCGTCAGCAAAATGGTCTGGCTGGTGACGCTGTCGTCCATCGCGGGTAACTTTTTTGCAGCTTGGCTGGCGCGCTGGCTGAAGTACCGTGGCGCCATCGTGTTGTTGTGCATAACTTACTTTTTGGCGATGTTCGCGACCTACTGCATGCCATTAACTCATGAGAGCCTTTGGATTGGATACATCGCCATCGGCATCAGCCAGGGCATCTTCGCGCTGTTCACGATGTACCTGCCGCCGCTCTTTCCGACGCTGTTGCGCACCACCGGCGCCGGCTTCTGCTACAACATCGGCCGCATCGCCGCCGGCCTGGGCACGGTGTTCTTCGGATTGTTCTCCAAGGTCGGCGATTATCGTCTGGCGCTGCTTTACGCCGGATTTCTGTTCCTGCCCGCTGCCGGGATTGCGCTCCTGCTGCCGGATACGCCGGAAGAGCGAGTGGGATGAATGAGGAATTCATGAACCGAACCGAAGTATTGACGCGTGTCGTCTTTCCGTTTGCCGACGAGCTGGCGCCGGGCGTTGGCCTGGGATTGCTGGCTTCCGGTTCGCTGGGCGCGCGCGGCTTGACCACGGCATTGGCCCGCTTTCAGCCCGGCGCCCGGCTTCCCTACCACACGCATCCCTTCAGCGAAGCGATTGTCGTTCTCAGCGGCCTGGCGCAAATCGCCGTCGAAGGCCGGCGTTACCAACTCCAGCCCTTCGACGCCATGCACGTCCCCGCCGGCAGGGCCCACTCGGTCTGCAATCTTGCGGCCGATGGCCCGGCCCTGTTGCATTCGTCCTTCGCATCCGACACGCCGACGCGGACGTTGGTGACGGACGACTTTGCGCAGTCGGACCGCGTCGCGACCCCCCCATCCCCCCCTTCGCAAGGGGGGGCCAGGGGGGGTGGCCCGGAAAGCCTGATCCGCTTCAGCGCCGCGCCGGTTTACGAGCTGGCCCCACGCGCCTTTTTCCGCGACCTGTTCGCGCGCCGGCTCGGCGCTCGCGGCATCTGCGGCGGCTACGGGCTGTTCGAGCCGGGCGCTTCCCTGCCGTGCCATTATCATGGCTTCGACGAATCGATCACGATCATCACGGGGAACGCGGTCTGCCAGGTTGCCGGACGCGAATACGCGGTCGCGAACTATGACACGGCGTGCATTCCCCAAGGCCGGCCGCACCGCTTCCTGAACCACTCCGCCAAGCCGATGGCGATGATCTGGGTTTACGCTGGTGACGAACCGGACCGCGTCCTGGTCGATCCGGGCTATTGCGATGGGTCAAGTCAGTGGGCAGTAGGCAGTAGGCAGTAGGCAGTAGGCAGCGAACCTTCCTGACTGCCGACTGCCGACTGCCGACTGCCGACTGCCGACTGCCGACTGCCGACTGCCGACTGCCGACTGCCGACTGCCGACTGCCGACTGCCTACTCGCTGGCCCAATCCAGCGCCTGCTGGGCAAGTAGTAAACCAACGGTCGAAATAGCTCAAAAAAAAGCCGCTTGCAGCTCAGCTTTCGCTGAGCGCAAGCGGCATTCATCACTGCAAGCAATCGCGATCGACTACTCTGGCGCACAGCACGGGCCAGGGCAGCATTCCAGTCCGCGTGAGCAGCAGTTTGGCTCACAGCAAGGTGAGCCGGGATAGCAGCACGCGGCGCCCGGAACGCAACAGGTCGGTGACACCGGCTGCGCAAACAGGCCGGCCCAAGCCGTGCCGGCTAGGGACAGGACCGTGGCCAGTGCTGCGCCGAGAAAATACCTTCTACGCATGGAACTCTCCAGTGAGAAAATGTCTGGGAGAAAAAACACGACCTTCGACGCATGAGATTTTTGGGGCGGCGCTGCCGATGCCGCTTTGAGTTCGTCGCGCGTCGATTAACAGAGCCAGACACACTGGAGCAAATGGATGCGCTGTGGCGAGACCGTCTTCGGAACCGATCGTGCACGCGCGGAGGTCGAGCGCGTCGCTGCAACGTCTTGGATGAACGGCACGCAAGGGTGTTGATCTGAATCAACGGTTGCAACTTTGCTCGCTGTGGCTGCCGTGATTGATTTTGCATCGCTTCTCACTTGCGATACAATCCCGCATAGCCCGCATGCCGGTCTCCTTAACGGTCCCGCGTCATGAAATCGTCCCCAAAACTCCTCTTCATCGCGGCAATCCTCGCCCTTCTTGCGCCTCCCCTCCGCGCCGGCGGCACGCTCAAAGAAGCCCGCGACACTTGGCTCAAAGGCAATTATGCCGAAGCGCAAGAAATCTACAGCGCGCTCCTGAAGGACGCCAAGCTGCGAGCGTCGGCGTCGATCGGGCTGAGCAAGGCGCTGCAGAGCGAAGGCGAATACGACAAGGCGCTGAGCGTGATCGACGCGGCACTCACGGACGCGCCGAAGAACCTCGATTTGCTCGCGCACCGGGCCGAACTCTTGCACTACCGCGGCAGGTGGGACGACGCCGACAAGACCGCTCAAAAGGTGCTCGACATTCAAGACGATCATTTCCTGGCCCGATATGTGCTGGCCCAGATCGAGCGCGATCGCGGCAATCTCGCCAAGGCCGACGACGAATTCCGTTGGTTCGTGCGCACCTACACCAAACGTGCGAACGACGACAAGGAAATCACCGATCCCGATGAGCTGCTGCTGGTCGGCCTGGCCGCGACGGAGTACGCGCGCTACAACCATCTGTCCGACCAATTTGACTTCCTCGTCAACGAGCTGTTCCCCGACGCACTGAAGAAAGACAAGCTGTTCTGGCAAGCCGCTTACGAGCCGGGCCGCATCTTTCAGGAGAAGCACAACAAGGCGGCCGCCGAGCGAGCCTACACGCGCACGCTGGCGCTCAATCCGCGCGCGGCGGAGGTTTTTGTCGCGCGCGGCGAGATGGCGCTGGCCCGGCTCGAAATCAAGGACGTCGAGCAGCTCGTCGGTCAGGCGCTGACGATCAATCCAAGATTCCCCGACGCGCTGCGGCTCAAAGCGGACATGCACTTGTTCTCCGGCGAGCTGGACAAAGCGCTTGCTGATCTGGCCGTCGCGCGCGCCGTCAACCCGCGCGACGAAGCGACGCTCGCCCTGATCGCCGTCTGCTTGCATGGCCAGCGCAAGGACGCGGAGTTCAAGGCCATCTTCAAGGAAGTCGAATCGTTCAATCCCAAGCCGGGCGTGTTCTATTACGAACTGGCCGAACGCTTCGATGCCCGCAAGCTCTACCTCGACGCGGAGCAGTATTTCAAGAAGGCGATCGCGCTGCAGCCGAAGCTGCCCTGGCCGCAAAACGGGCTTGGATTGCTCTACATGCGCCTGGGCCGCGAGGAAGAGGCACGCGCGCTGCTCGAGAAGGCGTTCGAGGCCGACAATTTCAACGTCCGCGTCAGCAACACGCTCAAGGTGCTCGATCATCTCGACAAATACACGACGCTGAAGACCGAGCACTTCCACCTGCGCTACGATCCGAAGAACGACAAGATCCTCGCCAACTTCATGGGCAAGTACCTGGAAGACATCTACAAGGAGCTGGCCGACAAGTTCGACTACCATCCCAAGGGGCCGTTCCTGATCGAGGTCTTCAACAAGCACGAGATGTTTTCGGGCCGGGTCGTGGCGCTGCCGGATTTGCACACCATCGGGGCGTGCACGGGGCGGATGATCGCGATGGTGTCGCCGCGCGATAAGTCAAAGGTGATCGGCAAGCCGTTCAACTGGAACCGCGTGCTGCGGCACGAGCTGGTGCACGTGTTCAACCTGGAGCAAACGAAGTTCGGCATTCCGCACTGGTTCACCGAAGGGCTGGCGGTGACGCTCGAAGGCACCGGCCAACCGCCCACCTGGAACTACCTTCTCACCGAAAAAGTGACCAACAACGATCTGCTCAACCTCGACACCATTCTCCTGGGCTTCGTCCGTCCGCGCTCGCCGGACCAGTGGCAACAGGCGTATCTGCAGAGCCAGCTCTACGTCGAGTATTTGACGAATACGTATGGCGAGAAGGCGATCGGGCAGTTGCTGGCCGCGTACGCCGACGGGCTCGACAACGATGCCGCACTCAGCAAGGCCGTCAAGACATCGAAGGCCGTTTTCGAGAAGGGCTACCGCAAATTCCTGGAAGAGCGCGTTGAAAAACTGGGATTGAAGACCGGCGCCAAGCGTCTGTCCTTCAAGGAGCTGAAGGCCGCCCAGGAAGCGAACCCTGAAGATGCGGACCTCGCCGCCCAACTCGCGGATCAGTATTTTTCGCTCGGCAAGAAAAAGGAAGCGAAGCAGCTGGCCGATCTGGCGCTGAAGCTCAAGCGCAACCAGCCGCTAGCCGCGTACGTCAAAGCGGAATTGTTGGCGGCGGGCGGCGACGGCGAGATTGCCTACGCGCTGCTCGAAGCCGCGGTCGCCGAACACCCGACCGAGCCCAAGGCGCTGAAGCTGCTCGCCAAACTGCACCAGGACAACAAGAAATTCGGCGCGGCTGCCGAGGCATTGGAAAAGGGCCGCAAGCTGGCGCCCAACGATCCGTATTGGGTGAAGCAGCTCGTCAAGACGTACAACCAAACCGGCGATGATGCAAAGTTGGAAGAGGTGCTCGGCGCGTTTGCGAAACTTGATTACGACGATCTGGTCGTCCGCCGCAAATTGGCCCAAATCCTCGTGAAAGCGGGTAAGCACGCCGAAGCGGAGAAGTTCGCCCGGCAAGCGCTGGAGATCGACGTGCTGGATACGGAATCGCAGGAAGTGCTGATCCAGGCGCTGACGGCGCAAAACAAGGAGCGCGAACTGGCGGAGCTGAAGAAACTTCTGGAGCGCGACTGACGTATGAAATAATGTTTCCCATCGTCCGCCGCAATGGATTAGAATGAGACGACGACCCCCCGCTTGCGGCTTAGCGGGATCGGCGGACACTGGTGGCGCTAAGCCGCAAGCGGGGGTCGTTGTTGACGCTGACCGAGGTGCAAGACCTGATCCGCGCCATCTACGGCGCCAAGGATGCGCGGCGCGGCGTCGACGGCACCTTCATGTGGTTCATGCAGGAAGTCGGCGAACTGGCAACGGCCTTGCGCGGCGGCGACGCCGAAGAACGCATGCTGGAATTCGCCGACGTGCTCGCCTGGTTGGCGACGCTCGCCAACGCCGCCGGCGTCAGCCTGGAAGACGCCCTCCAGCGCAAATACGGCGCCGGCTGTCCCGGCTGCGGCACGACGCCCTGCACGTGCGACCACGCGAAGAAACCGTGATATTCTCGATGAGAAAGGCCATTGCAAATTGAAAATTGGCCATTGCAAATTGCAAATTGAAGCGCCGCGCCAGGTCGCTCGCAAAGCGCGGGGATCCGCTGGCCAATTTTCAATTTGCAATGGTCAATTTTCAATTTTCAATGCTGCTATGCCGACAAGCTCCTTCTTCACTCGTCGTTTTCTGCCGGCGTTGCTCTTACTGGCGTTCGGCTTGACGCCGCTCTCCGCCCAAGAAGGCGACAAGAAGAAGATCCCCGTCGCCGAGATCAAGCTTGCTCGCGTCGGCTTCATGAGCAACGATCCGGCCGACCCGCACGGGCGCTACAAGGTCGGCCTGTGGACGCCGGTGTACTTGAAGATCAAGGCCGGGCCGCAGGGCATTCGACCCAAGGGGCCCAATGATCCGGAGCCGTACATTCAGGTCGAGAACGAAGACAACGAAAACGTCGGCACGATCTATCGCACGCCGTTCCGCATGGAGCCCAACGAAGAGCGCTGGGTGATGAGCTACGCGAAGCCGGCGACGATGTCGGACATCAAAGTCAAGGTGGTCATCGGCGATTTGGAATTCAGGCCGCTCTGGTCCGGGGCCGCCGCGCTCGATCTGCACACGCACCAGTACATCAGCCTGGGCGAGCGCATTCCGGACCTGCAAGCCGCGCTGGCGGCTCAATCGCAGCGGCGGCAGGGCGGCCAGGGCCCGGGAGGAGTCGCCGATACCTTTCCCCGTTACGCCGGCTTCGAGAACGACGCGAACAACTTGCCGGAACACTGGTTCGGCTACCACGCGGTCGATCTGCTGATCCTGTCGACCAAGGACAAGGAATTTCTCCTGCAGCTAGGCAAGGACAACGACACCAGCCGGGAACGGCTCAAGGCGATTGCCCAATATGTGCGCCGCGGCGGCCGCTTGGTGATTCCCGTGTCGGCGCGTAATGCCGACGTGCTCCATCAATTATTGACCTCGACCGTGTGGCAGCCGCCGTTGCCGGTGGTGCCGCCGCGCGAAGGCGTGATCGAAGCGCCGCGGCTCAACGAGATTGCGGCCATGGCCGGCGGGAACGCGCCGGCGGCCGCCGACCCGCGCGATCGCTATGCGCTGCTGGAACCCGCCAAGATGCCGACCGGCGCTTGGGAGGTCATCGCCGCCTCGCGCGACAACCAGGGCGGTGCCAAAACGCTCATCGCCCGCCTGCCCTATGGTCTGGGCAGCATCACCTACCTGGCGTTCCCCCTCGATGAGCCGCCCTTCACCAGCTGGGAAAGGAAAGAGGGCAAGAACGAATTCCTCAAGCAGCTGTTCACGAAATTGGCCCCGCGCGTCGGCACCGTCGCCGAGCCGCACCAGCAGCAGAACATGTCCGACCTGGGCACCGACCTGCAAAAAACGCTCGATAACTTCGATGTGCGCGTCATCCCGTTCGGCTACGTCGCGCTGTTCATCATCCTGTACATCATCGTCGTCGGACCGCTCGATTTCATTCTGCTCAAGTACGTTTTCAAGCGGCTGGAATGGACCTGGTTCACTTTCCCGACGGTGGTGCTCGCCGTCAGCGTCGCCGCCTATTTCACCGCCTACGCCATCAAGGGCAACGAGCTGAAGATCAACAAGGTCGATGTGATCGATTTTGACTTGCGCACCAATGTCGATGCCAAGGGCCAGACGAAGAAAGCGTCGGCGCATGGGAATACGTTCTTCACGATCCTCAGCCCGCGCATTCAGAACTACACGGTCGGCGTCGAGCCCAATCCGTTGTTCTGGGGACAGAACGCCGACAAGCCTGCCAGCGCCGACATGGTCAGCTGGCTGGGCCGCTACGATCAGAACATCTGGGGAGGCGTGCAGCGCGGCGGCGGGCAGAGCTTTTTCCGCAAGCCGTATCGCTATGAAGCCGACGCCGTGGGCCTGGTCGATGTACCGATTCCCGTGTGGACGACGAAGTCGTTTCACGCCACCTGGGAGATGACCAACCTGGCGCCGCCGCTGCAAGCCAACCTGACCTATTTCCCGGCCGGCCAGCAGGTGCAGGGCCGAGACGTGAGGATCACGGGCACGATCCAGAGCAGCCTGGCGGTCGATTTGAGCGACGCCTGGCTGTTCTACATGGACCAAGCGTATGCCTTGGACGGCGGCCTACCCAAAGGGGCCGAAATCAAAGTCCACTTCGAGGACAGCCACAAGAAAGGGCTGACCGATTGGCTGGCGGCCGGCAAAGACGGCGAGCGTCCGCAGACCGCTCAGGGACTGTACAATCCCAGCGCGCTGCTGCGGCAACTGCAATTCAACGACCGCTTTGAGGCGAACAACAACAACAACGCCCGCAATCACGCCCTGCGCCAGCTCGACCTCAGCTGGCGCTTGCGCGAAGAACCCGTCATGTTCCAGCGCGAGTTCGGCATGCGCGAGGCGATCCTGGTGGCCCGCGTCAAATTCGTCGCCGGCGCGGCCGAGGCGCTGACCGCCGATCCCAACCACCCGCTGCCGACCAACCTCTGGCTCGGCGACCTGCCCGGCGAAAAGAAGACCCGGCCGGCGCTGGCCGGCATCCTGGCCCAGGATACGTTCGTGCGGATCCTGTTACCGGTGAAACCGAAGGAATAGCAGTCAGGGGTCAGGGGTCAGGAGTCAGGAGTCACGAAATGGCGGTCCGCTCGGCCAAAGAACTGACGGTGTATATCAAAGCGTTCGAGCTTGCGATGCGCATTTTTGAAGTTAGCAGACGATTTCCTCGCGAAGAACAATACGCAGTTACTGGACAAATTCGTCGGTCGTCTCGTTCGGTATGTCAGAATATTCGCGAGGCTTGGGCCAAACGACGCTATCCCGCGCATTTCGTCAGCAAACTCACCGATAACGATGGCGAAAACAGCGAAACCGACACCTCCCTCGATTTCGCCTGGCGATGTCAATACATCACCGATGCAGAACACGCCGACCTGACAATGCGCTGCGCAGAAGTTGGCAAGATGCTCGGATCGATGCTCCGAGAACCTGGGCCGTTCCTGCTGACCCCTGATTCCTGACCCCTGACCCCTGATTCCCATGATTGAAACCCGCGATCTCACCAAAATGTACGGCGACCTGTACGCCCTCGACCGCCTCACGCTGCGCCTGGAAAAAGGCGACGTCTACGGCTTCATCGGGCCCAACGGCGCCGGCAAAACCACGACCATGCGCATATTGGCCACGCTGCTCAATCCCACCTGGGGCGAGGCCACCGTGTGCGGCTATTCCATTTACAACGGCTCCAAGGACATTCGCCGCATCATGGGCTACATGCCCGACTTCTTCGGCGTCTACGACGACATGAAAGTGATCGAGTACCTGGAGTTCTTCGCCGCCGCCTACCGCATCAAGGGGCCGGAGCGCCGCAAGAAATGCGACCAGGTGCTGGAGCTGGTCGATCTCGGCTACAAGCGCGACGCCCTGGTCACCAGCCTGTCGCGCGGCATGACGCAGCGCCTCGGCCTGGCCCGCGTGCTCTTGCATGAACCGCAGGTGTTGCTCCTGGACGAGCCGGCCAGCGGCCTGGACCCGCGCGCCCGCATCGAAATGTACGAGCTGCTCAAAGAACTGCGCAACATGGGCAAGACCATCCTCGTCTCCAGCCACATTCTGCCCGAGCTGGCGAAGGTCTGCAACAAGATCGGCATCATCGAGCGCGGCAAGCTCTTGTTCGACGGCGATGTCGAATCGGCCAAACGGCAGATTCTGCAGCGCACCGTCCTGAAGGTCACCGTCGGCGACGGCCGCAATCTGGAGGCCATGACGCAGCTGGAACCGCACACCAGCGTGGAGAAGATCGAACACAAGGCCGATGATGACATGCTCTTGATCACACTCCGCGAAGGGATTAGCGACGGCAGTTTCGTGGCCGACACGCTGGTGCAAAAGGGTTTTCGCCTCAAGATGCTGCGCGAGGAAGAAGTGAATCTGGAAGACGTTTTCATGGGGATTACCAAGGGAATTACGAACTAGCGTTGTCCTAACCGATGAGGTGACAACGGTTTGAGCGTGCCGGGCGCGGGCATCCTAGGTCTGGTTCAACAACGCGCGATTGCGGGCGCCAAGCGACTGTGCAACTGACTGGGCCAGTTGGCCTAGTCGCGCCCAGTCGCTGCCGAATCGTAACTGCTGATTCTGAAATCGGTTATGGCTGCCGATTCGGCGACTAGCCCACAATGCACCTTTTTGCGCGCGCCCACCCTTGGCAACATTGCCAGCTTTTGGCAACCTTGCTAAACCAAGGCGGCCACTATTTGGCAACGTTGCCACCTCCTGGGGCATTGCCACCGACCGGTCTCGGCAAGGATTGCAACGCCTCTCCCCTCGTCGGCAATGAAAACAACGCGCAATCTTCGCAGGAGCCATTTTGGTTACCCGGTCTTGAACCATGCCGCATTCATTCTTTTTTAATCCATATTTCACTTGCTTTGGCCGGCCAGTTTGGTTTAATACAAGGCGTTCTCTCTAACGTTTTTTTCGTAGTACAGGCCCACTCCCCGCCCGTTCGTGTTCATTCTATCCTCGTTTTTTCTGGAAGGAGACTCGCTTATGTGCCCTACGTTTGTTGGTCGTCGGCGCAGCGGCTTCACGCTGATCGAACTGCTCGTCGTGATTGCCATCATCGCCATCCTGATCGCGCTTTTGGTGCCCGCGGTGCAAAAGGTGCGCGAATCGGCGGCGCGCACGCAGTGCATCAACAATTTGCATCAGCTGACCATCGCCGCCCACAACTACCATGCTACCGTTGGCAAGTTCCCTCCCGGCAACGATGTGGCCGGGGCGGGTTGCTTGGTCTATCTGCTGCCCTATGTGGAGCAAGATAGTCAATACAAGATTTTCCGGTTCAGCACACAAGTCGGCGGGCTATCGACCTCGCCGGTCTATTATGTCGATCCCCTGAATCGTCCGCCATCGACGGGCTCGACCACGGTTCCGCGCCCGCCGGCGCGCTACGGCACGGAAGGGAACTTCGGCAGTTTCATCTGTCCATCCGCTTTTGCCCCCGAGGAATACGTCACGGGGTTGATTATGGTTGACTATGGCAGGCCTGGTGCACCGGATTTCTCGGCAGGGAGGGACTATCCCGCTGCTGCTCCCTTTGGGCACGTGTTCTCGTCCAATCCGGGCGCCTTGGTGATGGGCCACACCAATTACCTGGGCATGGGCGGCTATTATGCGCCGTCGCTGTTCCCGCAATTTAAGGGAACTTTCACGCATAAGTCCGGCATTCGTATGACCGATATCACCGACGGCAGCAGCAACACGATCATCTTTGGGGAGCACGTGGGCGGTTTTAACGCCTGGAACGGCGGCGGCGGACTCCAGAACGGCGCTTCCGGCGCTATGTGGTCCTGCGGTTTCAACTACTCCGGCTTCGACACCCCCAAAATCTCCAACCCCAAGAAAGACGGCTATTGGTATACCTTCGGCAGCATGCATTCCTCCGTCGTCAACTTTGGCTTTGGCGACGCCTCGGTGCGCAGCCTTCGGCCCGGCCTTAATTTCTCAACCTGGGTGTTTATGACGGCCATCGGCGATGGGGTTGTTGTCAGTTTTGACTAGCCAAAGGTTGCTACGGACCGCGGGAAGCGGCCGCGCCCACTGCGTCAGGCCGCCGAGCGCATGCTTGCCCAGTTGCTACGGACCGCGGGAAGCGGCCGCGCCCACTGGAGATCGACTAGGCTTCCTAGAACTGCCCGAACCAAGGAGCTGATATGGTGAGAATCATTGGGATGAGTTTTCTCGGGTTGATCCTGCTGAGCAACCTGGGTTGCGGCGGTGGGGCTGATAAAGGGACGGCCAATCCCACCATCCAGGGCAACGTGCCTGGCGACGGACCCAAACAACTCCCCCCGCCGACGGTGGGAGGAGCGCCGTCGGGACAGAAAGGTCAACCGAAAGCGTTACCGGATTGACGTGTTTCGGGGCGCGCTGACAAACGAGCGCGCAACAACTGCAAAATCTCTTGCGGGGCAGATATTCTTGTTTGCCAAAATCCCATCGCAGACAAGAATGTCCGCCCCGCACCGAATTGCACCTTTCACGCGGACCGGAAGGACAAGCGGCGGTCAGGAGCGCTTCAACCTAACAAAATAGGCGACAACGGCCAAGTCTCGCCGAGCGCTGGGATTTCTTTCATTTTTTTTCATTTCTCTTGCTTTGGCCGGCCCGATTGGTTTAATAAGGTGTTGTTTCCAGCGTATTTTCGTAATCTAGGACTATCCGAACCCGACGGTTCGCGTTTATTTCATCCTCGTCTTTCTGGTAAGGAGATTCGCACATGGCCCGCTTATTTGCGTTTCGCCGACGTTTCGGCTTCACGCTGATCGAGTTGCTCGTCGTGATTGCCATCATCGCGATTCTGATCGCGCTGTTGGTGCCGGCGGTGCAGAAGGTCCGCGAGGCGGCCGCCCGCACGCAGTGCCAGAACAACCTCAAACAATGGGGCGTCGCTCTGCACAACCTGGTGGGCACCACCAAAAAATTTCCGGAGAGGTACGGCGGGCGCAAGCTTTCGTGGCCTTACCAATTGCTGCAATACGTGGAACAGGATGCCTTGCACAAAACGCCCTATCCCTTTGACAAGAACTTGGCAATCCTAAACTGTCCCTCGGATGCACACAACAATGGCGAGAAGATTTTCGGGACGGTAGGCACCAACTCGGGCTGGGGAATCACCAGCTACTTGGCCAACACCGGCCGGCATTATGATGATCCCTTTAATCCCGCCATTCGGGGGGACACCGGTGTCGTCGGCCTCTTTCCGTCGCGCTCCGGGATTCGCTTCGAGGAAATCACCGACGGCACGAGCAATACCCTGTTTTTGGGCGAGCGGCCTCCGACCAAGGATCTTTTCTGGGGTTGGTGGGCACGATTCGATGTGGATTGCTTGATGTGGGCTCAGCTGCCGAATTACTTTGGAGCCAGAGACTATAAGGGTCGAACCTGTCCCAATCCCGGAACGTATGGGGCGCCGTATTTCGGTGATCCGGCAAGCGATTGCAACGAGCTGCATTGGTGGAGCTTCCACCCCGCGGGCGCCAACTTCGCGCTTTGCGACGGTTCGGTCCGCACCATCAGTTACAGCGTCAGCGCCACCGTCATACCCGCCATGGCGACTCGGGCACGCAATGAGGTCTTCCAGCTGGATTGATGGCGGGTTAGCGTCGAGCAACCCGGTTGGTTTCCAAGCAGCCGGGCTGCTGACATTCGTAACATCCCACGGTCGAACGAGGGTTTCGCGCCCTTGTTCGGCCCCGGGGGGCGCGTAGTTCGTTGTGTTGTTTTTTCAATCCCTTGGAGCCCAGGCAGGCGGGTTTCATCAATCCCTATGGTGTGCTCATTATGCGCTCCGCGTCGTCTCGTTTATTTACAAGTCTCGTTGGCGCCGGCATTATCATGCTCGGTTTGCTGGTAGTCAGCGGTTGTGGCTCGAGTATGGGCAATGTCGAAGGCACCGTGAAATACCAGGGCAAGGCCGTCAAGAGCGGCATGCTGATGTTCATTCCCCCCCAAGGGCCACCGACTTACGCGGAAATCAAGAACGATGGCAGCTATGCCGCCGCCGATGTACCACCTGGGGAGATCAAGGTTGTGGTCAATAGTCCCGATCCGCGCGGGCCCACGATCCGCGAAGGCAGTCCCCTGCGCGACGTGCAGAAAAACAAGCCCCCGCCCGATCCCAACGTGCTCAAAGAATGGTTCCCACTGCCTGCGGAATATGGCGACATGGAAACAACGAAGCTTAAGATCACGGTCACGTCCGGCAAGAATCAGATTCCTCTTGAATTGAAATAGACGCCTTGTTTTCACCATTGCCCGCCCATCCCAAAAAGGGGACAGGACCTGTGATTCTAGTGCTATGTCACACGTCGAATGATGGATCACAAGAGCCGCGCACGAAGTAAGCGGCTGCGAGTGGGCCGCTTACTTCGTGCGCGGCTCTTACTTCTGG
>Ga0080064_1002054_pt1 | contig 24950 bp, 27 predicted proteins | sample Subgrocontami54m_FD_69260 | JGI IMG/M metagenome (GOLD analysis project Ga0080064, IMG submission 69260) | Subsurface groundwater microbial communities from S. Glens Falls, New York, USA - GMW46 contaminated, 5.4 m (SPADES assembly) (version 2) ...
GCCTGGTTGAGAACCGTGCGTATCGCGGCGTCGTCGTCGGCGACCAGGATGCTGCCCGTGTTCATGACATTCCTCTTCAGCTCAGACCGGATTGGCCGCCGGCCCGGCGCGCGCGCTTGCCGGCGGCATCGGCATGCGCGGAAACTTTCCCGTTCTTTTCCTCTCCCGAATGTTCATGGACATCGGGAAGGTCGGCGTCTTCGGGCGCCGCCCCCTCTCCTGCGTAGATTGGAAACAGCACGCGGAATATCGTGCGCCGCGGCTGCGATTCACATTCGATAATGCCGCCGTGGTCGCCGACGATCCGGGCGACCAGCGCGAGACCGAGACCGGAACCGGTCGGCTTGGTGGTGACGAAAGGATCGAACAGATGCGGCAGCAACTCGTCGGGCACGCCCGGACCGTTGTCCTTGACGCAGAATTCCAGCGGCAGCGAAACGCGCACCGCGCCGCCCGGCAGCGACAGCCTCACGCCGGGGCGAAATGCCGTGGTGAGCTGGATCTCGGCATTTTCGGTATCGACAAGCGCTTCCGCGGCATTTTTCACCAGATTGAGAAAGACTTGAACGAGATGATCGCGATTGGCGAAGACCGGCGGCAGCGACGGGTCGTATTCCTCGATGAACTTGATGTTGCGCGCAAAGCCCGACTGCGCGAGGCGCTTCACGTGCTCCAGCACGGCGTGAATGTTGACCGGCTCACGCTCGACCGGCCGCTCGTCGGTGAAGACTTCCAGCCGGCTGACGAGTTTCACGATGCGGTCGGCTTCGTCGCAGATCAGCCGGGTTAGCGGACGGTCGTCATCGGCAGCGGATTGTTCAAGCAATTGTGCGGCGCCGCGGATGCCAGACAAAGGGTTTTTGATTTCATGCGCGAGCATGGCGGCAAGCGCGCTGACCGAGCGCGTAGCGCCGCGATGCGTGAGCTGGCGATCCATCTTATCGGCGATGCTGCGCTCCTGCAGCATGACCACGACGCAATCCGGCTGTTCCGGCACCGGCGCCACATGCAAATCGACCAGCCGGTCGCCGGGATTGCGCGGCGTGCTGAGATCCACCTTGTATTCGTTGACGGCAGAGCCGCTGACACGCACCTGATCGACCAGCGTGAGCAGCGGGCTACCGAACGGCACGAGATCGCGCAGCAAATGCCGGCGCAGCAACGGCACCGAAACCTCGAAAAACGCCTCAGCGGCCACATTGGCGTCCGCGATAGTGCCGTCGGCTGACACCATGATGACGGGATGCGGCAACGCATTGAGTACCGCTTCGGCGGTGACCGAGGGAAACGACGCCAGCTTGGTTTCCATCGTGCTCATGCCGCCACGCTCCAGCCGAAGGCATCGTAGGCGTCGGCGAGGCGGCGCACCGCTTCGCGCGGCTCCTCGACCGTGAGAACCTGATTGCGCCATTTCTTGACAAGCTCGGCCGGCGCGCCCGCTGTCGCCGCCGCAGCATCCAAAGCCCAGCCGAGATGCTTGCGCGCATGGCGAAGCCCGATGCGCAGTCCATGATGCGACAGCATTTCCTTATAGAGATCGATGATGAGCGAAAGCTGTTGGGCAAGCGCCGGCGCCTGCTCACGCCGGCCATCTTGCAAATAGCGGGCGATTTGACCGGGCAGCCACGGGCGGCCTTGCGCGGCGCGGCCCACCATGACCGCATCGGCACCAGAAGCCGCAAGCGCGGAATCCGCATCGTCAAACGTTTCGATATCGCCATTAACGACGACGGGAATCGACACGCTCTGTTTCACCGCGCGCACCGCGGCCCAATTAGCATCGCCTTTGAAAAATTGGCAGCGCGTGCGCCCATGCACGGTGATCAGCCGAATGCCGGCCTGCTCGGCACGGCGCGCCAACTCCGGCGCATTGATGGAGCGGTCATCCCAGCCAAGCCGCATCTTCAACGTCACGGGCACGGAAACCGCCGCGATAGTCGCCTCGATTAGGGTGAGCGCGTGATCGAGGTCGCGCATCAGCGCGGAACCGGACTGGCCATTGGTGACATGCTTGGCCGGGCAGCCCATGTTGATGTCGATGACATCCGCGCCGGAGGCTTCCGCGATGCGCGCGCCTTCCGCCATCCAGCGTGCTTCGCAGCCGGCAAGTTGCACTACATGAATACCAACGCCCTGCCCTTCGCTGCGCAGGACTGCGTTGCGGTCGCCCTCGATCAAGTCCTCGCAGGCGGTCATTTCGGAGACCACCAATCCCGCGCCGAGCCGCGCGACGAGGCGGCGGAACGGCGCATCGGTGACGCCTGACATGGGCGCGAGCACCACCCGGTTCGGCAACGTGACGTTGCCGACCGCAAGGCAGGTGGCCTCAGAAATGGCGTGGTTGCTGCTCACTCAACCCCCATGCATAACAAATAGGCGAAACTGTAATGTGCATAGAGTTTAGCCAATTTCTACCCGAGCGCAAGTGCTGCACTGCAACAAAATTAATAGCGGCGGGGAAAAGTGATTTTCCCTAGGGTGCTGGCCGAAAGCAGGAGATCCTATGGTGGGAAACGTGGCGGCGGTCGTGGTCGCGGCAGGGCGCGGAAGCCGCGCCGGGGGCGGCGTTCCCAAGGCCTATCAGATGCTTGGCGGCGAGCCGATGATCCGGCTCAGTCTGAGCTTGCTGGCCGGGCACGGCAAAATCGACCTCGTGCAGCCTGTCGTGCATCCCGACGATATCGCCCTCTATAAAGCGGCGGCGGCGGGGCTCGATTTGCTCAAGCCGGTCTTTGGCGGGGCGACCCGGCAGGCCTCCGTGCGCGCGGGACTGGAGGCGCTGGCTGCTCATAAGCCCGAGATCGTGCTGGTGCATGACGCCGCCCGGCCGTTTGCATCCCCTGCTTTGGTAGCGCGCGCGGTGACAGGCGCCAGCGGCGGCGCCGCGATCCCGGGTATCGCCGTGGCGGATACGGTGAAGATGGTGGATTCAAAAGGCGACGTGGCGCAGACAATGGAGCGCGCGCAGTTGCGCTCCATTCAGACGCCGCAAGGATTCCGGTTTTCCACTTTGCTCGAAGCGCATCGCCGCGCCGCCGCGGCCGGACGCGAGGATTTTTCCGACGACGCGGCGCTGATGGAATGGGCCGGCCACAACGTGAATGTTTTCGAGGGCGAGGGGGGGAACGTGAAGCTGACGACGGCGGACGATTTTTCCCGCGCGGAGGCGTTGCGCCTCGCCGCGCTGGCGGATGTGCGCACCGGCACCGGTTACGACGTGCATGCCTTCGGCGCCGGAGATCATGTCATGCTGGGCGGCGTGAAAATTCCTCATGCGCGCGGCCTCACCGGCCATTCCGATGCGGATGTAGTTCTGCATGCGCTGGTGGATGCGATCCTCGGCGCGCTGGCGGAAGGCGACATCGGCGCGCATTTCCCGCCGGGCGATCCGAAATGGAAAGGCGCTCCTTCCGAAAAATTCCTGCAATTCGCCGCCGGCCGCGTGCGGGCGCGCGGCGGCCTCATCGCGCATCTCGATGTCAGCGTGATCTGCGAGACCCCGCGCATCGGCCCGTACCGCGATGCCATGCGCGCGCGCATTGCCGCGGTCGCGCAGATTTCCACCGAACGCGTGGCGGTGAAGGCGACAACCAACGAGAAGCTCGGCTTCATCGGCCGCGGCGAAGGCATCGCCGCCCTGGCAACGGCGACGATCCGGCTGCCCTGGAGTCCTTAAATGCCCGATGCTGAAATGATCGAGGCCGCGCAGGCCTTGCTCGACCTCTGCCTGAAGAAGAAACTCACGCTGGCTATTGCGGAATCCTGCACCGGCGGATTGCTGGCGGCGACGCTGACGGAAATTCCCGGTTCGTCCCGGGTGATCGATCGCGGTTACGTCACCTACAGCAACGAAGCCAAGCAGCAGATCGGTGTCGCGATAGCCACGCTGGAAAGATACGGCGCGGTGAGCCGTGAAACAGCGGAAGCCATGGCCAAGGGGGCGCTGACGAACGCAGGGGTTGAGTTGGCTGTTTCCGTTACCGGCATCGCCGGTCCCGGCGGCGGCACGCCGGAGAAACCGGTCGGCTTGGTGCATTTCACGGCGGCGGCGGCGCGCAGCGGCAAGCTGCTGCATCACGAGCATCGCTTCGGGAACATCGGGCGCGCGGACGTGCGGCGGCGGTCCGTGTTGCAAGCCATCGCGATGCTGCGGGAGCTGGCGGAGGCAGAACCAACGACGCAGTAGTCAGGTTGAGGCCGCCTTGTTCCGGTAAATCTCGTCGGCGCGTTTCTCAAAAGCCGCGGCGAAGCGCCGGAAAGCAGCGTCGAACATAGCGCCCATCAGCGCCGCCAGTACGCGGCTGCGGAATTCGTAGTCGATGAAGAACTCGACCTCGCAGGCCTGCTCATCGACGGGGCGAAAGCTCCAGCGGTTCTGCATGCGGCTGAAAGGCCCGTCGAGATATTCGACCAGGATTTGCAGGTTTGGTTTATCAAGCGTCACACGGCTTTTGAATGTTTCGCGGATCAGCTTGTAGGCGACCGTCATGTCGGCAACCAGGACTTCCACGCCCTCACCTTTTGCCGTGCGGCTCTTCACCTTGAGGTCGCGGCAGAGCGGCACGAATTCCGGGTAGCGCTCCACATCCGCGACGAGGTCGAACATCTCAGCCGCGGCGTGGCGCACGCGGCGCTTGCTGGAGAATTGCGGCATAAAACTTTAGCGCGGCTGAGCGGCGCGCGCGGCCTTCAGCCGCGCGAAATCATCGCCCGCATGATGCGACGAGCGCGTGAGCGGCGACGCCGACACCATGAGGAAGCCTTTGGCATAGGCGACGGTCTTGAGCGCTTCGAATTCCTCCGGCGGCACGAAGCGCGCCACTTCATGATGCTTGCGCGTGGGCTGCAGGTATTGGCCGATGGTGAGGAAATCGACATCCGCCGCGCGCAGGTCGTCCATTACCTGCAGCACCTCGTTCCGCTCCTCGCCCAGGCCCACCATGATGCCCGACTTGGTGAACATGGCTGGATCCAGCTCCTTCACCCGCTGCAACAGCCGTAGCGAGGCGAAATAGCGCGCACCGGGCCGCACCGTGACGTATTTGGACGGCACGGTTTCCAGATTGTGATTGAAGACGTCCGGCCGTGCTTCAACCACTTTCTCAACGGCGCCGTCCTTGCGCAGGAAATCAGGCGTCAAAACCTCGATGGTGGTTTGCGGACAGCGGGCGCGGATGGCGCGGATGACGTACGCGAAATGCCCTGCCCCGCCGTCGTCGAGATCGTCGCGGTCGACCGATGTCACGACAATGTGCGAGAGGCCGAGCTTGGCGGTGGCTTCCGCCACATGCTCGGGCTCGTGCGGGTCAAGCGGCCCAGGCAATCCGGTCTTCACATTGCAGAAGGCGCAGGCGCGCGTGCAGGTGTCGCCCATGATCATGAAGGTGGCGTGCTTCTTCTCCCAGCATTCGCCGATGTTGGGACAGCCCGCTTCCTCGCACACGGTGTGCAGGCCGTTCTCGCGCACGATGCGGCGCGTGTCCTCATAGCCGCGCGAAACCGGGGCTTTCACACGGATCCAATCCGGCTTTTTCAATACCGGCGTGTCGGGCCGATGCGCCTTTTCCGGATGGCGCGGGCGGGCCGGCGGGTTGGTCAGGTCGAGAACGACAGCCATGAAATCTCCGGGGCGAAAGCCCGTTATCTCCTTAGCTATGCGCTGAAGGCGCGGCAAGCCATAGGCTATTTTCAGGCGCGCCGGATCAGTTGCAGGATCAACAAAAACAGGATCGCGCCGATGGTGGCGGTAACCAGCCCGCCCAAGAAGCTCGGCATCATTTGAGTGCCGGACCGATCAAACAAAAGACCGCCCAAAACAGCCCCGATCAATCCCACCGCGACTTTGCTCAGCAAGCCGCCGCTCGGCGTTTCGGTGATCTTTGAGGCGAGCCAGCCGGCGATCAGGCCGATGATGATCCAAGCGAAAACGCCCATGGTTTTGTCCTCAACGACGTATTTTTTACAGTATAGCAGATCCTGCTCGAACCTTCGTCATTGTAGGGGATTACGTTCACGATGCCTACACGCGCTGCCATTCACATGACTCGCCTTCCCTCTGGCGACGCCATGCCGGTGCTTGGTCAGGGCACCTGGCAGCTTGGCGATAATCCCCGCCGCCGCGCCGAGGAGATCAAGGCGCTGCGGCTCGGGCTCGATCTCGGCATGACGCTGATCGACACTGCGGAAATGTACGGCGACGGCGCGGCGGAGGAATTGGTTGCGGAAGCGATTGAAGGGCGGCGCGAGGAAGTCTTCCTGGTGAGCAAGGTGCTGCCGCACCACGCCACGCGCCAAGGCACGATCAAAGCCTGCGAGAAGAGCCTCAAGCGGCTCCAAACGGATTATCTCGACCTCTACCTGCTGCATTGGCGCGAACAGGTGCCGCTATCGGAAACGCTCGAAGGTTTTGCGACGCTGCAGAAGGCCGGGAAAATCCGCCACTGGGGCGTCAGCAATTTCGATGTCGACGATATGCAGGAACTTGTCGCGCTGCCCGGCGGCAAGGCCGTGGCGACCAACCAGGTGCTCTATAATCTGACGCGCCGCGGCATCGAGCGCGATCTCATTCCTTGGGCAGAAAAATCCGGCATGCCGCTGATGGCCTATACGCCCATCGAGCAGGGCCGCCTGCTGGGGAATGCGGTATTGCAGACGCTTTCCCAGCGCCACCGCGCGACGCCGGCGCAGGTCGCGCTCGCCTGGGTGCTGCGCCATCCTCACATCTGCGCCATTCCGCGCACCGGCAATCCGGCGCATACGCGAGAAAATCACGGCGCGCTGAACGTGAAGCTGACGAAACAGGATCTCGCCGAACTCGATCACGCCTTCCCGCCGCCGAAGAAGAAAGTGCCGCTGGAGATGATTTGAACGCGGGTAGCCACCACTCCGCTCATTCCCGCGTCAGCGGGAATCCAGTTGCATAAAACCCCGGCATTGGCGGCGGCAGGACTGGCTCCCCGCTTTCGCGGGGACGAGCGGAACTCACATATTCAAGACGCGGCCATAAGCGTCGAGCACCGCTTCCTTCATCATCTCCGACAGCGTGGGATGGGGGAAGACGGTGTGCATCAGCTCTTCTTCCGTGGTCTCGAGATTCATCGCGACCACATAGCCCTGGATCAGTTCGGTGACTTCCGCGCCGACCATATGCGCGCCGAGGAGCTGGCCGGTCTTCTTGTCGAAGATCACTTTGACGAGGCCCTGGTCCTCGCCGAGTGCGATAGCCTTGCCGTTGCCGGCGAAAGGAAAACGGCCGACGCGAACATCGAGCTTCTTGTCCTTCGCCGCCTGTTCGGTGAGGCCGACGGAAGCAATCTGCGGCGAGCAATAAGTGCAGCCGGGAATCAGTTGCTTGTTCATCGGGTGCGGCTTCAGGCCCTTGATCGCCTCGACGCAGATGACGCCCTCGTGCTCGGCCTTGTGCGCCAGCATCGGCGGGCCGGAAACGTCGCCAATGGCGTAGATGCCCGGCACATTGGTGCGGTTGAGCTGATCGACCACGACGATGCCGCGGTCGGTCTTCACGCCAACTTTTTCCAGCCCGAGATTTTCGATATTGCCGGTGACGCCGACGGCGGAGATGACGCGCTCGACAGTGAGCGTTTGCGTGCCGCCCTTGCCATCGTCGATGGTGGCGGCAACGCTGTCGGCTTTCTTGTCGAGCTTGGTCACCTTAGCGCCGGTGATGATCTTGATGCCCTGCTTCTCAAAAGCCTTGCGCGCGAAGGCGGCGATTTCGGCGTCCTCCACGGGCAAAATTTGCGGCAGCACCTCGACGATGGTCACTTCCGCGCCGAGTGTGCGATAGAAGGACGCGAATTCCACGCCGATGGCGCCGGAGCCGACGACCAGCAGCGACTTCGGCATTTTTTCCGGCACCATGGCTTCGAAATAGGTCCAGACCAGTTTTTTGTCCGGCTCAAGACCCGGCAGCACCCGCGGCCGCGCGCCGGTGGCCACGATGATGTGCTTCGCCTGATACGCTCCCGGCCCGAGCGCGCCCTTGGGCGCTTCGGCCTTCGAAGCCTTCACGGTAACTTTGCCCGGCGCGTCGATCGCCGCCTCGCCCCAGATGACGGAAATCTTGTTCTTCTTCATCAGGAAGCCGACGCCGTCGTTCAGGCGCTTGGACACTGCGCGCGAGCGCTGCACCACCGCCTTGGCGTCGTAGCTCACCTTCTCCGCCGATAGGCCGTAGTCCTTGGCGTGCTGCATGTAGTGGAAGATTTCCGCCGAGCGCAGCAGCGCCTTGGTCGGAATGCAGCCCCAGTTGAGACAAATACCGCCGAGATGATCGCGCTCCACGATGGCGGTCTTGAAGCCAAGCTGCGCCGCGCGGATGGCGGTGACATAGCCGCCGGGGCCGGAGCCGATGATGAGGATGTCGAAATTTGTATCTGCCATTACACTCACTCTAATGCGTCATGGCCGGGCTTGTCCCGGCCATCTCGATAAGGGACGCACAGCACTGCCAACCTAAGCGGGATGCGCGGGTCAGGCCCGCGCATGACAGTCGATCACACCGCCATCATCACCGGATTCTCGATCAGCGCTTTGAACGCGCCAATGAGTTGCGCGCCCAGCACGCCGTCGACTGCGCGGTGATCGGTCGAGAGCGTCACGGTCATGACCATGGCGGCCTCGATCTTGCCGTTGCGGGCGATCGCGCGCTCCTCGCCCGCGCCGACCGCGAGAATGGTCGCGTGGGGCGGGTTTATGACGGCGGCGAATTCACGAATGCCATACATCCCGAGATTGGACACCGCGGTGGTGCCGCCCTGGAATTCCTCGGGCCGAAGTTTTTTCGCGCGCGCACGCGCGGCAAGATCTTTCATTTCATTGGAGATAGCGGCCAGCGTTTTCGTCTCCGCCTGGCGCACGATGGGCGTGATCAGCCCGCCGGGGATGGACACGGCGACGCCGACATCGGAATGCTTGTGCTTGAGCATGCCGCCTTCGGTCCAGGTGACATTGGCGTCTGGCACCTGCTGAAGCGCGAGCGCCAGCGCCTTGATGACGAAATCGTTGACCGACAATTTCCACGCCGGCTTGCCTTCCTTGTCCTTGGGCGCGGAGGCGTTGATCTCCTCGCGCGCGGCCAGCAGATTGCCGATCAGGCAATCCACCGTGAGATAGAAATGCGGGATGGTCTGTTTGGCCTCGACCAGGCGGCGCGCGATAATTTTACGAATGTTATCGTGCGGAATGACTTCGTAGCTGCCGGGCTCGAACAGCGCGCGGATCTTGTCGTCGGACTGCGGCGTTGCCAGCGCAGGAGCGGTAGCGGCCGCAGGCGCCTTCAATCCACCGCCCGACTTCGCCTGTTCCACGTCGCGGGCGATCACGCGCCCATGCGGGCCGGAGCCCTGCACGCGCGTGATGTCGACATTGGATTCTTTGGCGAGGCGCTTGGCGAGCGGCGAGGCGAAGAGACGATTGCCGTGCGCAACGGGTGCGGGTTCGGCAGGTGCGGCGCGCGGCGGCGAAGATGCGGGTGCGGCGGCCGGTTGCGTGGGCGCGTTCACCGGTTTTGCTTCGGTTTTTGGCGGCGGGGCTTTTTGTCCCGCGCCGGCGACCGCGGCTTTGACGTCCTCACCTTCGCCCGCGAGCACGGCGATGACGGCGTTCACCGCCACGTCCTGCGTTCCTTCCGGCACCACGATCTTAGCCAGGATGCCTTCGTCTACCGCTTCGACTTCCATCGTCGCCTTGTCGGTTTCGATTTCAGCCAGCACGTCGCCGGAGGCGACTTTATCGCCTTCCTTCTTCAGCCATTTGGCGAGGTTGCCCTTTTCCATGGTGGGCGACAGCGCCGGCATGAGGATGTTGATCGGCATCGTGGACTCGTCAGCTCGTCGGAAATATCAGCGGTAACAGACGGCCTTCGCCGCCTCGATTACGTCGGCGACGGAAGGCAGCGCAAGCTTTTCCAGATTGGCGGCATAAGGCAGCGGCACGTCTTTGGCGGAAACGCGCAGCACCGGCGCATCAAGATAGTCGAAGGCCTGTTGCGTCACGCGCGCGGCGATTTCCGCGCCGACGCCGGATTGCTGCCAGCCCTTCTCCACCGTGACCAGGCGGCCAGTCTTCTTTACGGACTCAACGACCGTCTCGGTATCCAGGGGACGCAGCGTGCGCAGATCGATGACTTCGGCGGAAATGTTTTCCTTGGCCAGTTCCTCGGCCGCCTTGAGCGCGTGGCTCATGCCCATGGACCAGGCGACGAGCGTCACATCGCTGCCCGCGCGCGCAATCTTGGCTTTGCCGATGGGCACCACATAGTCGTCGAGCTTCGGCACCGGGAAGGAGTGGCCGTAAAGGATTTCGTTTTCGAGGAAGATAATCGGATTGGGATTGCGGATCGCGGCTTTCAACAGGCCCTTGGCGTCGGCGGCGGTGTAAGGCGCGATCACCGTGAGGCCGGGAATATGCGAATACCAGGATGAGTAATCCTGGCTGTGCTGCGCGGCGACGCGCGCGGCCGGGCCGTTCGGCCCTCGGAATACGATCGAGCAGCCCATCTGACCGCCGGACATGTAGAGCGTCTTGGCGGCGGAGTTGATGAGCTGGTCCATCGCCTGCATGGCGAAGTTCCAGGTCATGAATTCGACGATGGGCTTCAATCCCGCCAGCGCCGCACCGATGCCTAATCCCGCAAAGCCGTGTTCGGTGATGGGCGTGTCGATCACGCGCATGGCGCCGAATTCCTGCAGCAACCCCTGCGTGACTTTATAGGCACCCTGATATTCCGCGACCTCCTCGCCCATGACGAAGACGTCCTTGTCGCGGCGCATCTCTTCCGCCATGGCGTCGCGCAAAGCCTCACGCACGGTCATCGTCACCATTTCGGTGCCGGGCGGGACATCAGGTTCGGGCAAGGCTTGCGGTTGCGGCGGGGCGGCGGCGGATTTCGGAGCGGCCGGCGCTGCTTTCTTTTCGGATGCGGCTTTTTCCGGCTTGGCTGTCTGAGGTGCTTTAGCTGCCGCGGCGTCTTCGCCTTCCGCGAGAATAGTCGCGATCGGCGTATTCACCGCGACATCCTGCGTGCCCTCGGGCACCAGGATTTGCCCGAGCGTGCCTTCGTCGGTCGCCTCGACTTCCATCGTCGCCTTGTCGGTCTCAATTTCAGCGATGACGTCGCCGCTTTTGACTTGCTCACCTTCCTTCTTCAGCCATTTGGCAAGGTTGCCCTTTTCCATCGTGGGCGAGAGGGCGGGCATCAGGACTTGGATCGGCATGACTTCTGGACTCTGTGGACGAAAATCTTAGCTGCGTGCAATCGGATTAACGCAAGACGTCGGTGTAAAGCTCCGACGGATCGGGTTCGGGATCGTGGGTGGCGAATTCGGCGGCTTCATTCACGACCGCGCGCACTTCGGCTTCGATCTTCTTCAATTGCTCTTCAGTGGCCCATTTTTTTTCGAGAAGACGCTGGCGCACCTGTTCGACCGGGTCATGCTGCATGCGCACCTTGTCGACCTCTTCACGCGTGCGGTATTTCGCCGGATCGGACATGGAATGGCCGCGATAGCGGTAGGTGAGCATTTCCAGGATATAGGGGCCGTTGCCTTCGCGGCACCATTTCACCGCTTTTTCGCCGGCGGCTTTCACCGCGCGCACATCCATGCCGTCCACCTGCTCGCCGTCGATGTTGAACGACAAGCCGCGCTTGGAAAGATCGACGGTGGCGGAAGAGCGGTTGATCGCAGTGCCCATGGCATAGCGATTATTCTCGATGACGTAGACGACCGGCAGCTTCCACAGCTCGGCCATGTTGAAGCTCTCGTAGACCTGCCCCTGATTGGCCGCGCCGTCGCCGAAGTAGGTCAGGCAGACATGATCGTTGCCGCGGTAGCGGTTGGCGAAAGCGAGCCCGGTGCCGAGCGGCACTTGCGCGCCGACGATGCCGTGGCCGCCGTAAAATCCCTTTTCCACGGAAAACATGTGCATGGAGCCGCCCTTGCCGTGGGAATAGCCATGCTGGCGGCCGGTGAGCTCGGCCATGACCCCCTTCGGGTCCATGGCGGCGGCGAGCATGTGGCCGTGATCGCGATAGCCGGTGATGACCTGGTCGCCGGGCTTGAGCGTCATCTGCATGCCGACGACGACTGCTTCCTGTCCGATATAGAGATGGCAGAAGCCGCCGATCAGACCCATGCCGTACATCTGGCCGGCCTTTTCCTCGAAGCGGCGGATGCTAAGCATTTCGCGGAAGGCGAAAAGCTCCTGCTCCTTGGTGAACTCGGCCACGGCGCCGGACGGCATGCCGCGGCCATTGGTCGAGGCCTCGGCGGATGGCGCGGCGGATTTGCTGGGCGAGGCGGCCATGGGTCTCCTGGCGGGGGGATTTGCAGCGGCGCTCAACCCCATAGCCCAATTCCCCAAAGGGTGAAAGCGCGGGCGGGCGCGGATAAGCTTGCTGTGAACAGCGCTTAGGTAAGCGCAATTTTCGACTATGAAAGGCGGCGTCCGGGCAATATTCGGTCCACGCCCAACTTATTGGGGTTTCAGTAGCAGCGTCACTTCGTGCGGATCGATGTATTGCAATTCCGCGCGCGCCCGCTCATCCAGCAGGTCGGGGTCGAGCCGGTCCGAGCGCAGGAGCGAAATCCGCCGTTCCCAATGGGCGCGTTCTTGCCTGGCCCGCCCAATCTCACCGGAGAGCGCGACGATCCGCTGTTCGAGCGCTTGTTGCGCGCGCAGGCCGTGATTGCCGGAATAGGCGTTGACCGCGAAATAGCCCACGAATAACGCCGCCGCGGCATACAGGCCGAGGGCCGTGAAAAAAGAACGCAACCGTTTACGCGTGACCATGCGCTCACCATGACGCGGCGGCACTTAAAGCAGTTTTAACAAGCAGCAATTTTGCGGAGATTTTCCGGGCCGTGAAATCCCGGTGAGTCAAAGAATTGGCGAGGAGTCTTCTTGGCCCGCTGAAGCAGAATCCAACGCTAACGCCTCACTTGCGCCGGGCAAAAGGATTCTTCTTTTCCCGCAGGATAAGACGGATCGGCGTTCCCGGCAGGTCAAAGGATTCACGCAACCCATTGATAAGATAGCGCCGGTAGGCTTCAGGCAACGCGTCCGCCCGCGTGCAGGAGAGGACGAAAGTGGGCGGGCGCGCCTTCGGCTGAGTGACGTAGTTCAGTTTCAGCCGTCGGCCGGAAACCGCGGGCGGCGGATGCTGCGCCAGCGTCTGCTCCAGCCAGCGATTAAGCGCGCTGGTAGGAACGCGGCGGTTCCAGACGGCGTGGCTTTCGACAATTGCCTTCAGAAGACGGTCTATGCCTTCGCCGGTTACGCCGGAAACGGAAATCACCGGTACGCCCTTCACCTGCGGCAGCCAGTGATCGGTTTCCTCACGCAGCTTTTTCACCGATCCCGCCTGCTTCGGCACGAGATCCGCCTTGCTCATAGCAATCACGATGCTTCGGCCTTCTTTTTCCACGAGGTCGGCAATGCGCATATCCTGATCTTCGAAGGGACGCTCGGAGTCCATTAGGACAATGACCACATCCGCGAAGCGCACGGCATTGAGCGCGTCCGCAACGGAAAGCTTTTCCAGCTTTTCGTCCACCTTCGAACGCCGCCGCAGTCCGGCGGTGTCGTAGATCAGGAACTGCTGGCCCTGCCATTGCAGCGGCACGGCAATGGAATCGCGTGTAATGCCGGCCTCGGGCCCGGTCAGCAGGCGCTCCTCCCCCAACAGTCGATTGATAAGAGTGGACTTGCCGACGTTCGGCCGGCCGATTACGGCCACGCGAATGACCGGCGCATCTTTTGCCTGTCCGGTTTCGGCGTCTTCTTCCGGCAAGGCCGTTTTTTCCGGCAACGCGGCGCGCAGGGCTTCATAGAGATCGGCCATGCCTTCTCCATGCTCGGCGGAAATGGATATCGGTTCGCCAAAGCCGAGCGCATAGGCTTCGTGCGCGCCCGCCTCGCCCGCCCTGCCCTCGCTCTTGTTGGCGACAACGACAGTTGGCTTGCCCGCTTTGCGCAGAAGATTGGCGAAGCTGCGATCCACCGGCAACGGCCCGGCACGCGCGTCGATCAGAAAAAACACGGCGTCGGCGTCGGCAATGGCGGCTTCGGTCTGCGCGCGCATGCGCCCGGAAAGGCTTTGCGCGGCGGCATCTTCCAGGCCCGCGGTGTCAATCACCGTGAAGTCGATGTCGCCGAGCCGCGCGCTGCCTTCGCGGCGGTCGCGTGTCACCCCCGGCTGATCATCGACCAGCGCCTGCCGGCGGCCGACCAGGCGATTGAACAGGGTCGATTTGCCGACATTCGGCCGGCCGATAATGGCGACGGTGAAGCTCATGAGACGGCCCGCGCCCGAACGGGGCGCACTGTGTTATGGCGAAGCGCCTAATACGTGCTCGTCTTGGGCGTCGGCACTGAAGTTTGCGACGGATCCGGCCACTGATGGTCGGATGGCGGACCTGATTGCGGCGGCGGCGGCGGCAGTCCCGGCCGGGTGGCGGGAGGCAGCGCCAGCGGCGAGCCTGCCGTCTTCGGTTTGGGTTTGGGCTTCGCCGGTTGCGTAGTCTTGGGGGCAGGCGCGGGCTGTGCGGGAGCGGGTTGTGCGGGAGCGGCAGCCTCCACGGGAGCTGGGTTGGATTGCGCGTCGATCCCAGCCTGCTGATTGCCTTTTATCAATTCGGACGGCACGCCTTCGGGCACGCCGGGGACGCCTTCGGGAAATACCGGCTTGCGGTCGCCTTTAAGTTTTTCCTTTGAGCCAAAGACGCTTTCAGGCAGCAAATCAGTCGGGTCCCAAGTACTGTTCGTGCTGCAAGCGGAAACCGAAAGGCCAAGCGCCAAAGTGACAACCGTGAGGATTGCCCGGTCAAAGCGGAACATGTCGGTTCTCCTGCTCAGCTCTTGGCGTCCGCGGCGGTGAGTGCCAGCAGCATCTCGATGCGCTGGCGCATTCCCGGCGTCGCTTCGGCATCGCTCATAATCGCCGCAGCCCATTTACGAGCCGAGGCCGCGTCGCCCGCACGCCAAGCGGACAGTGCCAGCAGTTCGCGCGCGCTGTTGCGGTAGGCGCGATCCGGCGCGGCCGCCGGCTCGAAACGCTGGCGTAGTTTCTCATAAGATTCGGAATCGACCAGCAGCGACCCCGCGCGCACCGCGGCAAGGTCGCGCATCGGCTGCGGCATGCGTTGATCGGCGGCAATCGTGTCAAACGCTTCGACTGCCGCTTTCGGATCGCGTTGCGCCAACTCGGCCGCCGCCTGCAAGCGTGCAAGGTCGCGATAAGCCTGCGTGCCGGCGCTGGCGATCTTGGCAAAGGCGGCCTCCGCGTCGGCGCGCTTGCCTTCTGTGCTCAGCGTCATCGCGATGTTGAACGCGGTGCCCGCCTCCGCGGCCTTTTTCAATTCCCACCATTGATAGAGGCGCCAGCCGGCGACCAGAAGGACAAGAAGAATGGCGCCGCCGACAATATAGTTTTGATAGCGATCCCAAAGCTTCTGCAGCTTTTCGCGGCGGACTTCCTCGTCGATCTCATTGAAAATGTCGGACACTAACGTCTCCACCCTCTACCCGGACTGGCGCGTAACGTATCCATATGGCGCAGGCAAGGCAAAGGCCTAGGCCATAAACGTAAATGGTTGCTGCTTGAGGGGTTTGTTGCCTCAGCGGTCCTTGCGTTTCATCGCATAGACGTGTTCCGGGCCGGGGAATTTACGCCCCCGTACCTCGGCCGCGTAATTCTCCACGGCCTTACCGATTGATGGCCCAAGGTCGGTGTAGCGCTTGACGAATTTAGGAACCCACGGAGAAAGCCCCAGCATGTCTTCCAGCACAAGCACCTGCCCATCGCAGGCCGGGCTCGCGCCGATGCCAATGGTGGGGATCGGCGTTTGCTCCGTAATGCGGCGCGCAAGCGGCTCTGCGACGGCTTCGACGACGACGGAAAAAGCGCCCGCTTCCGCCACCGCCCGGCCGTCGTCCTCAAAGGCGGCCCACTCGGTTTCCTCCCGGCCGCGCGCACGGAAGGAGCCAAGCACATTCACCGACTGCGGCGTCATGCCGATATGCGCCATCACCGGCACGCCGCGCTGCACCAGGAAAGCGATGGTCTCGGCCATGCGCCGTCCGCCTTCCAGCTTGATGGCGCCGCAGCCGGTTTCCTTCAGCACGCGCGCGGCGGAATGAAACGCCTGTTCGTTCGAAGCTTCGTAGGAGCCGAACGGCATATCGACCACGACCAACGCATGCTTGGAGCCGCGCATCACCGCGCGGCCTTGCAGGATCATCATGTCGAGCGTCACCGGGATCGTGGTCTCGAGCCCGTGCATCACCATGCCGAGCGAGTCACCCACGAGGATAATATCGCAATGCTGATCGAGAATGCGCGCGGTGTGCGCGTGATAGGAAGTGAGGCAGACGATGGGGTCGCCGCCCTTGCGGGCGCGGATGTCGGGCGCGCTGATGCGTTTTACTTCCTGCTGCGCTGACATCTTTGTCTCCTGCCGCTTAACCCAGCGCCTTGAGCGCCGCGCGGCCGGCATATTTGCCCTGCGGGCCCAAATCTTCCTCGATGCGCAGAAGCTGATTGTATTTCGCCGTGCGGTCGGAACGCGCGAGCGAACCGGTCTTGATCTGTCCGCAATTGGTGGCGACCGCGAGATCGGCGATGGTGGCGTCTTCCGTTTCACCGGACCGATGCGACATCACGGCGGTGTAGCCGGCCTTGTGCGCCATCTCGACGGCGGCCAGCGTCTCGGTGAGCGTTCCGATCTGGTTGACCTTCACCAAGATGGAATTCGCCAAGCCGTCACGGATGCCGTCGGCCAGCCGTTTCACATTCGTCACGAATAGATCGTCGCCGACGAGTTGGCATTTGGCGCCAATCATGTCGGTGAGGATCTTCCAGCCTTCCATGTCGTCTTCCGCCATGCCGTCTTCAATGGAGGCGATGGGATAGCGTGAGACGAGATCGGCGAGATATTTCGCTTGCTCCTGGCGCGAGCGCGTCTTGCTCTCGCCTTCATAGACGTATTTTCCGTCCTTGAAAAATTCCGTGGAGGCGCAGTCGAGACCGAGCATCACGTCCTTGCCGGCCTTGTAGCCGGCCTTCTCCACCGCCTTGACCACGAAATCGAGCGCGGCATCGGCGGACGGAAGGTTGGGCGCGAAGCCGCCCTCGTCGCCCACGTTGGTATTGTGGCCGGCGTCCTTGAGCGACTGCTTCAAGGTGTGGAAAATTTCCGCGCCCGCGCGCAGCGCCTCGGCGAAAGTCGGCGCGCCCACCGGCAGCACCATGAATTCCTGAAAGTCGATCGGGTTGTCGGCATGGGCGCCGCCGTTGATGATGTTCATCATCGGCACCGGCAACAGCCGCGCAGACGTGCCGCCGACATAACGATAGAGCGGCAGGCTGTTGGCGGCGGCGGCAGCTTTGGCCACGGCGAGCGAGACGCCGAGAATGGCGTTGGCGCCGAGGCGGCTTTTGTTCGGCGTGCCGTCGAGCGCGATCAGCGTTTCGTCGATCTTGGCTTGGCCTTCGGCCTCCATGCCGCCGACGGCATCGAAAATCTCGCCGTTGACCGCGTCCACGGCCTTGCGCACGCCCTTGCCGAAATAACGTTTCTTGTCGCCGTCGCGCAGCTCCACCGCCTCATGCTTGCCGGTGGAAGCGCCGGAGGGCACGGCGGCGCGGCCGAGCGAGCCGTTTTCCAGCACGACATCGACCTCCACGGTCGGATTGCCGCGGCTGTCGAGGATTTCGCGGCCGACGATATCGACGATGGCGGTCATGGGCACCTGCGGAGCACGGGTTTTGCCGCGCTTCTACAGGATGCGCAGGCCCCCGCAAAGGGGCTCTGCCGAGCGCGCACGGCTCGGACAATGACCGCCGCTTAGATATAGCTCGCGAATTTCGAGTCGCGCACAATCAGCACTTGCCACCATTCAAGCTGCGTCCCGCCGCAGGTTGGGTTGGCGAGATCGGTGCCTGGGCAGCAGTGCCAAAGACCGAGCTTGTGGCCGGTCTCATGCGCGAGGCAGATGGGATTGTTGCCCTCGATTGTCAGGTACTCGTTGAGCGGCCCCAAGGCACACCCGGCAGTGGTCCCAGGAATGTTGCGCACACAGAAGACGACGATCTGGTTGCGGAATCCTGTCACACGGCTGACACCACCGAGCGCACAGTGCCAGGCCGCCGTGGCCTTGAAATAACTTCCCGCCAACCACAGATCTTCTCCCCAGGCATCGGCATTGCATCCCACATCCAACGCGAAGGTCGGCGACGGACCGTCGACGGTGTGGATGTCATCGACGATCAGCAGAATATTAGCCTCATCCTTGTAGATTTGCTTTGCCGCATCGATGGCGGGCTGCAACGTCGCAACGTCGCTCGTCGGTGTACCGTTTTCATCCTTCAGGATGATGATGCACATGTGGATTTTCTTGAGCGGGCGGATCCCGATGAGACCGAGAAGGGCATCGCCCAAGCCGGCGAGGCGCCAAAAGATCTCCTGCGCAATGTTGAGAATCTCGTCGATCAGCCGGCCGATGATGGGGATGGCGAGAATGATCTCGATCACCCAGGCGATCGGCGTGAGGATGACTTCAATAATCGTCCAAACGATGCAGACCAGCGTTGTGATCGTGGTCCACACCACGCAGACAACATTGGAGACCCATACCCAGGCGACGCAGACGAGGTTGGAAACCCAGTACCAGGCCACGCAGAACCACGATACGACCTCGCAGGCCCAGGAGCACGGCCACCAGTCGCAGCATTCCGATTCATATTGTGAGCAGGCGTTGTAGCCTTGGTCCTGATATTCCGAGCAGGCGTTGTAGCCCTGATCGGCGGTTTGCGTGCATTCGTCGTAGCTTTCGGTTGCCCATTCCGTGCAAATTTCCATCGCCGCCCCCACTCGAAAATTATTTGCCGGTCATTTTCCGCGCCGCCTTAATGGACGGCACACATCGCTTTGGCGCCCGCCCCATCCGGCGGCTCCATGCGCAGACCGCTTGCCGCGATGAGATTTTCAACCTCGCGACGCAGCGCGAAGCGAGCGCGGACAAGCCCAAGCCATTTGCCGATGCCAGTGGCTGCCACGAAGACCACGAGCGGCAATAACCAGGAAGTCCAGGGAAGTGCGGCGACCCCGCCCTTTTGAAGGACAAGCCAGCCGATAGAGGCTGCCAGACCTACAAGTCCGAGCACAGTCGCTTCCGCGCAGCCGCAGGCGAAATAAGCTTTATTGATCCGGCGTTCGGCGCGTCGCTGGTCCTCGGCTTTCATGCCGGGCAATTCAAGAGCGACAGCCTTGGCGCGCCGCCGCCGCGTACGCGCGTCTTTTTCGAGCGCGCGCAAATCGTCGGCAGACTTAATCTTAAGCGTTACGGAACGATCAGAAGACGGCACCATAGTTACGCCCCCAAATTTCATCCCCTCAGGAATTTTCATCCTACAATGCAACCAGAAGTAATACAATCTATACGTAGTGTCTGTGGATAAAGCGCGCAAAAGTAGCATGATAAATTTCACTAAATTCTTTTTTGGAAATAGCTGAATCTAGCCGAACGTCTCTCGACAGAGTTGTCCGGCAACGCCTGACGGCCACTTCTGCTTCCGCTAAGGTCGCGCGGCAAAAGGAACAGTTATGGCAAAAAGAACACGTCATCTCGGCAAGGAAAGCCGCATTCCCGCTTCGCCCGGCGAGGCCGTGCTCGACCGGGTGGCCAACCCGCATCGGGACACCAACTATGTGGCACGCTTTACCGCGCCGGAATTCACCACGCTTTGCCCGATCACCGGCCAGCCGGATTTCGCGCATCTGGTCATCGACTATGTGCCGGGGCGCTGGCTGCTGGAGTCGAAGTCACTGAAGCTGTATCTCGCGAGCTTCCGCAATCACGGCGCTTTCCATGAAGATTGCACCGTCGCCATCGGCAAGAAGCTTTCGAAGCTGCTCGCGCCGCATTTCCTGCGCATCGGCGGCTATTGGTATCCGCGCGGCGGCATTCCGATCGACGTGTTCTGGCAAATGGGCAAGCTGCCGGCGGGCGTATGGCTGCCGGACCAGGGCGTCGCGCCCTATCGTGGACGGGGATAAGCCGCCAGCAAGTTTCCGATTTCTTTTCCCGGATCGCCGGCGCGCATGACGCCACCCATGACGGCAACGCCCATAGCGCCTGCCGACAGACAGTCGGACAAAGTTTCGAAAGTGACGCCGCCGATTGCGATCACAGGAACAGGCGACGCCTCCGCAATAAGCACAAGCCCTTCTGGTCCAAGCGCGGGCCCGTAACCGGGCTTGCTGGTTGTTTCGAAAACAGGTCCGGCGATGACATAATCGACGACCGCCGGATCGACGCGCCGCGCTGCGTCGGCCTTGTGAATCGACAACCCGACGAGCGCATCTTTGCCGACAACTTGCCGCGCGGCAGCCGTATCGCTTCCGGCGGCGAGATGCACGCCATCCGCGCCGGCATCCCGCGCCAGTTTCGGATCGCCGTGCAGGGTAACTTTTGCCTGGAAAGGCCGCGCGCAGACGAGAAGCGCGCGCAGCAACTCGTTCTGCTCCGCCTGCGGCAAATCTTTTTCGCGCAAGCTCACCCAGCGGCATCCGGCCTCGAACGCAGCCGTGGCAATGTCGAGAATGTCTCCGCGCGCCTGCCGCCGATCGGTGACGAGCAGAAACGGCGGCTCAGGCAGCCTCACGTCCCGACAAGGCCAAATTGCGGGCTGGAGGGTTCGGCGTTCAGCCGTTTCGGAATCCGGCCCGACAGATAAGCGAGCCGCCCTCCTTCGACCGCGGCGCGCATGGCCGCCGCCATCCGCACCGGGTCGTTCGCCTTCGACACGGCGGTATTGAGCAGCACCGCGCCGCAGCCAAGCTCCATGGCAAGCGCGGCGTCGGAGGCCGTGCCGATGCCGGCATCAAGCACGACGGGCACAGAACTGCGCGCGCAGATCAACTCGATCAGATGCGGATTGGAAATGCCCAGCCCCGAACCGATGGGCGAGCCGAGCGGCATCACCGCCGCAGCCCCCATGTCCGCAAGCTTGCGGCAGGTGACGGGATCGTCGTTGCAATAGGGCAGCACGATGAAATCCTTGGCGATCAGCTCTTCGGTCGCCTTGAGCAATTCCTCGACGTTCGGATAAAGCAATTCACGGTCGCCGATCACTTCCAGCTTGATCCAGTTCGTCTCCAGCGCCTCGCGCGCAAGTTCGGCGGTGAGCACCGCGTCCTGCGCGGTTTGCGAGCCGGCCGTATTGGGCAGGAAATGCACGCGGCCAGAAAGCAGATCGACCAGGCTTTCCTCCTCGCCCGCCAGGCTGATGCGGCGAATGGAGGCGGTCGCCATCTCGGTGCCGCTTGCGGCAAGGGCGTCGAGCATCACCTGCCGGTTGGGATAACCGGCAGTGCCGAGAAAGAGCCGCGACTGAAACGTGCGGCCCGCGATCACCAGAGCATCGTTCTGCTTCATCACATTCACTTTCAACCGCCCTGCCGCACGCGGACAATTTCAATCGTGTCGCCGGCGGAAAGTTTTGTATCGGCCCAGGCCTGCCGCCGCACCACTTGGCCATTGAGCGCGACCGCCACGCCCTTGCCGTCGACAACGCCTTTTTCCGCCAGCAATTCCCCAAGCGTCGCCGCCGTGAGCGGCGCGCCCTCGCCGTTGATGCGGATCATGGCTTGTATCATGCCCATAGGCTACTCCGCGGCAACCGCCGCCGTGAAACGCTCAAGCCCGAAAGGCCGCAGCAGCGGGTCCATGATGCCATCTACGACAAAATCCGCCACAGCCTTGGCGGTGACCGGCGTCAGCAGGATGCCGTTGCGGTAATGCCCGGTGGCATAGATCAGACCCGGCATCGGCCCCGGCCCGATGATCGGCGCGTCATCCCGGCTGCCCGGACGGAAACCGACCCACATTTCGTCGATCGGCAATTCCTCGATGGCGGGCAGCGCGCGCCATGCCGCTTCCAGCAAGGCGAGCTGGCCGCCGGCGGTCAGCTCGGAATCAAAACCTTTTTCCTCCACCGTGGCGCCGATCAGCAACCGGCCATCATCACGCGGCACGAGATAGGCGCCCGGGCTCCAGACCACATGCCGCAAAAGTGGGGCTTTCGGATCCATGCGCAAGGCCAGCATCTGCCCCTTCACCGGGCGCACGGGTGGACGTGCCTCGGGCGGCAGTCCGGCGATGCTTCGCGACCAGGCACCTGCCGCGACGATGACGACATCGGCAGGAAACACGCGGCCATCCGCATGCACGCCGGTGACGCGGCCGTCATCCGTTTTCACACGATCGACAGCGGCATGTTCGCGGATGACGACGCCGGCCTTGCGCGCGGCGGCGCGCAGCGCGGCAACCAGGGCGCGGTTATCGACCTGATGATCTTCCGGACTCCAAACCGACCCCGCGATGCCCGGCGCAAGATGCGGCTCGCGGCGGCGCGTTTCCGCCGCGGACAGCCATTCCAGCGGCAGGCCGAGAGAATGCTGGAAAGTCAGAAGGTGTTTCAGCCGCGCCTGATCGTCGGCGGTCAACGCCAAAACCAATGTGCCTTCGGCGCGCAAGCCAATGGGCATCCCGCTGGCGCGCTCTAGCTCGTCCGCAAAAGAAGGCCATAGAACCTGGCTCGCCCGGTTGAGCGCGACCAAGCCTTTCTCGCCCGGCTCCGCTTCGGCGCAGGCCGCGAGCATTCCCGCAGCGGCATGGCTTGCGCCCATCCCCGCCGCATCCTTGTCGAAAACGGTGACCTCGACACCGCGCTGCGCCAGCCGCCAGGCGACGGAAAGGCCGATCGCGCCCGCGCCGATGACGGCGACGGTGGGAGACGGCGATTGTGTTGCACCGGTACGCATCGGCGGCTTCCTACGCTGGCATGACCCAGTCAGGTTCGATGGGTTTGATCTCAGCCGCGATTACCGCGGCACCCCAGGCCGTCCAAGTATCATCGGCATTTTCTGCGGAAGGGCAAGGCCGGCGACATGGCCTGAAAGGTCAGCTTTTAGCCACCGCGTCGAATTCCATCAACTTGCGAAGGAGCGGCTCCAGACCCTTGAGCGGCAACATATTTGGCCCATCGGAAGGCGCGTGGTCCGGGTCCTGGTGGGTCTCGATGAAAACCCCCGCCACGCCGACGGCAACCGCCGCGCGCGCCAGCACCGGCACGAATTCCCGTTCACCGCCGGAAGAACTGCCCTGCCCGCCCGGTTGCTGCACCGAATGGGTGGCGTCGAAGATCACCGGCGCCCCGGTCGTGCGGGCCAGGATGGGCAGCGCGCGCATGTCGGAAACCAGCGTATTGTAGCCGAAGGACGCGCCGCGCTCGGTGACAAGAATGTTGCGGTTGTTTTCCGCCGTGATCTTGGCGACCACGTTCTTCATGTCCCAGGGCGCGAGGAACTGGCCCTTCTTGACGTTGATCACACGGCCGGTTTTTGCCGCCGCGATCAAGAGGTCGGTCTGCCGGCAGAGAAAGGCGGGGATTTGCAGCACGTCCACAGCCTTTGCGACTTCGGCGCATTGCCCGGCTTCATGCACATCGGTGAGCACGGGCAGCCGCAGCTTCTGGCGGATTTCGGCGAAGATCGGCAGCGCCTGATCGAGGCCCATGCCGCGGGCGCTGTTGCCGCTGGTGCGGTTGGCCTTGTCGAAGGACGTTTTGTAGACGAGGCCCATGCGCAGGCGGCCTGCGATCTCCTTTAAGGCCGAGGCCATTTCGAAAGCGTGATCGCGGCTTTCCAGCACGCAAGGGCCGGCAATGAGCGCAAGCGGCAGCGCATTGCCGAAGCGCACTTCGCCAATCTCAACAATGGCATTGGGAATAAGGTCGGATTTCACGGGTTCCTCGCGGCCGGACCATGAAACGCGCGAGCGCCGCGGTCAACGGGCGCAAGTTTTTATGCTTTAGGCCAGGGGTCCGCAGGGCTATTGGACGGCTGTGAGCTTTTTGCGTTCAACCGGCTGACGGCCGACAACCTCGGCATAGTCGGCAATGGGAAGCGGCCAGCCCACCGCGAATCCCTGCACCTCATCGCAACCCTCGCGCACCAGGAATTCGAGCTGCGATGGCGTTTCTACGCCCTCGGCAAGAACCGGAAGTTCGAGACCGCGTCCGAGCCCGATCATGGCGCGGATAATGGCGGCCGATTGCGGATTGTGATCGAGATTGGCCACGAAAGTCTGGTCGATCTTGATCTTGATCTTGTCGAAGGGGAAGGACTGCAGATACGACAGCGACGAATAACCGGTGCCGAAATCGTCCATGGCGATACGCACGCCGAGGGCTTTCAGCCGGCGCAGGATCGAGAGGGCACGGGAAAAATCGCCGATCAAGACGTTTTCGGTGATTTCAAGTTCGAGCCGGTTCGGCGTCAGTCCGGTTTCGAGCAGCACGGAGTGGACAAGCCCGACCAGATCGCCGTGCTGGAATTGCGCCGGCGAAAGGTTAACGGCGATGTTCAGAGGATTCGGCCACGACGCGGCTTCCCGGCAGGCCTCGCGCAAGACCCATTCGCCGATCGGGACGATCAAGCCGCTTTCCTCGGCGATGGGGACAAAAATGGCCGGCGGGACCGTACCGCGCAGCGGATGGTGCCAGCGCAACAACGCTTCGAACCCGAACATGCCGCCGTCGATACGCTTCTGCGGCTGATAATATAATTCAAGCTCGCCGCAGGCCGCGGCCGAGCGCAAATCGAGCTGCAGTTCCCGCCGTTCGCGCAGCAGGTGATCCATTTTTGCTTCGAAGAAACCGACTCCGCCGCGAGCTTCTCGTTTGGCGCGCAAGAGTGCGGAGTCGGCGTTGCTGAGAAGCGCGGTGGCGTCAGTCCCGTCGTTTGGGTAGATGGCGACGCCGATGGTGACGCCGACCTGGAATTCCTGCCCTTCGATTTCGACCTCGGACGCGGCAGCCGCGATCAGCTTATCGGCCAGCGCTTCGGCAATAACGGGCTGCGGTC